>Ga0208589_1001078_pt1 | contig 11778 bp, 9 predicted proteins | sample NGESurshal092012_2_FD_184486 | JGI IMG/M metagenome (GOLD analysis project Ga0208589, IMG submission 184486) | Arctic peat soil microbial communities from Barrow, Alaska - NGEE Surface sample F53-2 shallow-092012 (SPAdes) | ecosystem: Environmental > Terrestrial > Soil > Wetlands > Peat ... | reverse complement strand
TGCTCTTGCTTGCAGATGTTCGCATTCGCGATATCTCAGCTGATGAACTTGCGACTGTGCATCTGACTTTTCGCATGGTGAAGCAGCGCCGCGCGTTGACGGCGAAGCCACTACTGCGAAGAGTGAAACGTGAATGGTCCTCTTTGTTCATTGAACTGATGCGCCAAGCGAACGAACGTAAGCTGCGCATGGTTGACCGCGTCTTCGGTGTGCAGTCTTCGAACGAGGCAGGTCGCCGCATCGCTGATCTTCTCCGTGGGCTTATCGGCAGCGATAAGTGCCCACTGCGGGGAACGACATGGCCGTGAGAGCCTTCACCAGCGAACCCCAGCAGCTGCTCTCGGCATTAAAGGCGGCGATTGCTAGTGGCAAGATCACTGCCTGGACGGTCGACGCCGACGGTGACCTCACTCACACCTCCGAGCAATGGCGCCGTAAGGCCTGGATGCGGCCCAAAGTCCTCAACGACCGGCTGCTGTTCAACATCATCGCCCCCACCGGCCGCGAAATGACCAGTGCGGTGTACGGCATTTACCATGCGCGTCTGATCCAGACGTTGCTCATCTTTTTCGATCGCATGACGACGACCGTGACCGCCACTTCACTGGGAACGTCGGGCGATACGTTATGAAGTCGTCTCGCTGGGACGACGGTGTATCGCGAATTTGCAAGTGAACCATGCGCTCACATGATCGGGGGGAGTTAGTGGATTCGTCGGCGGCGTTATTATTGAGCATGGATGTGTCGTTTCAAGAACGGATCGAGCGACCAATTTCGCTCAAATCACGCATACATTAAGTCGCTTGCCTGACAGCAAACTGCGATTTGTTCATAAAAGTGTTGCGTCGCGCAGCCGAGCACGGCGCAACAAAAGACGCCTTGTACAGGACGCAACGGAAAATCGGCCGTGTGGGTACAAACTCAGCGTTTAAGCGGGTTAAAGACGCAACACCCGTCCGGAAGTACCAAGAATGCGAAGTTATCTATGGCACCTAAAGATGCTCCGGGCGCCTCCAGTTGATCTTCCCCGACTGCGGCGGCAGTGACACCTCACCGCCCGAAGATGATTTCCTTGCCTTCGTGGTCGCGGTCCCAGCCGCGCAGCTGATCGCGGATGTGGGCGATGCGCTGGCGGCCGAGTGCGTTGCGCTCTTCGTCGAGTACGTGACCGTCCAGCAGTTCGGCCAGACGCTGGGCGGTGGGCAGCATCGCGTCCCATGCATCGAGTGCCGACAACGGTCCGGGCAAGGTCATGAAAAAGCTCACCCCGGGGGAGTGCAGCGTATCCAGTCGGCCCAGATCGAAATTGCCTGGCTTGAGCATGTTCGCCACGCTGAAGATCGGGCCGAGTTCGCGCTTGCCGTCGAGCAGACGGTGATAGATGCCCATGTCGCCGAATTCGAGTCCGGCTTTTTCGGCAGCCACCACCAGGTCCGGGCCGTTGAAGCGCGCTCCTTCGCGCGCCACCACGAACAGCGTGACGATGCGCTCCACCGGCAGTTGCGCCGGACGCCGGCCAAGATCCGAGCGTGGCGGAACCTTGGGTGTAACCGGTGCGCTGGGAGCCGCGGGCGTAGGCGCCGTCGCAGTGGGTGGAGCTTGTGGCGCAGGTTCGCTGTGCGTGGGAGCACGCAAGGCGTCGACGATGGAGGCAACGTGGTCGGCCAGCTTGGGCTGTGGCTTGGGAGTGGTGCGTTGCTCGCCTGAGAGCGTGGCGCCGAGTCGCTCAAGTTCTTCGCGCAGGCCCACATCCAGTTCGCCTTGCTGCGGTTGCACGGTACCCTGATGACTGCTGTCGCTGGGCCGATCCAGCGCGCTGAAGGCTGGATTATCGGCGAGGCTGGACTCGCCCAGGGTGGGCTCGCGACGCTCGCCCCCATGTGGCTGGTCGGCCACCGCCCGTCGCCTGCCCTGCTCTTTCCTCGGCTGACCGAACAGCCAGATCAGCGCCAGCACGATCACACCGACGATCAGCAGCGGGATGCCAATGGCAGGATTCCAGGCGAAAGCGAGCACAGGTTGCAGCGTCATCATGGGTTCCTCAGGCAGCTCCTGCCAGTTTAGCCGCTTCGTCCAGATCCACCTGCACCAGTCGCGATACGCCCGGCTCGCTCATGGTCACGCCGCAGAGTTGGGTGGCTGCTTCCATCGTGGCCTTGTTGTGGCTGATGAAGATGAATTGCACTTTTTCGCTCATTTCCCTGACCAGGCTGGAGAAACGCCCGACGTTCGCTTCGTCCAGCGGTGCGTCTACCTCGTCCAGCAGGCAGAACGGCGCGGGATTCAGGCCGAAGATCGCAAACACCAGCGATACCGCGGTGAGCGCCTTCTCGCCGCCGGAAAGCAGCGTGATGTTGGAGATGCGCTTGCCGGGCGGGCGCGCCATGATCGACACGCCGGTATTGAGCAGATCGTCGCCGGTCAGTTCCAGATAGGCGTGACCGCCGCCGAACAGGCGCGGGAACAGTTCCTGCACGCCGGCATTGACCTTGTCGAAGGTTTCCTTGAAACGCTGGCGCGTCTCGCGGTCGATCTTCTTGATCGCGCCTTCCAGCGTCTCCATCGCGCTGACCAGATCGGCCAGCTGGTTGTCCAGGTAGGTCTTGCGTTCGCTCTGCTCGGCATGTTCCTGGATCGCGGCGAGATTGACCGGCTCCAGTCGGGCGATCTTCTGCGCGAGATCGCCGAGTTGTGATCGCCATTGTTCGGTGTCGATGTTCTCGGCCAGTTCCGCCAGCAGGGTTTCCAGTACAAGACCGGAGGCTGTGATCGTCTGGGCCAGCTGTTCGGCATGCAGTTGCAGCGCCTGTGCGGCGAGGCGCTTCTCGGACAGGCTTTCGCGCAGCGCGGACAGGCCCTGCTCCGTCAGATGGCGCTGCTGTTCCAGCTTGCGGAATTCGAGGTCGCAGTCTTCCAGCGCGCGCCGCGCCTCGACCAGTTGCCTGTCGACCAGCAGGCGTTGGTCCAGACAGGTCTGACGCTCGGCCTCGAGTTCCGTGATCGGCCTGGAGCCGGCGGCGAGTTGTTCGGTGATTTCAGTGCGGCGCGCCTCGATCTGGCGCAGTTGCGCGTCCATGCGGCCCAGCGCCTGCTCCAGCGAAGCCAGCGCGGAACGCTTCGATTCCAGCCCCAACGCGAGCGAATGCGATTGATCCGCCGCCTCGCGCGCATTCATGCGCGCTTCCTCGCGTGCCTCGAGCAGCGCGCGGCGTCCGTTTTCCAGTTCGCGGCGCTGGTCTTCCATATCTCCCATCAGGCCGACCGATTCGTCCAGACGCGCGCGCGCTTCGCGGGTCTGGCTCTGCATGTCGTCGAGCTGCGTGGCCAGCTCACCCAGTTCGCCGGTGACCTTCTCAGCACGGGCGCGGGCGGTTTCCAGCTTGCCGCGATGGCTCTGCAACTGGCCGGCTAGTTCGGACTGACGTCGATGTGCGTTGTACAGCTCGCGCTGCGCGTCGTCGCGCGCACGCTCGACCTCGAACTTGCTGGTACGCAACGTGTCGAGTCGTTCGCTGGAATCCTCCAGCTGCGCTTCCAGTGTGGCGATCTGTTCGGCCAGCAAGCGGATCTCGCGCTCGCGTGCCAGTACACCGACCTGGCTGCCTTGCGCGCGTCGTACGCGCGCCCAGCCCGGGCCGAGCCATTCGCCGCTGCGGGTGATCACCGATTGATACGGTGCCAGCGCGGAGAGCGAAGCCACGCGCTGATGAGCTTCACCGATCGACTCGGCAGTCAGCACATGACCGAGTATCGCCATCGCCGCGGCCGGTCCGCGCACATGCGCGGCCAGCGTGCCGGCCGTGTTCGCGCCACCATCGGCTGCATCGAGCAGAGCGACGTCGGCATTGTCGAGTGCGCCGAATTCAGCGGCCAGCGTGTGCGAGCCATCCACCAGCACACTGTCCAGGAAGCCACTCAAGGCGGTTTCCACGGCGGTTTCCCAGCCGGCTTCGACCTGCAGCGATTCACCGAGGCGGCGCGACTTGTCCAGCCCAAGCCGGGCCAGCCAACCGCTGGCGGCACTTTCCTCCTGGCCGAGCGCGGCGTGTTGCAGCGCTTCGAGTGAGGCATGCCGGCCGCGCGCCGCCTGCAATTGCTGGCGCGCCTCGTTCAGCGTCGACTGCAACTGTCGTTCCTCTTCCTGCACTTTCTCGTGGCTGGATTTGTGCTGGTCGAGCAAGCTGCCAAGCGTTTCGACGCGCTCGCGCTGGGTGTCGTGCTCCCCATGCAGTTGCTCACCGGCCGTGTCCAGCGCGGCAAGGTCGGTGGTTTTCTGCTCCGCTTCCAACGCTTCGCGACGCCTGGACAGATCGATGCCCTGGCGATCCAGATAATTGAGCTTGGTACGTTCCACTTCGGCCGCGCGGCTGGATTCGCCAGCATTGCGCGTGTGGCTGTCCCAGCGTTGCTGCCAATCGGCCAGTTTCGTTTCGGTATCGCGCTGGGCTTCGGCCGTGTCGTCCTGCAACTGCTGCAGCGCTTCAAGTTTCGGCTCGCCTTCGGCCAGCGCAGCGCGCAGCGTTTCGATCTGTCCGCTGTCGGTGGCGATGTGTGCAGCCAGCTCGGCGTGTTCGCGCTCGGCGTCGCCGTGGGCGCGCTGCAGTCGTTCGGCGTTCTCGCGGTTGTGGCGCACCTGCTGTTCGACGCGGGCGATCTCGGCGCCGACCTTGTAGACCTCGGCCTGTACGGCATTCAGATGCTCGCTGGTACCGGTGTGGTGTTCGCGCATGCTTTCGAGTTGCGCCTCGATCTGGCGCTGGCCGGCCAGCTGCTTCTCGATCTCGATCGCGGCCGCGGACAGAACCGCGCTTTCGCCCTCGTGCCGGCTCTTCAGACCACGGTATTCCAGTGCGCGCAGCTCGGCTTCCTTGCGCGTCTGCTCTTCCTTCAGCGCCTTCCAGCGCTCGGCCGCACGGGCCTGGCGATTGAGGTGATCGAGCTGTTTGTCCACCTCGTCGCGTACATCGCGCACGCGATCGAGGTTCTCGCGGGTGGCCTTGATGCGGCTTTCGGTTTCCTTGCGGCGCTCCTTGTACTTGGAGATGCCGGCGGCCTCCTCCAGATGCATGCGCAGTTCTTCCGGATGCGCGTCGATGATCTGGCTGATCATGCCCTGCTCGATGATCGAGTAGCTGCGCGGACCCAGGCCGGTGCCGAGGAACAGGTCGGTGATGTCGCGGCGGCGGCAGCGCGCGCCATTGAGGAAGTACGCGGACTGGCCGTCGCGGGTGACCTGGCGTTTCACCGAAATCTCGGCGTACTGGCCGTACTCGCCCTGGATGGAACCGTCGGCGTTGTCGAAGATCAGCTCGACCGTGGCCTGCCCTACCGGCTTGCGCGTGTTCGAGCCGGAGAAGATCACGTCGGTCAGCGAATCGCCGCGCAGGCGGCTGGCCGCGCTCTCGCCCATGACCCAGCGGATCGCATCGATGATGTTGGATTTGCCGCAGCCGTTCGGACCGACCACGCCGAGCATGTTGCTCGGCAGATGCAAGGTAGTCGGGTCCACGAAGGACTTGAAACCGGCGAGTTTGATCGTACTCAGGCGCATGCGGACATCAGTTGGTTATCGGTTATGCCCGCACAGTCGGGCGACAGGGCACTGTGCCAAACGCGGTGCGGAGCTGCAATGCGTTTCAAAACAAGGTATCACTTGAAAAATGGATTATATATGCTTGTTATTATTAACTATTCATTTGAAATGGCATCGATCGACAGTGCATGGATGCCGTTATCCATCAACCCGTCGAGCGCCGCATAGATCATCCGATGGCGCTTGAGCGGCAGCTGGCCGGCGAACGCGGCACTGACGATCCGCACATGGAAGTGCCCCCTGCCCTCGCCCGGGTGGCCGGCATGTTTGTGGCCTTCGTCCAGTACCTCAAGCTCAGTCGGCGCGAACGCAGCCTGCAGGCGATTGCGAATCTGTTCCAGTATGGGCTGTGCGGTTGTCGTGGTCATGCCGCCGGCAATACTTTGCGAAATGGTTTCACCGTGGTCTCGCGATACACACCCGCGGCAACGTAGGGATCAGCCGCAGCCCAGCTTTCCGCCTCGGCCAGCGAGGCGAACTCGGCCACGATCAGGCTGCCAGTGAAACCGGCCGGGCCGGGATCCTCGGCGTCAATTGCCGGAAACGGACCGGCCAGCAGCATGCGGCCTTCGTCCTGCAGCTGCTGCAGACGAGCCAGATGTGCGGGACGCGCGGACTTGCGGCCTTCCAGCGAGTTCGTGTTATCGGTGCCGATGATGGCGTACCACATGGCTCAGGCCTCCGGTCGCATATAGGGAAACAACAGCACGTCGCGGATTGACGCGGAGTTGGTCAGCAGCATCACCAGACGGTCGATGCCGATGCCGAGGCCGCCGGTGGGCGGCAGGCCCACTTCCAGTGCACGGATGTAGTCGGCGTCGAAATGCATGGCCTCGTCGTCGCCGGCATCCTTGGCGTCGACCTGGGCCTGGAATCGCGCGGCCTGATCTTCCGGATCGTTCAACTCGGAGAAGCCATTGGCGATCTCCTTGCCGTTGACGAACAGTTCGAAGCGGTCAGTGATGCCCTTGTCGGTATCGCTCTCGCGCGCCAGCGGCGACACCTCGACCGGATGGTCGGTGATGAAGGTGGGCTGGATCAGGGTGTGCTCGACGGTCTTCTCGAAGATTTCCAGCAGCAGCTTGCCCCAGCCGTAGCCGGGCTTGATCTGCGCGTGCAGACGCTTCGCATGGACCGCCATCGCCTCGCGATCGCGCAGTTCCTCACGCCTGATTTCCGGGTTGTGTTCCAGTACGGCGTCTTCCATGCGCCAGCGGCGGAACGCCGGACCGACGTCGATCGCTGCGCCGTCCCACGTGAGTTCGGTGGCGCCCAACACGCTCTGCGCGGTATCGCGGATCAGATCCTCGGTAAGGTCCATCACCTCGTGATAGGTGGCGTAGGCCTGGTACAGCTCCAGCATGGTGAATTCGGGGTTGTGCCGGGTCGACACGCCCTCGTTGCGGAAGTTGCGGTTGATTTCGTAGACGCGGTCGAAGCCGCCAACCACCAGGCGCTTGAGATGAAGCTCCGGCGCAACGCGCAGGTACAGATCCATGTCCAGCGCGTTGTGATGCGTCACGAACGGCCGCGCAGTGGCGCCGCCGGGGATGACGTGCATCATCGGCGTCTCCACTTCCATGAATCGACGCACTGGCGCTTCCAGCCACTGACGCATGTAGCCGATGATCTTCGAGCGCTGCATGAAGGTGCGCCGCGCTTCCTCGGTGACGATCAGGTCGACGTAGCGCCGGCGATAGCGCTGCTCCACATCGGCCAGACCGTGGAACTTGTCCGGCAACGGACGCAGGCTCTTGGTCAGCAGACGCAGGCCATCGACGCGCACCGACAACTCGCCGGTCTTGGTACGCATCAGCACGCCTTCGGCGCCCACGATGTCGCCGACGTCCCAGCCCTTGAACGCTTCGTAGGCTGCGCCCAGCGTGCCCTGATGGATGAATAGCTGGATGCGCCCGCTGAAATCCTGCAACTGCACGAAACTGACCTTGCCCTGCACGCGCTTGAGCACGATGCGGCCGGCCATCTTCACGCGGCGTGCCAGGGCTTCGAACGCTTCAGCCGGATAAGTGTCCTTGTCGGCGAACTCGGCCTGCAGGTCACCGGCAAAACTGTCGACCTTGAAGTCGTTCGGAAACGCGATGCCCTGCCCGCGCAACGCTTTCAGTTTCTCGCGGCGCTCGGCGATCAGCTTGTTTTCGTCGATGGGTAAGGTGTCGACCGATTCGCTCATGGGGATTCCGTTTGGTTTGCATTGACACGGGAGTTTTTCCTCGGAACGGCATCGCCCGTCAATCGCCCTTGTGAAACACGTGCTTGACCGCGTGTCGGGTTGCATGCCAGCCCTCGCGCGCGCCATGGCCGACGGCGATACCGGCCTTCTTAGCGCCGTGTCCGATGCCGACGCCGGCCTCCTTCGCGCCATGCCCGACCGCGACGGCGACGTGCTTGGTCGCGTGGCCGATGTCGCGGGCGCCGTTGTCGATGCCATGGCCGACGGTCTTGGCATCCTGCTTGACGCCCTGGCCGGATGAGCTCTGCTGCGCGCCAACCATGCCGTTGAACGCCGCAAGTGCAGCGAATGCGACAAGGATTACGCAGATCTTCCTGCTGTTCATGCCAAGGCTCCTCTTTGCAGGTGATCGGATCGATTCCACGGATCAGTGCTCACGCATCGACGCGCTTGGCGCCTGCCTCAAGACCGGATTTCAGGCTCGCCTCGATGAATTCGTCCAGATCGCCGTCCAGTACCTTCTGCGTGTCGGTGCGTTCGATGCCGGTGCGCAGATCCTTGATGCGGCTCTGGTCGAGCACATAGTTGCGGATTTGGCTGCCCCAGCCGATGTCGGACTTGGTCGCTTCCAGCGCATCGCGCTCGACGTTGCGCTTCTGCACTTCCAGTTCGTACAACTTCGCCGCCAGCATCTTCATCGCCGTGGCGCGGTTCGCGTGCTGGCTGCGGCCGGTCTGGCAGGCCACCACGGTATTGGTCGGGATATGCGTGATGCGCACCGCCGATTCGGTCTTGTTGACGTGCTGGCCACCGGCACCGGAGGAACGGTACACATCGGTGCGCAAATCGGCCGGATTGATGTCGATATCGATGTCGTCGTCGACTTCCGGTGACACGAACACCGAGGTGAAGCTGGTATGCCGGCGGTTGTCCGAATCGAACGGACTCTTGCGCACCAGCCGGTGCACGCCGATCTCGGTCTTCAGCCAGCCATAGGCGTAGTCGCCCTCCACGCGGAATGTGGCGGACTTGATGCCCGCTACTTCGCCGCCGCTGACTTCCATCAGCTCGGTCTTCCAGCCACGCGACTCGCACCAGCGCAGGTACATGCGCAGCAGCATCTCGGCCCAGTCCTGTGCTTCGGTGCCGCCGGCACCGGCCTGGATATCGACGAACGCATTGGTGGCATCCATCTTGCCGGAGAACATGCGCTGGAATTCCAGCTTGCTCACCTGCGCGTCGAGCTTGGCCAGATCGTTGACGACCGAGTTTACGGTGTCCTCGTCGCCGTCGGCGACGGCCATCTCCAGCAGTTCGCCGGCATCGGTGAGTGCGCCGGTCAGCGTGTCGATGCCGTTGACGATGGTGTTCAGGCGGGCGCGCTCACGTCCCAGTTCCTGCGCGCGTGTCGGATCGTCCCATATGTTCGGGTTTTCCAGTTCGCGGCTTACTTCTTCCAGACGTTCGCGTTTTGTAGCGTAGTCAAAGATACCCCCGAAGCGACTCGACGCGGCCCCGAAGGTCCGCGATCTGCGCGAGGATGGGATTGATCTCGATCATGTCGGTTAAATCAGAGGAAAAGACCGCTTATGCTAGCAGAGCACATGCAGGCGCGGTGATGCCCGTCGGATGCCAGGGCTGCTCTCGCTTGGGCACGTTCCTGCAACCAACCGACCAACAGACGCATTTCGAGATGGCTTCCGATCGGACCGTTTCACGGCGAAATCCATCGAATCAACAGCCTGCGAAACGCGTTGTGGAAATGCGATGGAAAGCCAGCGGAACAATGGCTTTGCGGCAGTTTCCGGTCACTTGTCCGATAGCAGCGGCGGGCGTAATGTTGATCGCTGGGGACCCCATATGAACTCCTCTGTTCAAGTACCCAGGGCCTCCACAGCCAAAAGGAGATAGACCGTGAAAAAGCTATTTTTCGCCGGGTTGGCCATCGCATTGCTCATGCCCGCCGTGGCAATGGCGCAGAGCGCTTTCGATGGCACATGGAAGACTGATCTGAACACGATGCACTCAACCAGAAAGCCGATAGTCATCACGCTCAAGGATGGCATGTACCACTGTACCTGCAGTGTTCCGCCGCTCGCCGTCAAGGCAGATGGTGCGGACCACGCGGTCAGTGGGCATCCTGGCTTCGACACGGTCGCCATCAAGGTCGTCGACGATCACACCATCCAGGGAACCGAAAAGAAGGACGGCAAGGTCGTCGGAAACTACACCTTGACGGCTGCAACGGATGGCAAGACCGCCACCGAGGAATTCACCAACTCCAGCGGCGCGACGCCGGTGACCGGCAAGGTGGTAATCGCCCGGGTGACCAAGGGCGCGGCGGGATCGAACGCCATGACCGGCTCGTGGCGTCTCAAGAACTTCGACAACATGTCCGACAACGGCCGCACGTTTACCTACAAGGTCGACGGCGACAGCGTAAACATGAGCGATCCGACCGGTGAGTCCTACAGCGCGAAGATGGGTGGCGGCGATGCGCCGTACAAAGGCGACCCGGGCACCACCAGCGTGTCGGTGAAAAAACTGGGCAAGGACAGCCTGCAGGAAACCTACAGGCGCGACGGCAAGGTGATGAGCATCAGCACCATGACCGTCGCGGCCGATGGCAAGACGATGAAGACCGTGAGCCATAACGAACAGACCGGCGGCACCATGACGTCGGTGGCGGACAAGCAGTAGGCCATCGGGTCAACGCAACTTACAACCCGCTGGACGATCGAAGAAAAGCCCGGTTTGCAACCGGGCTTTTTTCATGGCATTGCCAGATGCATCGACGTCATCGGCAAGCAGCCCGGTTTTCTCAAGCCAGCGCCTGTGCGTGCACCCCACGCACGGCACGGCCGGAGGGATCGGCCGCGTTCGCGAATGCTGGATCCCACGCCAAGGCCGCCGATGACGAGCAAGCAATCGACTTGCCGCCCGGCACGCTGGCGGCGCAGGCCTCACCCGGAAAATGCTGCTCGAAGATGCGCCGATAGAAATACGCTTCCTTGGTCGCCGGCGTGTTGAACGGGTAGCGTGCCGCCGCCGCGGCGAATTCACGATCACTGATGGCCTGCTCCGCATGCGCCTTCAGCCCGTCGATCCAGCCGTAGCCGACGCCATCGCTGAACTGCTCCTTCTGCCGCCACAGGATGGAGTCCGGCAGCGCGCCTTCGAACGCCTCGCGCAACACCGCCTTCTCGATCCGGCCGTTGCCGGCCATCTTGTACTGCGCGTCAAGGCCCATCGCCACGTCGACGAACTCCAGGTCGAGGAACGGCACACGCGCCTCCACGCCCCAGGCCATCATCGCCTTGTTCGCGCGCAGGCAGTCGTAGCTGTGCAGCGCGTCCAGCTTGCGCACGGTCTCCTCGTGGAACGCCTCGGCCGACGGCGCCTTGTGGAAGTACAAGTAACCGCCGAACAGCTCGTCCGAGCCTTCGCCCGACAGCACCATCTTCACGCCCATCGCCTTGATCCGTCGCGCCAGCAGGTACATCGGCGTGGCGGCGCGGATGGTGGTGACGTCGTAGGTTTCGATATGCCGGATCACTTCGGGCAGCGCGTCCAGACCTTCCCAAAACGTGTAGACGAAGCCGTGATGTACCGTGCCCAGCGCATCGGCGGCGATCTGTGCGGCAGCGAGATCCGGCGAGCCGTCCAGCCCGATCGCGAATGAATGCAGGCGCGGCCACCATGCTTCGGTACGATCGCCCTCCTCGATGCGATGACGGGCGAACTGCGCGGCACACGCGGCGACCAGCGAGGAATCCAATCCGCCAGAAAGCAGCACACCGTAAGGAACGTCCGTCATCAGCTGACGATGCACGGCCTGTTCGAACGCGCGGCGCAAGACCGGCGCCGCGACATCATGGCCTTGCGTGTGCGCGTAGTCGCGCCATGGCTTGTGATAGTAGCGACGCAGTTCGCCATCGGCGCTGTCGTACACATGGCCGGGCGGAAACGGTGACACGTCCGCGCATACGCCGAC
>Ga0208589_1001076_pt1 | contig 11787 bp, 7 predicted proteins | sample NGESurshal092012_2_FD_184486 | JGI IMG/M metagenome (GOLD analysis project Ga0208589, IMG submission 184486) | Arctic peat soil microbial communities from Barrow, Alaska - NGEE Surface sample F53-2 shallow-092012 (SPAdes) | ecosystem: Environmental > Terrestrial > Soil > Wetlands > Peat ... | reverse complement strand
CCATTGCTGCCGCCAGGCAACCCGCGCGTCTGGCTATCGCCAGGACGGCGGGCTCGGCTGCGACGACCCGAATTCAGGAATGCGTAACACGATCCGCTGACCGATAGTTACGTATTCCTGATTACTGTCAGCGGCGCGGCCACCGGACTTGTGAAACAGCGGGGCGTGACCCAGCGGCGGCGGACCAGCGCGATTGCACCTGCCGCAACTGGCCGCTCAGCGCTTCGTTCGGGACCAAGCGTGCCGAATACGTACCGACCTCATTGAATTTGAGAGCAATTGGCCAGGTGGGCGCTGGTTCGGCGCGCCGTATACGAGACGGCGCTTCCGTCGGGTGAGCCACACCCATCAGGTCACGGTCCAGCCTGGCCAGATGGCCGTGGTTGGAGTTCCCCTGACCCTGGTCCAGCAGTTCGGGTTCAAGGCACGCACTCGGGCGGCCAGTTGGCAGACGAGCCAGGACCCGGCCAGCGGCAAAGACACCACGACCCTGCGTCAGGCTGGCTGTGGATCACCAGAGGACAGCCGAGGACGTCAGAGCCGGTGCCGGTCTGCGGTCAGGGTACGAGCTTGAAAAGCGTGACCCGACCAGAGTTGATCGCGATTTCATGACCGCCCGCCACTACCGCGATCGTGATCACTTCCCCGTCGTGACGTGCCAGCTCGATCACAGGGTCGCCGACTCGGTCAGGGTTCCACAGCCGCACGACGCCATCACCGCCACCGGAGACCACCCGGCTATCTGGGAGCACTGCTACCGTGGAGACTTTCCCGTCATGACGGCCAAGCACCGTCCCAGGGTCGCCGGGCTGGCCCGGATCCCATATCCGCACCAGTCCGTTGCCGCATCCGCAAGCCACCCGCCCGTCCGCCGCTGGCAGCACCGCCAGCGCGGTCACCGCGCCCTCATCCCATCTCAGCTCGGCGATAGGGTCGCCCGGCGTGGCCGGGTCCCACAGCCGTATGAACCCGTCGTCGCCGCCTGAGATGACCTGCCCGTTGGGCAGGACTGCCAGCTGGACTCCGAAGATCTCGTTGCGCTCCACGGCGTCGTGCTTTCCCAGCCAGGCGACCTCCTGGGCCGGCTGGGATGGATCCCACAGCCATATCGGGCCGTCAGCGCCGCCGAACACTATCCGCCCGTCCTGCAACACCGCGAGCGCGCTCACCCACAGGTCATGCGGATCTTCCAGCTCGGCGAGGGGGGCAGCGGGTCTAGCCGGGTCCCACAGCCGCACGGCAACGTGACCGGCACCGCCGGTGCCGGTCACTAGTTGTCCGCTAGGCGCCCAGGCGGCGGCGGATATAAGCCCGCTATGCGGGCCGAGCTGGATCGCACCTTCGCCGGGCCGAGAAGGATTCCAGAGCCGCACGCTCTTGTCCTCGCCCTGAGACAGGACGCGCCCGTCAGGAAGCATCGCAACGACGTCGGCGAAGTAACCGGCCAGCCCGGTGCCTGGGCCGAGCCGGGCCGGATCCCACAGCCGCACCATCGCGCCAGACCCGGAGACAACCCGGCCGTCCGCTTCCGGCAACGCGGTCAGCGTGAGCACTGGGGCGTCATGCTCGCTAAGCACGATACCTTCATCGCCGGGGTTGCGCGGATCCCACACCAGCACCATCCCGTCGCTGCCGCCGGAGACCACCCGGCCGCCTGGCAGTACCGCCAGCGCGAGCACCGCCGCGTACTGGCTGTGCTGGCCAAGCACACCCAGGTCGGCACCGGGCCTAGCTGGGTCCCACAACCGGATCGCGCCGTCGCCGCCAGCCGACGCCACTCGCCCGTCCGGCAAGACGGCGAGACAATCCACGCCATCGGCGGAGATCACCCGGTCATCGTCGAGTATCGTGCGCACGGCATGCGCGCCATCATGACGGCCAAGGACCGTCCCCACATCGCCTGGCGTCGAAGGATCCCACATCCTGATCGTGTCGTCACCGCTGGCCGAGATCACCCTACGGTCCGGCAAGACCGCTAGCGCCGCCACGCCATCGCCGAAGATCACGCGGTCGAGTACCGGGTGCCACCTCCGCTCGTGCCGGCCAATCACGGCACCAGGGTCTTCCGGCCGACCCGGATCCCACATCCGCACCGTCCCGTCCGTTCCGCCGGAGACCACCCGCCCATCCGGCGACACCGCCACCGCACCGACCGCGCCATCGTCATGGCGGCCAATCACGGCACCAGGGTCTTCGGGCCGACCCGGATCCCACATCCGCACCGTCCCGTCCGTTCCGCCGGAGACCACCCGCCCATCTGGCGACACCGCCAGCGCACCGACCACGCCATCGTCATGGCGGCCGATCACGCCGACCAGCTGAGGGCCTGTCCGGCCGGTAGTCCACCGGGGAATGAGCTGCGGCGGAGGACAGCGCTCAAGGTGGGCGGCAGCACCGCTCACCAGCTCGTCGAGGCCAACACGCAGCGCCTCCCACCCCAGCTGGGTGGCAGTCAACCCAGGCCGGACCGCCGCGTCCCCGGGCCGCAGGTGATGCGCCTGGAGTTGCAGCAGCTGGAACATTGAGGTCACGAGCGGTCGGCCGGGCAGGATTTCGGCCGCCTGGCGGAGCGTTGCGATGACCTGCTGCACCCCGAGGCTGGACACCGCGCTGTCCACCCATCCCATGTTCTCAGCCAAAGCCGCCAGCCGTTCAGGCTCAGCGGGCCGCGCGACAAGACCAGCCGTGGCTCTGCCAAGAAGTTCCGGGTACTTGTCCAGGAGGTAGCGCGGCGTACCGGACGCCGAAGTTGCATGCGGCGGCCAGCCCTCAGCGCGCCACTCATCTGCCCAGGCGTGCAGCCTGGCTCGGTATGACGGGTTGCCACCCACGTCGGGGTGGCTCTCGCATAGTTCAAGAAGGCCCGTGTGGGCGAAACTGTAGCCTTGCTCATCCACCGGGGGCACCAGCTCGAGGCTGCGGGCGGCACGTTCTGTGACGAAGGCGCGCACGACTCTTGTCCTTGCCCCGGTCATCCGCGTGAGATCATCCACGGTCAACGCGGCTGCTGCTGCGGTGAGCAAGCCGAGAACGTTGTAGCTGAACTCCGGGTCCTGGTCCTCCGATCTGAGCAAGCCGCTGATCTCTTGCTCAGCCAGGAGCTTGATGTGGTTAGCGTGCGGGCTATCAGGCAGCACCACTTCTGGTGTGGCTCGAAGCGGATGCTCCGGGCGGACGTCGAGAGGAATGCCTGGATGGAGACGGCTTGCCACCAGGACCCGTGCGTGCTGCCCGATTCGCCGGGGAGGCAGCGCCTCGGCGACGCTATTCCTGATTGAATATAGGTCCTCGTCAAGCCCGTCGACCACGAGTAGCAGGTGGCGGCCGCTGGTTTCGGCTTCCTCAGCAGCTCTTGACCATAGGTCCCAAAATACCTCGACGTCCGCCCTCGGAGCGTCTTCACCCAGCAGCCAGGCCAGTTGCGGAACCACGGCCGTGCACAACCGTTCCCTGGACGCGTCGGCGTCCCGCGCGGCCAGGAAGTACGCGACCACATCGACTTCCGGCGGCAGGACCCCAACCGCCTCGGCCAGCAGCGCTGTCTTGCCGGCCCACGGGCGAGCGCCCAGCCGGAGATAGCCGCTCGCCGCAACGGGTGACCCAAACGCTTCGGGCGCGCCAGTCGCAAACGCCGCGATCTGCGCGAGTTCATACTCCCGGTCAAGCAGTTCCTCTGTGCGGCTGCGGATCACCCGCAGCGTCTCCAGGTACCAGGGCCACCGCAGGGACGCAGGGCGATGAAGCAGACTGAGGATCTGCTCCAATAGCCGCCGATCAGCCTCGCGATCCAGCTGACTGTCCTGCAGGAGGATCTCGATCCTCGTCACGCTCGCCTGCACGTCATACAGCACGAACCTGAACTCGGTGAACTCCAGTCCTAGCTGAGCCAGGGTCTCGGTCACCGCTCGGCGCGCGTCAACGTCACCTCCTGCCTCCGGGTCCCCGGCGGCTTCCAGCGCCGCCGAGGACACTCCTACCTGCTGGAATATCTGGGCGATCGCCGCACGAAGGCGAGACGCATTTTCATCGTCTGCGGCCAGGGCCTGCTCAAACTCGGCAAATAGGACCGCCGCCGCCCGCTCTTCGGTGTGCTCGCCGTCACGGGCAAGCCGCTCCAGCCCCTTCCTGATGACCTCGGCGAGCGTTTCGGCCCCGACAGCACCGACTACCGCAACTGCCGCGACTGCGGCGGTAACGGGAGCGCCTGCGACCAAGAGGGGGGCGAAAGCCCCGGCGCACAGCAGTGCCAGCGCCGCCTTCGGGGTCCGTGCCCGCAGCCAACCTCCGCCTCTGCCCAGCATCCGGCGTACCTGACGCCGGATTCCTGACCGCATCCGGTCAGCATCCACCGGGTCCAGGCCCGCGCCTGCCATACCTCAACTATCGCCCACCAGCGGGCCAAGCGACACCTGAACTGACCTACCGCTTGGCAGCCTTACCGCCAATCGTCTGGGGTGCAATACTGGCCGCCGAGTCCGCGGCGCGGCCCCGGGCGGCCCTCATCGCCTTGTGTCGGCCGCGTCGGCTCCTGCTGCGAGCACAGCGCCCGGCTGCTGACTCTCTCTCTTCCTCTTCACGCTCGCCGGGCTGCCGGTCGTTGAGGCAAGTCCGCGATCTACCTTGATGAAGAGGCTGCTGGGAGCCAAGTCGGGAGCCATCATCCACCGAAGTGAAGCCACACTGACCCCGTCCAAGCGTGCGATACACGGCTTTGATCTCGTATTGCGCGACTGTGAGGGACCTTTACTTCGCCGGCGGCCACGATGAAGACAGTCATCTCCGGCCGGCCGCTTGCGGCGGCGCAGGCGGGTTCCGACGCCGCCTGCCCTTGGCGTGTGCTGTCCGGCTCTGGGAGCGGAATGGGAGCGACCGGAAGCTGGCACCCGCGCTCAGACGCGGTCAGACACGGTGATCGTGCCCCGTCTCAATGCCTCTGACGTGCCGGAACGCCGCAGAGCAGCGGCTTTGACGGCCTGAGCGCTCAGTTCGGGACGAAGAGGCCGCCGGTTCAAATCCGGCCACCCCGACCAAGAAATCGCAGGCCACGCGACACCCGGTGGCCTGCGATCTGTGTTCGCCTCTCCCGGCGTCCGATTCTGGGAGCCAGATGGGGGTGGACGGAGCTGCCAGCAGACCAGCCAGCAGTCACCAGCTGGGAGGGCTGATTCCAGCTGGGTGAATCGACGCTGGGAGATCACGTGCTGTCCGCGGCATGTGGCTGGAGTAGGTGTTGCGGATGCTCCCGATGGCCCATCCCGAGTGAACTCCTGGGCCAGGTCGTCATCGAAGCGGCGGACGTCGGCCGGTTCTGGCCACCGCACCAGCGCCCGCGGCTGTACAGCTTCCAGGACCTGATGTCCCTCCTCGTGGTTGCGGAGCTGCGAACCGAGCGGGATATGTCGCTGCAGCACGTCCGGCGCCTGGTCAAGCATCTGCGCTCGCCGGGGCGCTCGCGCCCGTAGAGGACGGATCACTATGCCAGGCCCAGGCGGCCTGAACTCTACGCACTGCACAGCGTCAGCGAAAGCCGAGAGCAGGCGCCTACTTATAGCGATCGTATAAAGTCAATTATCAGATCCAGAGCTCGGTTCCTAGCTGGTGAAAGTCCTCGGAGTTGAAGAAACCCGTGAATCATCCCAGAGAATACCTCAAGCCTCGCATTAGGGTGCTTATCAGCGAACCGAATCGCATCAGAGCGAAGAGGATCAAATTCTCCCACCACCACGAGGCTGGGCGGAAGGCCAAACGTATCCCCGAACAGCGGCGAGATACGCGGATCTCTTGCGTCGGAATCTGGCTCTAGATAACATCCCTTGAACCATTCCAGCAAGCGCTTGGTCAGAAAGAAACCGCTTTCATACTCCTTAACGGTTTCTCCGCTTAGCGTAAGATCCAAGAAGGGGTATGCGAGAACCAACCCTCTGCAGCGCTTAAGAAGCGCTGGATCACTCTGTACTGCGGCAAGCGCCAGATTGGCTCCTGCACTCTCGCCTATAAGTACAAACGATTCTTCATCGACAAGGCCGTTACTTGATAGCGCGGCGCGTACACATTCTAGAGCCACCGGGAATTTGTGCTCTGGTGAGAGAGGGTATCCAATCGATATCACCACACGCCCCAAGGCGCGAGCAATCTTGTCGCACTCAGGATCGTTCGAGTCGAAATCACCCAACACAAATCCCCCACCGTGCAGGAAGACGACAGTCATGCCCGTCCTCGGTCGCTTCGGCGTAAACACCCGCGAGTTAGTAGTGAACCCGTCGCAGGCGAACGATCGATCCGCAGTAGTGCAAAGGACCTTCTTGGGGAGATAGTCTAGCATTTCCTCGAAATGTGCACGAAATGCCTTGATATCCGACACATTCCACCGGTCGAACGGGTCACCCACTTGACCCGCAATCAGATGCGACAAGGGATGGACAATCTCGGTCTTCGCATGCCAGCTCTGAATTCCAAATGCAATGTCAAAAGAGCGGCCCGCGGCTACCGCAAGAGCATTTCTCACAGGCTCAAGTGGCGTACCGTTAGCGTCGCGCATTACCTGCAGCAGCTTATCGACCGTCTTGTTACTCAACCTTAAACTCCGTCGCTCTAATTCCGGCCAGATCCCACAGCCTCATGCCAAGCGTTGTCGCCTCAGCGGGCTCCATATAGCTCGACACAACCGCCGTCAATGTGCCTTCCATCTTCATTAGCCCTATACCTACCGCCTCACGAGTGCGAACCGGAGGTGTGAAGAACCATACCGAGCCCAACGAGCAAAGCACTGAATCCCGAATGGTTCCCAGGTTAGACACTACCGCAGTCTCCCTAGGCAACGCAAGCACTCGACACACCGCACGTGTCAGCCCCCAGAATGGCCGAGGCAGCCGACCGAACTGTGACGTCCGCCTCAGGAGCTGCACCCGCGACTGCCTACCAGTGGCGAACTGCGCGCTCACCAGATCGTTCAACTGGCCACATTCAAGATTCCGCCGACTGACGATGGATACAAATCCAGACGACAGATTGCTTACCGGACGGTCATCAGTCCACGGCCACACAGTAACAGGCACCAAGACTGAAGAGTAACTTCGAGATATTGGCCGACGGCCCAGAGCAAGGACATGGACGGCATTGACGATACGTTCGGTCAGCGAGTCGCTAGTCGCCGGAACGTGGTCAATAATAAAGAAGCAGCTCGTATAGCTAGCTGGCTTCCTGTCAGAGTGAGTAACAATCTTTGCTTGATGCCCAAGCGCCACTGTGCTAAACCGCCGCGATGGCGGTCTGGGCGAAATAGTCCCTGCCCCCAATATCCTTAACGTGGGAGCTGTCATTCCCGTCACGGCCGAGCGAATCGCCTGGAGTCCACCAAGCGCATCGCATGAGCAATGGTCTATTTCGATGACTAGCGCTCGCCCCTGTTCTCGAACACTTAGGACACATGGCAGCCGATTCAGTTGGATGGATAGACTAGCGACATCAGCGCCCACTATTAGAATTCGGATTGGCATAACCTCTCCCTTTATTGCAGAGGCTAGTGCAAACGCCGCATCAACGTAGCCTATCTCTAGCGGCCTAATGATACTCACCCAACCCGATCTGAGACATGTCCAGCTCCACCTGCCATTTTTCAAACTCAAGACAGCGCCAGCAGGCTGACTGTTGACACCGTGAGAATTGCCTCACGTTAGTTACCGAATATTCTGGATACAGGCCTGGCAGGTTACGGGCCTGCCATCCAGCAGATTCCACGCTAGTTACCTCTTAATCTGAACGGCGTCTTTTACCGCAGTTGCAATCGCAATGATTCCTGGCACAGCGGTCAACAAGACCTGATATATGAAATCGCGCGTGCGCACAATTCTTTCAGGCACAAGAGCGCGCTGAATCGCATGGAGCATGTGCTCGACAGGCCCCGCACCACTCGGCCAGGTGAAGAATTGCAACCTGGCTGCCCTGTAGAACATGTTAGGCACGAGGAATATGCCTATAGCTATGACGAATGTTAGAGGGAACAATGCCAAATAGTAATAGCTAGATGGGCTAGCGATCAGCGCTATCGCCCCAAGACCAAGAGATGCTGCGACTGCTATACGTCTCCCAATGCCAACACTTTCTGCCACCGGAGCCCATCCCCACATACCGTCGGAGTTAAGGCCATCTATCCGAAATTCAACAAGCTTACGAACACGAAAAAAGAATACTGTAACTTCCAACGCTATGTATCCGATCCAAAGGTCCGCGTAATTTCCTACCACCGCCCAGAACAACCATGGCAGGCTGCCTTGCGAGAACGGCCTCGCCCACCATTGACTCCAGGCTTTTAGGCTAAAAGCATCCAAGCCTTGCCCTGCTGGCGTAAAAAATCCATAAATACCTTTCCGCTGATATGCCAGAGAGCCGAGCGCCGACAACAAGACGGCTACGGTGATGGTCGCGACGTGTATCTCACCGCGAGTCATGCGGTTGTTTGCTCGAAGAAGATGCCGATTAAATGACTGCTGGTCCAGGACTTGCAATGAACCCATACTGCGCATCCTTGGTATCAGTCTACTGAGGGAATCCATAAATTCGCCCCCCCAGACCGTAATTACCCCTATCATCCAGATATGGACATCAACCGAATAGTCGCGTAGTAGAGGGAATTTACTTGGTGCGCCAGGCCGCTCTTTGGTTAGGAAGATAAGCCGCTGCATATCGTGGCCGACTGTTCGTAGTGCTTCAGCGCCAAACCCGAAACGCCCATCGAGCAGCGCGCCGATTGCAAAAGTGCCCCAAATTAGCATCCAACGAACGGCAAAGGACGATATCCGGATGCCGGGTACCCGTATGGTAATCAGCCTCATGAAGGGCGGCATTCGGTCTTTTCTACTACACTCGAATCCCTGCGGTGACGCGCCAGTGGTTGACGTCATTATGATCTTGCCAACGTGACTTGGTAACTGAGGAGCGCTCGCTGACCTAGCGCGGTCGTAAGCCCAGTTAGATAGAATTCCCACGCGCGGAGCAGAGCAGTCGGGTGACTTTTAGACAGTTGCTCCATCTGACTTCCGAATCGGGACTTCCATGCGAGTGTGATTGAGCTATATTCGGAGGTCAGCTCGTCTAGATTTATGACCCGGTAGCCAACGTTTCCGGCCAGTCTGAGTATCTCTCGAATGGTGGGCAGTTCGGTTGGACCGGGAAAGATAATTGAGTTTCCTGCTGTTGGCCTGGCCGATTTCTGCAAGGCCGTCCAATTTGGAGTGGCCGTAAATTGCAGGAACAGCCTGGCGTCTGGGTACTTCTGCCCAATCATTCTAAACAGCGCGGCCCTCGCCCTTGGATCAAGATGCTCAATCGTCTCGATCATCACTATGGCATCAGCTCTTGCGGGAAGGCATGCCGACCTAGTGAAGTCGCCTTCGATGACCGTCAATCGTTGTGACAAGTACTCGGACAGATGCTGCCTCGCATAGGCCGCCTGGGTTCTCGAGATTGTAATCGCATATACTGAATGCCCTGTATCTTGCAGCACATGTCTGGTGAAAGCACCCCATCCGCATCCGAGATCTGCTATGAGAGCTTCTTCTCTGTCACCGACTAGACTCCGGATTATGCGATCGTATGAATCCTTATACGCTGGGCGATAACTCTCTGCCTGATCGCGAATTTGAGTAGCCGAGTAGGCCAGGCCAGGATCAAGGAACGCTTCGAAGATGCTCATCGGTAGATCGTAATGGAGAGGAATTTGGGCATGGTCCGCTTCGCGCTTTCTGGGCATTCGGTATCGCACGGCATCAAAGGGCCAGATAGCGAGTCGAAATTTTCTGGTTAGCTGTTCGAGACGCCAGAGCGAGCTGAGTAGCTGGTACAGATCGGAGGTATCCCAGTCTCCTCTGGCGTAGCTGCTTAATAGCTGGGACGACCCTGATGATGCGGCTTTAAGGAAGCTGCCGCTCACTTTCTCGGTAATTTCGGGCGTTATATACGTACCGACCGGCCTCAGTGTCAGCCCTTCACGGTGCCGCTTGATTTGAAGGAGAAGCCTGACAAGGATTGACCCAATCGGCATCTTTGTGGAGGTCGTTTGTAGTCGCGCCAGGAGGTCTTCGCTTGCCTCGTGCGCTGATAGATAGGGGATGTCCCCGTCCAGCATATATGGCCTCCCTAATGCGTCTTCATAGCATAGTAGATGGTTGACGCGCATGGTTGCTGGTTACGCAAAGGATCGCTCTCTGGTCGATTTCGAGTACCGGCGTAACGGCAGGATGCGCGCCGCCCATCGGGGTTGAGGTCTGGACTGCGCCGCTGTGAGAGGGTCCAACTGACGCTGCGACGACCCCGCTGCGGCTCCCGTACTGGCTGGCAGTAATCGTCCGGTGTCTGCAGGGACACGCGGCTACTGTCAGACGGTTCCGGCTCCGTTCAGCTGTGTCACGAGTGCCACGATCGTTGGCGCTGCGCATACTGGACGTACCGGGTGGGATCAGAGCTTAATGGTTTGAATCCTATTATAACGGGGAAGATAAGGTTCCGGGTCCGGACTGCCGTCTCGCCGGAGTCGCCCTGTGCCTCCCGCTACTGCTCGGCGTCCTCTGGGCTGGCTGCGCGCGATCTGGGGGAAGCGTAATAGTAGACGCGCCCCACCCTCGGCGCAGTCGGAGGAAACTGCGTACCAGTCGAGACCGCGGCTCACAGGTTGGCGCGACAGCCGGGGCGGTATTGACGGTCGCGCCGGGAAACGGAGTGTGCAGGCTCCTCCGCGATCGGCTCACCGCAAGCGCCGCCGGTAAGCGATGGTGGCTGGGAGCCGAAGACCTGTAGAGCCGTTCTGTGCCTCTTCTCTTAGGAACCAATGGAAATTGATGATCATCGAACAACCTGATCATGGAAACCATGCTGCACACAAGGGTTCGACACTCGGATACAATGGCCGAGGCCGGGTGCCTCGCGGCCGGCTAGGCCGCCTTCGATCTGTAGACACTGCAGGAGTAGATTTGGTTCCCCGAAGCGCTATTATTAGTGACCGCCGTAAGCCGGTGCGCGAACAGATCGCCCTCACCACCGTGATCGTCATTCCATTCCTTGCGATACTCATATCTATTCCGGTCGCTTGGGGATGGGGCGTATCCTGGAGTCCTGCTGCGCTATGTATAGGGTTTTATGCGGTCAGCATGCTCGGGATAACTGTCGGATTTCACCGTTTCTTTACACACCGGTCTTTCCGCACCAACCGCGCCCTCAAGATTAGTTTGGCGATCGCAGGCAGTATGGCGATCGAGGGTCCTCTGCTGAGGTGGACTGCCGACCACAGAAGGCATCATGCCTTTGCCGATCGAGACGGAGATCCGCACTCGCCATGGCGATTCGGCACTGAGTTTTCCTCCCTGGTTAGAGGAATGGTATTTGCGCACATTGGGTGGCTGTTCGATATAGAGGAGACTAATCAGGAGAAGTTCGTTCCTGACCTTATGAGGGATTCCGACCTTAAATTTATCAGTAAGATCTTCGGACCTTTAGCGGTCCTCAGTTTGGCTCTGCCGCCAATGATCGAGGCCGCGATCGGAACGTCGGCTAAAGGGGTTCTGGAGGCGCTATTCTGGGGGAGTCTCGTGCGCATCTTTATGGTCCACCACGTGAGCTGGTCGGTCAACTCGATCTGTCACGTTATTGGCTCAAGGTCGTTCATCACACGGGACGAGTCAACCAATTTTTGGCCATTGGCTATTCTCTCTATGGGCGAATCATGGCATAATGTACATCACGCCATTCCCGGCTGTGCGCGTCACGGTATAGCCAAGAACCAGATCGACCCATCAC
>Ga0208589_1001074_pt1 | contig 11795 bp, 10 predicted proteins | sample NGESurshal092012_2_FD_184486 | JGI IMG/M metagenome (GOLD analysis project Ga0208589, IMG submission 184486) | Arctic peat soil microbial communities from Barrow, Alaska - NGEE Surface sample F53-2 shallow-092012 (SPAdes) | ecosystem: Environmental > Terrestrial > Soil > Wetlands > Peat ... | reverse complement strand
CCCGCCACGACGAGTATCTGAATAGCCACTTGCAACGTGATGTGATAGCCGAGTCGCGCGACGAGCGTCACCATCGTGGTGATGGCCCACGGCGTGATGCTGCGAATAATTGCTTTCAACAGGTCCGCGTTCGTTGTCCCTACTGGTGTTGCTGCCATTTCTCTCTCCTCTGTTTAGAATTTGCCCTTGGTCGTGATGGCGAGAATGAGGTAGACGAGATAAGCCCCGCCACCTATGGTCGCGATTATCATGCCGCGCGTCGCCGTCTGTTGCGCTTTTTCCGCAACCGCTTGTGCGCCACTGCGGTCTTCGCCACGCACCGTGCCTTCGCCGCGGTCGAGACGACCCTTCAGGTCGCTCACTCGTGCGTCGAGTGCGTCAGTGCGTGTGTTGGAGAGTTCCACGAGTGCGTCGATTTGCTTCTGTGTCGCGACCTCGGATTTGTCGATGCTCAACGCGTTCGACTTGTTCTGTTCGCCCACCGCTTCCTTCGCCGCCGCGAGAGCCGCGTCCAATGAGATGCGTGATTCTTGCGCGGCGTTCTCAGTGCGCACGTCGCGTTCCTCGAACTGTTGCTTGATGCCATTGAACTTCTGGTCGGACACGTCGTTCACGCGACGAATTTCGCTCATCACCTCAGTACGCAATCCCTCTAACGCCGTGACCCTCTCGCGTACGATGGTTCCCATCTCGCGACGCAGGTCTTCCTTCACCGCGTCAATGGCTTCCTTGGTGACCGTCGTCGGGTCGACGCGAGGCGGTGCGCCACCGTTGCTTGGCGTGTCGGTCATGCCGGGTGCGGGTTCCTCTGCGTGTAGTGAATCGACGCGTACTCGGGCGTGCCCTTGTCCTGCGGGCCGACGGCGGGCTCGAACCACACGCCTCCCCACGTGTAGACAATCCACCCGTTCGCGAGCGCGACGCGCGCCTGCGCGCCGCTGCTCAGCAGCACGAGTCCCGCCTTCGCGGTGTCACTCGTCTTGGGGTTCTTCGTTGGTGGCGGACCAGCGGGCTTGAGCGCGAGTGCCGGTCGCGTGCGGAACTCGAAGACGCTGGTGTCGTAGGGGAACTGTCCGATGGGTGGCCCGCCCGTGAACTCCGCCTGGAAGACCTGCCCCGGTGAGACGAAACCCATCACGTGTCCCGGCATGTGACCAACGGCATCGCTGCCCGCGATGAACAAGAGGTCGCCTGGTTCGCTCGGCCACGAGTTCGGAACCTGAAACTCCTTGTACTGCTCGTAGGTCGTGCGCGCGAGGATGATGCCGACCTTGCCGTACGCCCACTGCCACAGTCCCGAGCAGTCCGTGCCGCCCGACGCAGGCCATGTACCGCCGAAGACATACGGACGTCCCGTCAGTTGTCGAGCGAACCCAACGGCAGCGGCTCCCGCATTCTCACGGTTATACATTCGTCCCCTTGACTCAGGCTTCCATCAACTCCAACAGTGCAGCCGTCTCCTCGTCGAGTGTATCGCCCTCACGCTCCTCGACGGGAGGAACCTTGCCGGTGCCGTTACAGGTTGCGCAGTCCTTGCCGTCGACCTTGCCGGTGCCGTTGCAGTCGGGACAGTCGACCTCATTCGTCTCGCCGTCATTGCCGTCACCGTCGTCGCGCTTTCCGACCATGTCAGTGATTTTGCCCGCGCCGTTGCAGTCGGGACACGTGACCTTGCCCTCGCGAATCTTGCCCGAGCCGTTGCACGTCGTGCACTCCTTCGGCGCACGCTGCTCGACGAAGATGTTGCGCATCTCCGTGATGGCGTCGACGAGGTCGATGGTGCCCTGCGAGTAGTTAATGAGCGTCTGTGACGCCCGCTCTTCCTGTGTCATGCGTGCCCCCGATAGTTGGAGTATTCCGGTTCCGGTATTGCTGGCTTCAATCACGATGCTGCACTCGGGCAGGTCGTACGAGTCGACCATCGTGCACTCGTTGGCCTCGTCGTAGTGGTCACGGTGGCGAATGAAGCCGACGCTGAACGAGTCGAAGGTCTTACTCTTCAGTTGCGAGAACGCCTGACGCGCCGTCGGCACGTCCTCGAAGTCGTCGAACTCGAAGCAGACGTCGAGACCGGAGGGACTATCGCGATACGCGATGGCGTGTCCGAGCGCGGAGTGGATTCCGCCCTGAGCCCCGTGACCGTAGAGCAACGTTGGTCGATTCGGGTGCGAGTCGAGATACTCCTTGCAGCCGTTCATGGAGAAGCGCGTTCCGTACGAGTCGGTCGTGGTGTAATCGTTGACGCGGAACCAGCCCTGTGCCAGCGAGCCAGCCGTGGCGTCACGCGTCTCAAGGACGGCGAACTTGACCACGCGATGCTCGACCTTGCCCGGCTTGACCGAACGTTCGCCAATCGACGCCATCGACTTGATGGCGTGCTCGCCGTCGAAAGACTCGACGGTCGTGAGGTCCGAGAGCGCAACAGCCGTCACCATGTTGGTCGGTCCCCACGTGCCGTCCTCGGCCTTATTGAAGATGCGCACCTTGGCCGATGGAGTGTCGCCCGCGTGCATCGAGATGGTCTCACCCTTCATGGGCGCGCCGTCAGTGTCCCACGTGACGCGGTCACCCATCAGGGTTGAGCCCCTGCGCGAGCGTCTCGGCCCACTCGTTGATTTCGTCGTCGGTCATCTCAATCGGCGGCTTCGGCGGCTTGGCGATGATGAGGGCAGGCTTGGTCGTATCAGACACGTCCACTGCCTCCCGTCGGTATTGACTTGAATGTCGACAGGTCAGTTATCGCGATTTGGTCGCGAGCCGAACCTGCCGCTGTTGCCGATTCCAGACTACCCTTCGGAAAGACCTCGGTGACGTCTAGGTAAATCTTGCCGTCATCGGGGTTGTGCCACGCACCGAGCCACATATTCGGCTGACTGAGTTGCCTCGCGTTCTCTCGTACGAAGGTGGCGAGCCGTTGCCCGACCTGACTGAGACCGTTACCGCTGCGTTGGAACATCCCCGGCGTCGGCTCGATGATGTCGGCACTCGGTCGCCCTATCGCCACGGCGTAGGGGCCGTCACCCTTACCATCACCCGTGCCGGGAGGTGGATTGCCCGTGCGCGGGTTCATCGTGAAGCCACTGTCTGGTTCCTTGAGGTCGCTGGCGAATGATGCCGCGATGTTCGCCGTGCCACCGTGACGCAAGTCGTCGCCCTTGGGGTCGTAGAACTTGCTCGTGTCGAGTTCACCGTGCTTGCCCGTCTTGTCATATGACCAGCCGCCACCGCCCTCGAACTTTCCGTCCGGGTCGCGCGGTTGGCCAGGCGCGTAGCGACGCTCACGCGTACTCATACCCATGTAGTGCTCACGCGCGTACGCCATCATCTCTTCGCTCGGCGAGTCGACACCGTTCTCGGGGTTCTCGATGACCTGACCCGGCTTCATTGACTTCGCCTCCTTAGCGATGGCCACGTACGCCGCGACGTTCTCGTCCTGCGAATAGTCGACCGTCGACTCATCCATGTTGGCACCGTTAATTGCGTCAGCCGTGATGGCGCGCATCGTTTTCTCGTCGATGGTCACTTGAACTTCTGACCGCGCGTAAGAAGTGGCGAATTGCCCTTGTCGAGGAATGCCTGATAAGCGACAGCATCATGCACGGTCAACGGCTGGCCGAACGTCGTCTCGGCAATTACATTCGCCGGGTCGCCCACCTTCGAGTTCGTGGTATCGACGAGTCGAAACGTATCGAAGTTGCTCATGGTCGACGGGAGGACATTGCTGATAGTCACGTGAGTGTTATTGACCGCCGCGTCGGGCACCGTACGACCGAAGTCCTGACCCGGTGTCGCTCCGCGCGACGCAACGCGGTCAATAGCCATAGAAATGGGGACGGTGACATACGTGCCCACGACCTTGTAGTCAGCGAGCCTCGCGGTGCCAATCTTGTTATTTATGCTCTCGGAACTCGCGTCACCCGTGCCGTCGAGCACGTAGTTCTGACCGTTGGCCATAGCGGCAGCAATCTGCATCTTGCCAATGTACGACGAGAGTTCGTGCGCAGCCTCGGCGGCGCCAGGGTCGCCAGCGGCAAGCATCGCTTGGTAACCCGGCATCAACGTCTTCTCGACATCGGCTTCGATGACCACGGCGGTGCCCTGACCGGGAATGCCCATCGCGGGGTCGTTCATCGCCGACGATTTGCCAGAGCCGGGACCACCGCCCATGTAGTACGCCGTGCGGTCGCCCGGCGCGTGCGATGGTACACCCGCGGTCTTCGCGCTCACGCGAGTGTCGATGTACTTCTGCATCCGCGCGTCGAACTTCCACCCACCGCTGCCGTTGGGGATGAGGTGGTCGTAGCCAATCATGTAAGGCTTCCACTCCTCCCCAAAGAAATTCTTAATTGGCCCAGTCGTTGAGCGGCCCGAGGTCCCCGCGTAGAGACTGTTGCCCCCGCTGCCGTCGCCGAACTGACCACCGTCAGGTGAACCAGCGGGCACGCGTGGCTGATTCTCGGAGTAACGCTCTTCGAGGTCGAGCCCACGTATCGCGCGCTCGCGAGCACCCATCGGGCGATAGGCAATGCCGTTTGCCTCAGACCACGTGCGCGTCGCCGCGATGATGTCGAGCGCGTTGCCGCTCATGCGCGAGACCGAGACCTTCTGGCTCGGGTCACCGAGCGCAATCGCCGCCGCCGCGGCCCACGTATGGTGGCCGTCGATGATGAAGTTGTCCTTGGAGATGAGTAGTGGTCGAGGTCCAATCACGCCGTCGCTCTTCACGTAGAGTTCTCCCGTGCGCGAGAGACTGACCTCGCTCTGTGACGGCTGCAACGCGAGCGGCGTGATGGTCTCGCTCGACGTGGTGAAGCCCAACTTGGCCATGTCCTCGAAATACTGCGCGCGCGACGCACCGGGAACCTGGGGCATCTCACTGCGCGGGATACCGAGACCGTGTTGACCCATCAAGAACGTGCCGTGAATCTTGAGGTTGGTGATGTCCGCCATGACGTACGGTGGCGTGTTGCCCGAGGCTGCGGCGCGCTCTAGCAGCGGGCCGAGTTGACTCGCCTCGATGCTCGGACCCTCACGGTTCAGCAGCGATGACGCGATGCCCTTCGACCACTCCTCGGTGACGTCGCTCGCACCACTGGCTCCGAATCGACCGTGGTCGTCGCGTGGCTGGTCTTCGCTGTAGCGCTCTTCGATGAGTACTGACGACCATCGTTCGTCCTTCAACGACGCAAGCCACGCGGCCCGATTCGTCGGACGGTCAAGGTTGTCGAGTGAATCAACGGGCAAGGTACGCCACCTCCGCTTTCGTCCAGCCGACGTAGTCACGTCCAAAGGCCCCATGAGTGCCGCTGCTCACATACGCCTTACCTGGTTCCATCTTACCCATCCCAAGTTTTCCAATCCAAAATGCCGCCGCATTATCGTCAAGGGGCTGCAATGAAAGACCGACCCCGGCCTTCGCCGCTGACTGTATCGCTTGTTGTGTGAACGCAGAGCCAACACCGTCGAGAATTCCCATCGAACCCATTGCTCCAATGAAATACGCGCTGTCCTCGTACACGTGCTCGACTCGGTTGCCGTTCGCGTCAAGCGAAACCCATTTCTGACCGGCCATATGATTCGGCCCAACACCCGACGACGCCATCGCTCCCGCGATGTCCCCATTAGGTGCAAGCGCGAGCCACGATGAAATGTCCCCGCCCATCCTCGGTCCCAAGAGCGCGAGTTCGGTCATTTGGTAAGAGGTCTTATCTTTGATGTTCAATTTCTCGGCGAGAGCGTTAAGTCTCTCAGGGTTGGGGTCGTCGCGTGCGTCGGCATATGTTGGCGTCTTCTCGATTCTCCCGCCCTGCGCCGCGAACTTCGCCGCACTACGCGCGAGTGTCTCCTTCGCGGCTACCACTTCAGCGCGTACGCCATCCGTCGGCGTCGAGTCGCCTCCGCCCGACGCGAAGCGACCGTGGTCGTCACGCGGTTGGTCCTCGGAGTAACGCTCTTCGATTATCCACGACCATCGCAAGTGCGAGTCGTCGTAGCCGCCGCCGTCCCACGGCCCCCAATGCGCATCCGAGACCATGTGAGCGAGCGCGTCGGTGTAACTGTATGTGGTCGAGGGAATCGCTTTGAAGTAAGCCTTGAAGACGTCCATCGGGTACTGCCGATTGGAGGCGGGCTCCCACGCAATCGTGCCCTCTTTGTTCTGAACCCACGCGTGACCGATGCGCGGATTGCCGCCGCCCTGAATCGAACCGTGCACGAGCACGTCGCCCTTGTGCGCACCCATGTCGTTATTGTCCATCAAGTATCGACCGGCTAATTCGTAGCACCGTCCAAGTCGATTACCCATCGTCTTGTCGTCGACGGTCGCGCTGTTCGTGCCGTCGCTGCTCGCGTACCGACCGTGGTCGTCGCGCGGTTGGTCCGGTGAGCCTCGATACTCGAACAGTTGCGAGAATCGCGCGCCGAGCGCCTTAGTCGCGAGACCGTGCGCGTCGGTCCACGCACGAGTCGCCGCGATGACGTCGCGAGCGTTGCCGCTGAGTTGCAACACCGACATCCGCTGGCTCGGGTCGCGAAGCGCGATGGCGACGTCGGCCGCCCAGTGGTGGTGACCGTCGACGATGTAGTTGTCCTGCGAAATAAGAATCTGTTTGCCTTGGTCGATTTGGCCCTTGGCCTTCGCGTAAATCTCGGCGACACGTGCGACGCCTATCTCGCTCTGCGACGGCTGCAACGTGAGCGGGTCGACGCTCTTCGCGGTCGCCGTGATTCCTTCCTTCGCCATGTCCACGAGATACTCCGCACGCATCTCCTTCGGGACTTGCGGCATCTCACTGCGCGGATAGCCAAGCCCGTCTTGACCCATGAGATGAGTGCCGTTGATTCTTAGGTTGGTGATGTCCGCCGTGGCGTAGACCGGGTTGTCGGACTTCGCGGCCCTGTCGAGCATCGGACCAAGTTGTGAGCCGTGAATGTTCGGCTTCTCGCCCGCGACGAGTCGAGTCGCGATTCCTTTCGCCTCGCTCTTCGACACCCCTGTGCCGTCAATGGCACTGCCGCCGCCATCGCCGAACTCGCCATTCGGGTCACGTGGTTGGTTTTCGTTGTAACGGAGTTCTTGAAACTCGGGTGTCGCCGCAATAGCGCCACGGAGCCCGAGCGGAATCTGCTCAAGCAGTGCGTCAGTTGCGCTTAGTCCGCCCATGCGAGTTCCCGCACGTCCTCGACCTCTATCGGAGCATCGCGCTGGTCACTAATCCAATCGGGACCGTTCCAGTCATCAGGCGTGAGCAACACCAACTTGCAGCGACAGTTGATGGTCTCGCCCGCGTCGCCCTCGGGGTCACCGGGATACTTCAAATCGCTGTCGCCGACCGTGAAGACGTCGTCGAGTGAGACCTGTTGGCCGTCGGCTGAGAGATGGTCCTCGCGCGTGCGCTCGTCGATGGTGGCGAGCCACTCCTTGCCGTTGGCAATCGTGTCGGGCAACGCCTGACCGAGTAGTTCAGTCGCGCCGTTGTACGCCGAGTTGACCTCGGTGCGCGCAATCATCTCGGCGCGCGTATCCGAAGCGTCGGCGAAGACGGCTTGGATGCGGTCGGCAATCAGCGGGATGGACTCACCCGCCACGGTGCCTTCGACGATGGCACCTTGAATGGCCTCGTACGTGGTGTCGTTAACTTGACCCGCGAGTTGGTTGGCGCGGCGCGTGATGAACTTCTGTGCCTCGGGGTTCTTGACCCCGATGACGAACTTCGTGGAATCCGCCGCGGCAATCTTCACGCCGAGCGCACCGTCGACCGCGTTGCTCGCGGCCGCGTACGCCGCGCCGTACGCACTGCGAATCGACGCCGCCGTCTCCTGGTTCCAGAACTCCTTATCGAAGACGTCCGCCGCCGTGATGGACGCCCCGGTGTTCGCACGCTTGCCGCGTCGCCCACCCAGTCGAGCGAGCACCGACGTCGCCTGCTTCTCGAAGACGTGTCGCATCACGTCGGAGAAGACCGGCTCTAACCCGGCGACCGTCGCGTCAGCCGCACGCCACTCCGCCGTGCGAACCTCGCGCGTGCGCGTGCTCGCACGCGTCTCCAGTTCGCGTCCGAGCGCGCTTTTCCCGCTCGGTGGCGATACGTGTCCTGGCGTTGGACTCGGCGCGTTGCCCGCGGTCGGCTTCGCACCGACAGGCGTGCCGAGCGGTCGACCGTCGGCGCCCGTCGTCATGTCGGGTCCTTCGGCCGGTGCGGCAGCGGCCAACTTCGCCTCCTGCGGGTCGTCGGGTCGTTCGCCGACGAGACCGAGTTCGTTGCGGAACTCCGCCGTCGAGATAGGTTTGCCGGGGCCAACCATCAGTGGTAGCACGGCGCCGAGCGCCAGCACGCGCGAGTCGCTCTGTAACGCCTTGACCTTCGAGAAGTCGAACCAACCGACCTCGCTCTGATTAAGACGCGGCACGAGTTGCAGGTTCACGTCGTCGGCGAGGTCCGCACATAGTGGTTGAAGCGTCGACTCCCACCAGTTGCGGTGCTCGACGTTGGCCGAGTCGTACGTCCGCTTCGTCGAGTCACCGAGAATCGAGAGCGGCGTGCCAAGCGCGACGCAGATGTCGCTTATCTTCTGGCTGTAGCGCTGAATGAACTCAGCGTCACGGTGATTGAGTCCAAGCACCTTGATGTCGAGTGCGCCCGCGACACCACCGGTCCCCGTGCCGGTATCGCCCGACGCTTCGACGAACATGGTCTTACCCGCGTTGTTGGGTCCTCGAAATTCGGCGCGGAACGCGCGCTTGAACGCCTCGCGCTCCGACTCGCGTGCGAACTGCTCGTGCACGACGACCGCCGCGGGCCGTGCGTCGTTGCGCAGGAACGCGTAGTCGTAGCGGTCCTGCATGACGGCGACCGAGACGGGTAGGCGCGCCGCCTGCAACGGCGACTCTGGTTGACGAAAGTCGTCGGCCGCGGGCCGCCACGCGTAGAGGACTTGGTCGAGTGTGAACTTCTTGATGGTGTCACGGTTGGCGCCGGGCTTGCCGTACTCGAAACCTGTGAAGTAGTTGTTGCCGCCCTCGGACGGCACCGCTTGGAGCGCGCATGACACGAGCGGCCACAGATGTGCGACCTTGCCCTTCCCCTTCTTCTCGGTGCCCTCAATCTCCCACGCCCACTTACCCGTGACGAGATATTGCACCACGGTCCACGCCCACAACTTGCGCGCCGAGATATTCGGGGCGGGTCCGCCGGGCGGTGGACTCAGCATCACCGCGAGTGGCGACTTCGGATTGAAGACGTCGGGCTTCTCGGGGTCGCCGCCCGAGCGGAACGGCAAGCCCGCGATAGCAGCCGCGCACACGAACACGGCTCGATAGACGTAGACGTTCGCGTAGTACGCGAGCGTGATGGCGTCGTCGCCGTCCCACTTCGGGACCATCGTCTTGTTGAGCGCCGTGTACGGGTCGAGGGGCTGCGTCGCACCCATCGGGTCGCGCTGTTCGAGCACGACACCGCCGCGCTCCATCGCGGACGTCAACGCCCGCTGTTCCCCCATGACCACCGACCGGATGCGCTCGATGGCACTCACGATGTGATTGAGAATCCCAATTTGCGACCTGACTTGCGGAGCATCAAGTACGAGACCACGTAGACCATTGCGTCCACCCGGTTAGGTGACCGTGAGCCGGGTGCATTGGGAATCCAACCAGTCATCTCGTCCTCTAGTCCCGCCAACACTCCGACGTGGTGCACCCTGTGTGAATCGTACAACGCCTGCACGGGGCCAGCCCGTACCGTCTTAGCGTGCGACGCCCTCACCTTGACGAATGGGACCATCGGCCGACGTTGCGTGTCACATTCCGTGCGAAAGGTGTTCTCGACGAGGTCGTAGCCCATATTGATTTCCGCGATGACGCAGTCCATCTCGTAGCGGTCGTAGAGCGCCAATCCAGTGCTCGCCCACTGTTTCGCGGGCATGATGCCCGAGTGGTCAGCGAAGACGTAGCAATCGCCGTCGTCACCGAGCGCGGCCGAGACGATGCCCACTTCGTCACTCGTACGCTGCGCTTTGCCCGTAGCCATATTGCGTGCGGTATTGGCGGTGACTGACGGGTCGAGCGCCACCGCAATCTCGGCGAAGTCGGCGACGTCGACCCACGCGTCGTCCTCGTAGACCTTGTGGCTCGGGATGGTCCATACGCGGTCAGCGTCGATAGCGGCTTGCTTCCATAGAGCCCCGTCCACGTCTTCGAGCACTTCGGCGTCGAGTTCCTGACGGCCAATGCGCGTGCCAACGTATGGCAGAATGACGCGCGAGTAGAACTTGTCGCTGAGGTTCAGTCGATTCTCTTCGGTCTTGCCCTTGATGATGACGTCGGCCTGGCTGAGCAGGAACTTGATGAACGGCGTGGCCTTCGGCGTGCCGGTGAGGAGTGCCTTGACGTTGCCTTTTCGCATGGCGAACTGCACCGTGTTCCACACCTCTTGGCCGTAGCGCCACGAACCGGGCTCATCCCCCCACAGGCATCGCAGGTTAGGGCCTCGAACACCGTCAGGCTTCTCGGCTGAGAAGAGGTCGCACTCGGGTCCGCCGCGGATGTTGAAGTGACCGAGTTGCTTGTTCCACGTGTGTCGAATCTTGCGCGCGTCCGCGCACGCGAGCAGTCCGCTCTCGCCCTCGACCATCACGTCGCGTCCTTCGTCGAAGGTCGGCCCGAGCATGGCGTACCAGTAACTAGGGAACGCCGTCATCTCGTCGAGCATCCACTCGGCACCCGTGCGCGTCTTGCCCCAACCACGTCCCGCAAGAATTATGACGAGGTACGCATCGAGGGGTTCGTTCGGCCACTTTTGATTCTCTCGTCGAATCTCGCGCCAGGGCTTGAGGTCGTTCGTGATGTCGTAGTCGTCCTGCTGCGGGTCGAGTAGGTCGGCGGCGAGGATGAACGGGTCGAGCGTTGCGCGACTCATACGACCGTGAGGGTCCCCGCGCGAATCATGGGCGTCTCAGGTGCGTCGCTGAGTTTGAGCCAGAGAGCGTACGTGTGCCCAAGAAGCAACGTGGTCACGTCACCAGATGGCCCCACCAGACACCGCGCAGTCCATACCGCCGGGCCGCCACCTGGTACCCACGAGCCGACCATCCATACTGCCGTAATGTCGGGGCTCGCACTGAGGTCTTCAATGAAGGCAAATCGCACCGTGCCGGTCGAGGGGTCACCGACCAGCGCGGCGTCCTTTGCTCGAACGTCGCAGTACACGTACTCGGTCGACAGGGCTGGAATGTTCACGATGTCCTCCTACTCGACGGCGACTCGACGCACCACGACGAATAGGGCGAACCGCTTTTACGTGGCGTGCTGCTGACCTCAACGTACCACGACGAATACGGAGAATCGACGTAGCGCGACGTGTAGAGAGCGCTCACATAGAAGTCGAACTTGAAAAGCGAGAATACCGAGAGGGTCGCTGTCACGCTGAAGGCGACCGAGACCATCACCGCCATGCTTGCCCTGGTAGCCAGTGCTACGTTCACCCTCGACGTGATGGTGACGGTCGAACTCAACGATGCTGTCGTCGCCAGCGTCGTCGACGTCGTTGTCGAGATAGGCACGCTCACCACCATCCGCGCGGGTGCGGTCAACTTCGCAACGGCTGACGTCGAAACAGGAATGGTGGCGCTCATTCCGGTCTTCGCCGTAATCGCCGTCACGACCGATGTCACCACCGGCACCGAGACGCTCATTTCACTCGGGGCCGTCATGCTCGCGGCGACAGTCGATGCGATGGGGATGGTCACGCTCAAGTACGTTGGTGCCGCCAGCGTCGTCGCGACCGATGTTGAAATAGGAA
>Ga0208589_1001073_pt1 | contig 11802 bp, 11 predicted proteins | sample NGESurshal092012_2_FD_184486 | JGI IMG/M metagenome (GOLD analysis project Ga0208589, IMG submission 184486) | Arctic peat soil microbial communities from Barrow, Alaska - NGEE Surface sample F53-2 shallow-092012 (SPAdes) | ecosystem: Environmental > Terrestrial > Soil > Wetlands > Peat ... | reverse complement strand
CCTTTTAATTCAACATACTCTATATTAGGGTTCCAAAAGCTGCCACCATCTATTTGTATATAAATTCTTTTAAGTATCATTTTTTTACCATTCCCTAAGTTAGCATAAACTCTCCAAAGTCCAGCCTGATCTTTTTCTAACCAGAATTTTCTTTTTTTATAAGATACAAAATTAAGCTCATAAACACTATTTGAAATTTTTTTTGAATGGATACCATAAGCAAAAGTCCGCTGTATCCAGTTTAATTCTTCCCTCTGTCCGTTATCTGTGTATTTTATCCAATAACCATGCACCGGGTCATCTGTATCAAGTTTATTATTTATTACATTCAGATCATAAGCTATGGTGTTGGTGTTGGGTTGCCTTTGAAGATAAAACAATCGAATGGAATTTCCCGGGGGAACAGGAAAAGTATCAGCAGGCGACCTGCTTTGAGCAAAAATATTTATTGGACAATTTGAAATTATCGTAAAAAAAATAAAATTTAAAAAAATTGATTTTCTCATATTCTGTCATTTTTTTCTATGGCATCTTTCGCTGCAAAAAGTCTTTTTAATGCGGTGATATTTGTGAGCACCGCCATAATTGTTATTGGTATTGTAAATACCGACATTGTTTCAAAAACGTGGTATTTTATTCCCGGAATAAAATATTTATAATTACCACCAATAAAATGAGCGGTAATACCACAAGCTAATGCGCTTACGCCCGTTAGCACAATCCTTTCCGGTCGTTGCATTAAACCATCCTTGTTTTCTATTCCCAATCCTTCGCTCCTGGCGCGGGTATAACTCACCATCATAGAGCCGATGAGCGCTATAAAAGCGAACAAGGAACTTAAAAAATAATGATGAGCACTTAAATAAAAACAAATTCCGAGAAACATAATTAATTCGCTGTACCTGTCTAAAACAGAATCGAATAACGCGCCGTACGTAGAACTCATATTTCCCAGCCTGGCCACCTGTCCATCAAGCATATCGAAAAGTCCTGCAAAAAGAATTAATGCCCCGGCCCATCCTATATAAGAAAGATCTCCCCGGTTTCCTTCTTCAGCCCCGGTAATGAATATGACAGCAACTCCCACATTCAATAAGAATCCTATAATTGTTACAGTATTTGGTGTGAAGCCGATATTTATCAGCATCCTTACAAATGGATTTATAATTTTATAAATTATTTTCTGGAGCTTTTCCCTCATAATAAGTAATTAGGCTGCATTAATAAATTTAAAAGTTGAACGTGATTAAGGTTCGCAAACCCCACTTAGTCACATCCGGATGATCTAAATATGTTATCCTTCTCACTAAATCTAAACGCACTAATTTAAAAATATTAGCCAATCCAACACTTGCTTCCATATATGGGGTTGTACCTAAAGCAAAAGTGGTTGGCTGGCCCTGGGAATCAGTAGGGAATTTAAGAAGATCCGGATTTTTTTCTGGATTGTTTTCGTCTCTTATTCCTCCATATAAAATTTTGAAAGTAGCTACCTCCCTCAGTCTTAGCTTTTTTACCAACGGGACTTTATTTAAAAAGAATCCATTGAAATAAAAATCTAAACGGGTAGAAGCAAATTCATCACTTATAAACTCCATAAAGTTCATCATGTTATATGAATTATCCTGGAATCCATAAGTCTGATTGGCCCTATGAATGGTGAGTAACGGAAAAGGTAATTTACCGAAAATATAACCACCTTCAATGGTGGCATCTACATAACCTAACTGTGAAAGATAGAATCTCTTATCTGCCCGTAGATGAATATTCTGATAGTTATATTCGCCATTCAACAAGCCTTTAATTCCCTGGCTGAAATTAATAGAAAAAACAGGGTATTTATTAATAATGGGTATTCTGAATTCTTTTGCCTGGTAAAACTGTTCATTAGGAGCCCATCTTAACTGGGCAGAAAGTTCTGAAGTAGTGATATCATTTATGAAACTATTATCGGAAACTTTTTGAAAATAAATATCGCCGGCCGGAGCCTGGATCCAGTTTTTGAAGGTGACATCATAAGAAATATTTTTCCCGAATTCTTTTACGTAATCTGCTTTAAAATATTTATTATAAAGCCATTTGTCATTATTGCCTCTTTTAAAAGATAAAAAGAAATTATCTTCCTGGGAATATAGTAACTCCTGACCCGGTATGGTGGTTTCGTGTTGATAACTGACTTTTAGATAATTGAGTGGGTAAGAATAAACCGACTTATGGTTAAATGAATAAGTAGCCCCTAAAAGATATTTAAACTTTTCATCTTTAAAGCCATAAGCCAAATAAGAATTGATATAGAAACTATTGCTCAATTTAGTCGTAGTCCTTCCGCCTACTTTAAGCCTGAAACCTTCTACAGGATTGAAACTGTAAAAAGTATTGGTATTCCCTAATTCCCATTTGCCAAATCCTATATAACCTGAAAACAGAAACGTAAAAATGTCTCCCAATCTTTTGAATGATTTCATATTTCTTAAGCTATCAATATTGGTATAAGCCTCAGCTTCGACAGATGATAGCTGTATGGACCTGTTATCCAGCCAAAAACTATCGGTACCTTCTGAAGAGTTGTTTCTAACAATAATATCCTTGCCATCATATATGCTATCTGCAGCGGGCGTATTGATAATAAAATTTTTATACGCGGTAGTCCTTTCCCCAAATAATCCTCCGGAAGAATTTTTAAATAATGAAAATTCAGTCATCATAGTACTTTTTGCAACGTGATAACGGCCATCATTTGCTTTTTCAAAATCCTGGTTAATTCTTAGTTCCTTTGTCCAGTTAATGTTGGCATTTTTACTAATAGACATACTTATATTTTGTACACCATAATTTCCATCCAGAGTAACAAACATGGTACCTCTAAAAAGTAAATCGTTTGGGTTTCGGGGTGTAAAGTAAAGCGTGGCCAGTTTATTTCCATTAATCTCAACGGTATCTCTTATATAATATCTGTAAAAAGAAGGACCCATATCAGCAATAGGACTTAAGAACTGTGAATTAAGAATACTGATATTATTATCGTAAATATTGATATCGGAATATAACTTATCCAGGTATTGTTTAATTCCTTTATTGTCAAGAAAATCTCCATAGTTAACCTGTCTTTCACCGAGTATAATAGTTTTATCTTCCGGAGGATTTTTTCTTAAATATTTATCAAATAGTTTTTCAGCTATATAAATTGGCAACAAGGCTTTACCTTCCAGGGTAGTAGTATCTACATTTTTCAGCACAAACTTATAGTGTTTAAAAAGCAGGTTTTTCTTTAATTTTTCTGGTTGGTTACTCAAATAAAGAGCTAATTTTTCATATTGCTGATATTGAACAAAATCATAAGAGGTTATCCGGTTTTTCTCTTTATTTTCAATTACATGTTCAATTAATGCTACTGCCGGATTATTTTTATTTCTGTACTTACCCCTTTTTCTTGTTTTAATTATTATAGCACTCATTTTTTCAGAGGGTTCCAATTCCACATTAATAGTTTGTTCTTTCATTGGAATTACCTCTTTGATAACTTTCTTATATTCTGTGTAAGAAAAAGTAAGGGTCTTAAGTTTTGATTTACGGGTCTCAATAGAATAACTTCCATCCGATCCTGTCATTACTCCATTACCGTCTTTAAAATAAACACTTACAAAGGGTAATGGCTGCATAGTCGAAGCATCCTTTACAAAACCTTTTACTACAGTTTGTGCCAATAAAATATTGGCTCCTGCAAGAAGAAGTAATGTCAATAATGTTATTTTATTTATACATCTCAGAGAGAATCTCATACTTACCTGTTTTAAACACATAGCCCTTTTGAAGCGGATAGTTATAGGCCCAACCTACCAGGATTGATGTCCCTACTTTTGTCACAATATAATTTACTCCCATTTTCGTAAATACATACATACCTGCGGCATTCAACGCCAGGTTTCCGAGCCAAATCAAGAAATATTTTTTTACCTGCCCTGAAGATTTTGATTGATGTGCAACAAAAACCCAATGCTTTCCAATAATAAAATGGATGATAGCACCACATACTGTACCGATGATACCTGCGATAACTACATTTACTGAAAAAAACTGAACAGTAATTATTGTAACTCCGTAATCAAAGGCAGATGCCACGAGTGATGCTACATTAGCTTTTAAAAAAGTAAACATCTCAAAATAATTTAATAGCTATTGCAAGATGAAGTATAACTAATGAATAGATACCTGCCAAAACATCATCTGCCATTACACCACAACCGGCAGGAAGACTTTCCATTTTTTGTATTCCCAAAGGTTTTAGAATATCAAAAAGCCTAAAGAGAACTAAAGCAGCTAATACATATTTAATTTTGCCCGGAATACATAGTAATGCGATCATCATACCTGCTACTTCATCTATTACTATTCTATAGTTATCTTTCCCCCACATTTTCTCCACCTCAGTAGCACTCCAAACCCCAGATATTAAAAGAAGTATTATTAATAAAATCTGCGCCACGAATGAAAATTCAGGCAACAGAAACCATACAATACAATACGCTACTGATGCTACCGTACCTCCTCCTTTATTAATAAATCCAATGCCGCATACAGTAGCAATTATTTTACTAATTTTAATCATAATGCTTCTACCAAATCCTGGTAATAACCGAAATATTTATGATGTTTGTTATAACCAATTGTATTTTTTATACCACTCTAAACTTTCCTTCACACCTGCTTCCAAATTATAAACAGGCTTAAACCCCAACTCTCTTTTGGCTTTATCAATATTACATACCCAGTTTGCAGCAGATAATTCATTAATTTTTTCTTTGTTAAGTGCAGGTATTCTATTTAAAATTTTATACGTATTCTCCATTGTTATAGCCAGAGCTCTTACCATGCCTACGGGCAAATGAAATTTCACAGTCTTTGTCCGCAAATATTTTTTTATATAATTGGCTAAATCATAACGGCTATAGCAATTGCCATCTGATAAATTATAGCTGCCATTATAATTACTGAGTAAAGAATTTACTGCAACAGAGGCTACATCTTTAGCATATACAAAACTTAGTTGCTGGTTTTGTTTGCCTATATATGGTTCAATTCCTTTTTTTATACTCTTAAAAATGATAAAAATATCTTTGTCTCTTGGCCCATAGATGGCTGTGGGCCTAAGTATAATAAGTGGTACTGATAATTCTCCGATTTTTTTTTCGGCCATTAATTTACTTTTCCCATAAGAAGTTACCGGGTATGGGAGTGTAATTTCATCAATGGTTTCATCGTAATTTTTTAATGGCCCTAAAGCTGCAAGACTACTTATAAAAATCAATTTCTTAAGAGGTGCTTTTGCCTGTTCTGCTGCCTTGGCCAGATTAAAAGTATAGGTTGCGTTTATGGTATTATATTCATCCTGGTTTTTAGCTTTTGTAGTACCAGCAGCATGTATGATGTAATTGTATTGCTTAGATTCAATTTCTTGTTGTAAGCTTTCAATATTTGCAAAATCAATATAAGTAAAAGAAACAGGTAAATTTTTCAGATGGGTTACATCGCTATTTTTCCGAATGGCAGCATACACTTCCAAATTGTTTTCCAGGGCTGCTTCAATAATGTGAAATCCTAAAAAACCACTCGCACCTGTTATCATTACTTTTTCTTTCATATCGCCTTTTCATATAGCCGGTAAGTTTTATATACTTTACCGTCCATGTCCCTGATTCCCTTGTTCATTAAAAAGTTACTTTCTAAAATCCATGATGCTTCCCCGCCAATAATATTTTTAGCTTTTGCTCTATTTATAATTGATGCGTAAAAACAAGCTTCAATACCCATTTTTTTATATCCCTCTATCACTCCTAATGCCAATACTCTTACCTCGTTTATTTTTTTCTTTCCCAACAATATTTTAAAAAGGCCACTTGGGAGTAACCGGCCTTTTTTCACTTTTCGTAAAATCTGATTGATGTTAGGAATTGCCAGGCCAAATCCAACAATTTTGCCCTCGTGTTCAGCTACGAGGCAGAATCCCGGATCTAAAACCAGTTTTAAATCTTTGGCAAGATATTTAAATTCATTTTCTGTCATTGGCACAAAGCCCAAATTTTTGTCCCATGCTGCATTATATACTTCTTTTAATTTTATCGTTTCGTTTTTAAAATCCTTCATGTTGATTTGCCTGATAATAATATTCCTCTTCGCAAGTCTTTCTTCCAAAGCTTTTTGAAGCCTTACAGGTCTTTCATCTGTGGTTTTAGTGTCAAGATAATAAGCCAGTAAATCAACATTTTTTACAAAATTATTTTGCTCTATTAACCGGCTGTAATAAGGTTTGTTATAAGTCATCATGGCCATTGGTGGTTTATCAAAACCATCTATAAGCAGGCCACAAGGCTCATTGGTGCTTGGGTTTACAGGCCCTATTATTTTAGAGACTCCTTTTTGTTGTAACCATTCGATGGCTGTTTTAAAAAGTTGTGCAGCGGCTTCTTCATCATTTTCACAATCAAAAAAACCAAAAAAGCCTTCGTTGGTTTTATTGAATTGATTATGGTTATTGTTTAAAATGGCAGCGATTCTACCTTTTACTCTATCTTCCTCACATGCCAAAAATAATTTTACAGTAGAGTGCTCATGAAAAGGATGTTTTCCCGGAGTTAATAAATCCCTTTGTGCTATAAACAATTCAGGCACATAATAAGGATCATCTTTATAAAGGCTGTGGGGGAAATCAATAAATTTTGCTAGTAATTTCTTGTCAGTAATGGGAATAATAGATATCATGCTCTTTCTGATTGAATTAAATTGACTTTTATAGATTCAGCCGCTTTTTTCATTTTATCAATGGCGCAATCTATTTGTTCTATAGAATGTGTGGCCATTAAGGAAAAACGAATAAGCGAATCTTCATTGCTTACTGCCGGCGAAACAACCGGGTTAACAAAAACCCCATAATCCATAAGTAATCTTGCCATCTGAAATGTTTTTTCATTATCTCTAATATAGACGGGAATTATCGGCGTTTCCGTCGGCCCGATTTCAAAACCTTCTTTTCTAAATTTTTCAATAGCATAATTCGTATTGTTCCACAATTTTTCAATAATACCCGGATTTTCTTTAATCACGGTTAGCGCCGCTAATGCACTGGCTGTGGCAGCCGGTGGTATGCTTGCACTAAACATCAATGATCGCGCATGATGTTTCAAATATTCAATTACATTTTTATCTGAGGCGATAAAGCCTCCAATAGAGGCTAACGATTTGCTGAATGTGCCCATAATTAAATCCACTTCATTGGTTAGGTTAAAATGCGCTGCTGTACCTTGCCCTAGAGGACCAAGTACTCCAATGGAATGAGCATCATCTACAAAAACAGAAGCATTATATTTTTTAGCCAGTTGTGTAATTTCAGGCAACAATGCAATGTCTCCTTCCATGCTGAAGACTCCATCGGTTGCTATTAACTTGAATGCATCGTAAGGAACACTGCTTAATAATTTTTCAAGATGCGCCATATCCGAATGGCCATATTTAAAAAGTTTTGAAAAAGATAATCTGGCACCATCAATAATGCAGGCATGATCACGTTCGTCTAAAAATAAATAATCACCCCTTGCTCCTAATGCTGATATTACTCCGAGGTTTACCTGGTAACCGGTGCTAAATACCAGCGCCGCTTCTTTGCCCACAAAGTTTGCAAGTGCCTCTTCCAATTCAAGGTGCAAATCCAAAGTACCATTTAAAAACCTGGAACCCGCACAGCCGCTTCCATATTTATCAATTGCATTTTTGGAACATTCTTTAATGTATGCATGATTAGTCAGGCCGAGGTAACTATTAGAGCCAAACATCAGTACTTTTTTCCCATCGATCATCACCTCAGTGTCCTGGTCGCTTTCTAATGGCCTGAAAAAAGGATAAATTCCAGATTCTTTTAATCTGTCAACGGCAGTAAACGAGTTTACTTTTTTGTGTAGAGGTTTAATATTCATATTTTTTACTTAAAAGGTGGGAAAGGCGACAAACAGTTGGTTTCTTGTTCATTATTTGATTTAATTAATTGCACTTGTTTTGAATTTTTAAAAGTACGGACATGCAGGCATTTTGTTCATCTTTTGAAAATCCTTTAATTAATTCTTCTTCCATCTCTAAAAACTTTTCATGCATTTTATTGACAACTTCGCTGCCCTTATTCGTAAGTTGAATTACATTTTTTCTTCGGTCATTTAGCATAGCTGCCCTTCTCAAAAATTTTTTTTCTTCAAGTATATCCAGAGATCTGAGAATCGCAGATTTGGTTTTGTTCATTAAATCAGCTATATCCTGTTGAATAATATTCTTTTTTTCATTTTTAGAGATATAATACAAAAGCCCCATTTGTTCAAAAGTGATTTCAGAATTAAAGAAAGCAAAATCAGTATTAATATTTTTTAACAACATCTTGCCAGTGTAAATTATTCTAAATCCTAGCGTATCGGGCATTTCACTATCTTTCATATATCAACAGTTGATTAGTTAACTATCGCAAAAGTAATAAGATGTGTTTATTAAAATCAATTTATTTTATTTTATGCTTTTTTGAATAGTGCGATTTCAAAGATTAAAAATACTTAAAAAAATACGAATTTTATATGCATGCCGGAATACGGTTATACATTTAAAGAAACACTTCAATCTGGTGGTTCAGAATTAGGAATTCTTTTATAAGAATTTCAGCTAAAGAGGAAAAAATAATTATGATTAAGCTGATAAAAATTTATTCCATTATCTTGCACCGATTTTTTAATATTACAATCCGCAAATCAACTTATGCTTCCTAAGTTTAAACGAATTCTTCTCAAGCTATCCGGCGAATCTTTAATGGGTGATAAAAATTTCGGCCTCGATTCCCAGGTACTTTCTAAATATGCCCAGGATATTAAACAAATAATTGAACTAGGTGTACAAGTGGCTATTGTAATCGGGGGAGGAAATATTTACAGGGGTATGAATGAAGCTGAAACCGGAATTGAAAGAGCACAAGGAGATTATATGGGCATGCTCGCTACCGTTATCAATGGAATGGCGTTGCAAAGTTCACTTGAGAGAGAAGGTGTTTATACTAGATTGCAAAGCGCTATCAAAATGGAACAAATTGCGGAACCATATATTCGCAGAAGGGCTATCCGGCATTTGGAAAAAGGAAGAGTGGTAATTTTTGGTGCCGGTACAGGAAACCCATATTTTACAACGGATACTGCTGGTTCATTAAGGGCTATAGAAATAGGAGCAGATGTTATTTTAAAAGGTACCCGCGTAGATGGAATTTATTCTGCCGATCCGGAAAAAGACAAAAAAGCCATGAAATACGAAACCATTACTTTCAGTGAATGTATTTCCAGGAATTTGAAAGTAATGGACATGACTGCATTTACTTTATGCATGGAAAATCAGCTTCCCATTATAGTTTTTGATATGGACACTCCGGGCACTTTACTACGGGTAATAACCGGAGAAAGGGTGGGTACTTTGGTTTCTGGATAATTTGTATTACTTTAGTCGTCGCTTATCTTTTTAAAATCCATCTTTCTGATGTAAAAGGGAATCAATCCTTCGAAAATACCACCCCCCGGAATTATATATTGGTAACTTTTTATAGCAACGCCTTATGTTGATTTGGTGGATCATATCATTAGTAGTTTTAATTATCTGCTTCATATTTGCTTATCGTGTAATCGTGAGCAGTTATGACTATATGCCCGGAGATACTAAAAACTTTCTCAGCTTCAAAAGAGATACGGTTTCTGAAACCAGCGCTTCAAATAATGAAACTATTTGGGATTTGAAAAATAAATTACGACAGGTAGAAGAAAATTCTTCTTTCTACGAAATTCAATTTACAAAATTGAAACAAAGATTGAATGCTTTGGAGGACCTATATAATAGTCAACAGGGAAAGTTTTTGGTGCCTGAGGAAAAAGAAGACTGGAAAGAAATGTATTACCAGGAAAATGAGATTAAAGAAAAATTAGAAAACGAACTTGATGAAACAAGGCAAAAACTTGACAATTTTAAAAGTAAACTAAATTCAATTCAAGAAGATAACAGTAAATGGACCAGTTTGCAAAGTGATTATGATGCAAGGCTAAATGACCTGCAATCTATGCAGAATAATATTGGCATTATACAAAGAAAACTGGAGGCAGCATTAAATCGTGAAAAAGAATTAGAAAAATCCTTATTGGACGAAATCAATACCAAAAATCAATACGCCCATTTACAAAGTGAAAATGCACGATTGATAAGTGAAAATGAAGAATTAAGACGACAGATAGTAGAAATGAGCAAAAGGGAGAAAGACCTGGAAGGAGGGATTTTCCGCTTAAATCAATTGGAAAGCAAGCTGGCTGTTTTTGAAGAAGAAAAAGCCAAAATGATTTCCGATCTTGAACAAATGGTGCAACAGAATAAGTTTTTTTCAATACCTAAAAATTCATAATAAGTATTCACAAAAATTCCTTTACATTTACCTGACAGAAAATCATCCGTAGTTTATGAGAGTTGCTGACTGACCTAAAATGGTATCAATTATTAACTTAAAAATTTACTATTATGAATTTTCAAACAATGAGTAAACAAAAAAAATTTGTTTTAATTTCTGCCGCAGTAGGTTTTATTTCAATGTTTTTACCTTGGATATCCGTTTCTATGATGGGTTACAGCCAGAGTGTTAATGGAATGCACGATAAAGGAATACTTGTTTTTTTATGCTTTGTTGCAAGCGGAGTAATTGCCTATCTGGGCGATCAAACTAAAAATCTGGATAAAACTATGTGGGCGGTTACTTTATTAGCCGCAGCTATTGCATTGCTCTTTATTATTTGGTTTTACAGCCAGGCTTCCGGTTCCATTATGGGCTCATCTTTCGTTGGTTTTGGCTTATACATTGCAGCTATAGCTTCTATTGGAATATTAGCTTCTGCATATATCTTGAGGTCACCTACTGATAATCTAAAAGATGGATTTAATAGTATGAAAAAAGATATTGAAAGTAAAATGGGGAATACTGGAAACACCCCACCCCCGCCTTCAAATCCTCCTGTTTAGTGCTATAAAAAAATATTAAAAGAGCATTCTTAAAAGAATGCTTTTTTATTTAATTAAATCTTTTCCACAATCCTTTACTAATTTTGTTTTATTAATATAAAAGCAAAGTTTAAGGATGAATGAAACTAAATCCATTGCAGATATCCGAAAGGTGTACCAATTACAATCTCTTTTAGAAAAAGAAGTAGATGCGAATCCAGTTAAACAATTTGAAACCTGGTGGCAACAGGCAATAGATAGTAATATTGAGGAGCCAAATGCAATGGCGCTCTCTACCTCTTCTATTTCTGGAAAACCTTCCTCGAGAATTGTTTTGCTAAAGGGTATTAAAGAAAATGGTTTTGTTTTTTATACTAATTATGATAGTAGAAAAGGAAAAGAGGTTGAGGATAACCCTTTTGTGTCTCTTTTATTTTTTTGGGAAAAACTGGAAAGGCAGGTAAGAATTGAAGGGAAAATTAAAAAAACAAGTTCTTCAGAAAGTGATGAATATTTTTCCAGCCGTCCCCGCGAAAGCCGAATAGGGGCCTGGAGTTCTCCACAAAGCACAGTTATTGAAAACCGTGAAATGCTACAACAAAATGTAGAGAAATATAATCAACAATTTGGAAAAGGAAATATTCCACGACCCGATCATTGGGGAGGATATTTAGTGGAACCTAACAGCATTGAATTCTGGCAAGGCAGGCCAGGACGCCTTCACGACAGATTGCAATATTCTCTTACCAAAAATAATGTCTGGGT
>Ga0208589_1001072_pt1 | contig 11825 bp, 9 predicted proteins | sample NGESurshal092012_2_FD_184486 | JGI IMG/M metagenome (GOLD analysis project Ga0208589, IMG submission 184486) | Arctic peat soil microbial communities from Barrow, Alaska - NGEE Surface sample F53-2 shallow-092012 (SPAdes) | ecosystem: Environmental > Terrestrial > Soil > Wetlands > Peat ... | reverse complement strand
GTCTCAGAACTGCACGAGCGCGAGTTCGCGAGCGTCGAGCTCTCGCACGTGCTCGTCGACAACGCGGCGATGCAGCTCGTCTCGGCGCCGCGCGAGTTCGACGTCATCGTCACGGAGAACATGTTCGGAGACATCCTCTCCGACGAGGCGGCGATGCTGACGGGCTCGATCGGGATGCTGCCGAGCGCGTCGCTCGGCGGCGATGGGCCGGGGCTGTTCGAGCCGGTGCACGGCTCGGCGCCGGACATCGCCGGGCAGGGGATCGCGAACCCCCTTGCGATGTTCCTCTCGGCGGCGCTGATGCTGCGCCACGGGCTCGGCTTGGAAAGCGAGGCGACGGCTGTAGAATCGGCCGTTGAAGGAGCGCTCGATTCGGGGCTGCGCACGGCCGATCTGGGAGGTTCGGCGGGCATTAAGCAGGCGACCGAGGCAGTGCTCGCGAACATCGAATAGGAGCGAATGACCGTGGATCCGACCGACCTCATCTGGATGAATGGAGAGTTCGTCGCATGGGAGGACGCGAAGGTCCACGTCTTGACGCACGGCCTGCACTACGGCACGGGCGTCTTCGAGGGCGTGCGCTGCTACGACACGGAGCTAGGCCCGGCGGTGTTCCGCAACCAGGAGCATGTCGAGCGCCTGTTTCGCTCGGCGGCGCTCTACTACATGGACATCCCGTTCACGGCTGAGCAGCTGCGCTCGGCGACACTCGAGCTCGTCGCGCGCAACGGCCTGCGCTCGTGCTACATCCGCCCGATCGTCTATCGGGGCTACGGCTCGATGGGTCTGAATCCGCTCGACTCGTGCGTCGACGTGACGATCGCGTGCTGGGAGTGGGGCGTCTACCTCGGCGAGGAGGGCGCGCGCAAGGGCGTGCGCGCGAAGGTCTCCTCGTGGCGGCGGATCAGCCCGGACTCGCTGATCCCGCACGCGAAGGCTTCGGGGCAGTACCTCAACAGCGTGCTCGCGAAGGTCGAGGCGGTCAAGTCGGGCTACGACGAGGCGATCCTGCTCGACGACCACGGCTACGTCTGCGAGGGCACGGGCGAGAACGTCTACGTCGTGCGCGACGGCGTGATCGCGACGCCGGGCCAGAGCAACTCGATCCTCGACGGGATCACGCGCCGCTCGATCATGCAGCTCGCGTCAGACCTCGGCTACACCGTCGTCGAGCGCGACATCGCGCGCGGGGAGATGTACCTCGCGGATGAGGTGTTTCTCTCGGGCACGGCTGCGGAGATCGTGCCGGTGCGCGAAGTCGACGACCAAACGGTCGGCACGGGCGAGCCGGGTGAGATCACGCGCGTGATCCAGGCGGCGTTCGCCGATGCGATCCACGGTCGCTCAGAGCGCTACCGGGAGTGGCTCGACGTCGTGCAGCCGAACGCGCTCGAGACCCCCAGTGGCGACACTGCGCCGAGCGCGCAAACGCCCGCATAGGGCAGCTAGCGGTTCGATGGTCAAGCTAGGCAAGGACGCAGGGAGCCTCGCGTGCGCTAGCACGCGAGCGACTGAGGACGCCGCATGGCGCCGGCCAGCGGGCTGCTAGTGGCGGAGATACAGCTATACGACGCCACGCTGCGCGACGGCATGGGCGGCGGCGGCCTGACGCTGACGGCCGAGGAGAAGCTGCGCGTCGTGCGCGCGCTTGACGCGCTTGGCGTCGACATGATCGAGGCTGGCTTCCCGGCGTCGAACCCGAAGGAGCAGGAGCTGTTCGAGCTGCTCGCCGAGGAGCAGCTCGAGCACGCGGAGATCGTCGCGTTCGGGATGACGCGCCGGCGCGAGATCGCGGCGGAGGACGACGAGGGCCTGCGCGTGCTCGCGGACTCGTTCGCGCCGATCTGCACGCTCGTCGGCAAGTCCTCGCTGCTGCACGTCGAGAAGGTCGTGCGCGTCTCTCGCGAGGAAAATCTTTCGATGATCAATGATTCGATCGCATTCCTCGTCGAACAGGGCAAGCGCACGCTGTTCGATGCAGAGCACTTCTTCGATGGCTTCGCCGAAGACCCGGGCTACGCGCTCGACTGCCTGCGCGCGGCGGCCGATGCCGGGGCGGAGCGTCTCGTCCTCTGCGACACGAACGGCGGCTCGCTGCCGCCGCAGGTGCGCACGGCGCTTGCGGTCGTGCGCGAAGCGCTGCCCGGTGTCGCGCTCGGCATCCATTGTCACGACGACTCGGGCTGCGCGGTCGCGAACACGTTGACGGCCGTAGAAGCGGGCGCGACGCAGGTGCAGGGCACGGTCAACGGGATCGGGGAGCGCACGGGCAACGCGAACCTGATCACGATCATCGCGGACCTGCAGCTGAAGATGGGCGTCGAGTTGCTCGCGCCTGAGCGCCTCGCGCGGCTGACGGAGACGGCGCACTTCATCGACGAGCTGCTCAACCGTGCGCCGAACCCGGCGCAGCCGTATGTCGGCAAGCACGCGTTCGCACACAAGGCGGGCATGCACGCGGCGGGCGTGCGCGCGTCGGCGGAGACGTTCGAGCACGTCGACCCGGAGCTCGTCGGCAACGGCCGCGACGTGCTGATCTCAGAGCTCTCGGGCAAGGGGACGGTCGTCGAGAAGGCGGCTGAAGCGGGCGTGCGTGCGCCGGACGGCGAGGCCGGCGACGCGTTCGCGCAGCGCGTCGTCGAGCGCGTCAAGGAGCTCGAGCACGAGGGCTTCCAGTTCGAGGCCGCCGACGGCTCGTTTGAGCTGCTGATGCGCAAGGAAGCAGGGGCTTACGAGCCGCTGTTTCGCCTCGAGTCGTGGCGTGTGCTCGTCGAGAAGCGCACCGACGGCAAGGTAATCACGGAGGCGACGATCAAGGGCTGGGTCAAAGGCGAGCGCTTCGTCCGAACGGCCGAGGGCAACGGCCCGGTGCACGCACTCGACGCGGCCCTGCGGGACGCGATCGGCGAATTCCACCCGCACCTGCGCGAGATTGACCTCGTCAACTTCAAGGTGCGGATCCTCAACGAGACGAAGGGCACGGGCGCGGTCACGCGCGTGTTGATCGACGCGTCGGACGGACACGACACGTGGGGGACGATCGGCGTCTCGGAGAACGTGATCGCGGCGTCGTGGGACGCGCTCGTCGACTCGCTCGAGTACGGGATGCAGCCGGGGAGGCGCCCGGCGGCCGAGGACGACTCAGAGGACGCGGCGCCGGCTGGCACGCGCGGCGAGGCTTAGTGGCAGACGAGCCGATTCCGCTCGCCAAACCGGTGCTTGGCGAGGCGGAGGAGCGGGCGGTGATCGAGGTGCTGCGCTCGGGGCAGCTCTCGCTCGGGCCGAAGCTTGGCGAGTTCGAGCGGCTGTTCGCCGAGCGCCTTGGCGTGCCTCACGCCTGCGCCGTCTCAAGCGGCACTGCGGGGCTGCACTTGGCGCTGCGCGCGGTCGGCGTCGGGCCGGGCGACGAGGTGATCACGAGCCCGTTCTCGTTCGTCGCCTCGGCAAACGCGATCATCTATTGCGGCGCGACGCCCGTGTTTGCCGACATCGACCCTGTAACGCTGAACCTCGACCCGGCGGCGGCTGAGGCGGCGATCACGCCGCGGACGAAGGCGATCTTGCCGGTGCACATCTTCGGTTACCCGGCCGACATGCCGGCGTTCGAGCGGATCGCGCAGAAGCATGGCCTCGCGATCGTCGAGGACGCTTGCGAGGCGCTCGGGGCCCGCCATGCAGATGGCGTGGCGGTCGGCGCCCGGGGCAACCCGGCGGTGTTCGGCTTCTACGCGAACAAGCAGCTGACGACGGGGGAGGGCGGAATGATCACGCTCTCCGACGACGCGATGAAGCGGCAGATCGACTCCGAGCGCAACCAGGGACGCGCGCCGGACATGGGCTGGCTCGAGCATGACCGGCTGGGGTTCAATTATCGTCTTTCCGAGCTAGCTTGCGCGCTCGGTATCGCCCAGCTCGGCCGCCTCGAGGAGATGCTTGCGCAGCGCCGGAGTGCAGCGATTCTCTACCACCGGGAACTGAGTGAAGTCGAGGGCGTCACGCCTCCCTGTGAGGATCTAGACGGAAACATCCGCGGATGGTTTGTGTTCGTCGTTCAACTGCCGCCGGAGTCGGATCGAGGCGACGTTATACGAGCCTTGGGCCGCGCCGGCATCCAGAGCAAGCCGTATCTGCCGGCGATTCATCTTATGGCTTACTACCGTGAGCGCTTCGGGCACGCGGAGCGAGAATTCCCCGTCTGCGAAGGCTTTTCTGGTCGTTCGCTGGCGTTGCCGTTCTTCCCTGGCATCGCCCCGACGCAGGTCGCACGCGTTGTCGTGGAGCTGCGTTCGGCTCTTGTTACCTCTAACGCGCAGTAGCGCGCAGGTTCACTTCGGGGTAGGCGTTGGCCCTACGGGTCGAGCGACGGATGAGCGTGCGGTGCGATCATTTGCCGCGAGCGCAAGGACTTCAGGTCAATCGGTTTTGATCTGCGGGCGCCTTGTATCCAGACCTATGACTCACACCCGGACGATAATGCTGCGGACAGCTCTAAAACGCCAGATCGCCCTGACGGCGCGTGCGATCTTTCGCCACCGGCGATCGCTCGCGCCGGTGACGGTCGCAGTTGTGGTGGCGTCTGCCGTTGGCGGCTGCCTCGCCGGCTGTGGAGGGGCGGGGCAGATGCAGGCGGCGTCGGCTCGACTTCCGCGAGCTCCCGGAGGGATCGTGGCTCGGGTCGGCTCGTATACGGTCGGCCAGGGAGCCTACGATCGCTTGTTCGCGGCCGAAGCCGAGCGTGTGGAAACGCCGATCTCCGCGTTGCCGATTCCCCCGCGGTACAGCGGGTGTATATCGGCGCTCACGGTTCTTGCCGATCGGCTTGGTCTCCCTGTACCTGCGCGAGCCTTACTCTGGGCGAAATGCCAGCAGCGCTACGAAGTCCTGCGGGAAAGGGCCCTCAATCGGCTTCTCGCCGGAGAGTGGGTAATCGGCGCCGCCGCCGAACTGGGGATCCCGGTCGACAGCGGTCAGGTACAGCAGGCCTTTGACAAGTCGACGCGCGAACGCTTCCCGACCGAGGCTCAGCTCGGCCTATATCTGAAGCACACCGGCCTGACGCGATCTGATCTCGTCTTCTGGTCAAAGGTCAAGCTGTTGGCGGGACTTGTCCGCGAGAGGATCGCACGGCAGGTCGGCCCGCTGTCTCGAGATCGTGTGAAGGCGTACTACGAATCTCACCCTGGCATCGAAGGCACGCCGGAGAAGCGGGACGTGATGGTGGTCCGAGCCGGGCCGTCGGTCAAGGCCGGGCTGAACGTGAGGCGCGAAATAGCGGCCGGCAGGAGCTTTGCGAGCCTCGCCAAGGCACTCCCGCGGCAGCCGGCGGAAACCAGAGACGGATTCCACCCAGGCTACGAAAACCATGCCTTCCGCCAGCCACGGCTGAATCGAGCGATCCTTAGCGCCCGGCCACATGTTCTCTACGGCCCGATCAAGACCGAGTATGGCTACTACGTGTTCGATGTGATACGCGTGCATCCACGGCGACAGCGACCGTTTCGCGAAGTCGAAGCGAACATCATGCAAAAGCTTCCTGGCCAGATACACCAGCAGGCATTGACGGCGTTCGAAACCAGTTGGGCCGCCAAGTGGAAAGCGCGGAGCGCATGTGCAAATGGCTTCGACGTGTCCTTGTGCGAGCAGGCCAGCGAACCTCCGAAGGCACAGGTTTCGCTGGAAGCTCCAGGGGCGTTCGAATAGACGTCGTGTGCTCCGGACGGGCTTGTTGGCTCGCCCGGAGCACGACGCGTTCCACTGACTAGGCTAGGGAGCTGTCACCGCCCAAGTGCCGACGGCCGTCGATGCCGTCGCACTCGCCGGTGCCAAGCGCAGGATGGCACCGCTTGTGCCGGTACCTTCCGAGATCGGCGATGCGGGCTGCACTATCGCCGATGGTTCCAGTCCGTTTTCGACCGACGTGTAGACGCAGAGGTCGCCTGGCGCTGCCAGCGGCGTTTCTACCGACCCCGGACATTCGGTTTCGAATGCCGATTCTTTGCCCTTCGGGATGAAGAAGACGTGCGCTTCATCGAGCCCTTCCGACAGGGGGATTGTAAACGAGATCGGAACCAAAGCGTTGAATTCTTCGGTTTCCTGCTGGGCAGACCAGGCGCCGGTCTCCGTCTGGCCGCTCGGCAGTGCTTTAGTGAACCCGGTCGTACCGTTTTCGCCTTTTTGGCCTTTTTCGCCCGGCGCGCCTGGTGCGCCGGGTGTCCCTGCTGGGCCTACTGGGCCTGCTGGGCCTGTCGCGCCGGCTGGGCCTGTCCCGCCGGCTGGGCCTGTCGCGCCGGCTGCGCCGTTGGCGCCTTTCGCGCCAGCATTCCCCTTAAGCGACTTGAGGACCTTCGGGCTTATCTGACTGGTCGACGTGATCAAGAGCTTCTTGGCGGCGTAGGCGCCGCCGGTCATTGCGAATACGAGCGCAAAGACCGCGATGACCGATGTCGCGTTGACTCGTCTGCGAATTGCTTGGATCATGAGATGCATCTCTCCTCTTGGTGTTGAATAAGGTCGGCTCCTCACGCTCAATAACACATGAGAGGGCGTGAAGGTTTGCTGCTTCGCGTTAGGCGAAAGCGGCGGACTAGGGGCCTAGGGCAACGTGCTCGGCGCGGAGTCTCGCGAGCTTGGAGGCAGCCGCGATCGCGTGCTCTTGCGCTCGCGCAATGACGGAGACGATGCTCCTCACAGGGGACGCCCACAAGTCCCTTCTGACCATCTTCGACGGCACGCCAAGCGCGCCGGCTCATCGCCCTCATGCACCTCTACGCGAGCATGCGCCGCGTACTCTGCCTCTCCCGCTGCATCACCTCGCATCCCTTCATCCTGCCCGTGCTCCCCGGCCGGATTGGCTAAAAGAGCGGGCCGGGAGAAGTTCCCGGCCCGCTCTTGACTATCTGAATCCTAAGCTAGTGCGGGCTTAGAATTTTTCGCTGGCTTTGACCGCTTCGACGGTCGCTGCCTTCAGTTCTCCGTTGAGAACCGCCTTGTTTTTGCCGGCTGCCGAGGGGAGGCCGAGTTTCGCGTCCACGATCGGGTCGATCAGGAACGAGAAGAATTCGCCACAACCTTCAGCCACCGGGGCGGTGTAGGTGTTGTCAACGAGAGAGTTTTCAAACAGGCGAAGCATGACCTGTTCTTTTTCTTCGAGCGTTTCCGCTTCACCGCGGTTGCCTTTCAGCGTTCCAGATTTACCTGTAGTCAGGTGCAGCTGGACCGGGCTTTTTTCGGAACCGATGAAGCAGGAATTGCCGAGCAGCGGGTTTTTGAGGTGGACTCGCACCGGCAACGTCAGGGCGGTCCCTTCTTCGGTCGATAGCGCTACCAGGTTGAGGATCGCCGGATTGCTCGTGGTTGCTACGAGTTCGGTGACCTCGGTCACGCCCGTTGTGCCATTTTCGAAGATCGCTTTACACGTTGCGCGCTCAAGCGTTTCGAAGAGGCCTTTGCCTTTGATTTCTTCGCAGTTGACGAAGTCCAACAGCCCGCCCGGGACGTTCAGTTCCGTTTTCGAGAGGCTGTTACCGTCTTTCGCCGGCACCAGGAAGTATTCTTTCGGGTTCACACCGGTCGGGATCGCGCCACCTTGCAGCGTGATCGTTTTGTTGATCGGCACTTTCGTCGAGCCGAGCGCGAATTCGCCGCTCGTCGTCAGGCCGTATGTACACAATTCGACGCCCGGAGTTTCGACTGGACAGTCGGAGAACACCGAGAAGACGCCTTTTGGCGTCGCTGCTGCCGACGAGGCGAATGCGAATGCCGCCAGCGGCGCCATTATCGCTATCGCCGCGATGAGTCTGCGCCCGCGCCTGCTCGCGGTGCGCTTTGCAGAAATGCTAAGCATCTGCTTCCCACTTTCTTCTCTGGATTGCTAGTGACGCGCGCGGCCGGCGAGGCTTGCCCGCACCGATTGTCGCACGCTTGAACTTCGCTGACGAACGTAGTTAGACCGGCGTTCAGGCCGCAAGATGCGTTTTCGACTAGGCAGGAGAGTTTCGAATACCGGAGCTTACATCGAGAAAGCAGCGATCTCTGGGCCGCCGGCCCTGGGCAGAACGACAACGGCCGGGGCATATGCCCCGGCCGTCTCACGCCTATGCGTCTGTGCTCGGACTAGGTCTCGTTGGCGAGCACCGCTTCGACGGTCGCCGTGTTCAGTTCACCGCTGAGCACGGCCGTGTTGTGACCGGCCGCCGAGGGCAGACCGATTTTCGCGTTGATCAATGGGTCGATCAAGAACGCAAACGCTTCGCCGCAGCCTTCGGCGACCGGCGCCGCGAAGCTGTTGTCGACGAGCGAGTTTTCGAACAAGCGCAGCATCGGCTGTTCGTTGCGTTCGAGCGTTTCCGCTTCGCCGCGGTTGCCATGGATCGATTTGTTCGGCAGCGGCGGCGCGGTCGCGCCTGTCGTCAGATGCAGCTGGATCGGGTGCGTTGTCGAGCCGATGTAGCACGTCGCCCCGAGCAGCGGGTTTTTCAGATGGACCCGAACGGGCAACGTGATCGCCGTGCCTTCTTCGGTCGACAGCGCGACGAGGTTGAGGATCGGCGGATTCGTCGGCGTCGCGACCAATTCTGTCGTCGCCGTTACGCCCGTTGTGCCGTTTTCGAAGATTTCTTTACACAGCGAGCGGATGTCGTTTTCGAGCCAGCCTTCTCCTTTGATTTCGTAGCAGTTGACGCCGAAGATGCCGCCCGGAACGTTGAGCGCAGTCGGCGACAGGCTGTTGCCGTCTTTTGCTGGGACGAGGAAATATTCTTTCGAGTTTTCCGGGTTGCCCGTCGGGATCGCGCCACCCTGCAGCGTGATCGTTTTGTTGATCGGTACTTTTGTTTTGCCGAGGGCGAATTCACCGCTCGTCGTCAGACCGTACGTGCACAGCGCGACGCCCGGCGTTTCGACCGGACAGTCCGAGAACACCGAAAAGACGCCTTTCGGAGTCGCGGCCGCGGATGAGGCGAATACGAACGCTGCCAGCGGCGCCATCAGCGCCATTGCAGCGATCAGCTTGCGCCCGCGCGTCAGCGAACGCCTGTGAGACGTGATCATTGAGCCTCCCACTTTCTGTTTACCCAGTGCGGCGCGGCGACGACGCGAGAAGCTGCGTCATTGGCCGCGCAGCCAATGCGAGGACGACCGTAGTCGGGCACTCGCTTGTGACACAAGATACGTTTCCTACTGCGCACTCGAGCGGCGCGTGCTCGTCACCTAGCCTCCACCCACGGCCTCACCGTAGACTGCTCGCCGTGTCGCGTTTCCACGAGCCGCAGCATCCGGACTTCCAGCGTCTGAACAGCTCAGTCGCGTTCGATCAGCGCTTGTGGCCACAGGACATCGCGCAGTCACGCGCACACGCACGGATGCTCGCGAGCTGTGGCATCCTCGCCGAGGCCGACCGCGACGAGTTGCTTCGCGGCCTTGATGCGGTCGAGCTCGAGCTGACCGTCGGGCAGTTCGCGTTTCAGTCCGAAGACGAAGACGTCCACATGGCGATCGAGCGCCGGCTGACCGAAGTCGCAGGCGCCGTCGCCGGCAAGCTGCACACGGCGCGCTCGCGCAACGACCAGGTTGCGACCGACCTGATGCTCTACACACGCGAGCGCTCTGCGCACGCGTGGATGGAGATCGGCGAGCTGATGGCCGCGCTGCTCGAGCGCGCCGAACAGCACGCCGACTGGCCGATGCCCGGCTACACGCACCTGCAGCGCGCGCAGCCCGTCTACCTCGGCCATCACCTGCTCGCGTACTTCTGGATGCTCTCGCGCGACCGCGCGCGCTTCGCCTTCGCCGAAGCGCAGGCCGCCTCGCTGCCGCTTGGCTCGGGTGCGCTCGCGGGCGTCAATTTCGAGACCGATCGCGAGAGCGTCGCCAAAGAGCTTGGCTTCCCGGCGGTAGCGCCGAACTCGATCGACGCCGTCTCGGGGCGCGACTTCGTGCTCGACTACCTGAACGCGGCCGCCACGTGCTCGACGCACCTGTCGCGCCTCGGCGCCGAGATCGTGCTGTGGTCGAGCTCCGAGTTCGGCTTCTGCGAGCTGCCCGACGCGTGGAGCGCGACGTCCTCGATCATGCCGCAGAAGAAGAACCCCGACGCGGCCGAGCTGCTGCGCGCGAAGGCACCGCGCGTCGTCGGGCATCTCGCGGCGTTCCACGGCGTCATGCACGCGCTACCGCTGACTTACAACAAGGATCTGCAGGAGGACAAGGAGCACCTGTTCGACGCCGTCGACACGCTCGAGTTGACGCTCTCTGCCGCGACCGGCATGGTCGCCGGCGTGCAGTTCAACCGCGAGCGGATGGCCGAGGCGGCGTCCGATGAGATGCTCGCTGCGACGGACATCGCCGACCTGCTCGTGCGCCTCGGCATGCCGTTTCGCGAGGCGCACGGCGTCGTCGCCGGGCTTGTGCGAGCAGCGCTCGACTCCGGCATGTTGCTCTCGCAGCTGAGCGACGACGAGCTCGCCGAGCACAGCGAGCTGCTCGCGGCCAACGGCTCGCAGTTCCGCGAGGTGCTCGAGCAGGGCTCGTGGCTCGAGTCGAAGGTCTCCGCCGGCGGCACGTCTTCGGCGCGTCTCGCCGAGCAGATCGCCACTGCACGCGCGGTGCTCGGCGAAAGCACGCCAGGCTGATCCGCAGGGCTCGATGAAGGCGCTTGCAGCGGACTTCTACGCGCGCCCCGTACTCGAGGTCGCGCCCGAGCTGATCGGCTGCACTGTCGAGCACCAGGGCTGCTCTGGCGTGATCGTCGAGACCGAGGCCTACCACGAGACAGAGCCCGCCTGTCACGCCTTCAACGGCCTCACGCCGCGCACCGAGGTGCTGTTCGGCAAGGCCGGGCTCGCGTACGTCTATCGCTCCTACGGCATTCACGCGATGCTCAACGCCGTATGCGAGGACGAGGGCGTTGGCGCGGCCGTGCTGATCCGCGCGCTCGCGCCACTTGACGGGATCGAGCAGATGCGCGTCAGGCGTGGGCTGATCGGCGGCAAGCCGGCGCGCGATGCCGAGCTCTGCTCAGGGCCCGGCAAGCTAACGCAGGCGTGTGGCATCTGGCTTGATGAGAACGGGACCTCGCTCGCGCGCGGGCCCGTGAAGATCCGTGAGCGCAGCGCCGAGTGGCGCGAGCCTGTGATCGCAGTCGGCGCGCGGATCGGCATCACGCACGCCGTCGAGCTACCGTGGCGCTTTGCCGCCGCCGGCGACCGCAACGTCTCGCGGCCGCGAATCTGAGCCGCTGCGCGAGCCGCGCGCGAACACGAGACGGCTCGAAAGAGCCGCATTAAAAATAGACGTCTGAAGCGAGCGCTCGTCAGACCTTTCGCGATCGTGTAAGCAGGAAGAGAGCCCGATCTTCGGCGCCCTGCGCAGACGCCCGCGAATGCTGGCCGTTTGCGTTCAAAGGCGGTCAAGAGCGCGGTTTGAAGCGGCCGATTGGCCCGTCCGCGAGGGCCAGAAAGAAACGACGAGGAGCGAACCGAATGAGACAACTGCAAGCAACTTCGAGGCCGACGCTCCCCGCCGGGCCGCCGCTGCCGACGCCGCTGCAGGCAGCGATCTGGGCGCTGCGCCCACTCGAGCTGATGGATCGCTCTGAAGCGCGCTACGGAGAGATCTTCACGCTGCGGATCCGTCGCGGGCGCCCGTGGGTGCTGCTGACGAACCCCGCGCACGTAAAGCAGGTCTTCACGCGCGCGTCCGAGCTGATGGGCGCAGGCGCCGGCGAGGCCAACCCGCTGCTCGAACCGCTGCTCGGACCGCGCTCAGTGATGCTGCTCGACGAGCCCGAACACATGGGCGACCGCAAGCGCCTCTTGCCCTCGTTCCAC
>Ga0208589_1001071_pt1 | contig 11831 bp, 28 predicted proteins | sample NGESurshal092012_2_FD_184486 | JGI IMG/M metagenome (GOLD analysis project Ga0208589, IMG submission 184486) | Arctic peat soil microbial communities from Barrow, Alaska - NGEE Surface sample F53-2 shallow-092012 (SPAdes) | ecosystem: Environmental > Terrestrial > Soil > Wetlands > Peat ... | reverse complement strand
GTGCCGTCGAGTTGCTTAGCGTAAGCACTGCCAGCCTGTAATACGAGCTTCGTGCCAGATACAGCAGTGCTTGAGCTTCCGTTTGCCCAGAAGCTCGTTAATCCGCCAATGTCGACGCCAATGATTCCCCACGACAGGTTGCCGCCGCTATCCACAGACACCAACGTGCCCGGATTCGCGCGGCTGATGTACGTGTTCATCGTGACTGGCGGCGGCGTTACTACGGGCGGCGATACAACCGCATCTGGCGTCAGTTGCGCGACGAGCGCGTTGAACTCGGTGGCATTCGTCTGGAAAGCTGCGATCAGCGTTGGAGTTGTCATGATCAGGCCAGCGTCAAAATTCCGCTTGCGTTCCACGTGAACGTGAGCGTATTGCCCGTCGTCGTCGTGACGTCAGCTGGGGTGGTGTCCAAAAGGATGTACGCGATCAGCGGATCGACTTGGCTGTTGAAGGTTCCTGACACTCTCAGTACCCCGTAGCGCGCCACGATTGAACCGCCGGAGGCGGTAAATACTGTGTTGGCTGCAGCGAACTTCGCAGTACCCGAGGTCTGTGACCACGTCACGCTTGCGAGCGATGCGCCGCCGTTGGTGTAGCCGTTTGCGGTCGACAGCTCGTTCGTGAGGTCGGCGTAGACCGCATGAGCTGATGCGCTCGGCGTATAAGACGATGTGTGCAGCGTCAGCTTGACGGTCGCGGTGCGAAGGACAACCTCGTCGATCGCGGCCTTGAAGTTCTGATAGATGGTGATGGATGCGGTCATGTTGGTTCCTTGTTAGATCTTGAGCGTGCCGTTGATGCCGCCGGTAACGAGCGCGGGTGTGGGTGCGGTGGCTGCCTGAGCTGTCTTCAGGTCGGCGGCCGCCTTGGCGGCGACGTCGGCCACGAACTTGGCCTTGGTCTTCGCGATGTACGCGGTCGCCTCGTCCAGCGCGTTGACGATCGGGCCGCCGGGTTCACGCAGGTCGATCAGGAAGTCGATGTGACGGTGGAGCAGCAAGATTTTTTGGCTGAGCAGCATGGGTTTATCCTTGTGGTTCGAAGCTGGTGATGTTGCCGCTGGCGTCGCGATTGATGACGACCTTGGGCTTGGGTTTGCTGAGACGCTCTTCGATCTTGTTCTGCCTGTCGGTGACGGCCTGCATCGCCTTCAGACTCTGCTGATGACGCTCCTCGGCCTTCTTCTCGGCAGCTTCCTGAGCCTTGGCGTGCGCGGCGTCGTCCTTCTCGGACTTGGCCTTGTCGGCCTTCTTCTTGTCGTACTCAGCAGCCGCGGCGCGTCCGTTGTCTTCCTTCGGCGCGTACTTGGCTTTCACCTTGGCGGTATGTTCAACAAGGTCCATCGCGCGCCGGTGGGCACGCTCCTCCTTCGCCACCTCGTCGTTGGCCTGCGTGTCGACCGACTGGTCGGCCGGCGGAGCGGCAAGTGCGCGCGCCGGGTTGGCCGACTGGCCGCCCTTGATGCCGGCGTTGACGCCTACGTCGGGATGTCCCGGCATCGCCGGGTGCAGCGGGTCGGTGTTCTTGCCGACGCCGGCAGGTAGACCGTTCGCGCCTATGCCACCCGGAACGGCGGGTCCGGTGGGGGCGGCTGGTCCGTTACCGGGCATGAATCCGATACCGGTCTTGGCGTTTGATACACCCTTGGGGTTGATCGTAAGTCCGGGCGCGGGGCCACTGGGGACGTTGGGGACAGCGTTCGGTCCCACCGGCGGCGGAGGCGGCTGAGTTCCCGCCACTCCGCCATCGCCAGCGCTTGGGTCTGCGGCTCCACCAGCTCCAGCTGGTTGTATACCCGGATCCGCGCCAGTCGGAACTGGGGGTTCGTAGCCAGCGGCCTTCGCGATGGTGTCTGCCACAGGCGCCACAGCGGGGACAGCTGCGACCACCTCGGCGGCCTGCATGCTTCCGAAGAGTCCTTCGACGTTGACATTGAATGCCTCGTTGAGGGTTTTCTTGACCTGAGCCGTGAGGAGCTGCACCTTCGCGGCGACGATTTCCGGCGGATCCTTCTTGTTCTTCAGCGCGTCCGTGAGCTGCTGGACCTGACTGTTGAGCGCGACGATCTGCGGATCCTGATTATCCCACTTAAAGAAGCGTTCCGCCGTCCGGTAGCCGAGCTTGCCGAAGATTTCGTTCATCATCGCTTCGACATCCAGCCCGTACTGGGCGAGCGTCGGGGTTTCGAGCAGCTCCTTGATCTTGGCGAAGCCGAAGAGCAGGTTGTCGAGCTGCTTGCGCGGCGAGGTCGAGCCGATGCCGACGTGCACCGTGAGCGCCAGCTCCTGCATGATCAGGTTGTCGTCGATGTCGGTGACGCCGTGCTCGTTGAGGCCGGCCTTGCGGCCGCACATCGCGAGGATCTTGGCGTCGGTTTCGTAGTGCTGTTCGAGCAGCATGATCTGCGTGAGCGCCGGCTCGATGAAGGTCTCGACGTACGTGCGGAGCTGGTAGCCCTCGATCTGGTTCTGGTCCTCGGTGAGAAGCTCGGCGCCGCCAACCTTGTTCGCGAGGTCGTTCGGGTCACCGCGCGCGGCCTTGCTGTTGGAGCCGGCCAACTCGTCGAAGTCGATGTTGAGGCGGTCCTGCTCCTCGTAGGCGGACTGGGTCACGTCCTGCGTCTCGTGAACCTGCACATCCTTCTCGGGGTCGTTCATCAGCGTGACGGAGCCGGGGACGTTGCGCGTCAGGCTCTTGATGTCGAGCTGCGAGCCGCGCCGGCCGAAGTAGCGCTTGTTCATCGCGAACTTGACGTTGTCGCTGCGCTGGTTCGCGTTCTCGTTCAATTCCGCCTGCAACTCGCGCGTAAGTCTTGCGACGCCCGGCGGGTAAATCTTGTGAGCCTCCAGCACCGAGTAGCCCATGACGTAGGGCCGCTTGCCGTGCCAGCACGACTTGGACAGCGGGTGGCCGTCGGTCAGCAGCGCGGTCTCGCCCAGCGAGTACCACTCGTAGTCGACGCCGTCGATGTCGGCGATCGTGCGGTACACCCACACGACCTGATAGGGGGTGAGCGCCGAGGACTGCGCTTGCGAGTCTGGGCGGCGGCTCTCGCGCTCCAGACGGATCGAGTCGCTGTAGGCGCGCACGCCCTGCAGGATCACGCTGTCGTCGAGCTTGTTCCACACGGTGCCGCTGGTCTTGTTCGGGTCGATCTTGTGCATCCGCGCGGTCACGTCCTTGACCAGCATCGGGATCATGTGGATCACGTAGGGCGAGGAGTTGATCGGGTCGAACCACAGCGACGAGGGGGATATGACCAGATTCTCGGAGGGGATCAGGTCGACGCAGGGTTCGTCGATGCCGCGCTTCGCGTCCACCTTCCAGTAGATGTGCGCCGACACGACGCCCTCGACCTGCGCGACCTGATAGCCGCCGATCGCCACGTGGAACCACGGGATGAAGCGCTTGAGCCGCAGGTTCAGCAGCTCCTTGTGCAGCTCCGCGGCGGCGCGCTGCAGCGGCGACTCGTCGTCCCACGGCGTGATCTCGACGGTATCGGCGTTGCTGAAGAGCGCGGCGGCGGCGACCGCCTCGTTCTTGCGGATCGTGGCGCGCGTCTTCGGGCGGAAGAACCGCGAGCGCGCCTGATAGCCCGACGACAGATACTTCGAATCGGCGGGGTGCTGACCTTGGAACTGGCGCACGTCGCGCTCAAGTTCGCGGCGCACGCCCGCATTGAAGTAGTCGCGGCCATCGCGGAAGGCGTTCTGGGTAACCGCCAGCCAGTCGCTCTGTGTGCCGTTGATGATGTCTGCCATGCGGGAGCCGATCTGCGTTAGCGCCGCGCAACGTGAATGCGGCGACCGGGCGCGTTGATCGCACCGGCTGGTATCTGATGGCGCCCCGAGAAGTCCGTGGGTAGCCCTACGATGTGGTCCAAGTTCATCGCCGCGCGGCGCTGCCGGTAGGCTTCGAGTATCACGCCACCGGCGCGCATCACCTCGTCATCGAGCCAGCTGCCGGAGTAGATCGCCGGGATATGGATGACGTAACCGGCGTCGCCGGCGAGGAGCGTGTTGCGTATGACGATGATCGACTGATTGATGCCAACCATCCAGAAGTGGCCGCCGTAGTGCTTCTCCAGCGTGCCTTGGATCGACTTCAGCATGACGGCCTCGTTCGCCGCCAGCGACGACCCGGCCACGATCTGCGACTTGGTTTCGAACATGGTGATGTCCCTGCGTTGATCCATGAAGGACACCCCGACAGGCAGCGTCACCCTAGTTGCTGGGTAGGTAAGCCTGCGGGGTGGTGCCGACGTCATCACGACGTTGGCTGAGCGCGACGAACGCCGCGCTGAAGTAACATAGATAGAGCGTTATGCTACTTAATGCTTCATCTATGTTACTTCGGTGGAAACTGCTTCAGGTACGCCTGAACAACCGGATCTTCCAGCTCGATGATCGCCGCCTTGGCGCGCGCGATGTCGTTGACGATGGCGCTCGCGCAGTGCGGGCGGCCGTCTGGGTCCGGGCCGAATGGCCAGCAATGGTCGAGCAGCCACCACATGACGTATCCCCAGCGATGCCCGTGCGCCGCAGCGGTGCCGGCGCGGGAGCTGATTGTGATACCCAGCGTGCCGAAGCGGAACACCGCCTGACAGAAGGCGTCGAGACCTATCGCCACCCGCAGGCCGTAGACTTGGAACGCGTTCATATCGGGCGCCCGTCGCCGTCGTGCTCGTAGGTCTGGCCGACGTGGTGCGGCCCGGTCAGGGCGCGCGCGTTCTCCATCCAGCGCGCGTCGAGCAGCGCCGCGTTACCTTGGGGGAAGGCCTCGCTCGGTGCCGCCTTCTGCGCCGTCTGGATGACAGCGATGGCGCTCTGTATCCAGTTGATTGCGAAGGACATGGGCGTTCACCTCAGTATTCCGGGTCGCACTCGACCTGCACGATGGCAGCCTTGTGGGCGTCGGTTAGCCACGCATACTCCGCCTTGCTGTAGCGCAGGCGGATCGGCAGCGGGAGCTGGTCGTAGGGGTCGCGTGAGGCTGCGATCAGTGAGGCGATCTCGGCGTCGCGATCGATGCGCGCCTGCTCCGCGACCTCGTTGGCGTCGGCCTCTAGGAACTTGGGGTCAAGAACCACAGCAGCGACATTCCATATAGGGCCAGCAGCCAGATGGCCACCGTGAATAGCGTCACCACGGCGGCGGCAATCACGTCGCCGATGGTGCGGTGGCGCCATGCGTCGAGCACCATCGCCCACCACAGTGCGGTAAACGCCAGCAGGATGGCAACGATGCCGCACGCGCCGGCGATCAGTGGGACGATCTGCGGGAGCGGACTCATGTGCCGTCGAAGGGGCTACGTGGGTGCCTGTTGCGCCACGCGCGGTGCGCCCACCAGCGGCGCGGCAGCTCGTCGATGATCTCGTCGGCGAAGGCCCACGCGTCGCGCAGAAAGTTCAGGAACCAGCTCATGGGCCGGGCCGGTCGCCGCGGCGCGTCAACGCGGCGTCGAACTGCGCGGCCTTGTGCTCGATCTCGAAGAGGGGGTCTTTTCTCCACAGCCGCACGTCTTCCGCCATCTGGTGCAGCATGGCGCTCGCCAGTCTGTTGAAGGCGCGCTCGCGACGTTCGCGCAGCGCCGCGAGGAGGCTCCTGAGGAAGGCGCCCAACACGAATCCCAGCACGAGGCAGTACAGCTGTTCGCCGTTCATGTCGCGCCCCGCAACTGCAGGTTGAGCCGGCGCGCGAAGCGCTGCGCGGCTTCGGTGTTGCCGAGCGAGCGCGTGACGCGCCACGTGCCGTGCAGGAAGTAGATGCGCGGCTTGTCGGCTGGCTTCATAACGTCCCCCTCGGGATGGTTACGGTTGAACGTCAGAAGAAGGCATGCACCACGCCGCCGATCAGTAGCGTCAGCGTACCGACGAGGGCCATGCCGACGCCCGCCGGCCACAGCCAGCGCTGCGACCAGTGATGGGCCTCCTCGCACCAGCTTTGGGAGATCAGGCAGCCCGCCACGCCGATGCCAACCAAGAGCGTGGGGATCCAGACGAGCACGAACATGAGAAACGTTTCATTGCGCATGGCACCCCCTTCGGGGGTATTGAGTGGATCGCCATGATGGCACACCGTGGGGTGCGCGCGACGCTAGTAGACGGGATTATTTTGGACGAAGCGCTTGCGATAGCTGCCGTTGCTGAACTCGTAGATCCATGGCCGGTTGCGCTCCTGCATGTACTCGATGCGGTGCGCGAGCGTCTCGATCTCGGCGGAGCCGGCCTGCGCGTCCATCAGCGCCAGCGCCTCGATCTGCGAGACTTGGGCGCCCCACAGCATGGTGGAGCTGTGAACGACGGTGCGGGGGTCTTGGCTCATGCGATCTCCTCCGCCGGCTTGCGCCACTCGCGCAGCGAGCCGCACATCAGGCTATCGTGCAGCGCACCGACGACGAAGCCGGGTGGCGTGTAGTGGTCGGGCCGCAGCAGCGACACCGGTGTCCACACGTGTCCACTTTCGTACGGTGGACGTGTGGACGGGTTGCGCATCAGGTGCGATCGTCGGCGTTGGTGATCAGCACGTGCAGCCCGATCAGCAGCCACCCGATGAGCGTTGCGAAGCCGAGCCAGCCGACTATCGGTATCAAGTTCATTCGACCTCCCAGTCGTTGCGGGTGTCGTAGAGGTAGTGGCTGACGTCGTTGGCATGCTCCAGCAGCGCCCACACCGCGAGCGCCCCATCGATCAGCAGGGTGGCCAGCAGGATGGCGGTGTTCATCAGCGCTTGTGGAACGCCGTCGGCGGCAGGAGATTGTCGACGTTGTGCGTCGAGCGGCCCGGTGCCGCGGCGACCGTGGTCGCGGGCGGCATGTTGCCCGAGAGTCCGGGCGGCGGCATCGTGGACGTCGGGGGAGCAACAGGCACCTGCGCCATCGGCGCGGGCATCATCTTCGGCATCTTGGTTTTCATCATGATCAGTCTCGCAGGAACACGGGGAGCGCGCGGAAGCAGCCCTCACCGAGGTTCATGTGATGGTCGCCGAGCACGTTCTCGTTGGTGGGCGCGGTCACCGTGAACTCGATGAAGTCGTCATCGTGCCGCGGTGCGCGGGTATCGATCGGCGTCATGCAGCCGATCATGGGGGTGAAATCCCAGCTCATCCTTGGAATCCGTCGGGACCGTCGTGGTCGTCCGGCTCGTCGTCTTCCGGCATGCCGTAGTGGTAGAGGATGAAGCACCAGAGCGCGCCAACGCCGCCCACGAAGGCCAGCGCGAGGTCGATGTAGAAGGTCGTTTCGTTAATAAACATCGCGTCTCCGTGCGCGCTCGTTGTTGGGAGCGACAACTCTAGCATGTGATCGCATACGCGCGACGCTCACGCGCCATCGCCGAACACCTGAGGTTCGAGGTCCGCCTCGTTGATTAAAACTGGCGGTCTGGGATCCATGTCGCGTGTCCGACTCGACGCGTCGATCAGGTCGTCGTGCTGCGAGAACGGGAACGTCGTGTACTCGTCGATGAAATTCTTGTTGAGGCTGTAGGTGTTGCCCACGTGATCGATGCGCCGCGTGGGCAGGAAGATCAGGTGCGCCTTGCCGCTCTGGCGCGCCGCGGTCTGGTCGCTGGACTCTGCCGTCACATACTTGCCGTCGACCTCGCGCAGCACCGCGCGGGCGAGGTGCATCTTGCCGGCGCGGAAGTCAGGTTCCAGCCGCATCACGCGGTCGTTCTTGCTGCCGGCCTCCTGACGTGGCCACTGCAGCACGATGATCGGGAAGTGCAGCCGCTCCACCTCCATGCGCTCCTCGAAGTAGTCGAGGGCGTCGGGGATGCCGTAGGACTCGTAGCCCACGAACACGTTCTGCACGCCGGGCGTGTCGATCCACTTCTGGCGCAGCTCCTTGATGCGCGCCCAGCGCTCGGCGAGGCCCATCTTGTGGTGGTAGCCATCGAGGAGCCACCAGTTGCGTCCCGCGTCGTAGCCCCACACCGGCATCGCCGTGAGGTCGGAGCCTTTCTTCTTGCTGCCGGCCGGGTCGACCGGGATGTAGACGTTGAGGGTCTGCGGGCGCAGCGTGTCGAACCTGAGCCACTCGACGTTGAACATCGCCTCGTTGCCGGCCGCGGGATTCTGCAGCATCTGCGCCGCGAAGATCGCGGTGGCCTGCTTGGCGAGCTTCTCGTCGAGCGCCGCGCGGGTCAGGAACACCGAGTTGCCGCTGCGGGTGCCGTCGTCGGTCGCGGCGTACACCCGGGGGATCATCGTCTTGTTGTCGAGGATCGTCTGGTATGTGTCGCGGAAGTGGTAGCGGGTGCCGATCATCCACTCGCGCATCAGCCCGTCGTCGCCGCGCGCGCCCAAGTTGTCGGAGAGCTGGTACGCCGCGGTGGTCTTGCTGACCTGCTCCGGCGTGCTCACCGACTTGAGGGTCACCACGTCGTCGTAGACGCGGAGCCGATAGTGTGAGCCGGTCGGCATCGAGTCGACCAGCCCCGAGGCCTCGATCGTGGCCTCCTTCGGGTTCGACTGGCGCTTGACCGTGATGCCCTTCTCCAAGCTCCACAGCGGCGCGTCGCGGTGCGCCCGCTCCCACAGCACATCGGGGTAGGCGTTCATGAGCAGCTCGTTGTGCTCGAACTCCCGCTTGATGTGGTTCAGGAACTTGTTGGCGATCGGGCGCGTGTGGCTGAAGATGCAGACCGTGATCTCGGGGTCGCGGAGCACCTCTTGGATGACGCCCGCGAAGGTGATGATCGTGGACTTGTAGCCCTCGCGGAACCACAGGTCGATGTAGCCGTCCGGGTTGGCCTCCACCTCGCGACAGCGGTCGAAGAGCCACGTGTGGCACGCGTCGGCGCGCTTCAGCAGCACCGTGAGGAGGTAGAACCTGTCCGCCCGGCCGATGGCCGCGGGCGAGACACCGGCGTCGATCAGCTCTTGCCAGCGCCCACCCACCTTGTCGAAGGTGGCGAAGTCTGCGGTGTCGTGCAGCTTCTCGTAGACATCGAGCGGGATGTCGCCCCGCGCCAGATTGGGGCGATAGCGGTGCATGCGCTCAGTTGACCGTCTTCGTCTTGCCCACCCACCCCAGCGCGTTCATGAGGTCGCCGGCCTGCTGCACCACCAGCGTGTTGTTGGTGACGCTCAACTCGACGTTGGGCCTCGGGCCATTCTTGGCCACGTTCACGTACTCCAGCAGCTTGAAGATCGCGCCGGGCTTGTCCCAGAGCTTGACCTCCTTGCTGTACAGCGGCACATGCTGCATCGAGCCGTCGTCGAGCTTGACGGCCATCCCGCCGGCCATCTCCACCACCTTGACGCTGGCGAGTGCCGCGAGCGCCGACTTGGGCATCTTGTGCGCCTGCAGCAGCGCACCGGTCTCGGGGTCGAAGGCTTGGCTGATGTCCGACAGGGCGATCTCGTTCGCCTCCCGCAGGAGACGCACGACATTGATCCCGGCCGCAGCCACGGCATCCTCAGACAGGCGTGCGATTTCAGCCTGCACCATAGGATTTGATAACAACACCGAGCTGGCCGGCTGGGCGTTCTTGGCGCTGTACCCGGCGCGGATGTAGGCCTGCGTTGCGTTGAAGTCCTTCAGGTACTCCATGCAGAAAAGCCGATGCTTGATGCTCATCGGCTTCGTCTTGTGCGATACCACGGCCTTGCCCGTCATGAGCTTGAGTCCCCGCCACGAATCAGTTTGAGGCAGGCCGGACAGATGGTCTTGCCGTTAAGCATCCCCATGCAGATGGCCGGGATGTGGCACACCTCGGTGCGGCCGCCGACCTCGGGGCAGAACAGGTAGTAATCGTTGATCGTGCCGCCCTCACGCCGGACGACGCGGTGCCCGGAGGGGAAGTTGTAGGCCGCCTTCATCCGCGCACCTGCTTCAGCTTACGTGCCAGCCAGCGCTCGTACGCCTCGGCTGGCGACATGCCCCAGCCGGTGCAGGTATCGCTGCGGCACTCCCACCAGAACGCGCCGGGCGGGCATGCGCGGATGCGCGGCTTCATGCCTCGTGTGGTCGTCATGCCGGTTCCACGGTCAGCTCGCCGTGCAGGGGGATGACCGAGGTGGCATCGCTTGGTGCGCCGTATGCCAGCCCGGTGTCAACATCAACCACCAGCGCCGTACCGTCGGCGTGATATGCCGCCTTGAGGAAGAGCGTCGAACCCTTGCGGTCCTCGCGGAACAGGGTACCCACGTTCAGGTTGCCGTACTGCAGGTAGCGGCGGCCCTTCTCGATGATCTTCATGGTCTACCACGCGCCCTTATCGGGTAGCGTGCCTGTATGTTGCTGATTTATATGGTTATACTAGTTTCTGTGGCGGCGCAGTATAACCATCGGCTATCAGCTGCGCGACCGTGGGCCGGGCGTTGCTGCGCTGTCCGGCGGCCCACACTAGCTCGTCGTGGTTGGCCACTTGAAAGGTGATCGAGTCCACGCCGCGCTTGGCCACCTTGCGTTGCACCCGCAACATCCTGCGTTGTTCGGCGCGGCTCATACGTTGTGCACCTCGTAGACCGGGATCCCCGCCTCGCGGGCCTTGGCCACCGTGATGTCGCTGTCCTTGTCGCCGCAGATGCTCACCACCGCGCCGGGCTTGCCCTTGCTGACGCTGCGGTAGACGATGTCTATCGCGAGGCTCTGCGCCCAGCCGATGCCGGCCTGATTCACGGGCGACTGGTCGTCCTCGACGATCAGCACCTTGACGTGTGCGAAGCTGGCGTGCAGGAGCGCGAGAAGATCCCAGACGACCTTGGGTGGCGTCGGTTCCTTGCCGCCTACCAGTAGAATCTTCACAGCTTACCCTCTTCCTTGAGGACATCGACCGAGGGCTTGTAGCCGTCGTTGGTGGTCCAGTTGCGCTGGGTGGCCGTGCCGACGCCAAACACCTTGGTTAGACAGTCGTCGAGATCCTCCATCAGCGCGCGCGGCACCGCGGCACCACTGATCTCGACGGCGTCGACCACGTGCGGCGCGTCACGGCGTCGCGCCCAGTTCAGCCATTTGCTCACGTCAGAACCGCAGGCCGGAGAATACCGCGCGGTCCTCGCCGTCGAGGTTCTCACGCAGCGCATCGCGGATGCGGTGGTACATGTTGTACCCATTCTCCTCGGCGTCCGCGATCGGATCTTCGTGGTCGATGTCGAGCTTCGCCTCGATCGTCACCAGCCGTCCGTGATCCACGTGCGAGGCGCAGATGCACTGCCCGCAGATGATCTCCAAGTCCTCGATGCGCGACTCGTAGTCCTCGCCCTCGGACTCTTTGTGCTCGCGATACTGGTCGCGCTCGCGCTGGTTCTCGATCAGCGTGTTCACGTCCGCGCGCAGGGCGTTGACGAAGGCGTCCATCGCCGTGAAGTTGGCGTTGGTGTTGTCGAGCAACACATCCAGCGCTGCGGACGTCTCTTCGAGCGTGGTCTCGTTCTGCGGCTCGCCACGCGAGATCAGCTCCGCCTCACTGGCCACCACACCATACAGGGCGCCGTCGTCGCCGGTCACGAACAGCCCGTCCTCGCTGAATAGCTGGGACACGGTGCCATCGACCCGAATGAATTTGCCGGTGTCGCCCTTGGCATGCACGTGTACGCGAGCACCTACCTTGAATTTGCCCATGTGCCCCTCCGGGGTGTCGTGCGTTAAGGAGGAGACATTATACGCGAGGCATGGTGCGCGCGACGCCGTCATGAAAGAGAAACCGCCCACGTGTCGCTCCGCGCTTGCGCCGGGGACAGAGGTGTGCGGCATAATAAATGCGGGAGCGACCCGCTAGGTGCAGTTTATCGCCATATTCTCGGGCGACCGCCTACTGCGGGAGGCTATGGCCGGTTCCCACCGTTGATCATACGGTAGCCGGTCTTCGAACGCTGGATGCG
>Ga0208589_1001070_pt1 | contig 11836 bp, 9 predicted proteins | sample NGESurshal092012_2_FD_184486 | JGI IMG/M metagenome (GOLD analysis project Ga0208589, IMG submission 184486) | Arctic peat soil microbial communities from Barrow, Alaska - NGEE Surface sample F53-2 shallow-092012 (SPAdes) | ecosystem: Environmental > Terrestrial > Soil > Wetlands > Peat ... | reverse complement strand
CCGCACCACCACCATGGCCAGGACGGCCATCCCGGCGGGACGGGCGAGCACGACCACGGCCATGGCATCACCGCCAGTTCCGACGCCCGCCTGATCGCGTTCGCGCTCGCGCTGATCGTCGGCTTCCTGGTCTTCGAGGTCATCATGGCCTTCGCCGGCCATTCGCTGGCGCTGCTGGCCGATGCGGGTCACATCGCCGTGCTGGGTGCCCTGCATGCCTTGAGCCGTTGACCTCACCTTCGGCTCTGGTAAACGGCAGGTTGCGGTGCTGGATCCGCGATCGGCGTTAGCCACGCTACGGCTGGCGGTTTTGCCGCCCGCGGCCTGGCCAGCTTGGGGCCGACGGTCCGAGTTCGCCTGCCGGCCATCGTACGTTCACTTGCCGTTCATTTTTAGGTCGGCGGAGCGATGCTTGCGCGCGGTAGTTTCCGCGCAGAAGGAACGCAGCCGGTCGGGAGACAGGCGGCATAGGCGACGGGGGATGCCGTGACCGAGACCCGGGCTAAGGACTTGATCACCGCACTGGACGAGGCCTCGCTGAGCAGGTTCCATCTTCGGGCGGTGCTGGCGTCGGGAATGGGGTTCTTCACCGATGCCTACGACCTGTTCGTCATCGGGATCGCCTCCGCGCTGATCACGAAGGACTGGAACCTGAGTCCGGGCAGGCTGGCCCTGCTCACCTCCACGATGCTGTTTGCCGCGTTCATCGGCGCCTTCGTGTTCGGCCGCTTCGCCGACGTAGTCGGCCGCAAGCGCGTGTACTGGATAGTCGCCGCGATCATGATCGCTGGCGCGCTGGGATCGGCGCTATCGCAATCGTTCTGGGTGCTGATCGCGTTCCGGTTCGTGCTCGGGTTCGGCGTCGGCGGCGACTACCCTGTCAGCGCCGTCATGGTGAGCGAGTACGCCAACCGCAAGGACCGCGGCAAGCTGGTCGGGATGGTATTCGGAACCCAGGCGCTCGGGCTCATCGTCGGGCCGCTGATCGCGCTGGCGCTGCTCGGCTCCGGGGCCAGTAACGATACGGCGTGGCGGGTCCTGCTCGCCCTGGGCGCGGTGCCCGCCGCCGCGGTGATCTACCTGCGCTGCCGGATGCCGGAGTCACCGCGCTACCAGGCCCAGGTCCAGGGACGGGCGGAGCAGGCGGCAAGCCGGATGTCCGATTTCACCGGCGGCCAGGTCAGCGGGAACGGGTCGGGCCCGGTCCTGCCGGAGATGGGGCTGCGGGCATTCCTCACCAACCGCCGGTGGCTGATCACGCTGGCCGGGACGGCTGGCTGCTGGTTCCTGCTCGACTACGCCTACTACGGGAACACGATCTCCACCCCCCAGATCCTCGGCCTGATCTCGCCGAACGCCTCGACCATGACCAAGATCGCCCTGCAGCTAGGGATCTTCACGGTGGCGGCGGTACCGGGTTACGTGCTGGCGATCGCCCGGCTGGACCGGATCGGGCACCGGCGGCTGCAGCTGACCGGGTTCGCGATGATGGCGCTCTGCTTCCTGATCATCGCGGTAATACCCGGCATGACCACCGCGGTCGTCCCGTTCCTGCTGGTGTACGGGGTGAGCTACTTCTTTACCGAGTTCGGGCCGAACATGACCACCTTCGTGATGCCCAGCGAGCTGTACCCGGTATCCATGCGCACGACCGGGCACGGGATCTCAGCGGGCGTCGGCAAACTCGGTGCCTTCATCGGAGTATTCCTGTTCCCGGTACTCCAGACCTCCCTCGGCCTGCGCGGCACCCTGCTGCTCACCGCCGGGGTGTCCGTGGCCGGGCTCGCGCTCACCCTGGTGCTGCCCGAGCCAGCCGGGCGCAGCCTCGAAGATATGACCACCAGCGCCCGCGACACCGGCGACCGGCCGCTGCCGGTGACCAATCAGCTTCAGCACGCCGAGACCCCTGCATCGGCCGCGTAGAAGCTATCCCTAGGTGTACTGCCCGGAGAGGTTTGTAACGCGGCTGGCGGCCGGAAGGGCAGTGTTGCATTGGCCGATCGGTGCGCAAGACAGAGCGCCATGACGATAATGACCAGCTGTCAGATGGCCATCGTGAGCTGGTCGAATGATGCTTGGGTCCGGTGGCGGGCGGGGACGTCGGTGGCGAGTTCGTAGTGGCCGCGCCCATTAGGTTCTGGACGAACGCGTGACCGGCAGCCACAATCCGGGCGGACCGGCGGCGTTTCAGTCCGCGCATCAGCCGCAGCCGCGCTTTCAGCCGGCCGTGATCGGTATCTATCGGGTTGTTCGCGTACCGCTCGACGGTATGCAGGGCTGACGGGATCAGCTCGTCCAGGACCCGCGGGTAGGCAACGGCCCCGGTCGGTAGTGACCTCGGCCGGGACCTTGCCTGCGCGCAGCGCGCGGGATTCGACACGAGCGCGTTAGCGTGCGGCGCGGGCCCTGATATCTGGGACTGAGGTGACGCTAGCCGCGGTCAGCTTGAGGAACTCCGCGGCTCGCTGGAAGATCTCCCCGATGGTGTGGCCTGCTAGCTGAGCCTCGTAGGCGTGGTATCGCGTCATCTCCCAGGCCTGCCCGCGCGGTGACAGCGACGCGAGTTCCGGCTGCCGTACCGACTTCCACGTCCAGGCCGTGATGCGGCCGTCGCCCGGGCCGGGCCGCGTCGCCGCGGGCTGGATGAAGTCAACGTGGTCGACGTCATGACCCATCCGGTTCCGGACGAAGCGCAGCCCGGCCAGGGTCTCCTCTACCAGGTGGCGCTGGACCCGGCCCCGGGCTGCCATCGCGCTGTCATAGGCATCGGGGTGATGGCGCACCAGGGTGCCGTCGACGATGGTGACCCACCACACTGCCTCGCTGATCACGGCGAGTGCCCGGGGCCGGTCCCATGCCCTGGCTCGGGAAAGCGATTGTGTCGCGTCGCACATGGCGGTGAGGGACCATTCCAGCGCGCTCACCTCAGCCGCCGGATCACTCCTGTTTTCGCGGTTCCAGGCGACCCGGCAGCGGGACGAGCAGAACCGGGCATGCTCGCGGCGCGGCATGAACGAGGCGGTGCACTGCTCGCAGTTCCGGATATCTGCCATTTCACTATGTTACGCGTAACACGGCTGGACGGTCGCGCGACAAGCAGAGACGCTCTTAAGACGCCCGGCCGCGGGGCCGGCTGGCCATCGCCTTCTGCGACTGCGATGCCGCCGACTCAGCGTCTCGGTTGAACATCATCGATCGTGACCCTTCCTGCCCGCGTGGTTGCCTCCCCTAGCACCTCGTGGACTATGCCGTGGCCGACCGGGAGCGTACTGCACTTAGCGGCGAAGGCAACTCCCCGAGCTTCGGGTGCTTGTCAGGCATGACGGCCAGATGCGGGGGCGGCGATGGCCGAAAGCAGGTCCGCCAGGGAAAGCGGCTTGTGCAAGTAGGCGCGTGCGCCGAGCATCAGGCATCGGCGCTGGGCCTGCTGGTCCGCCGTTGCGGACCAGACCAGGACTGCCTGGCGGGGCCGCTGCTGGTGCAGGCGCCGCAGCACTGCCTCTCCGGGAAGGTCTGGCAGGCCTAGATCCAGGAGCACCAGGTCGCGGGCATCGCTCAGCGCCATTCTGAGGCCCTCGCCGCCGCCAGCCGCCTCTTCGACGATGAATCCGGCTGAGCTGAGTGCACGTGAGGCAAAACTGCGAATACCTGGTTCGTCATCGATCACCAGGATCCGGCGCGCACGGGCACCCGTCCGCAAGAGCGTCATCATCTAATACCGTCTTTCTGGCGCCGGAATCTATTCCGGGTAGCGCGTGCCGGTTAAGCGGCGCGCTTCACCGCAGGAACAGCGTCAGGAACACCGCCGGCGTACGGGCGAGGTGCTGTGACGGGCAGGCGCTGAGCGTCCCGCCCCGCCTCTTCTTCCGCTAGGCGCTTGTACACTGCCCGCACGGCCAGAGCCCATCCGCTGACGAGAACGACGGCGAGCACGAGATTCAGCGCAAGCGCAGAAACCACAGCTTTCCCCTTCTCCTCGGCTGGTTCGGTCAGGCCTGACGTTACGGGCGCGGAATTAGGGAACGGTTAAGAAACGGCGAGAGCCCGGTGAGGGGATGCGACCATGTGCGCAATGAATGCGGCACGGATCCTCGTCGCTGACGATGAGCTGTCCCTGCGACGGCTGATGCGCCTGTACCTGACGAAGGCTGGCTTCGCGGTGGAGGAAGCCGGCACCGGCCAGGAGGCGCTTGCGGCACTCCGAAGGGGCGACATCGATCTCGCCATCGTTGACGTGATGCTTCCGGAGGTCGACGGGTTCGAGGTGGTCCGGCAGGCCAGGCGAAACTCCTCGATCCCGATCATCTTTCTGACCGCGCGGGGCGAGGAAGCCAGCCGCGTGGCCGGGCTGGAACTCGGGGCCGACGACTACGTGGTGAAGCCGTTCCTGGCGCACGAGATGGTGGCCAGAGTACGAGCGCAGCTACGCCGGGCACGCGGGTTCGGCGAAGGCCCGGACACCCTGCGCGTGGGCGTGGTCGAGCTTGACCGGCGCGCCCGCCTCTGCACCGTCCGGGGGACTGGCGTCCGGCTCACGCGACGGGAGTTCGATCTGCTGGAGACGCTGCTGGCTGACCCGGGCCGTGCTTACACGCGAGATCAGCTCCTCGACGCGGCCTGGGAGTCCCGCTATGTGAGCGCGAAGACCGTCGACGTCCATGTCGTTGCCCTGCGCCGCAAATTCGGCGACGCCCTGCGCATCTCGACGCTGCGAGGTATCGGCTACCGGCTTGAGACCGATGATTGAACGGCTGACATCACTGCGTGTGTGGCTGCTGATGGCCATGCTGGCCACCGCTGTGGTCACCCTCGCGGCCGGGAACTTTGTCGTCAACCGGCTCGGCGCTGCATCCGCGCTGACGGCCGACCAGGAGAAAGCCCTGGTGACCGCGCGGGCCATCGCCTCGCAGATCCAAGGTGGCGCCGGCCCGCCAGAGCTGCGAGCACTGCAGCAAGCCCTCCCCAACGATCAGATCGTCGTGGTCCGGCACGGCAGGACGATCTTCTCCGGTCCGCCGCTGGCCTCGCGCCAGCTGGAGCTGACAGCCCGCGCGCCGTTCCCGGGAGGACGGGTCCTCCTGCGCGACCATCAGTCACCCGACCCGGGCGGACTCGCGCGGGAAACCCTGGTGGCGGCCGCTATCGCCGTCCTGGTCATCGGCGAGGCCTGGCTTGCCGCCACGGTGCTCGTCCGTACGGTCCGCAAGCCGGTCGGGCGGGCGATCGAGACGGCCGACCGCCTGGCCGCCGGCGACTTCTCTGCACGGATGGGCGTGGCAGGCCCGGAGGAGCTCGCCCGTCTGGGCCGGGCGTTCGACGGCATGGCAGCACAACTCCAGCGGGCGGACACCGAGCAGAATAGGTTCCTCGCTGACCTGGCACATGAGATCGCCACCCCGGTCAGCGCCCTGTCCGGATTCGCCCTGGCCCTGACCGACGGCAGCGCCGCAACCGCCTCCGAGCGTGGTGAGGCTGCCGACATCGTTGTGCGCGAGTCTGACCGGCTGCGCCGGCTCCTCCAGGACGTTCAGAACCTTAACCGGCTCGAGCTCGCCGAAACCGTCCGCCGGGAAAAGGTAGATATCAGCGCGCTGTGCGCGGAAACAGCGCTCAGATTCCGGCTCGCGGCCCAGAGCGCCGGGGTTAGCCTCCTGGTGCACCCCGGGCATGTTTCCGCAGTCGCCGATCCCCGGCTGATAGAGACCGTAGTCAATAACTTCGTGTCGAACGCCATCCGGTACACCCCTTCAGGCGGCAAGGTCGAGATCCAGCCCCGCCGCCGCCGGGCAGCGATCATCATTACCGTGCGCGACAACGGGATCGGCATCGCCCCCCAGCAACTGGAGAGAATCTTCGACAGGCTCTACCGAGTGGACGAGGCGAGGGACCGCGGCACGGGCGGCTCAGGGCTGGGCCTGGCCCTCGCCCGCAGGGCAGCGCAGTCGCTCGGCGCCCGTATCGAAGTTCATAGCGAGCCCGGCAGCGGAAGCGAGTTCCGCCTAATCCTCCCGTCCGCCCCCGCCCTCAGGCCCGATGACAGCACGAGCGGTTAACGCCGGCAGCCCGCGAGCCAGGCGCACCTATGCGCGGAGGATCCACCTGAACCCCGCTCCGGGCGGCAACGCCGGCGACCGGCCCGCCACAACTTCGTCTCCCGCCTGCGGAAAGTCGACGCTAGCCACGCTTACGCCCTGCACGTGGTCGCGGGCATCGCGTCTCTGCCTCTCGTATGCACCGCCTAGCACGTGGCTGCGAGCAGGAAGGCCAGGGGCCGCTCACGCCGAGGCGCGCTCTGCGGCCAGGCGTGCCGTCACCCTGGCGGTCTCGCACAGGAGGTCGCCGCTACGGTTGCGGACCCGCCCGTGCAGGCTGCTTCGTCGCCCGGGGAGCCGGCAGCCGATCCGGATCCGTACCACCCGCCGAGGCCGCCGTCGCTGCGGCGCGCTCAGGTCACCCTGGCGGCCGCTGCCCGGGCCTCGCCCTTGTCCCTGGACCGGGCCGGCGTTCCCGGAGGATCGGGGTTTGCGCCGGCCCGGCGGGGAGGGTCTCAGTGCCGGAGGAAGACATTCATGGTGGTGACCTGAGCGTGGTCGCTGGTGAAGCCGAGCTCGCGCAGGTGCCAGTCGTCCTCGATGGTGCGCAGCAGCGAGTAGTGGTTGTAGGGGGTGTCGCTGGCGAAGTGCTGCGGCCCGCTGGGGTCGATCACGATGGCGGGCACCAGCGCCCCTCCGTATAGGCCGCCGGGCCAGGTGGGACTGATGTCGGGGTCGCCTGCGGGCAGGACCGGGGAGTCGCAGCAGCCCGCCGGGGAGTCCCAGCCGCCGTCGGCGGCGTTGCCGGTGTAGTCGCCCTCGTCGGCGACGACGACGATCGCGCTGTGCCGGGTCCACGCCCTGCTGGACATGATCGTGGTCACGGCGCCGCGGACGAACGCGTCGGCGTTGTGCTTCAGGTGCACGTCCGCGGGGTCGTCGCTGGCGTTGCTGAACGGGCAGGGCGTCTCCGGATGCCCGGCGATCGCTGTGTTCACCCCGCCATGCAGGTCGTTGCACTGGTCCGGGGTGATGAACACGAACCGGGGCGCGTGCGGGCTGCTCAGATCCCGGGCCAGGGCAGTGTACGGCTTGATGCTGGCCACCCGGCCCGGGTTGTCGCGGATATCGGTGAACAGCGCGAACGGGTTGTGCTTGGAGGCATACAGCGGACCGGCGGCTGATGGCCAGAAATCGGTGAGCGGGTCGGATGCCGGCAGAGCCTCCATGTAGGCGCCCCACCTGATGTGGTGCGCGTCGAGCTCGTCGATCAGGTTGGTGTGGTCGAACCTGTTGGCAGGGTTGTCGTTGTTGGTGAACCAGTTCGACCCGCTGATCATGGCGATGTAGTTCGGCTCGCTGGGGTGGGTCACCCCGAAGTAGGCCGTGGCCTCGCCGTACCGCTGCGCCAGCCTGGTGAGGTAGGGAGAGTTGGGATCACCGATGATGCTGTGCTGGGAATGGTTCTCCAGCATGATGATGAAAACGCGGTCAAGACGCGCGTGCTGGTCGCGGGCGCCCCGGTCACTCATTGCTGCGGCGCTGCCGGCCGCGGACAGCCCCACGGTCAGTGCCGCGGCGATGCCGGTGACTGCAATGACAACGCCAGCCTTCGTCCGGCTCCTCCTGAAGATCATGCCTACCTCCGGCTTGAGCGCGCGGGCCTGGCCAGCCCGGCCGTGCACCTTTCCTACGCTTTACGCTGGTCCGTCGCAAGATCATGTGTCAGCGAAGACGGGGTATTGCCGTCCCATCCCTCTCTGCGAACGGCCACTGAGCCTTTCATCCTGCAATCTCGCGGATTTGAAGGACGTGGATGGCCTTGGCGATGTGCCCGGCGCGCCAGGGACAGCAGCGGAGCTTGCGCAGGATGTGCCAGGCCTTGAGCTGGGCGTTAGCGCGCTCGCCGGGGGGCGCGCAGCTGGGCGCGGCGCGGCTGGCTGCTTTCTGCGAGGCGGGCTTGCCCCGGCCGCGGTACGGAGTTAAGACGTGCTGGCCAGCGCCTATGTAGCCCTTGCCGGCCAGCATGATCAGCCCAGCGGCAGCCAGCTCGCGGACGATGCCCCAGATCCGGGCCGCGGTCAGGTCGTGCACGCTGCCGGACAGCGGCCCCGACACCTGGCGAAGGCGTTCGGTGATTTCGAAACGCCGCGACGAGCCGGCCTGGCGCCAGTAACGCGGGCCGGGCACTATCGCCTGGTGGTGACCGGCGGGTGGCCGCCTTTCGCGGGTACGGCTTCCCGGCCTGGCCGCCTGGTGCCACCTGACCGGGCATGCCTGCCTCGGGCCCCAGCCGGGCCAGGCCTGATCCGCCGGCCTGCGGCAGGTGCTCAGCACGGCGGCCCGCGGCACGGACGGCACCAGCCCCTGGGGCCTCAGATCCCTGAGCTATTCATCACCTGGCTGAGTCACCTGCCGCAGTCCGGTCTGGGGTAGGTTGCCCTGGGGGTCAGGCTGCTGCCGATGCGGGTTTCCCGGTCACGGGCGCGCTCGGATGCGGGATTTTGGGAAGGATCGTGAAAGGGTGTGAGGCGCCGCAGCCTCCGGTCACCGCGCGTGGTAGCCGCCGCCCTGATCATGGCCGCGGTGCTGGCGGCGTGCACCGGGCCCGCGGCCAGCGGCCCGGCCAGGCGGGGGGCGGCGGGCGAGGCGGTTGCGGGCCGGTACCTCATCCCGGCGGGCATCCACAAGATCAAGCACGTGATCATCGTCATGCAGGAAAACCGGTCGTTCGACAGCTACTTCGGGACGTTCCCGGGCGCGGACGGCATCCCCACGCGCCACGGCGTCCCCGCAGTGTGCCTGCCTAACCCCGCTGGCGGATGCGTCCGGCCCTATCGTGACACCAACGACCGCAACGGCGGCGGCCCGCACGGCGCCGGTAACGCGGTGGCCGACGTGGCCGGCGGCAAGATGAACGGGTTCGTCCGGCAGCGGGCCAAGGCCCGGGCGGCCTGCCGTGTCCTGGGAGACCCGGCGTGCGCCTCGACCCGCACACCCGACGTGATGGGCTACCACACCGCCGCGGAGATCCCCAACTACTGGGCCTACGGCCGGGACTTCGCGCTCGACGACCACATGTTCGAGGCGGTGAAGTCGTGGTCGCTGCCCGACCACCTGTACCTGGTCTCCGGATGGTCAGCCCGGTGCCGGACAAGCTCGCCGGCCAGCTGCGTCAACGACATCAAGGGGCCCTACGACGTCACTAAGTTCGACGCCGCCGTCAGCCGCGAGCTGGCCACCGGGAAGACCTCGATCGACCTGGCCTGGACCGACATCACCTGGCTCCTGCACGCCCACCATGTCAGCTGGGCGTCCTACGTGCAGGCCGGCACCCAGCCCGACTGCGCCAGCGACTCGGCCGAGACCTGCACCGCGGTCCGGCAGAACGCCCGGACCCTGGGCATGTGGAACCCCCTACCGCTATTCGAAGACGTGCAGCACGATCACCAGCTGGGCAACATCCAGTCGCTGGACGGCTACTTCCGCGCCGCCCGGGCCGGGACCCTCCCGGCGGTCAGCTGGATCACCCCGTCAGGGCTCGACAGCGAGCACCCGCCCAGCAGCGTGCACCGCGGCCAGGCCTACGTCACCGCGGTCATCAACGCCGCCATGAAGAGCCCGGACTGGAAGTCCACCGCGATCTTCCTCGCCTGGGATGACTGGGGCGGCTTCTACGACCACGTCGTGCCCCCGGCAGCGGACCGCAACGGCTACGGGCTGCGCGTCCCGGCGATCACCATCTCCCCCTACGCCAGGACAGGCTTCATCGACCAGCAGACCCTCAGCAGTGACGCCTACCTGAAATTCATCGAGGACGACTTCCTCGGCGGCGCCCGGCTCAACCCGAAAACCGACGGCCGCCCCGACCCCCGGCCCGACGTCCGCGAGAACGCGCCCCTGCTCGGCAACCTGACCCAGGACTTCAACTTCAGCCAGCCGCCCCGCGCGCCACTGCTCCTGCCCACCAACCCGCCGACCGACTCCACCTCGGTTCCCGCCTACTTCCTCGGCCGGCCACCCTGCCCGGGATGCACCACCCCGCCCCCCGGGGCCTGACACCATCCGCCGCGGCGGCCTCACGCCGCCCAGCCCGCCCGAGAGCCTGACGGCCGCCCGCGCATATCAGGAGCCCGCAGCAGGACGTGAGGCTCATCCTGGCGGGGCAGCTCCCGCAATCCATGGGACCGGCAAACCGGGCCGCCGGCTCTCGCGCGCTGCGCGTCACGCGCCACGGCGCGGCCGGGTGTCAGGTCAGGCGGGATCCCGGCGAGGGCCACGGCGACGCCGGTCGCCCCGGCGGCAAGGAGCCCGCTGACCACCCCGCGCCGGGCGGCAAAGAACCAGAGGACGGCGCCGGCGAGGACCGGGATCTGCCACAGGTACTGAAGGGAAAGGCCCAGGGGAATAGCCGATCCCGCGATCGCGCCGATAACGGCCGGCCCGGCCCCGGTGCGGAACGACCCGACCGTCCCGTTTTCCTGGATCCGCCCGAAGCGCGGCCGCCGAGGAGCACGAACGCGAACGACGGGACGAAGGCGATCAGCGCGGCAAGGAGGCCGCCGCCCACGCCGCCCGCGGCATAGCCGACGACGGCCACGGTCTGGACCACAGGCCCGGGGGTGACCTGGCCCAGGGCGACAGCGTTGAGGAACTGCGCCCCGGTCATCCAGTGATAAGCAGTCACGGCGTCGTGCTGCATGAGCGGGATGATCACGAACCCTGTGGGTGCCGAAAACCTGCGTCACCTGGGCAGATGCTCTGCAGATCGCGGTCGGCGCGACCCGCGTTCGAACGTCGGGCAGGCTGTGGGGTTCCATAACTGTGCTGCTGGCCTTGACGTGGGCTCTATGCGACTCGCTGGTATTCGTTTGAGAAGGCCGCCGAGGACCGGCTGGCGGGTGATGCCCGTCCCGCAGGCCAGCTGCCCGTCACCGCCGGCAGGTAGTCCGCCGCGAGCAGTCCGGCCAGGATTGCCGCGCCGGCCCTTGCCGGTCCTGGCCTTCGCCTCGGCGATCGCCCGCGTCCTGGCCGGGTCAGAGACCACCACCAGGCCCGCGTGGCTGGCCAGCACGGCCGCGATCGCCCAGGTATTCCCGGTGACCTCCAGGGCCACCTCATCAGCCGGCCCGAGGCCGGCCGCGAACTCACGGACCCCTTCCGGAGTCGCATCGAGCCGGCCCGCCTGCCTCACCAGCCCGTCCTGCCAGACCGCTACCTGCGCGAAATCACGGTGCACGTCCAGCCCGATGCACCGCCTGGTACTGTCCATCCCGTTCTCCTCCGACGAGGACGACACCTGACTGGGAGCGGGCGGGCGCAGCGACACCTGCGGATCCGCGCGCGCAGCGCAACCGGGCAGGCCGCGGGCGGCCATCTAACAACACGGGCTCTCAGCCCATCGCCTAACACCGGCCTGCCCACCCTGCTTCACTCCCGGCGCCCCTGTCCCGGACCGCCGCCGCATGCCAGACAGCCACGCCCCGCCAGGGCAAAGCCGCAGCCGGCCGGCGAGGCCCGACATCTTCATACTGGGTAACAACCCCGTCGGGCCGACCACGGACGGCTGAAAGCCCGGCTGCGGCCGATGCGCCGCCTGAAACGCCACTAGTCCGCGGATCCTCGCCGCCGGGCACGCGTTTCGTGCAGAACCTCCGCCGTGGTCAGTATGAACTCGCCACCGACGTCCCGGCCCGCCACCGGACCCGCACAGCATTCGACCAGCTCGCGAGGGACTGTAATTTTAACGGTGTAACTCCTGACAAACAGGGAGACACCAGTGACAGATGTGACGACCAGCCAGG
>Ga0208589_1001069_pt1 | contig 11848 bp, 11 predicted proteins | sample NGESurshal092012_2_FD_184486 | JGI IMG/M metagenome (GOLD analysis project Ga0208589, IMG submission 184486) | Arctic peat soil microbial communities from Barrow, Alaska - NGEE Surface sample F53-2 shallow-092012 (SPAdes) | ecosystem: Environmental > Terrestrial > Soil > Wetlands > Peat ... | reverse complement strand
CCGGCCCGTAAATAGCTCCCACTCATGCCCTTCGACTCCGCTGCGCTACGCTCAGGACGAACGGTTCAAACGTAGTATTTGCGGGCCTGATCGATAGGAACCCGCGGCTGGCCGGTAATCGTGATTTCGGGCGGCCCCTGGGTCAGCGCGCGATCGAGGAGCGTATCCACCGCGACCTGCGCCAAGGCGCACGTACTGAACGCATCTGCTGAAATGACGGTGCCGCAATGACAGCCATCTCGCCGCAAGTTGAAGAAGCATAGCCGGCAACGCAGCGCCAGACACACAGTATCTTCACGCTTGGATTAGTATCCAGCTTTCAGGCCAGCGCTTCAGGTGCATGTACTTCGACGACATCGATGCATGCGGAACAAGCGACGCAGGGCGGTCTGGATTCTGGTTCGAATCAGGGGTAGGCAAGGTGAGATTCAAGTTACGGCACACAGGTGTCATGGTTGCGATGACTATCATCGTACTGGTGCTCGGCGCCTGTTCGGAGGTGCGCGACAACTTCGTCAAGCGGCCGTCCAGAGCGCTGCCGCCAACAACGAGCACGCCGAGCGACAGATACATCCGTTCCGAGGTGGACCAGCATCTGGACAAGTCCGGCTTCCGCCTGCTCACGCTCAGCAACAATGCGCTGATGAGCCGCATCGCGCTGGCCGACCACGCGCAGCACTCCATCGACCTGCAGTACTACATCTTCGACAACGACGCGACCGGGCGGCTGGTGGCGCAACATCTTCTGGCGGCCGCGGATCGCGGCGTGCGCGTGCGCATCCTGCTCGACGACATCAATGTGCATGACGAGGTCAACATGCTGGATGCGCTGAATGCGCACCCGAATATCAAGGTCCGGTTGTTCAATCCGTTCCATACGCGCAATCCCTCTTTCCTGTCCAAGGCCACGCAATTTCTGTTCGATGCGCACCGGCTCAACCGCCGCATGCACAACAAGTCGTACATCGTGGACGGCAACGTGGCGATCGTCGGCGGTCGCAATATCGGCGATGCCTATTTCGACGCCGGCAATGACACGAATTTCCGCGACCTCGACTTGATCGCGATCGGGCCAGTGGTAAAAGAGGCATCGCACGCGTTCGACGAATACTGGAATTGCGATGCCGCCTACCCGGTCACGGCGTTTCGCGGCAGACATGCCAATCGCTACGATCTCGCGCAACTGCGCGTGGATCTGACCCACGACGCGCGCGTATTCGCGCAATCCGATTATGCGCAGGCAACGCTGGACAAGCTGCCCGACGGCCCCTCCGGGGATCGTCCCGGCGCGTGGTTCTGGGGGCCTGCCACGCTGGTCGCCGACCAGCCGGAAAAGATCGAGGTCGACAAGAAAGACGAACGGTCGTTGCGCATCGGGCCGCAGATCAAAAAGATGATCGATCAGGCGCAGCAGGACGTGTTGCTGATATCGCCCTACTTCGTCCCCGGCGACAGCGGCACGAGTTACCTCACCGGCCTCGCTGCACGCGGCGTGACGGTGAAAGCGCTCACGAATTCGCTCGCCTCCACCGATGAGCCAGCCGTGCATGCGGGGTATTCGCACTATCGGCGAGCACTGCTCGAAGGCGGCGTGCAGCTCTATGAACTGCGCCCCGCCCCCGGGGCAAAACAACCGGCGACCGCGAAGGGAACATCGTCCGGTGTCAGCCTGCATGCCAAGGCCATCGTCGTGGATCAGCAACTGGTGTTCGTCGGTTCGATGAATCTGGACCAGCGCTCGAAATTGTTGAACACCGAGATGGGCATCATCGTCGATTGTCCGCAGCTGGCGGACGCAGTGACGCATTTCTTCGATAAAGCCACGTTGCCGACGAGTGCCTACGCCGTGACTCTGATCCCGGAAGGATCGCCACATGGCGGAAAGATGCAATGGCGGGCAATCGATGACGGCAAGCCCGTGACCTATGACCGCGACCCCGCGGCCACCATGAAACGTCGGCTGGAAGTGCAGTTGTTCAAGCTCATGCCGATCGAGGGGATGCTTTGACTCGCGCGCTCACTGTGCAGACAGCACGCATCAATGTTTGCTGCACACGCAAACCACAGAACACCATGCTGGTGACACAACGACTGCCGGCGCCGGAGCAAATTCATGAACAGGATGATGGCGGCAATGATGCTCTTCGCCTTGCTGGCGCCCCCGGTGTTCGCCCAGCAGAACGTCGAGCAGAAGAAGATCGCTTATCTCATAGAGTCAGTGGCGACCCTGCAGGATGCGACCTTCATCCGCAACGGCACGGCATACGATGCGGCACGCGCTGCCGACCACATGCGCCTGAAACTGCGCCTTGCCGGCAGTCGCGTGAAGACCGCGGAAGACTTCATCACCTATTGCGCAACCGGCTCGTCGATGTCCGGGATCAAGTACAGCATCCGCTTCCATGATGGCCGTACCGTCGATTCGGCCACATTTCTGCGCAGCAAGCTGGTCGAGTACGAGGCCACGGCCGCCAAGGGCGCGCACTGAACCGGCCACATTCTGCGATGGTTTGGCCGCTGGATCGGAGGGATCGCCATCGCCAACTATCTTCATCGCCAACTATCGCCGGATAAACGAACCCGCCTGCTCAGGACTCCAACCAGCATTCACGTTCGGGCATCGAGCGCAGTCCCCGTTATTCGGCATGGTCTGTGCTTAGTTAGGTGCTACCGCCATCTGGCAGCACGGTGCTTACATGGAAAAAAACACTTATGCGCCCCTGATCAATGTGATGGACTTGTTGCTCGATGCGATCTGCATTGTCGACGTCCAGGGGCGTTTTGTGTTCGTCAGCGCCGCGTGCGAGCGCATTTTCGGCTACACGCCCGAGGAAATGATCGGCCGGCAAATGCTCGACCTCGTACTTCCCGGAGATCGGGCCAAGACGCTCGAGGCGGCATCCAAAGTCATGGCCGGGCACCTCCAGCTCCATTTCGAGAACCGCTATGTGCGCAAGGATGGGCAGGTCGTCCATATCATGTGGTCGGCCCGATGGTCGGAAGCCGATCAGCTGAGGGTCGCGGTGGCGCGCGACATCACGGAACTCAAGCGCGCCGAATCCATGCAGGCCGCGCTGCATGCCATTTCCGAGGCGGCGCACTCGGCTGAAGATCTGCTTGCCCTGTTTCGGCATATTCATCAGATCATCGGCGACTTGCTGCCGGCCACCAATTTCTTCGTTGCCCTTTACGATGAGAAGGAAGACCAACTGAGTTTTCCCTACTTCGTCGACGAACACGACGAAGCCCCCGCGCAACGAAAACTCGACTCCGGCACCCTCAGTGCGGAGGTCATCCGTACCGGCCAGGCCATGTTGCTGACACCCGATACCAGGATGACCCTGCACGATCATGCCGGCACCATCGTCGGCAAGGACTCGCTGGACTGGCTTGGCGTTCCGCTCATGTCACAGAAGGGCACCATCGGTGCGCTCGTGGTGCAGAGCTATTCGGGCGAAGTGCGCTACACCGAGCAGGACAAGGCGCTGCTGCAGTTCGTCTCCGCTCAGGTCGCCACCGTCATCGAACGCAAACAGAGCGAAACCTGGCTGCGCCATATCGCGCGCCACGATGCGCTGACCGATCTGCCCAATCGTGGATTGTTCGACGACCGCCTGCGAACCGCGCTGGCCAGGGTCAGGCTGGACGGCGATCGGCTGTCCCTGCTCTATATCGATCTGGACAGGTTCAAGCAGGTGAACGACAGCTATGGCCATGCCATCGGCGATCTGCTGCTGCTGGAGGCAAGCCATCGCATCAGGCATTGTGTGCGCGAGTCGGACACCGTCGGACGCGTCGGTGGCGACGAGTTCATCGTGTTGCTCAGCAGCATCAAGTTGCCGGAACACGCTTCGACGATTGCCGAGAAGATCCGGGACTCCCTCAACCAGCCGTTCGAACTGGCCGGCCAGCACCTGCAGGTATCAGCGAGTCTCGGCATAGCCGTCTATCCCGAGCACGGCGACGAGTACAAGCAATTGATCCGGCATGCCGATGGCGCCATGTACGGTGCCAAGAAAATGGGCGGCAACCGCTTTCTGATAGCCGATCTGCAAGACAGCAGCAATGATGAAATCTCCTCCGATAACTCCATCCGGCATGGTGCAGCTCGAATGTGATGCCACAAACGATGATGCGCAGGTATCGCATGCGACACGGTTCGTCGTTCAGCGCAGCAGGTCCCCTTTTGACCTCGCGTCGGCGTTATCGGCAGAGCCGCTGGACGATGAAGCCGTTCGCGCAGCGCCCGGTGCATTCGCCTGTGACATAGCCGCTTTCTGCAGACGCTGACGCCGTACGGCCATGACCGCGGTCTGCTTCTTGTGCAGCTGCGACAAGGTCAGCAGCCACGCTGGCGGTCTCATGCAGGCTTCTGCAGCACCTCACCGGGTAAGGCCGCACGCACGAGAAAACGGCTAGAGTGGCGCTTCGCGCGGGAGCGCCACGCCAGCGCAAGCTATGGATACCGATGCCACTCAACCGGAGCCTTCCACGATGAGCATGCGTCATACCAGTCTCTCCGCCGTCCTGTGCGGTGGATTCATTGCCGGCACGCTGGACATCGGCGCCGCGGCACTGATCAACACGATCAGCCCGATCGTGATCCTCAAGGCGATCGCCAGCGGATTACTTGGCAGGCCCGCATTTGCTGGCGGCACTTCGGTCGCCCTGCTCGGGCTTGGCCTGCAATGGGCCATGTCCCTGCTGATTGCGGCGATCTACGTGTTCGCCTCACGTCGACTCCCCCGGCTGATTCTCCACTGGCCGACTTGGGGCGTGGCCTATGGCGCGGTGATCTTTGTCGTGATGAATTATGTGGTCAGGCCGCTGTCCGCCGCGTGGCCCAGAACGCACTTCACCCCCGAGAAGTTCATCGAGAACCTGCTCGCCATGTTCGTGTTCGGGCTGATCGTGGCGTTTTGCGCGCAGGCACTGCAACCCACGCAGAGCAGCCGCGACACAGACAGACCGTCATGATTCCACGTTTCAGCGACCAGGCCGCCAACGAGCGCACCTATCTGGCCTGGGTGCGCACGGCGATCGCTGTGATGGCATTCGGCTTTCTGCTTGAGCGCTTCGACATCTTCCTCGCCTACGCCAGTCGCGCTGCCGGCCAGACAATCCCGGGCCTGCACGTACGCGCCTCCGAGTGGCTGGGCTTGCTGTTGCTGCTGTTCGGCGCCTTCGTGGTACTGCTCGCCACGTTCCGTTTCAACCGGAATCGCAAGTTGATCGACAGCGACGACAGCACCAGCTACGGCAACACGCTGCCGGAGCGGTTGATGACCGGACTGCTGATACTGGTGGCGGTGTTTCTGGTGGTGCACGTGGCGCGACAGATCATGGCGCTGGGCTGAAGCTGTTCCGGCCCAATGGCTGGCCAGACATCATCGAGACGTGCCGATGCCCGCGCCGATTGCGCTGAAAGAGTACATGGCATCCAAACTGAGCGCTGATTAATTACTTGTTAGTCGAAGAGTCGCATCATCTTCACGACATGGAGTACACAGTGCCTTCATGCTGGAGGTGGTCAGCATTCGGGCAGTGTTTCGGTCCGTGTCTCTCTGATGCCATCCGTGCCGGCACCGCCGGATCTTTGGTTGCGCAGGCAAGTTACGCGAGGTACACCTAGTCGACTATCGACTGAACAACCATCGTCAACCCGGCAACGATCATCACCCGAATCGGGGTTGCCGCGTTATCGTAAACCAACACCGTCATCCACCAAGGGGTACAGCATGAAACTGCATGAATGCACGAATAGTCGTCTGACGATGCGATTGCGCATGCTGCGCCGCATGACCATGTGGGCGGTGGCTGCCTGCTTCATGGCGGCATCGTTCTCCTCCTTCGCAGGGGTGTTTCTCTCGGTTGCGATCGCGCCACCGCCGCTGCCGATCTATGCGCAACCCGACGTTCCCGGCGCCGGCTACATCTGGACGCCAGGTTACTGGTCGTACGCCGATGGCGGCTATTTCTGGGTGCCGGGCACCTGGGTGCTGGCGCCCTATGTGGGCGCGCTATGGACGCCGGGATACTGGGGTTGGAACAACGGCTACTATGTCTTCAACGCCGGTTACTGGGGTCCGCGTGTGGGCTTCTATGGCGGTATCAACTACGGCTACGGCTACGGCGGCGAGGGCTATTCCGGCGGTTCCTGGAACCATGGCAGGTTCGATTACAACAGGAATGTCGACCGCAACGCCGACCATGGCCGCGTGAGTTACAACGGTGGCCGGGGCGGCTTGATGGCACGTCCCTCGGCGCAGGATCAGATGGCTTCACGCGATCGACACACGGCGCCTCTCGCAGCGCAGCAGCAACAGGTCCGCATGGCCAGCCAGAACCGCGCAATGCGCGCTTCGGTGAACCATGGCGCGCCGGCCATTGCCGCCACACCGCGCGCAGGAGCCTTCAGCGGCCATGGCGTGGGCAGGGCAAGCGGAGCGAAGGCTCCGGCAGCGGCCAGGGTCACCCGGGCAAATACTGCATCCACCTCGCGCACTGCCCGAACGAACACGAGCAGCCGCAGCACGGCGCAGACTCGCATGACCGCGCAACGTTCTGCCAGCCATGCAACGAGAAGCAACAACGTCCAACGGTCGGCGCAGTCCAGCCGTGCAACCTCGCGTCCCGCGCGCACCTCCGCACCCACGCGTTCGGCCGCGTCCAATCGCCCGGCGGCACGTTCGTATCAACAGGCGCGACCGCAGTCGCGTGCGCAGGCTCGCCCACAGGCACAACCGCGTCCGGCGGCCCGCGGTGGAAACCAGGGGGAGCGCAAGCCGGAACAGCACTGATTCTTGAAGCTCGGCGCATGGTGATCGAGAAACCCAAACGGGCCAGAGCAATCTGGCCCGTTTTCGTTGGCCTCATCAAGGTCAATGTCAGTCAGATCCATTGGCACCGGCTGTTAGCACAAGGCCTTCACGCGTCTGCGGTCACTTTAGCGACATATCGGCATGCGATATCCAGGGAATCCGCCATGAAAGCAAGCCAGGTTCTCGCCACCGTCGCCGTAAGCGACTTTGCTGCTTCCAGCGCCTGGTATGCACGCCTGTTCGGACGAGCGCCTGACCACTGTCCCAGCTCGTCCTGCGCCGAATGGCAGATCGCCGGCAGCGCGACGATCCAGGTCATGCACAAGGATGCGCTTGTCGATGAGCGTAATCGTTCGGGCTGGGCCTCGGTCGGCATCATTGTCGAACATCTCGACGACATACTGGCGGGATTGCGCAAACGGCAGATCGATGTGGCGCTGCCGCACAGGGTTACCCATTTCGTACGCCTTGCCCCGGTGACCGACCCGGACGGCAACCGGGTAACCTTCGTCGAGTCGATCGCCGGGTAACGGGATCGGTGGCGCACCGTGAGATCTGCGCATCCGCCCGCCGTGGCGCATCCAGCAACGACGCTTGTGCTCTACACAGGCACTGCTAGCTGGTCTATACCTGCAATTTGCGCGAGGCATTTTCCCGAGAACGGCAGCCATCTGGAACGTTACGCGCAAGTGTTCAATTGCGTGGAGATAAACACCTCCTTCTATCGTCCGCATCTGTCTGCGACGTATCGCAAATGGGCCGATGCGGTGCCGCCGCATTTTCGTTTTGCGGTGAAAATGCCACGAACGATCAGCCATTTTGCCAAGCTGCGTGCATGCCAGCCATTGCTGGATCCGTTCCTGGCTCAAGTTGACCAGCTCGGCGAAAAACTCGGCTGCCTCCTGCTGCAGCTGCCGCCCAGCCTGGCCTACGATCCCGACATCGCGCTGCCATTCTTCGATCAACTCCGGTGTGCGCATCGTGGCCCTGTAGCCTGTGAGCCGCGTCATGCTTCATGGTTCAGTGAGCCCGTGAGCCGTGCGCTGCGGGCGCGCGGCATTGCACGCGTTGCGGCAGATCCCGCACGCAACATGCGCGCGGCGTTGCCGGCAGGTGACCGATCGATGCAGTACCTGCGCCTGCATGGCTCGCCACGGATGTATTACGACGCTTATCCAGACAGCGTGTTGCAACATGTAGCCAGGCGACTGCTGCAGACCGATCCACGTACCTCAGAGCGCTGGTGCATCTTCGACAACACCGCACTCGGCCATGCCACCGCCAATGCGCTCGCCTTGATCGACCTCACTCTGCCAAGCAGGAATACCCGTCAAGCCCGGACGAGTTCATCCTGACTGCCGTCAAGCCAATCACGCGATTGTCCACAAGGGATTGCAGAGCGCGCCGTGCATCCTGCCGTAACATGGTCGCTGACAGAGCCTTGCGGTAGAGTCCAGGACCATGTCGCAAGCGCGCCATCAACTGATGCGATTTCCGGCGATCCATCGGCTAGCGATTGAGAGATCGCCGCCGCCCCGTGTCGTGATCGACAGCGATGGAGCACGCCTTGTCCGATGCTGACGCGACACCGCGCATCGCCTTTGCCGTGGAGCACGCAAGCAAGCGCTACGGCGGCGTGGTGGCGCTGGAAGACATCAACCTGGACTTCGCCGCCGGCAGCACCACGGCGCTGATCGGCAGCAGTGGTTCGGGCAAGTCCACCGTGCTGCGCCTGCTGCTGGGACTGGAGTGGCCCGACCGCGGATGCGTCAAGGCCGACGGCCGCGTGCTCGAGCGCTCGCAACTGCTGCAGCTGCGGCGGCGTGTCGGCTACGTGATCCAGGAGGGTGGCCTGTTTCCACATCTCACCGCGCTGGGCAATCTGGCGCTGTTGTCGCGTCATCTCGGCTGGAGCGCGAAGCGAATACACCAGCGTGCCGGAGAACTCGCCGTGCTGACCCATCTGCCCAGCGACGCTCTCGAGCGCTATCCGGCCGAACTCTCCGGCGGTCAGCGCCAGCGCGTTGCCCTGATGCGCGCTCTGATGCCGGACCCCGAGGCCCTGCTGCTGGATGAACCGCTGGGCGCACTCGATCCCATCGTGCGGCATGAACTGCAGGACGAGCTCAAGCGGATCTTCGACCAGCTCGGCAAGACCGTGATCGTGGTGACCCACGACCTGGCCGAAGCTGCATGGTTCGCCGAACGTCTGGTGCTGCTGCGCAAAGGCAAGGTAGTGCAGGACGGCTGCCTGAAGGATTTGCGCGAGCGCCCGGCCGATCCCTTTGTCACCCGCTTCGTGCAGGCCCAGCGACGCCTGCCGGAGACATCGCCATGACTCACGCATTGCGCTTGCTGGGAGCCCTGGGCATCTTCCTCTTGCTACCCGCACCGGTACGCGCCGAGCCGGTGCGCATCGGCTCCAAGCAGTTCACCGAGTCAGTCATCCTGGGCGAGCTGGCGCTGGCAACCGCTCGCGAAGCGGGTGTCGAAGCGGTGCATCAACGCGAACTGGGTGGTACCAGCATTCTTTGGGCAGCCTTGCTGCATGGCGATATCGACGTCTATCCCGAATACACCGGCACGCTCACCCACGAGTTGCTGAAGAACATTCCTTCCGATGCTGGCATCCCTGCCCTGCGCGCCAGGCTCAAGCCGCTCGGCATCGGCATCACCGATTCGCTCGGCTTCGACAACACCTATGCGATCGGCATGCGCGAGGATCGCGCGGCAAGCCTTGGCATCAGCAGGATTTCCGATCTGCTCGCGCATGCCGACCTGCGCTTCGGTTTTTCCAACGAGTTCATGGATCGCGAAGACGGCTGGCCGGGCCTGCGCAGGCGCTACGGACTGCCGCAGACTCAGGTGCGCGGGCTGGATCACACGCTGGCGTATCGGGCGGTGGCGAGCGGCGCGGTGGATGCGATCGATCTGTACAGCACCGACGCGGAAATCCCCTACTACCATTTGCGTACGCTGGAAGACGACCGACATTACTTTCCGCGCTACGAAGCGGTCTATCTGTATCGGCTGCAGCTGGAGCAGAGCGCACCGGCGTTCGTGAGCGCACTGCGGAAACTCGCTGGCCGCATCGACGAAAATACGATGCGACAGATGAACGCGAAAGTGAAATTGCATGGCGCGAAAGAAAACGCGGTAGTCGCCGCGTTTCTCGGCATTCGCGCGGAGCACGGCGACTCCGGGTTCTGGTCGCGGCTGCTTCAGCGCAGCATCGAGCACATCAAACTGGTGGTTCTCTCGCTCGGGCTAGCGGTGTTGCTGGCCATCCCGCTGGGGGTGCTGGCCGCGCACCTGAAACGACTCGGCCAACTGGTGATTGGCCTCACCGGCATCCTGCAGACCGTGCCGTCACTGGCGATGTTCGTCTTCATGATCCCGCTGTTCGGCATCGGCACGTGGCCGGCGGTTGCCGCGCTGTTCCTCTACAGCCTGCTGCCGATTGTGCGCAACACACATGCGGGTCTCGTCGGCATTGCACCGGAGCTGCGCGAGTCTGCCGCCGCGCTGGGCCTGCCGCGCAGCGTGCGCCTGTATCGGGTGGAACTGCCGCTGGCCACCCGCTCGATCCTGGCCGGCATCAAGACCGCCGCCGTGATCAACGTCGGCACCGCCACGCTGGCCGCATTGATCGGTGCCGGCGGCTATGGCCAGCCGATCCTCACCGGCATCCGCCTCGACGATATCGGCCTGATCCTGGAAGGCGCCATACCCGCCGCGTTGCTCGCGCTGCTGGTGCAGGGCCTGTTCGAAGGAATCGAGCGCTGGCTGACGCCGCGCGGGTTGAGGCTTGAGGCGCGGCAGTGAGTGAGTGGCGCGAACAATCCCGCCTCAGCTCCCCCACAAGACATGATGAAGAAGATCGATCTGGACGCCTTGCGGCAGTCGGTGGCGTGAATCGGGAACGCATCACACAGGAATAGCGTGCGTTGCACGCGACAAGCCCGGCAGCGTTGCCAGGTGAGTCACTCGTCGGGAGGCAGGTCGAACTCGGCAGGCAGGTCGAACTCAGTGGGCCACTCGAATCCCTCAGGTTCAGGAACACTGTCCTCAAGCGGCCAGCACCCCATCACCTCATGCCTGGACTGCCCGAAAAAGCTGCGGATCAGCACGAATTCATGCGCGTTCCAGCGGATCGGCGGCATGGATTCCTCGACGGCATCGATCGCCTTGCCGCGCAGCAACGTGAGATGCGGCAGGTAATTGGACACGCCCAGCACTTGCAGGCCATGACGTTGCTGAGCTTCCGCAATGGCCCGACGTAGCTGCAGTGCCGAGGCGGCGGATGTGTTGTCCGGGCACATCACGAAAGGGAAATTACCGTCCTTGGCGGCACTGAGCCGCATGGCGGTATCCAGCGAGACCTCGAAGCGCTTGCTGCATACGGCCTCGGCCGCGGCGACCAGCGCGCTTTCCAGCGACTGCTTCAACCGCTCCGGCTTGCCCATGTCGACCAGCGTCAGATGGAAGTCGTCGGAGTCGAGTGGCGTACCGATCAGCCGGTGCGTCTTGCGAAAACGCTCGCTGGCGCGGGCGATCTCGACCCTTGCCTTGTCATCCGGCTTCAGGGCAAAAAAGAAATGCGAGCCGTCGCTCGACTTGCGACCATGCAACGGGATCGGATAGGTGCGCGACTCCAAGGCCATCTCTACCTTGAGCGATTGCATGTGTGACGGTGGTATTCCCCGATCTCATCGTACAGGGTATGTGGCACCTATCCCATATGCATTGCACTTCAGCACTTTCATCCGATATACCAACAAGTTCTTGCGATCGCGCCGAGAGCATGACTTGCTCCCGGTATTTCCGGCGCAGCGCTGCGCTTCTACCGAGCGCTCTGGCCCACGCCAATCATGCTCGCAGCCGCTGCACCACCTGCGCGCTCTCGCCCAGAGCATCGCTGTTTCTAACAGGCTGTTGAAAAACACCAAGAGTTCGTGATTCGTTCGCTCGGTTCACTTTTTCGCTCACCGCCCGTGGTTGTTTTGATCCATTCTCGGGTAGCTCGC
>Ga0208589_1001068_pt1 | contig 11851 bp, 9 predicted proteins | sample NGESurshal092012_2_FD_184486 | JGI IMG/M metagenome (GOLD analysis project Ga0208589, IMG submission 184486) | Arctic peat soil microbial communities from Barrow, Alaska - NGEE Surface sample F53-2 shallow-092012 (SPAdes) | ecosystem: Environmental > Terrestrial > Soil > Wetlands > Peat ... | reverse complement strand
TTCTAAAACCTTTGTCGTCTCAAACCCCGTAGCGGTCGCGATACCACGCGACGAATTCGGCAATGCCGTCCGCAATCGATATCTCGGGCTCCAAGCCGGTATCGCGCAGCAGGTCGCTGACATCGGCAAAAGTCTGCGGAACGTCACCGGGCTGCATCGGCAGCATATCCTTTACGGCGGTACGGCCCAACTGCTTCTCGAGATGCGCGCGACCACGTCGATCAGCTCTTCCGGGTGCTGGTTGTCGATATCGTAGATCCGCGCCGGCGCAGTCCCGTCCGGCCCCGCGACTGGAACGTGATCGATCAGACGCAATACTATACGGCAGGCATCGTCGATATGGGTGAAATCCCTGCGCATCCTGCCATGGTTAAAGAGCTTGATCGGCCTGCCCTCGATAATGGCCTGGGTGAACAGGAAAATCGCCATGTCGGGCCGGCCCCACGACCGTAAACCGTGAAGAACCGCAAGCCGGTCACCGGCAGCCTGGAAGAATACCAATTGAGCTTGGGCATTTGACGGATCGGCGCTGCAGTCATTATGCAATGCCCGACGAATCAACTACACTGGCAGGCGAGTACTTGGCCGGCGGCGCGGAGCGCCGTTTCGAATGAGCTGACGGTTGTTCCAGATGTTGACGGGCGTGGCATCGTCAACAGGTACGCCAAGGGCGTCGTTGACTGCTGATCAACCCCTATTCTGTTGTCTGGGTCCAGCCAAACGTTCCTTGTTATTGCGCGGCAGCCCTTCTGCCCACGCTGTAGTCTCGGTTTAGGCTCTTACTATCGTCGAACATCGTCCACATTCGGGACACTTGGGGAACGCATAAGGCCAGACTTCCAGTCATTGCTTTTTGCCGAAGGGACAACCATGGCAGAGACGCATTATGAATATCGCGACACATCGCGTCTCGACGACGGCGACCTCTCTCGGCATGCAATTGAGACGTTTAATCATCCGGGCCTGAAGTATTCTTCTCCGAAGCCTTGGATCTTGGCCCTGAGCGTGAGCCTTGCGATGTGGGCGGCCTTGGGATGGGTTATCTGGACGTTGTTTAAGTAAACACCCGATCTCGCGATTGCTCAGTCTTCACGCGACCGGCTCCCATGAGCACGAAAGCAAGTGCCTGCAATTTCAAGCAACGCGTATCTCAATGAGAAGGCCGAATACTGCGGCGGTCTCGACTAGCCCAAAGCACCGACGGTGCTGCCAACGGAGGGCTGCGTTTCGGTTGCTTCGCCCGAGCCCAAAAAATCGAGCAAGGTTTATGTCGACGATCAAGAACTAAAGTTGCTCTTTAAGCTCAACGTGGTCATCCGCCAATACGTAGTTTTGTTGTTTGTCTCGAAGCGTTGTACCAAGCACAGCTTCACACCTGCTTCGGTCGGCTTTTCCATATTTCACGCCCTTGACCACCCAATTAACGCCGTCCAACCCCTCGGGCACTACCCTTTGAATAATAACGCCGACAAAGCCTTCACATTCTGGCGCCGATTTTCGCACTGCATCTGTTAGGCATCGTTCAAGAATCGCGCGCGTAATCGGCTTTCGGTCGGAGTCACCCGATTTTTTTCGCACGGATTCCCTCTCTCGTTCGCCCTCCGGAGTAACCTTAATCGGATAATCACGGCCAGTGCGTCCTTCGACCAGCCGCAGGTTTTTTGCAACCGATCTGCCTTGATCGTCCGCTACATCAAAGGTCACTTTTTGGCCTTTTCGCAACTCCTTCAGATTAGCTGTTTCAAGGGCTGTGCGATGAACAAAAACGTCCCTGCTGTCATTTTCCGCCCGAATAAATCCGTAACCCCTTGAGCGATAAAAAGCCTTAACAATGCCGGCCGGCATGTCCGCCCCTTTTCAAAACAGCAATTACGAGCCAGCGAGCTTCAACTGAAGGCCTGCGTCGGCGGACGATTATACATCCACTTTGAACTCGCCTACCATAACTTTTTCCTGGCAAATCGCTTTCGATTACGCCGCCTCAATCAACGACGCGCGGGTGGTCCAAATGGACCCTTCTCGAAATCGACCCTCCAGGACTTTCACGATGTGGCTTGCTAATTCAGCATAACTGCGCAGCCTGGTTCCGCCTCTGCATCTCCGCAGTGCTTCAACCTGAAGCCTCCGCCGGTACGCCAAAACCAAACTCAGGGGCAGATCGAACCGGCAAGTTGAGAATTCTCGCCGGCGCGAGTGTTAACTCTGTCTACGCTTCCGGTTGCCCGCCAATTCCCAGGAAGCTAGGCTCCCTGGAGATTAATTCCCTCAATCTTTTGAAGGACGCCTTGAAGTGAGGTCGCACGGGCCGAGGTCACGAGCATATCTGGCGACGTGGTATGCGACATCTCTTTGCGTCTTCCTGCTGTTACCGTCATGGAAATTTGGTTTACCGCTTTGGCAACTGCCGCGAGTGAAATTACTCCCATTCACGGCGATAGCGGCAGCGTTTGTTGTCAGTGCTGCTGCCGCCTTTATGTTCCGAACCATGAAACGATGGCAGGGTCTGGGGCTCGCCGCTACAATCACGATGGCCAGTTTCGGCGTCGTGTTCCTCGGCTTTCTTTCGACCAGAACCGACTTCTCTCGCGCTACCACTATCGTTGCATTGTTGTATGCCGCCGTGCTTATCCCGGCTCCGTACCTGATCGGCTCCGCACGCAACAATCAGATTATTGCGTTTGCCGCGCTTTTTCTGCTCGGCGCAATCACGCCATTCCTGCCCGCTTCATTGCCGGCGCAGCATCACACTTCAGCCGTCATCAAGACTGAGTACTACAATCTGGGCGTCGAAACATACTCAGATATTTTTCCCAAATCCTCGATCGCCGGCGGGGGGCTCGCGCGGATTGGCGATAGCTATCTTCGATTGAGTGGAAATGGCCGTCTCTACGTTTTTGGATGGGACGCAAAAACGGATCATCTCTCGGTCACGCCCCTCCCTTATCGGGCCCCCATCAACGGAGACGAATTCGCGGCGGCTGCAGGGCGCCCTTGGGAGATTGCTCAGCCTGAAGCAATTCAGGAAAATCAGAAGGCCGTTTCCACCGATGAAGGTCTGCATACCGAATGGTTTCGGACTCACGGTTTGCTGACGCAGGAGATCGGTTCGCGTATCCGGATATTCGTTTCGCACGATTACTGGAAAGCCGATCAAGATTGCTGGGTTGAAAGAGTGTCGATGCTCGATGCAGATCGGGCGACAATTCTTCAGGGCGGCAGCGGACCTCAGTGGAGTACGCTTTACGAAACATCACCTTGCTTGCCGGTCCACGGCGAAGGACGGCGCCGCGGAGTATCATTTGTCGGCTATTTCGGCGGCGGCAGAATGGCGCTACTTGGTCCACAGACCCTGTTATTGACGGTTGGGGATTTCGGTTTCGACGGCGTCGCATCCCTTGGCGTCCCCTCCCAGGATCCGGCCGTCTCTTATGGCAAGACAATCGCGATAAACATTGCCGATGGTGATACCTCGGTCTTTACGCTCGGTCATAGAAATCCAGAGGGCCTCTATGTTGACCCTGCTGGAACCATCTGGTCAACCGAACACGGGCCGCAAGGTGGCGACGAGCTCAATCAATTGGAGTCTGGGAGCAACTACGGCTGGCCTTTCGCAACATACGGAACGGACTATGGCTCATTCTCATGGCCACTCAATGCCCCTGAGAGCTCACAGCACTACCGGGCGCCGTTTTTCGCATGGGTCCCCTCGATTGGCGTCTCCAGTCTGATCGGCGTGGAAAGCGGGCGGTTTCAGAACTGGCGCGGCGATCTATTGATAGGTTCACTGAGGGCGCAGACTTTGTTCCGGGCGCGAGTGCGCGAAGGCCATGTCGCGTATCTGGAGCCTATCGAGCTGGGAAGTCGGATACGCGATCTTATCGAAGGTCACGACGGTCGCATCATCATCCTAACTGACGCGGAATTGATCGATTCCATAACCCCCAAAGATGACAGATCCGGCGAGGCGCTTTTCGCCGAGAAGTGCAGCGGGTGCCACGACGCCAAGAAGACTGGTGGACAAAAGATAGGCCCCAATCTGGCCGGCGTTGTCGGACGCAGGGTCGCCGCACATAGCGCGTACCCACATTATTCGCCCGCTCTTCGTTCCCTCGGCGGTGCCTGGACCGAAGCGCGGCTCGATCAGTTTATCAAGGCCCCAAGCGCGTTCAGCGCGGGGACTGCGATGGATTATGCCGGCGACACCGATGCCGCGGAGCGTTCCGCGATCATCAGCTACCTGGCCGGCCCGCGGTAGGTATAATCGACCAAAAATCCCACGATCGCCCGACAAGCAATATTGTCCCAACATTGTGGTGATTGCGCGATCGCCGATGTATGATCAAGCAAACATCGCTGCCGCCGAGAGAGGGTATGGACTGTTTTCGTGACGACGAACCAGGGCCGGACATGAACATTTCTCTCAAGCTCGCTCGGAAGGTTGCCGTCAGGCTGCCAATTGGTTTCTTTCCAAGAAACCATGTCCCGAAAACGCCTGTCCGCGGCCGGCCAAAACTTCTGGTCGTCGGCATCTACATGGGCCTCGAACCTAATCATGCCGCGCACATCGTCGAGCAATTCGGCTCAGCCAAGGCGGTCGAGGTCGATCAGCGTTGGATCTGTATGTTGGGACAGGCCCCCACCCAAGAGGTCGCCGCCGTAACCGTACGCCGACTCGACAACCATGTACCAAAATGGCAACTCATTAACGAACTGATCAACGCAGAAGACCTCGATCGGTTTGACTATTTCATGATCTGCGACGACGACGTCCTGCTCGTAACGCACTTTGTAGATAATTTTATCGCGGAACAACAGTCACTTGGATTTGCGCTCGCACAGCCTGCCCGGACCTGGCGCAGCATCACGGATCACAGCATTGTCCGTCGTCGCCTCTTTACGCGAGCTCGCCAGACCAACTTCGTCGAGATCGGTCCGGTGGTTTCGTTTCGGCGGGATTTCCTTAAAGCCGTTTATCCCTTCAGTTTGGAAAGTCCTATGGGTTGGGGATACGACTTCACATGGCCGATAACAGCGCGTGAGCTTGACGTACCAATCGGCATCATTGACCGCGTCCCCGTCGACCATAGTTTGCGCCCGCCGGGCGCGCTGTACGACATTCAGCAGCATCTTGATCTTATGAAGTCATATCTCGCAAGTCGCGCCCATGTAAGTTGGACGGAGGCGGCCCGGACAATACGTACGTTCCGATAGCACTCGTGCCAATATCCGCTGGTTTCTCTCCGACGTGAGGACGACTGCTCGCGCGCCCGATTATCCGTCGGCCACGCTCATGACATTTGAGGAAGCACTTGGAAGATCCCGGCGAAGCCCGATGACGCGTTATGGCCCATGTTACCGGCAGCCACTGCGATCTCGAGGCCGCGATGCGGGCCCTGCTGCCGCTGCCCATTATCAGCCCGTCGTGCTCCCGATTCAGGGTTTTCTGGAACCCGCGCCGTCACGCTCTTGGTTTACGCTTCATAATCAAGATCACCTGATCGAGGTACGTTTACGGAGTGATTGGAACGGTTTGGTTAACCTCGAGGCTTGCCGAGAACAACAAAACAGCGTGCGGCAAGTTGAAGCACGCCGTTTGCCCTCATCGTTGGCGCCGGCCATGAGCGATCTTGGGTCGCGCGGAAACTGTGCAAGAACGGCTCGAAGTCGGCCACGTCGATATGGTCATCTTCCTTAACCGCACGTTTAACCGTCTGAGGAATTTGGAGATACCAATATATCAATTTCCGTTACGCGCGCCGTCGATGAGTGCTATCAAGCTTGCGGGAGCGAGCAGCTCTGAAGATTTCCTTCTTACACCATAGAGCACAGACATATGCCCATTGCGGAGACTACCAGGCTGGGGACCAACGTTAAGATCTACCATCCGGACCAGGTGAATTTGTACGGCTGCACCGTCGGTGATGACAGTAGAATAGGCTCTTTCGTGGAGATACAAAAGAACTCTGCCATCGGCGCGCGATGCAAAATTTCCTCCCACAGCTTCATTTGCGAGGGTGTCACTATCGAGGATGAGGTCTTTGTCGGTCATGGCGTTATGTTTACGAACGACCGATTTCCGCGTGCGACAAATCCCGATGGTTCCGTGATGGGCGACGAGGATTGGGCGGTCGATTCCACGCGGGTAAAGCGGCGGGCCTCGATCGGTTCGAACGCGACCATCGTGTCGGGAATTACGATTGGGGAACATGCTCTGGTCGGTGCGGGAGCCGTGGTTACCAAGGATGTACCGGATTTTGCAATTGTGACCGGGGTTCCCGCGCGGATCGTTGGAGATACGCGACAAAAAACTATTTCGAAGAATACTACCTGACGGTTCGCAGAAGCGCTCAACCCTTGAGAAATCGGTTACCTATCGCTGCCGTCTTTCAGGGAGAGCCGCTTTGCCAGATCCCGCGGACAAAAGGAAATGCAAGACGGCTGGTTGAACGTATGAAAGGTTTCAAAGCAAGTGATAAAGATCGGCGTAATCGGCTATGGCTACTGGGGCCCTAATCTCGTTCGAAACTTCGCGGAAGTTGCTCGCGTGAAACTGAGCTTCGTTGCCGAGTCCGACCCCGAAAAGCTGGAATTGGTCAGGCGCCGATTTCCGGCGGTAAAGGTGACGGCCGATTTTCATGACCTTTTGCGCGATCCCGAAATCGATGCAATCGCCGTTGCGACGCCTGTAAGCACACATTTTGAAGTCGGCATGGCTGTTCTGAAGGCTGGCAAACATCTGTGGCTTGAAAAGCCCATGACCGAAACATCATTACAGGCGCGTCAGCTTGCGGACGAAGCAGATAAACGCAAGCTTGTTCTCTTTGTAGATCATACGTTCATTTATACAGGCGCCGTTCGCAAGTTGAAGGCAATTGTAGCCAGCGGCGAACTGGGAAAAATTCTTTATTACGATAGCAGCCGGGTAAATCTCGGGCTATTCCAGCGTGACGTCAACGTCATCTCCGATTTGGGCGTCCATGACTTCTCGATCCTTGATCATTTATTGAGGGAACACCCGATTGCGGTATCTGCCGGTGGCATTAATCACTTTCCGGGAACGCCTGAGAACCTGGCCTATATTACCATGTTCTATGGCAGTGGAACGCTCGCGCACGTCAACGTTAGCTGGCTTGCACCAGTCAAGATCCGACAAATTTTGCTCGGTGGCAGTAACAAGATGATTACTTACGACGATCTTCAGCCGAGCGAAAAGGTCAAGGTTTACGACAAAGGCGTCAGTTTCACGGACGATCCGAAGAAGATTTACGAGATGCGCGTCGGATACCGGACCGGCGATATGTGGGCGCCCAAGCTTGATGAAACGGAAGCGCTTCGTGTAGCCGTCGAGCATTTTGCCGATTGCATGGAGCAATCCAAGGCACCTGAAACCGACGGTCAAATGGGGGTGCGGGTCGTAGAGCTGGTCGAAGCTGCGACAAGTTCCATGCGCGGTCGCGGCGAAACCGTGCACATCCAGCGCAAAGGAAGCTTTGCATGATCCCCTTTGTTGATCTTAAGGCGCAATATGCCACGATAAAGGACGAAGTTGCTGTCGCAATTCAAGGCATACTCGACAGCTGTCAATTTACCCTAGGCAGCGAGGTATTTGATTTCGAGAAGGAGTTCGCGGCCTACTGTGGTGCTGGGGACGCGGTTGGTGTCAATTCAGGCACCAGCGCACTGCACCTGGCCCTGCTCGCCGCGGGCGTTGGCCCAGGTGACGAGGTCATTACGGTTCCATTCACATTTGTCGCAACGGCGGCAGCGATCCATTATGCCGGAGCTACGCCGGTTTACGTCGACATCGATCCCAACACATTCAATCTGGATTCGACAAAGCTCGAGGCCGCGATAACGACCAAAACGCGAGCCGTGATACCGGTCCATCTTTACGGCCAGCCGGCAGATATGGATCCGATCGTTTCGATTGCAAAACAACATGGACTGGTCGTCATTGAAGACGCGGCGCAGGCCCACGGTGCCGAATACAAGGGGCGCCGGGTAGGCAGTCTCGGGGATATCGCGTGTTTTAGCTTCTACCCTGGAAAAAACCTCGGCGCGTATGGCGAGGCCGGAATGATAACTACGGGCAATCCCGAGTACGCGCGAAAGATCCGAATATTGCGGGATTGGGGGGCGGAACAGAAATATCATCACATCGTCAAAGGGTACAACTTTCGCATGGAGGGGATCCATGGCGCGGTGCTGCGTGTTAAGCTGCGCCATTTGGAGAAATGGACGGAGGCGCGCCGGTCGGTTGCGCAACGTTACGACCGCGCCTTCACCGGCACCGAAATTAAGGCACCGCAACCTTCCGACCTTAACCGGCACGTCTACCATGTTTATGCGATACGTTGCCCGGATCGGACAAAGTGGCAGCAGGAATTATCCACGCGAGGTGTCCAAACAGGCATTCACTATCCCGTTCCAGTGCACCTCCAGCCGGCGTACGCCGACGCAAGATGGCGTCGCGGGGACTTCCCTCATTCGGAAAAAGCCGCTGGAGAAGTCCTTTCGCTGCCAATGTATCCGGAACTTGACCAGGTTCAGCAAGATGACGTCATCGCAGCGGTCCTAGAAGTGGCTCGTCGATAATCCAGCTACCCATAAGCATAATTTCCAAGACAGGCATAAGGAAACAGCGGATCATGAAAATCCGTGGCTCAAAAATTCTCGTGACAGGTGGATGTGGTCTGATCGGCTCAACAACCATAGATCTTTTACTACGGGATCACGAACCCGAAAAGATCGTGATATTTGACAATCTTGTTCGAGGCTCGACCCACAACGTGGAGACTGCCCTGCGAGATCCGCGTGTTGAGCTCGTGCAAGGGGACATCCGGGACATCGAGCAGCTTAACAAGGTCACGCAGGGCGCGGACGCCGTAATCCATATGGCTACGCTACGCATTACCGCCTGCGCAGCAGAGCCGCGCGAAGCACTGGAAGTGATGTGCGTTGGCAGCTATAACGTTCTCGAAGCCGCGCAAGCTGCCGGCGTAAAGAAAGTTGTGACAGCGTCGTCCGCTTCGATTTATGGCCTGGCCGATATGTTTCCAACGACCGAAGATCATCATCCTTACAATAATCGAACATGGTATGGCGCCAGCAAGGTGATGCTTGAGGGCCTGTTGCGCTCTTTCAATGACATGTACGGACTGCCCTACGTCGCCTTGCGCTATTTCAACGTGTACGGGCCGCGCATGGATCTGCATGGCAAATACACCGAAGTCCTGATCCGCTGGATGGACCGAATAGCTTCCGGCGCCCCCCCCTTGATCCTGGGCGATGGCTCCACGACGATGGACTTTGTCTACATTGACGATATCGCCCGCGCCAACGTTCTCGCGCTCCAATCCGACATAAGCGACGAGGTATTCAATGTCGCGAGCGGCACCGAAACCAGCCTCAACGAGCTTGCGACGGCGTTGCTCCGCGTAATGGGATCAAACCTGGTCCCGGAATATGGTCCGGAGCGAAAAGTCAATCCAGTCTCGCGCCGGCTTGCTGATGTCACGAGAGCCGAGGAAAGGCTGGGATTCAAGTCAACCGTCGGCCTCGACGAGGGCTTGCAGCGCCTGGTTTCCTGGTGGCGGGAGAACAGGAATAACATCTCATGATTCCCATCATCAAGCCCGTGATGGATAAACGCGAAGCAGACGCCGCGGCGCGCGTTATTCTGAGCGGCTGGATCACGCAGGGTCCCGAAGTCGCGGCGTTCGAAAAGGAATTCGCTGAATTTGTTGGCGCCGATCATGCGTGTGCCGTTTCAAATTGTACTACGGCTCTTCATCTTGCTTTGCTAGCCATCGGAGTTAAAGCCGGCGATGAAGTGATCACGGTTAGTCATTCCTATATTGCTACGGCAAACGCGATTAGATACTGCGGCGGAGTTCCGGTGTTTGTCGACATTGATGCCAGAACTTACAATATCGACACGTCGACAATTGAGGCCGCTATTACGCCGCGCACGCGCGCCATTTTATGCGTTCATCAAATGGGAATGCCATGCGACGTCGGTTCTGTAATAGCGATTGCGCGAGAGTATGGCCTCGCAGTAGTTGAGGACGCGGCTTGCGCGATAGGCAGCGAGATTCGCTTTGAGGGATCCTGGCAAAGGATCGGAAAGCCGATCGGCGACATCTCTTGCTTTTCGTTTCATCCTCGCAAAGTCATGAGCACCGGTGACGGAGGCATGTTGACTACGAATAATCCGGCTTGGGATGCTCGCTTTCGGCGGCTCCGGCAGCACGGAATGAGCGTCCCGGATACTGTTCGACACGCCTCGCCACAGGTAATTTTTGAGAGCCATCCCGAGCTCGGGTACAATTATCGCATGACCGATATTCAGGCAGCGGTCGGACGAGCGCAGTTGAAGAGAATGCCCGAAATTGTAGCGGCCCGGCGGCGCTTGGCGTCGCGATACAGCCGCCTGCTACACGACAAATCAGCAGTCGTAGCACCGCATGAACCGGACTGGGCTCGTAGTAACTTCCAGAGTTATTGCGTTCGGCTACCTGAAGGCGTGAATCAGCGCCTCCTTATGCAGACGATGCTCGACGCCGGCGTCTCCACCCGGCGCGGCATTATGTGCGCCCACCGGGAGGCTGGCTATACAACAGCCACTTCACAGCTATCATTGGTTAACTCGGAATCAGCTCAGGATCGCTGTGTCATCTTACCCCTCTACCCCCAAATGAGCGACGAAGAGCAAGACGTCGTTGTGCGGGAATTCGCGTCCGCGATTTCCATGAATGGCCTGTCGGAATCATAAGTACCAAAGGGAGAGGAGAAATGTCGAGCAATGTGGGGCCTCTTCAATCAGGCATGAGCGAAGCCGGCTTCTCCACAAAGTCAGCACGGATACTCGAAAATTTTTCTTGCTTCGACGCGGAAGTTCGCTTGGCCGAAAGCGCTTATGCCAAGGGCGAATTCGAAATGGCCGCGTTTTACGCTTCCACTGCAGCTACCATCGCGACACATCGGCACTGCGGGATATTTTCCAGCCCGCGGTTAGAGGCCATTCTGAACGCAATAGGACGTCAGGTTATCGCGAGCGAGAGCCCGAAACCTCAGAAGAGACAGGGTCGAATCAAGAATGTCCTACACGTTGGCAGCGAGCTTTCTCCCGTAGGTGGACTTACGCGAATGATCAGCCGCTGGATTGATGCAGATGCAGATCGCACTAATTCTTTGGTTCTCACTCAACACAGAGGAACTATTCCTCAACATTTGCAGACGGCCATCAAGCGCAGTGGTGGGCGTATCATCAAACTCAATCAATCGTTCGGTACTCGGTTCGATTGGGCCCGCACGCTGCGAAGAATTGCCACCTCATACGATGTCATCATCTTGCATATCCACTGTGAAGATGTAGTACCCATTTTGGCGTTTGCTAACCAGGGTGGGTTGCCGCCAGTATTGTTTCTCAATCATGCAGATCATCTGTTTTGGCTCGGCACCGGTATCGCTCACATGGTACTCAACCTTCGTGACGCCGCCGCCGACATCTCGATAATCCGTCGTGGTATCCCACCAACCCGCAACTTTCTATTGCCGACCATTGTTGATTCGACGGTGCGACAGCACTCGCGTAACGCCGCCAAACTAGCCCTTGGGTTGCCGGAAGATGGGATCGTCCTGTTATCGGTCGCCAGGAAGCCAAAGTATCGCTCGCTAGATGGTGTGAGCTTTGCCGACCGGCACGTCCAACTGCTGAAAAAACACCCTCAGGTACATCTGATAGTGGTTGGCCCTGGCGAACCAGATGACTGGCGGGTTGCCAAAAGCGGCGCAGGAGGCCGCATCACCGGTTTGCCAGAAATAGCAGATCCGACGCTATACTTTGAGG
>Ga0208589_1001067_pt1 | contig 11853 bp, 10 predicted proteins | sample NGESurshal092012_2_FD_184486 | JGI IMG/M metagenome (GOLD analysis project Ga0208589, IMG submission 184486) | Arctic peat soil microbial communities from Barrow, Alaska - NGEE Surface sample F53-2 shallow-092012 (SPAdes) | ecosystem: Environmental > Terrestrial > Soil > Wetlands > Peat ... | reverse complement strand
TGCCCTGCAGGATGTTGTTGGCGAGCGCGTACCAGAGCACGATGGCGCGGACCTTTTGGATGCCACGTACGGTCAATTGCCGCAGGTCCCAGTTGCGCCAGCGGGCATGGATGCACTCGCAAATCGAACGGGGCTTGTACCGGGCCTTGCCCGCTTCGCTCGCCATTCGGGCGCGCCAGGCCAACACGCCCGGGCCGTCGCCGCGCCGCGGCAGGTAGGGGTCGGTGCCGTGCTTGGATTGAGTGGGCGGACAAAAGACCTCGACGCCCTCGGCATGCGCCCATTCGATGTCCTCCGCGCTGCTAAAGCCACCGTCCACGAGATGGCGTTTGGGCAGACCGCCAGGGCGCGTGCGCTGCCGCTCCAGCATGGGCCGCATCAGGCCGCGATCGGATCCGGTGTTGCATACCTTGATATCAGTGACGAACTGCTCGCCGGCCGTACTCGTCACTTGCACGTTGTAGGCCGGGCGGAAGCCGCCGTCGGCCATCTTCATGACCCGTGCATCGGCGTCCGTCGTGGAGGCGCGCGGCTCCTTCGGCTTCTTGCCGTTGCCGCGCTTTTCTTCGCGCTCCTTGCGCTGCTGCTTGATTTCGGCGAGCGCCGTCTGCGCCGCTTTCACCCGCTCGTGGCGCTCACGCGCCGCCCGCTCCTTGGCCGCCTGGATACGCTGATTGCTGCCATCCGAGCGCGCATCAACCTCGCGCTTGAGGCCTTCGACCACGGCTTCAGCCAATCCCAGGTGCCGGTCGAGCGTCGCCTCGCGTCGGAACGAGGCGGCCCCGGCGCCGGCCCGTACCCGCACGCCGTCTTGCGCCAGCGCCTCCAGATCGACGAGGCCAGCCTTCGTCAGCGCCGCCAGGTGCTCGATGAGCAGCCGGTCCAGCAGATCGGCGCAACCCACCCGGAAGTCCGCCAGCATGTGATGGTTCACCGATACTCCACCGCACAGCCAACGATAGGCGTCATGGCTCTCGCACAGCCGCGACAAGGCGCGGGCGCTGCCGACACCCTCGCCGGTGGCATAGAGCCACAGCGCCAGCAAAAGTCGCGGCGATGTTGCGGGGTGGCCGGGCCGACCGCCCCGGGCTTTGATCCGGCTCTCCAACTCGCTCAGATCGAGCCCTTCGACATAGGACCAGATCGCGCGCACCCGATGGTCTTCCCCGATCAGGCTCTCGATATCCACCGCGCGCAACTCGATCTGGTCGCGTCGAGGCTCACGCAGCCGTGCCCCACCGACCGGTCCCACATCGGCTTGCCGCTTCGCTTGCTCCGGCAGTTCCCCAAACAATTCATCGGCTGCCATCATCGCCTCCCGCGAATCCATCATCGCAAGAGAATCATACTGCGCCAGCGGTGCGCCATATGTTCCGCAAAATAATCACACCCTCTGAGGTGCGCGCACTCTTGCGCGCCTCGAAGGATGGGCCGCATACATCTGTAGCCATCCTTCGAGGCTCGCCGAAGATGGCTCGCACCTCAGGATGACGCTCTTGTGTGGCAAATGCGGTCGCTTGCGCCTAACCGAAATTCTGCAGCGACGGAAAGGTCTCCAGCAGCCAGATGCTGACATTGGAGATCGCGCCGGTGAGGAACGCGATGCCGGTGATCACCATCAGCACGCCCATCGCGCGTTCGACATTGTCGAGATGCCGCTTCATCCGGGCGAACAGCGACGAAAACTGTTCGACCATGAAGGCCGCGAGCAGGAACGGAATGCCCAGCCCCAGGGAATAGACCGCGAGCAGGCCCGCGCCCCTGGTCACGGTCGCTTCCGCAGCCGCGACCGACAGGATGGCCGCCAGAATCGGCCCGATACAGGGCGTCCAGCCGAACGCGAACGCCAGCCCCATCACATAGGCGCCCCACAGGCCCACCGGCTTCGGCGCGGTCAGCCGTCCTTCGCGCATCAACAGCCCGATCCGGGTCAGTCCGAGGAAATGCAGGCCCATGATGATGATGACGATACCGGCCGCAATCGAAAGCTGCTCCGACCAGGCGCGGATCAGCGCACCGACCAGCGACGCGCTGGCACCGAGCGCCACGAACACGGTGGAAAAGCCGGCCACGAACATCACGGCCGATATCATCACGGCGCGCCGCGAGGAGGCGGCCGTCTCGTCATGGGCGACATGCTCGATGGTCGCGCCGGTCAGATAGATCAGATAGGGCGGCACCAGCGGCAGCACGCAAGGCGACAGAAAACTGACCAGGCCGGCGATCAGCGCCGCGGGGATCGAAACGTCGTGAATCATGCTTTCATCGAACCATGTCTGCGCGGCGGCGCGCCGGCCCCCGGGCCGATCCGGCCCCGGCGAGAGCGCCAAACCCCAATATTATCCCGCGATATCACCTTGCCTCCGCTACCCGGCCTCATGCTTGTCTGGCACATTTGTTGCTCGGACAGGCTCGATCGAAGCGTTGGCTCAATCGACAGGGGGAAGCAAGTCATGTCAACCATCTCGGCGACCGTGGTAGGCGGGCAAAAACCGCTTTACCAATCACTTTTCGTACAGGTTCTGGTGGCGCTGCTGCTCGGGATCGTGCTCGGCATGGCGGTGCCCGATTTCGCCGTCGGGCTGAAGATCCTCAGCGACGCCTTCCTGAAGCTGATCTCGATGATCGTAGCCCCCATCGTGTTCTGCGTGGTGGTGCACGGCATCGCCGGCGCCGGCGATCTCAGGAAGGTCGGGCGGGTCGGCGTCAAGGCGCTGATCTATTTCGAGACCATGACCACGATCGCGTTGTTCGTCGGCCTGCTGCTCGCCTATCTGTTCGGGCCGGGCCACGGCATGAACATCGATACCTCGACGCTCGATCCCAAGGCGCTGTCGACCTATGCCGACAACGCCCACAAGCTGAAGGGCGACGGCATCGGCAGCTTCCTGATCAACATCATCCCGACCACCTCGTTCGACGCGCTGTCGCGCAACGACGTGCTGCAGGTGCTGTTCTTCGCCATCCTGTTCGGCGTCAGCGTGGCCCTGGTCGGCGGCGAGAAAGGCGAGCGCATCGGTTCCCTGATCGATGCGGTGTCGACGGTGCTGTTCCGCGCCATGGGGCTGATCGTGCGGCTGGCGCCGCTCGGCGTCCTCGGCGCGGTGGCCTATACGGTCGGCAAATACGGCGTCGGCTCGCTCAAGCAACTGGTCTCGCTGGTGGCGCTGTTCTACGTCTCGGTCGCGGTGTTCGTGTTCGGCGTGCTCGGCGCGGTGATGGCGCTCGCCGGACTGAACATCTTCAAGTTCCTGGGCTATCTGCGCGAGGAATTGACCATCGTGCTGGCGACCGCATCGTCCGACGCGGTGCTGCCGCAGATCATGCGCAAGCTGGAGCGGCTCGGCGTCAAGGACTCGGTGGTCGGACTGGTCATCCCCACCGGCTATTCGTTCAACCTCGATGCGTTCTCGATCTACTTGACACTGGCCGTCGTGTTCATCGCGCAGGCCACCAACACGCCGCTGTCGTTCGGCGATTTGATGCTGGTGCTCGGGGTGTCGCTGATCACGTCCAAGGGCGCCCACGGCGTGCCCGGCTCGGCGATCGTGATCCTGGCGGCCACCCTGAACGCGGTGCCGAGCATTCCTGCGATCGGGCTGGTGCTGGTGCTGTCGGTCGACTGGTTCATCGGCATGGCGCGTGCGGTCGGTAACCTGATCGGCAATTGCGTCGCTACCGTCGTGGTAGCCGCCTGGGAAGGCGATCTGGATCAGGCCAAGGCGGTCCGCGTGCTCGACGGCGAAGAACTCGTGGACGTGACGGCGGGCTAGGGTTTCAGGGACTGGCAGCCGATGAGTCTCACCTCTCCCATAGGGAGAGGTCGGCGCGCGAAGCGTGCCGGGTGAGGGGTTAGAGCTTATCGGTGGGGCGTAACCCCTCACCCGATTTGCTGCGCAAATCGACCTCTCCCTATGGGAGAGGTGAGCCAACTCGACGCTCTAGGATTTAGCGGGCTCACCAGTAGCCTGCGGCGAGAAATTCTCGATCAGCCGCAGCAGCACGCGCGCGCCGGCGTCGGCATCGGCGATATCGACATGCTCGTCCGGGTGATGGCTGATGCCACCCCGGCAGCGCACGAACAGCATGCCGACATCCGATATGTCGATCATCGCCATGCCGTCATGCCCTGCCCCGCTCGGCAGTTCGAAGGCGCGAAAACCTTCCGCGGCGACGGCGTGCAAAAGCTGGCTCCTGAGCCATGGCGCGCAAGGCGCGCTGCGGTTCTCGTGGGTGACGTCGATCTGCGGCGCCAGCTTGCGGCGTTTTGCAATATTCTCGATCCGGCGGACGATATCGGCCACCGCGAGCTTGCGATGGGCGTCGGCGGGCGCTCGGATATCAATCGTGAACGACACTTGACCCGGGATCACGTTGGTGGCGCCGGGCGCGGCATGGATATAGCCGACGGTGCCGACCAGCCCGTCGGGATCGGTCCGGCAAAACTCTTCGATCTCGACAATGCATTCGGCCGCGCCGGCCAGCGCGTCGCGCCGTAACGCCATCGGCACCGTTCCGGCATGGCCCGCCATGCCGGTGAGGCTGACCGCCAATCGCGTGGCGCCGGCGATCGCCGTCACCACGCCAACCGGAAGATTGAGCCCTTCCAGCACCGGCCCCTGCTCGATATGCAGTTCGACATAGGCGAGCAGTTCGCGGCCGGCGCGCGCGGCGGCGCCGATATGGTCGGGGTCGAGACCGAATTGCCTGAGCGCGTCGCGCATCGACACGCCGGCCTGATCTTTGACGGCGAGTGTACTCTCGTCGAAAGTGCCGGCTACCGCGCGGCTGCCGAGCAAGGTCGATGCGTAGCGGACGCCCTCCTCGTCGGCAAAGCCCGTCACCTCGACGGCAAACGGCAGGCGGACGTTGCGCCGGCGCAAATCGGCCACGCAGACGATCGCGGTGATCAGCCCGAGCGGCCCGTCCCATTTGCCGGCATCGCGCACGGTGTCGTAATGCGATCCCAGCATCAGGCACGGCAGGCCCGGACGCTCGCCTTCGTAACGGCCGCAGACATTGCCGATCGCATCGAGATGGGCGGCCATGCCGGCCTCCTGCATCCATCGCAGCAGGAGATCGGCAGCCGCGCGATGCTCGGGCGTGAGAAAAATCCGCGTCAGTTGACCCGGCGTCTCGGATATCGCGCCGAGCACGCCGATGCGGCGGACGATCTCCTCGCCGAGCGTCGCGTTGCCGGTCGCGGCTTGCGGCATCTAGACTTCCTCGAACCTGACCTTCTGCGCGCCTTTCCACAGCACGGTCTTGCCGAGCTCCGGCAAACGATCGAGGTTCGAGGTCAGCGTGATGAAATGATTGCCGGCGAGCTGGCCCATCTTGCTGGCGAAATGCACGCCGCCATAGGCCAACAGGATCTCGGTCTCGCTGATGCCGCCGGGATACAGGATGATCTGCCCGGGCGCGGGATAGCTGGTGTGGTTTTCGTAGGTGACGCCGAAGTCGAGGTCACCGAGCGGCAGCCACACCCCCTCGCCGCTCCAGCGCACATGAACCATCTGGCTCTCGAACGGCATCGCGCGGCGAAACGCCGCGCAGGTTTTCGGCGCCAGTTGCTCCTCGAAGCGAGCGTTGAAGCTGAAGTCGCCGGCATGGACAATGAGTTGGCTCATCCGATGGATTCCTGTCGTTCAAGGGTAGCGATGAGATTGCAGCCCGCGCGTAGCGACGCAAGGACAAAGCGGCGGCGGCCCACACGCCGCGTGCGTGAGCGCTCCGGCCGCTTAAAATGCCGCCCGGCATGCTCAACTGCGCTGCATACAATGACAATATTGTGCATAAAATTTAATCACGCGCACCAGTGAACAAAATTCAGTCATCGCGCCCGCGATTTTAATACCCATTAAAATTCAATATCTTACCGGCGCATGAAACATAATTATGCATTGGCACGAAGATTGCGAATCCGCTGGTGAGCTTCACCCCGCACCAAGCCGCGAAGCGAAAGCGGCGGCACAGCCTCCAGAGGAGCGACCCCATGAATTTTAGCAGGACGGACTTCCGCGGCATCACACGACGGCATCTCTTGCAAGGCGGCGCAGCGATGACGCTCGGTTCGGCGTTCGGCGTCCGCGCCGCCGCGGCGGCCGACATGACCATCGGCTTCATCTATGTCGGCTCGCGCGACGACTACGGCTACAACCAGGCCCATGCGCAAGGCGCCGCCGCGGTGAAGAAGATGGCCGGCGTCAGCGTGCTCGAGGAGGAAAAAGTCGCCGAGACCGACGCAGTCGAGAAGACCATGGAGTCGATGATCAATCTCGACGGCGCGTCGCTGCTGTTTCCGACTTCGTTCGGTTACTACAACCCGCATGTGCTGAAGACAGCGGCCAAATATCCCAAGGCGCATTTCGAGCATTGCGGAGGATTGTGGACCGACAAGGATCCGCAAAACGCCGGCAGCTATTTCGGCTATATCGACGAGGCGCAGTATATTTCCGGTATCGTCGCCGGCCATATGACAAAATCCGGCAAGCTCGGCTTCGTCGCGGCCAAGCCGATCCCGCAGGTGCTGCGCAACATCAACGCCTTCACGCTAGGTGCGAGGCTCGCCAACCCCAAGGCGACCACGCAGGTGATCTTCACCGGCGACTGGTCGATGCCGGTCAAGGAAGCCGAGGCCACCAACAGCCTGATCGACCAGGGCGTCGATGTCCTGACCTGTCACGTCGACGGCCCGAAGACGATGGTCGAGAACGCCGCGCGCCGCGGCGCGATGGTGTGCGGCTATCACTGCGATCAGTCGGCGCTGGCGCCGAAAGCCTATCTCACCGGCGCCGAGTGGAACTGGGAGGCGCTCTATCCCAAATTCGTCAAGATGATCCAGGCCGGCGAGAAAATTCCGAACTTCTATCGCGGCGGCCTGAAGGAAGAGATCGTCAAATGCTCGGCCTATGGCGAGATGGTCTCGGCGCAAGCGCGCAAACATGCCGACGACGTCAAGGCAAAACTGGTGGGCGGCGACTTCACGATTTTCGCCGGCCCGATCGCCGACAACAAGGGCAAGACCGTGATCGCTTCGGGCACCAACCAGGGCCAGAAGGATCCTGAACTGGAGAAGATGGACTATCTGGTCGAAGGCGTCCTCGGAGCGACTTCATGACGTCAGAGGTGGCGGAAACCGTCGATGCGGTCGCGGTCTCTCCCGCGGCCGATCCCGGATTCCTCCAGCGCTACGGCACCTCGATCGAATACGTCCTGATTCCGGGCGCGGCGTTGATCGCCGCGCTGGCCGTGTTCGGACTGTTCGTATTCCTGTTCGGCAAGAATCCGCTGAACCTCTATTACTACATGTACCAGGGCGCGTTCGGCACCTGGTTCTCCTGGCAAAACAGCCTGACCCGCGCCGCACCCTTGATCCTGACCGCGCTGTGCACGGCGCTTCCGGCGCAACTCGGCATGGTCATCATCGGCGGCGAAGGCGCGCTGTTGATCGGCGCGCTGTCCGCCACCGGCGCGGCGCTGGCACTACCGTCGGCGCCGCCTCTGGTCGTGCAACTGGCGATGGTTGGCGCGGGAATGCTGGGCGGCGGGCTGTGGATCATGCTGTCGGGCGGGCTTCGGCAATATCGCGGCGTCAACGAGACGATCTCGAGCCTGCTGCTGGTCTACATCGCGATCGCGATCCTCAACCATCTGGTCGAGGGGCCGATGCGCGACCCCGCCAGCCTCAACAAGCCGTCGACCCCCGAGATCGGCGCCGCCAACATGATCGGCGCGATCCCCGGCACCGAGGTGCATTGGGGGCTGGTGTTCGGCGTGGTCGCGGCGGTCGCCTCCTACATCCTGATCTATCGCACCACGTTCGGCTTCGCCGCGCGCGTTGCCGGCGGCAACATCCGCGCGGCGAGAATTGTCGGCCTCAACGTCGGCCGGCTGGTCATGACGATCTGCTTTCTGGCCGGCGCCTCGGCGGGTCTTGCCGGCATGGTCGAGGTCGCCGCGGTCGAGGGCCGCGCCAACGCCAACCTCGCCGCCGGCTACGGATTTACGGGAATTCTCGTCGCCTTCCTGGCGCGGCAGAATCCGCTGGCGATCATCCCGGTTGCGATTCTGCTCGGCGGCATCAGCGCCTCCGGCGGCCTGCTGCAGCGCCGGCTCGGCCTGCCCGATGCCTCGGTGCAGGTGCTGCAGGGCATCATCTTCGTGTTCGTGCTGGCCAGCGACGCGCTGTACGGACGCATCGGCTTCCTGAAAGGAAAGACCTGATGGCCGACGGCTCGATCGGACTCTGGACCGTTCCGCTCGCGGTGTTCGGCGGCGCAATCCGCGTCTCGACGCCGTTTTTGTTCGTCAGCCTCGGCGAATGCATCACCGAGCGTTCCGGGCGGATCAATCTCGGCCTCGAGGGCACGCTGGTGATGGGCGCCATGAGCGCCTACGGCATTTCCTATCTCACGGGCTCACCGTGGCTCGGCGTACTGGCGGCGGGCGCAACCGGCGCGCTGCTCGGCGCGCTGCATGCCGGCATCTGTTCGCTACCAAGAGTCAACGACATCGCCGTCGGCATCGCATTGATGCTGCTCGGCACCGGTCTTGCCTTCTTCCTCGGCAAGCCGCTGATCGAACCTACCGCGCCGCGGCTGCCGGCGATCGATTTCGGATGGTGGAGCGACATCGCCCAGGTCCGCGCGGCCTTGCGCATCAACGTGCTGTTCCTGATCGGGGTGGCGTTGGCGCCGATATTATTTTGGGCGTTTCGCACCACACGCTGGGGGCTGATGATCCGCACCGCCGGCGAAAGCTCGGATGCGGCGCGCGCGATGGGATATTCCGTGCTCGGAATCCGCCTGCGCGCCACCATGGTCGGCGGTTTCCTCGCCGGCATCGGCGGCTCGTTCCTGTCGCTGTTCTATCCCGGAAGCTGGAACGAAGGCCTGTCCAGCGGACAGGGCATCACCGCGGTGGCGCTGGTGATCTTCGCGCGCTGGGATCCGATGCTGTGCCTGTGGGCGTCGCTGGCCTTTGGCGGCGCCGCCGCGCTCGGACCGGCGTTGCAATCGGTCGGCGTCACCTCCGGCTATCATCTGTTCAACGCCGCGCCCTACATCCTGACGCTGGCGATCATGATCATCACCTGCTCGCCGAAACGCACGCTGACCGGCGCGCCGGCCGAACTCTCGATCACCCGCTAATGACAAAGTCGTATCCGCAGGACCACCATCATGGCTGAGCGCTATCTGAAGTCCGAACCCTATGCCTGGCCCTATAATGGCGACCTGCGGCCGCAAAACACCGCGCTCATCATCATCGATATGCAGACCGATTTCTGCGGCGTCGGCGGCTATGTCGACAAGATGGGCTACGACCTGTCGCTGACCCGCGCGCCGATCGAGCCGATCAAGAAGCTGCTCGCCGCGATGCGCGCCGGGGGTTTTCACATCATCCACACCCGCGAGGGCCATCGTCCCGATTTGACCGACCTGCCCGCCAACAAGCGCTGGCGCTCGCGGCAGATCGGCGCCGGGATCGGCGATCCCGGCCCGTGCGGCCGGGTGCTGGTGCGCGGCGAACCCGGCTGGGAAATCATTCCGGAGCTGGCCCCGCTGCCGGGCGAACCGATCATCGACAAGCCCGGCAAGGGTTCGTTCTGCGCCACCGATCTCGAACTGATGCTGCGGCTGCGCGGCATCGAGAATATCGTGCTGACCGGCATCACCACCGATGTCTGCGTCCATACCACGATGCGCGAAGCCAACGATCGCGGCTTCGAATGCGTCCTGATCGAGGACTGCTGTGCGGCCACCGACAAGGGCAACCACGATCACGCTCTGAAGATGATCAAGATGCAGGGCGGCGTGTTCGGCGCGGTCGCAACCTCGAACGCTGTCATCGAGGCGCTGCCATGATCATCGGCGAAACCCCGCTGCCGTCGGGCGCGCTCGGCGTCGATGCCTTGGCCATGACCATGCGGTTCGGCGAATTCGTCGCGCTCGACAACGTCGAGCTCAAGGTGCGGCCGGGCTCGTTCCACGCGCTGCTCGGCGAGAACGGCGCCGGCAAGAGCACGCTGGTGAAGTGCATCATGGGTTATTACCGCCCGACCGAGGGAAGCATCATGGTCGGCGGCCGCGAGCAGGCGATCGCCAATCCCCGGGATGCCCACGCGCTCGGGCTCGGCATGGTGTACCAGCATTTTACCCTGGTGCCGGCGATGACGGTTGCGGAAAACCTGGTGCTGGCGCGCGACGACGTGCCCGCGGTCGTCAACTGGAGCAAGGAAACCAAAGAGCTCGAGGAATTCCTTGCCCGGATGCCGTTCAAGGTGCCGCTCAAGGCGCGGGTCTCCGACATCTCGGCCGGCGAACGGCAGAAATGCGAAATTTTAAAGCAGCTTTATCTGAAGCGGCGCTTCCTGATCCTCGACGAGCCGACTTCGGTGCTGACGCCGGCGGAAGCCGACGACGTGCTCGGCGTGCTGCGCGCCATGGTGGTGGCGGACGAACTGACCATCCTGATGATCACGCACAAATTTCGCGAGGTGATGGCGTTCGCCGACGACGTCACTATTCTTCGCCGCGGCAAGCTTGCCGGCCGCGGCCGGGTCGCCGACCTGACGCCGGATGAAATGGCGCGAACCATGATCGGCGCCGAGCAATTGACGGTGCAACCGCCGCGCACCGGCGAGACGTCAGCAGCAAGGCTCGAACTCGACAAACTGAATGCGCTCGATGACGCCGGCGCTTCGGCGGTGCGCGACGTGTCGCTCGCGGTGCGCGGCGGCGAGATCGTCGGCATCGCCGGTGTGTCCGGCAACGGCCAGCGCCAGCTGGTCGAGGTGCTGGCCGGCCAGCGCGAGGCCGAGAGCGGCGAGATCCGAATCATCGGCGAGGTCTATCACGCGCGCCGCGAGGAGATGCGGCGGCACAAGATGTCGCTGTTGCCGGAAGAACCGCTGAAGAATGCCTGCGTCGGCGGCATGAGCGTCGCCGACAATCTCGCATTCCGGGAATTCGACCGTGCCCCGTTCGCAAGCGGCGGCTGGTGGCTCAACCGCGCGGCGTTTCGCGGCGACGCCGAAAACAAGATCGGGCTCTACAGGATCAAGACCCGAACCCCGGACACGCCGATCTCGGCGCTGTCAGGCGGCAATGTCCAGCGCGCCGTGCTGGCGCGCGAACTCGGCGGCGACGTCGAAGTGCTGATCGCCGCCAATCCCTGCTTCGGGCTGGATTTCGCGGCCGTGGCGCAGATCCATGCCGAGATCATGGCGGCGCGAAACCGCGGCGCCGCGGTGCTGCTGGTCAGCGAAGATCTCGACGAACTGCTGGAGCTCTCCGACCGGCTGGTGGTGATGTTCCATGGCGAGCTGGTGTATGAAGCGCGCGCCGGCGAAGCCGACCTCACCGAGATCGGGCGGCATATGGCCGGACATTAGAGCCGTTCTAATTAATCGACACCGAACCGGATTGGCTATTTGATCAGTTTCAATGCGGCTACGAAGCGCCCGCGCCCGCCTTGCGGCGGCCGCTGCGGGCTTTCCGCAGTCCCCAATTGCTGCGTCATGGCGTCGCACAATGCCTTCAGCTCCGCATCTCCAATCCGGTTGAGCTTCATCCGAAGCTGAAGGATCGCGAGCGTCACCAGTTGCGCGGTTTCATGGTCGGCATCGGCCAGCAGCGTCGCCCGGCATTTCTCGAGCGCGGCAAGCACCGAGTACGAACGTCGTTCGAGATTAGCCATCCGCGTTTTTTCCGAAACCGAGCTTGCGAGGTAGGGTCGCGGCGATCCAGTCGGCTGTTTCATATCTTCTCTCCATAGACCGGAAATCCCGCAAACGGCGGGATGGGTTCGTGCGCCGGCATGTCGTCCAGCGGCTGGCTGGCCGAACTGTCG
>Ga0208589_1001065_pt1 | contig 11865 bp, 8 predicted proteins | sample NGESurshal092012_2_FD_184486 | JGI IMG/M metagenome (GOLD analysis project Ga0208589, IMG submission 184486) | Arctic peat soil microbial communities from Barrow, Alaska - NGEE Surface sample F53-2 shallow-092012 (SPAdes) | ecosystem: Environmental > Terrestrial > Soil > Wetlands > Peat ... | reverse complement strand
AAAGAGCCGGTCATAATGCTCGACGCGCCTCGAATAGTCCCCGTCGGACTCTCCGGGTTCGCGATCCAAGATCCATTCGACGTCGCTGTTCATGGGCGTCAGTGTGCGCGATCGCCCAAAATTCTTCATCACGGTGTCGAAATCTTTAATCAGGCGGCGGCACGCGCGCATGTTCCCAATCGCAGGTACGAAAGTGTGTACAGGACCGTTTTTCCGACGTCGGGGCCAAGTGTCAGAATCGATGATTCCTGCCCTTGTCGCTTGCTTTGCTATCGGTATAAGGGTTTATATGAAGGTAAGATGGTAGCGAGAGAGGGACTCGAACCCCCGACCCCAGGATTATGATTCCCGCGCTCTAAGCATCTACAACACTTACATTGCTCTTTGCGCGGCCCGGGCGAGAAAACGGCGGGGTCCGCTTACCAGTGATCCACGTAGGCAAGTTTATGGGATGCGAAATAAGGTGACCGGTCACGGTCGGCATTTTGCACACCAGTCTGTACATCTCAGCGATCTCGGTGGCTTCACAATACCGCTCCGAAGTCTCCGTTTTTCCGCGATGACCCAGCAGATCGGCGCGATCCTCTTCGCGAACTTTCTTCTTTTTCAAAATTGCCCCAAACGCATGTCGAAGGGCATGAGATCCCAAGCCTTTTTCCGTAATCCCCGCGGCAATCAAGACCGGTTTAAAAAGCTTATAGTAACGGTTGCCCAATGGCGACCTTGTTGTCGGCGAAAACAAATCCGGGAAAACCAAATCGTAGCCGAGGGATCTGATAAGCGTCAAATATCGAAGAAACCCGAGCCTGATGATCTCCGGGTGCAATACTATGTTGCGCTTCGACTGGGCATTCTTGATGCGCCGATATTTATTTTTCGCAATGTGCAGGTATGGATAACGACCGTTGTCCTCAACGACATCCTCGATCATCAATCCGCAATATTCTTCGCGTCGGCCGCCGCCGTAGAATATCATCATCGGAATAAAATAGAGCGCTCCGTGATAAACCAGCGACTGGCCATCGGACCCCTCCTCGGCCAACCGGTCCCAGCCTGCGCAATTGACGAAAGGAGGCTGCTTGAACAAGGTTTGGATCTTGGAAAGCGGCAGCTTAAGGCGCTCATCCCGGTCGCGTTCATCGGAAGTATCGACAGAACGTAGCTTTGCGACCTTTAGTTTGGGATCAAGTTCGACGCCTTCTGCCTCCGAAAACTCGGTGAGTTGATCAATAAAACCCAGGTGACGATTAAGCGTGCCCGTCTCCAGCCCTCGCAGGTTCTCCGGTTTGGACAGTGCAATAATACGCAATTCCGCAATCGACCGGTGCTTATCCTTTTCGCTTTTCCCATGATGCTTGTAGATCTCAGTTTCCAGAAAGCTGTTGAATGCAGCCATGTCTTTCTGACGCACGTTGGACATGTTTTCGATCGATCGCTCTTCCTTCATGAACCTTGTCATGAGCGTGAGGATTTGTTCAGCTTGGTTTTTGCTTTTGGTGGTCCAGCGTTTTTCCTTCAGGCGCTTCTTGATGAGAAGACCGGCCATCGACTTGAAGCGATCGTCCACGACGTGACGGTCGGGAGGTGCGGTCTCTGCGGCTTGATCGGAAGCGGCGGCTGGCCGGGACCGCGCGGCGTCACCGGCATCCGCCCCGTCCTGCGCGGGACTTACCCGGTCCTTGAACATCTGCACCATGAAATCATCTGCTTCGACGATATGGGCGCCGTACCGCCGCTCTGACTGCGAGAGCGCCATCCACATCCCGCGAAAATAGATATCCTGCGCGGTTGCGAGGTTCATTGCAGTGGCGGGTGCGCCGGAAGCGTCGAGCAGCTTCTGCAAAATGCCTTGCCGCGTCGGCACCAGGTCATTCATGCGAAGCATCGCCAAGTGATCCTGGACAGCGGCAATGTCTGTGATGGTCATTCCGTCAGCCGCCATTTGTTCTTCATCGGGCGGTCGGACGACAGCTGTCGGTCCCTGCGCGTGAAGCAGGCGATAGGACCATGCGGCGCGGCGGTCGTCACGCTTCGCCTCCGCGGGGTCGAACTCCGGGAATGATTTTGCCGCTGCCGACAGCCGTTCCAGCTTGCCGAGATGTGTGGTCACCACGTCGCGCAGCAGCCCATCCACTTGGGGTGGAGTAAGATGCATGGCCGACTGCTCAAACGCTGTCACGATCTCCTCCAATTTGGCATCAAGGAGAACCACCAGGCGTCGGGCAAAAGTCGGATCGGCGGTCCTCAAACTCAGGAAAAGGTGACGCTTATGAAACCAGTTCCTCAGCAAGGGGGGAAGACGCCGCCGCCAGTAATACAGGGCTTTTCTGCGGTAAAGATGGGCCAGCTTGGACACGATCGCACCAGTGAATCAGTGATGTGCCGCAACGCTGTGAACCAGCGCCCCACCTGGGTCGATTCTGCTGTGTCTACAGGTACTTGCGGAGAGCTTGGCTGGGGCGGGAGGGATCGAACCTCCGAATGGCGGAATCAAAATCCGCTGCCTTACCGCTTGGCTACGCCCCAACGGCCGGTCCGGAAGCGGCGGGGCTTAAGCCCTGCGCGGATTCCCTCTGGCACCGCCGGTCTATAGGGGGAGTTGGGTCATTTCAACCGGCTGGAGGGCCGAATTTCGGCAAACAAGGGGCCGGCTGTTTTGCCATGCATAATAATGGGTTTCGTGAGGCGTTTCGCGGGCAGCGGCAGCGCCTGTTCCCGGCGGCAAAGGGTCGCCCTTCCCCGCCTTCCGCCGCGCCCGGAGTTGAGGCCATGGCGGTTTCGTGGGAAGACGGCGGTCCGTCACCTCAAATGCCGAAGCGAGATCATGGTCATGACCTACCGTGCGCCGATCAACGACATGCTGCTCGCGCTCAATCACGGCGCCGGCCTGCAGGCCGCCGTCAAGGCCGGCCATTACGGCGATTTCGACGCCGACATCACCGCGGCCGTGCTGGAGGAAGCCGGCAAATTCGCAGGCGACGTGCTGGCGCCGCTCAACCGCGTCGGCGACGAGAACGGCATCAAGCTCGACGGCGGCAAGGTGACCACTGCCCCCGGCTGGCCCGATGCCTACCAGCGCTGGATCGCCGCCGGCTGGAACGCGGTGTCCGGGCCGGAAGCGTTCGGCGGGCAAGGTTTGCCGCTCGCCATTAATGCTGCCTGCACCGAAATCTGGAGCGCCTCGAATATCTCGTTCGGTCTTTGCCCGCTTCTGACGCTCTCCGCGATCGAGGCGCTCGACGCCCATGGCAGCGACGCGCTGAAGAAAATCTATCTGGAAAAACTGGTGTCCGGCGCATGGACCGGCACCATGCAGCTCACCGAGCCACAGGCGGGCTCCGATGTCGGCGCGCTGCGTACCCGCGCCGAGCGCGCGGATGACGGCAGCTATCGCATCAAAGGTACAAAAATCTTCATCACCTATGGCGACCACGACATGACCGATAACATCGTGCATTTCGTGCTGGCGCGATTGCCGGATGCGCCCGCCGGTACCAAGGGCATTTCGCTGTTCCTGATCCCAAAGTTCCTGGTCAATGCCGACGGCTCGCTTGGCGCGCGCAACGACATCTATTCGAGCGGCATCGAGCACAAGCTCGGCATGCACGCCGCCCCAACCTGCACCATGACGATGGGCGACAAGGGCGGCGCGATCGGCTATCTGATCGGCGAGGAAAATCGCGGCATGCTCTGCATGTTCACGATGATGAACCAGGCCCGGCTCGGCGTCGGCCTCGAGGGCGTCGGCATCGCCGACCGCGCTTACCAGCAGGCGCTGGCGTTCGCGCAGGAACGCAAGCAGGGCCGCGCCGTCGGCAGCAAGACCGAGGGATCGGATTTCATTTTTGTGCATCCCGACGTCAAGCGCATGCTGATGCAGATGCGGAGCCTGACGGCGGCGGCGCGCACGATCTGCTACGCCACCGCGGTCGCGCTCGACGTGTCGGTGCGCGCCAAGGACGCCAAGGTGCGCGCTGACGCGGCTGCCCGCGGCGCGCTGCTGACGCCGATCGCGAAAGCGTTCTCCACAGACATCGGCAACGAGGTGGCGTATCTCGGCGTGCAAATTCATGGCGGCATGGGGTTCATCGAGGAGACCGGCGCGGCGCAGCATTCCCGCGACGCCCGCATCACCACGATCTATGAAGGCACCAACGGCATCCAGTCGATCGACCTCGTGACGCGAAAACTTGCGGCCAATGGCGGCGCGTCGGTGTTCGCGCTGCTCGGCGAACTCACGGAGACCGTCATCCGGGTCGAAACATCGAACGATCCGGCCTTTGGCACCACCGGCGAAAAACTGCGCGAAGCCCTGAATGCGCTGGACCGCACCAGCCGCTGGCTGCTGGAGCGCGTCGCGTCGAAACCGAACGAAGCGCTGGCGGGCGCGACGCCCTATCTGAAATTGTTCGGCGCGACGCTCGGCGGCTGCATGCTGGCCGGCGAGGCGCTGGCGGCGCGCGATGCCGGCGACGGCAACGGCGATCCGCAGCGCTATGTCACGCTGGCGCGATTTTTCGCCGAGAATGTTTCGGTGCAGGCCACCTCGCTGGAGCGGACGGTGATGGACAGCGCGGAAGCCGTCACCGGCGCGGATGCGGTGCTGCTGGGGTAGATCATGGACGTTGCTACGGCATGATAGCGCGGGAGTTGGTCACCGAGCGAATAGCAAACGCACAGCGCGAGGCTGGCCCACACCGCGATGCTGAAATAAAGCGACATCCAGGCGATCTCGTCCTTCCATGCGGCGAGATCGTGCGTCACCACCCAGCGCGTGCTGACGTCGACAAATCCCTCGCGCGGGCTGAGCTGCCGGTTGCCGTCAGCGCCTCCGGTGCGCCATCGATTGAAATACATCGGAACGTCGACGGTCATCAGAAACACGAGGTAGGCCGCGATGCCGGCGATCCCTACCACAAGGATCGCGCGAGCCAGGCCGTCAAACTCCGGCAGCAAGCGGCAAAGGCCGATGCCGGCGATGAAGAAGGCGATAGCCCAGATCGAGTTCTCGATGGCGTTGCCGAGATAGTTGGTGGTCAGCACTGCATACCAGGAAAAACATTCCGCGATGACGATCAGCGGCACGATCAGCCATGCGGCAATCAGGACGGTGTTCGCGCCTGTCACGGTGCCGAGCTGATGCAAAATCACCGCCCACTGCGCGGCAAAACACAGCTCGGCCACGGTCGCGACGGAACGGCCGACCACGACACTCGACAGCCAGGTGTCGAACAAACAAATCCGCTGCACGTCGGCGCGAGGCAGCACCGAGCGGAAAGCGCAGCCGAACACATAGCCCGCGCAGAGCAGCAGCATCAGCCCGCTGCCGGACGCGCCGCCGGCGGCGGGCTGTTCGGGAAGCGCGCGGACCAGCGCGAACCAGACCGCGATGTTGACGAGGCTCACCAGCGTCAACATTCCCCACCACCACGCCAATGGATTCGACCAAGCCAACAAACGTGATTGCGAACGCGATGCAGCGCGCGACGGCAGCAAAACCGGCCGCGCCGGCCATTCCAAACTCATGCGGGAGTGCTCCAGGAATATATTCGAACTGACACTTGTCTGTAGAAATAGTGTCACGAATCGGAGCGGGTCACGACGGGAATTATATGAAGGATTTATGACAGACTTCGTTGAAGCCCTTTCAGTCCAGCGGCTTCAGCCCGGCTTCGATCTGCTTGCGGCGCGGCTCGAGGAACGGCGGCAAAGCGAGCTTTTCGCCGAGCGCTTCCATCGGCTCGTCGGTGGCAAAACCCGGCCCGTCGGTCGCGATCTCGAACAGGATGCCGTTCGGCTCGCGGAAATAAAGGCTGCGAAAATAGAACCGGTCGATCGCGCCGCTGTTGCGGATGCCGAGCTCGTTCAGCCGCGCCGCCCATGCTTCGTATTGCGCATTGTCGGGCGTGCGGAACGCGACGTGATGGACGCCGCCCGCGCCCTGATGCGCCATCGGCAAATCCTTGTCCTCGATCACATGCAGCTCCGCGGCCGGACCGCCCTCGCCGGCCGCGAACACCTCGATCCGATCGGGCGCATCCGCCACCGCATAGTCGCGCACCCTGCGCATGTTCATCACGTCGGTGAGAATTTTCGCGGTGCGCGCGCGGTCGCGCACATTGAGCACGATCGGACCGAGGCCGCGGATTTGGTATTGCGCCGGAACGCTGCTCTTCTCCCATGGCGAGGCCGGACCCGTGCCGCCGTCGTCGATCAGCGCCAGCCGTTGACCTTCGCCGTCTTCGAACGGCAGCGTCAGCCGGCCATCGACCTCCACGACATCGCCGGTCACGCCGCCGGCCTTCCTCAGGCGATCGCGCCAGTAGCCGAGGCTCGTCTCGCCGGCGACCCGCAATCCCGTTCGCGCGATGCTGTTGCTGCCGCGCTGCTCGGGCGCGGCCGGGAAATCGAAGAACGTCAGATCGGTGCCGGGATTGGCTTTGCCGTCGGCGTAGAACAGGTGGTATGCGCTGACGTCATCCTGATTGACGGTCTTCTTCACCAGACGCATGCCGAGCAGGCCGGTGTAGAACGCCAGATTCTCGCGCGGTTTGGCCGAAATCGCCGTCAGATGATGGATTCCCGTGAGTTGCATCGCTCGCTCCCGCGCGTCGTTCCGTCACCGTTGAAAACCGGTATCGCCGGTTTGGACCCCAAGCCAGTTGATGTAGGCTGTTACGCACAGACTCGCCAGCGCCGGGCCTCCCGGTCGAGGACCATAGCATGACGGATCATCTGATAGTCACCGACGAAAACACGATGCGGGTGATCCGGCTGCGACGGCCCGAAAAGAAGAACGCGATCACCCAGGACATGTATCGCGGGATGAGCGATGCGATCGACACCGCCCAGAACAATCCGGATATCCGCTGCATCATCATCACAGGCGGATCGGGCGTGTTTACCGCCGGCAACGACCTTGAGGATTTTCTGAAGGACGGCACCTCCAACGCCGACGCCCCGCGCGCCTCCAATGCCGCGAAATTCCTTTATTCGCTCGCCCACAACGTCAAGCCGATCATCGCCGCGGTCGACGGCATCGCGATCGGCATCGGCACCACCATGCTGTTCCATTGCGACTACGTGCTGGCCAGCACCACCGCGACATTCTCCACACCGTTCATCCATCTCGGCCTGGTTCCGGAAGGCGCCTCCAGCCTGCTGATGCCGCGCACGATGGGGCATCAGCGCGCCTTTGCCACCCTCGTGATGGGACGCACCATGACGGCCGACGACGCCTGCATCGCGGGCTTTGTCAACGTGGTGGTCGCGCCCGGCCACACCGAAGCCGAGGCGCGCAAGGTCGCCCGCGAGATTTGCGCGCTGCCGGCGGAGGCCGTCGCAATCTCGCGAAAACTCCTGAAGCTGCCGCCGGAGGACCTCACCCGGCGGATCGACCAGGAAGGCCATTTGTTCGGCGAACGCATGCGCTCCAAGGAAGCGGTGGCCGCGTTCAAGGCGTTCTTTGCCCGCAAGAAGGGGTGAGGCCACATGCGGCTTTGGCCGTTCATTGCGGCCGGGATGCTGGCGGCCGTGGCGATACCCGCTTCGCATGCGATCGCCCAAACCGCGACAGTCGATGCCCCGGTCGAATTGAGAATTCTCGCCATCAACGATCTTCACGGCAATCTGAGGCCGCCGCCGGGCGGCATCCGGATCGCCGATCCCGGCGACAGGTCGAAAAAGATCGTCGTGCCGGCCGGCGGCGTCGAGACCATGGCGACCGTCATCAAGCAGCTTCGCGAGGGCCACGCCAACACGATCTTCGTCGCCGCCGGCGATCTGATCGGCGCCAGCCCGCTTTTGTCGGCGATGTTTCACGACGAACCCGCCATCGAGTCGCTGTCGATGATGGGGCTTGGCATCGCTTCCGTCGGCAATCACGAATTCGACGAAGGCAAGGAGGAGTTGCTGCGGATGCAGAATGGCGGCTGCCATCCGGTCGACGGGTGCCGGGGTCCGCATCGGTTTACGGGCGCGAAGTTTCACTATCTCGCGGCTTCCACCATCGACAAGAGCACCGGCAAGACCCTGTTTCCTGCTTTCGAGATCCGGAAATTCGAGGACATCCCGGTTGCGTTCATCGGCCTGACGCTGAAGGGCACGGCGAACATCGTCTCGCCGCCCGGCGTCGCGGGCCTCGAGTTCAGGGACGAGGCCGAGACGGTGAACGCGCTGGTTCCGAAATTGAAGGCGCGCGGCGTCGAAGCCATTGTCGTGCTGATCCATGAGGGCGGCTATCCGACCGGCGATTACAACGAATGCCCCGGCATCTCCGGCGCCATCGTCGATATCGTCAGGAAATTCGACCGCGCGGTCGACGTCGTGATCAGCGGCCACACGCATCAACCCTATGTCTGCGAGATCGACGGACGTCTGGTCACCAGCGCCGACAAATACGGCACCATCGTCACGGCCATCGACCTGAAACTCGACCGGGTGACGCGCGATATCGTCAGCGCGAAGGCCGACAATGTCATTGTCCGCACCGGCGGCTATGCCAAGGACGCTAATCAGACGGCTTTGCTGGAGTCGTACGATAGAGTCGCAGCTCCCCTCGCCAACCGGCGCGCGGGCTCGGTCACCGAAACGCTGTCGCACCGGCCCAACAATGCCGGCGAGAGCGCGCTCGGCGATATCATCGCCGACGCCCAGTTGGCGGCGACGCAGGCCGGTACGAACGGCCGCGCCGTGATCGCCTTCACCAACCCCGGCGGCATCCGCACCGACGTCGTGAGAAAGGAAGACGGCACGGTGTCCTACGGCGACATCTTCGCCAGCCAGCCATTCCGCAACCAGTTGGTCACGCTGACGCTGACGGGCCAGCAGATCAAGGATGTACTGGAGCAGCAATGGAGCGATCCGAGATTGCCGCGCATTCTGCAAGTCTCGAAGGGATTTTCCTATGCATGGGACGGCGCCCGGCCCAATGGCGACCACATCATCGCCGGGCGCATGGCGCTGAACGGGCAACCGATCGATCCCGCGGCGAGCTACCGGGTGACGGTGAATAATTATCTTTCGGTCGGCGGCGACGGCTTCACCAACCTGAAGCAGGGCACGGCGCCGCTGGTCGGCGTCTACGACATCGACGCGCTCGACGGATATTTCAGGGCCAATAGCCCGGTGGCTCCCGCAGCGGCGGAGCGTATCCAGCGCATCAATTGAATGGCGGCTCTTTCGGATTGGCCGCGGAGGCCCTAGATTAGCCGATCTTCGCAGGGACCTTTCAACACGCCAAGAACACGTCAAGAACACGTCAAGGTAATGCATGACCACACTTCTTCTCACTCATCCGGCGTGCTTGGAACATTTGACACCACCGGGACATCCCGAGCGGCCGGACCGGCTGCGCGCGGTCGACCAGGTGCTGGCGGAAGACCGCTTCAAGCCGCTGGTGCGCGGCGAAGCGCCGGAAGGCGATCTCGACCTGGTCACGCTCTGCCATAACGAACATTACGTCACCGAACTCAGGCACATCGCGCCCTCGAGCGGCCTGATCTATCTCGACGGCGACACCTCGATGTCGCCGGGAACCTGGGAAGCGGTGATGCGCGGCGTTGGCGGCGCGGTCGCGGCCACCGACGCCGTAATGGCCGGCACGCACGACAACGCGTTCGTCGCGGTGCGCCCTCCCGGGCATCACGCCGAGATCGGCAAGCCGATGGGTTTTTGCTTTTTCGACAACGCTGCGATCGCCGCGCGTCACGCCCAGCGCAAATACGGCATCGAACGCGCCGCGGTGGTCGATTTCGACGTTCATCACGGCAACGGCACCCAGGATATTTTCTGGGCCGACCCGACCGTGATGTATTGCTCGACGCATCAGATGCCGCTGTTTCCCGGCACCGGCGCCAGCGGCGAGCGCGGCGAGCACGACACCATCGTCAATGCGCCGCTCAAGCCCGACGACGGCGGTCCGAAATTCCGCGCCGCGTTTGAAAATGTGATCCTGCCGCAATTGAGGAAATTCAGCCCCGAACTGATCATCATCTCGGCCGGCTTCGACGCGCATTTCCGCGATCCGCTGGCCTCGCTCAATCTGCAGGCCGAGGATTTCGGCTGGGTCACGCGGCAACTGATGGAGCTTGCCGATTCGAGCGCCGGCGGCCGGGTCGTCTCGGTGCTGGAAGGCGGGTATGATCTGCAGGGGCTGAAAGAGTCGGTAGCGGCGCACGTCACCGCATTGATGGGCGCGTGAATTCCCGCCACAATACGTCCGCATAGATATCTTTGAGTCTGCGTCATCTTTAGAAGCTGGGGCGCATCCGGGAAAGCGACATGGCCGAAAACACCCAAGTGGACGTCAGGAAGCTGAGCTTCGAGCGCGCGATCGAGGAACTCGAATCGATCGTCACGCGACTCGAGGGAGGCAAGGTGCCGCTGGAAGAGTCCGTTGCCATTTACGAGCGCGGCGAGGCATTGAAGCGGCGCTGCGAGGAACTGCTGCGGCAGGCCGAGGTCCGCGTCGACAAGATCACCACGGACGCCGGCGGCCAGGTGACCGGCACGGAGCCGCTCGACGTTCAATGATGGCCGGCGACCGTGAAGCAACGCACGAGAGAGCCGTAGCCTCCGCCGGGGCTGAAACAGCCGTTTAAATAACTCCGGAAATAACGCTTGGCGGGATGCGCGGCCTGATATAGTCCGGCCGTCAGTCGGGGACATCTTTAAGTGCGCGTTGAGCACCGCCACATCATATATGTGCAGGGGTACGATCCGCGCGGCCTCGCGCAATACTACCGCATGTTCAGAACCGAACTGCGCAAGTTCAGCCGGCTGTATCAGCTCACCGCGACCGTCGGCCGCCCGCAAAGCGCCGCCGACGGCGAGACCGGGTCCTGGACCATCGATACCAGCGCGGACGACTGGCAGACCCACACCCGCTACGATTTCCTGCGCTTTGAAGATCTGATCCAGCACGATCTTGCGGCGTCGGCCTGGCACACGGTGTTCCGCGGCGAGTGGCTGTTCTGGAAGATGATCTTCAACGGCACATTCGCCCGGTTCTGGAAGGCGCATTGGCGCTTCGCCATCTTCATCGCTTACCCGCATTTGATGCTGTACTGGGAAGCGCTGGGGTCGCTGCTGGTCGGTTATGGCTGCGGCAAGGGCCTTGAAGCCCTCGGCATTGCCGGGCCGGCGAGCATGGCGGCGGCGGTCGCCACGTTCGCCGCGACGCTGTGGGCCCTGCTGAAATTTACCGAAAGCCGCAGCTACCTGCTCTATTTGATGGCCGATATGATCTGGACTTGGGAATTCGCCCACCGCCTGGAGCCGGCATGGGACCAGCGCATCGACCGCTTCGCGCAATATCTGGTCGATGCCGTCAACAACAGCGACGCCGAGGAAATCGTCATCGTCGGCCACAGTTCGGGATCGTTTCTGAGCGTCGAGATGCTGGCGCGCGCGCTCAAGCTCGATCCGGATATCGGACGGCGCGGCCCGCGCATCATGCTGCTGACGATCGGCGGCAATCTGCCGATCGTCGGCTTTCATGCCGCCTCGCAGGATTTTCGCGACCATCTGCGGCGGCTGGCGGTCGAGCCCTCGATCGACTGGATCGACTGCCAAGCCCGCAAGGACGTGATGAACTTCTACCCGTTCGATCCGATTGCCGGCCACGGCATCGACGTCGGCGCCATCAGACGCAACCCGCGGATCGTGCCGGTCCGGTTCCGCGACATCATCGATCCCGCGCATTACAACCTGTTCCGCTGGCAATTCTTCCGCGTCCATTTCCAGTTCGTGATGGCCAATGAGCGGCCGCAGCCATACGATTTCTTCATGATTACCTGCGGGCCAGTGCCCCTGCGGGAACGCATGGCTCGGCCTGACGCGGCAATGGCCATTGCGACCGGCGAT
>Ga0208589_1001064_pt1 | contig 11870 bp, 13 predicted proteins | sample NGESurshal092012_2_FD_184486 | JGI IMG/M metagenome (GOLD analysis project Ga0208589, IMG submission 184486) | Arctic peat soil microbial communities from Barrow, Alaska - NGEE Surface sample F53-2 shallow-092012 (SPAdes) | ecosystem: Environmental > Terrestrial > Soil > Wetlands > Peat ... | reverse complement strand
AATAGCGTTCTGCTCCGCCCTCGACGCCTCGGCTGCCAGGTCCGGCCAAGCCGTTTCGAGAAACAGGAAGTTCGAAGGCGTACGATCCAGTGCTTCCGGACGAGGCATTGTCACCGCGCTCCGTCGAATGCCTGGTGCTGTACGGCCTCAAACAGCGAGTCGAATCCCAGAACATGGCTGAGTACCCGCCGCTGCTGCGCCTCCATCTGGCGCAGCGTTTGGCCGAACGATTCTTGGTGCTTCAGGTGGGGCAATGGAATCGCGACGTCGGCGAGCTTAGTCTGGTTGATCTTGAATGTGCCGTTGGTGGTCGTTGCAGCCTGTTCGATTTGATCGCGGACGTCCGACGTCGACCAGACTGCCTCTAGGAAGGCAGGTGTAACGCGGGCAAAATCGACCTTCGCCCCGATCATCGTGTCCGGGAAGGCCACCCCGGGAAGATCGTTCGGGACTGCCGCTCCACGTCCCACCAGAGCAAGATTGCCATTGCCGCGAGAGACCAGGAAAGTCCCACGAGTAACCATCTGGCGTGGTGCTGGCGCTTTTGCAAACAGACACTCCTTGACCGCGCGCGCGTTGAACGTGCCCTCTCGCAATGCGGTCAGTGTCAGAACGGCGCCGCGACTCGTGCCCGCGGTCGAGGGCGAGATTCCGTTGCCTAGCGGCCCCGTGAGTAGGTCATTCAGTCGCACCCTGTCCGACGGATGGCTCTTGAGGAACTCATGTAACACCGAGTTCTTGAGATCCGCGAGCAAGGAGAGGCATCGCCGACGCGCGCCTCGGAGCGCATCAACAGCGTCGAGTGTCCGCGCGATCCGCCGCTGGACGTTGAGGGGCGGGAGTGGAACGACAACTCTTTGCAAGTCGGACAGGATCACGCGCCGAATGGCGGTGCCGGTACGCGAGCGCAGTGCCTGATCCTGAACCGAAGGGGCTCGGAGTGCCTGGCCTAGATACCGAGGATCGAGCAACGCCGGACGAGGGCGCAAAATCGCGATTGACGAAAGGACGGCGAAGTCTCGTGACTCGGAGACTACGTGGACCTTCCCGACTGTACCGTCCTTCGAGAACAGTACATCGCCGTCACTTGGCGCTGAATTGCCGGCGCGTGCACGCGCGTACTCGGCGTCTGAGATGCGGCTCGCCGAACCGAAATCGAGGTAACCGTCGTGCATGTCCTTGACCGTCAGGAATGGCACACCCTCGGGCTTCGACGGAGGCGTGTAGTGCGTCCCATCCGTCACGAAACTGCACACCTCCGAAAGCGAGGCGGTTGTCATCCGACCAATCCCTTTAGCTCCTCCAGTCCCGCCACAATCTCATCCTCAACGCGCTCAAGCTCGCTGATGATCTGCGCGGGCGCCAGGTGCTCAATCGCTTTGTGCGTCTGTTCCTTGTAGCGGTTGAGTGAAAGGTCGTACCCCTGTGCGACAATCTCTGCCTTGGAGACGCAGAAGCTCCCGTCAGTACGGGGCCTGTCACGCTCGGCGCCGTCCTTCTCGGCCCAACACAACAAGACATCGGGGAGATTGTTCTTTTCGTAGTCCTCGTCAGACAGGTCCACGACAGGAAGCGGCCCGAGCTTCGCTTCCTCTAGGAGCGGCGTACGCTTGTCGTCGAGCGTCCAGCCATCTGAGGTCACGTCGTAGTACCACACAAAATCAGTGCCGCCACTCTCGGTCTTGGTGAAGAGCAAGATCGCAGTGGAGACACCAGCGTACGGCCTGAAGACACCACTTGGGAGCTTGACAATCCCATCCAACTTCTGGTCCTCGACGAGGATACGTCGCAGCTCTTTGTGTGCTTTCGATGACCCAAAGAGCACGCCATCGGGCACGATTACAGCGGCGCGCCCTCCAGGGCGGAGCAGGCGAAGGAAGAGCGCGACGAAGAGCAGCTCGGTCTTCTTGGTCTTTACGACCTGGAGCAGGTTGCTCGCAGCTGTCTCGTAGTCCAAGCTTCCGGCGAATGGCGGATTGGCGAGGATCAGCGAGTAAAGTTCCTCCTCTCCGGCTGCGCCCTCCGAGAGGGAGTCCCTGTAACGGATATCTGGCTGCTCAACTCCGTGCAGCAGCATGTTCATCGACCCGATCCGCAGCATCGTCGGATCGAAGTCGAAGCCGTGGAACATGCTGTTATGGAAGTGCTCGCGCGCGAGCGCCTCGTGCTGGGTGTGAGGGTGCTCACGGCGGACGTGATCTCCAGCCGCAATGAGGAACCCAGCGGTGCCGCATGCAGGATCGCAAATCTCGTCGGTGGGCTGAGGCCTAACCAACTCGACCATCAGCGCAATGATGTGGCGCGGCGTTCGGAATTGACCGTTTTGCCCCGCCGTGGCGATCTTGCTGAGCATGTACTCGTAGAGGTCACCTTTGGTATCTCGCCCCTCCATCGGTAGCTCGCTGAGTAGATCTACTACCTTGCCGAGAAGCTGTGGCGTGGGGATCGTGAATCGAGCGTCTTTCATGTGCTGCGAGTAGGTGGACCCATCGCCGCCGAGCGAGCGCAGGAACGGGAAGACCCGCTCGCCCACGATCTCGAACATCTCGCCCGCCTCCCTGTCCTTGAAGCGGGACCAGCGGAGATCGCTGTAGGGCTTGCCCGGCGCTTCGTCGCCGGGCGGGAAGACGGGGCCCTCGATTGCGTCGCCCGTACGAGTGGACTTGTTCTCGCGAGTCGTATGTAGATCGTCGAGGCGGCGAATGAAGAGCAGGAAGGTGATCTGCTCCATTACCTCCAGCGGATTGGCGATCCCCCCCGACCAGAACGCATCCCAAATCCGATCAACTTTGCTCTTCAGCTCCCCGGTGATCACGGCGGCAGCCTATTCGTTCCTGCCGCCAAGCGATAGCGGGCGATGCGCGGCCGTCGGCAACCGATGCACGAGGCTCAGTCCCGGCTCGTCGGGGTGGCGCGGTCCTCTGCGGTAGGTTCGGGATCGATGACCGATCTTCTGATCTCGCGGGTGGCACCGGGCGTTGCGCGGGCCTCAACGGTCGACCCGTTCGACTCGCTGGTCGTGCATCGCATCGAGCGTAGTCAGTGGGAGTACACGCCCGAAGAACCCGGCGTCTACCTCCTATATGGCGCGGGAGTGGGCGGGAAGCTCACGGTTTACATCGGCATGAGTCGCACCAACATGCGTAGCCGGATCAAGAGCCACCACGTCAACCCGGCCAAGAACTGGTTTGGCGTCCTGTTCGCCGTACCGATCGGTAGCCCGCTTCTTTGTCCTGCTGTTGAGGCGGAGTTGATTGCCGCAGTTACGGAAGCAGGCGTCGTTGAGGTGATCGACAACAAGGCGTCCGAGAGCCTCCACGTAGGCGTGGACGACGTCCACATCGAGCCTGCCGTCGAAAAGGTTCGCAGCGCCCTCCAGCTCCTTCTCGGGAGTGACATTTTCACGCCGAGCGATGACACGTCCGTGATCGACCCGCCTGTAAAGCACCTGACGCCGCTGGCACGCGAGTATCGCGGTTCCGCATCACAGCCTCGCTCCCGTTTGGCGGACGACCCGGCATCGGCAACTCACGTCTTCGCAAAAGCCGTCGTCGCGGCTTGGGGGCGCTTCGAGGCTGACGAGCCCGATAAGCGGTTCCGCGTGCTGGGCGGAAGCGGCTGGCGTCCGCCGGTCCTGAATCCGGATGCCGTGACGTATGACAGCCAGGTGAAGGTCGGAGAGCTTCAGAAACAGCTCATCCAGGCGGGTGTTCTCGATGAAAGCACCCACCGGTTTGTCAAGGACCACGTCTTTGAGAACTGGACCGTCGCCACGCGGATTGTCAGCGGCAAGTCTCAATACTCCGGAGCCTACAACTGGCAACGACTCTTGGAGCGCTCGGACTGAAGGGCCGTCGAGCGGCTCGGCCTTGCTCCGCCGGGCCCTTCATCAGTCCTGGCTGAGGGGGCTATCCCGCGAGCCGAAACAGGACGGTGTGTCGTTGCGCCAGCTGCCCGACGGTGCAGCTGCGGCTCGCGAGGCTGCTGAGCGCCTGGCGGCGATGGTGCGTGCTCGCCGTGTTCCGGTTGATGCGGAGGCTGCTGGCGAGGTCAAGCGCCTTGGCCTCATTGCTCGCTGAGGTGCCGTGTGCTGCTGCTCGACAACTCCGCGTGGGCACGACTTGCCTCCGGACGTTTGGATAAAGATCGCGCTGAGGCGGTGGCCGCAATGGGCGTCAACCGTCGCGGTACGTCCAGACGTCGATCTAGGCTGCCACTCCGGCTCCCGGGAGCCCTACATGGACGACATCTATCGGATAAAGACCAAATCGACGGAGTCCCGCGAACTCGTCGAGCGCGTCAAGGTCGCAACTCGTCTCTCTGCGGCGCTCAGCGTCTATCGCATGGACGAACCTGAGCCGATCCGAGAGGCCTTCGAGCAGCTGATCGGCAAGGCTGTCGGGGGCTCGTTCACGATGATCCCGCCGTTCTATACGGACTACGGCCTCAACATCACCGTCGGTCGGCGGGTCTTCATCGGCTACGACTGCACGTTCACGGGCCATGCGCCGATTGACATCGCAGACGAGGTGATGATCGCCCACAAGGTCAACCTGATCACCGGCGGTCATCCCGTCGAGCCGGACGAACGGTACGCGTACATCACCGCGGAGCCGATCACGATCGATACGAACGCTTGGATCGGCGCTGCCGCGACCGTGTTGCCCGGTGTGCACATCGGAGCCGGTTCCGTTGTCGCCGCGGGCGCCGTCGTGACGCACGATGTCCCGCCGGCGACGCTCGTCGCGGGTGTGCCGGCGAAGGTCGTGAGGAACCTGTAGCGCAGGAAATCTGGCTCGCGTTGCCGTGCGCGGTCGTCTACCTACTCTCAGCCGGCGAATACACGACCGGCTTCCCCGGCACGAAGGCTTCGGTCTCAAAGAAGCGTCGCGGAGTCGTGCTCGGGCGAACTGCCGTGACGTTGCACGGCGGCCAGCGGCGGAAGATCACCGTCAAGCTCGATGCGGCCGGCATGCGCATGCTCAAGCAAAAGCACAAGCTCGTCGTCTACTTCACGGCAACGCAGGCCGGCCTCGGCAGCTCACCGCCGCAGCTGCTGAAGCGCGCGAAGATCGTGCTCCGCTATCACGGCTGACGACGCCGGCCGCCGACCGACTTGGTCGGCGGCCGTGTGAGCATCACTCGTCAAAGAGCAGCGCCAACGCTGACTCGATCGAGACGCGGATCGGCGGCACGCGAGAAGATCTCCTCCTCTGCCGGGGTGCGCCGCGCGTGTCGCGAGCCGAGGCCGACCAGTAGCAACATGATCAATGCGACTCCAAAGGACGCGATCGCACCCCAGAACATGATCACGCCGACCGTCGCGAAGCCGTATGCCTCGAGCAGGAGCCCGCGCAACGTCGTTCCCTGAAACGACGTCTGCTCGAGTGTTTTCAGGCTCGCATCATTCGGCTTCGCCAGTGCTGCGGCGCTGATCTTCGAGTAGACGCCGTGGTATGGCATCTCGGCGAGGTGCGCGGCGATGAAGTGGTCCGCGTATGCCTGCGCCTGCTGGCCGGTGAGGAGCTGCTGGCCAGCGTACTCCTCGAGGTAGGGGATCATCCCAGGCGTGATCTCCGTGCCGGGCCTCGCCTGGGCGAACGCCGCCTTCGGCGGGAAGAAGATCTGCTGCTGGGAGAGCTGCTTGTGGACGTTTGAGTGGGTGAAGCTGTAGCCCCACATCAACAGCCCACCTGCGACGAGCAGGACAACTACCAGGACGATCCCGCCGAAACTGGTCAAAGTGTCGAAAACCCTACGACGCATCGTGCTGGCTCCTTCGGTCGGATAGCAACGCTCGGGTCGAGGGCCGACAGGGATCGTCAGCGAGAGCGTCAGGTGCCGCACTCGCGTGCGATGAGACGTTCCTCACGACAAGGTTAGGCCTGCGTAAGGCACTCGAGCAGCATCGTGCGCTCTGACGAACCCGACCAAGGGAATGCAACGTGAACCGAATATCGACGTTTTGCGCGATAGGCGCACTTGCCATCGCCGGCGGAGCGCTCGCGGGCTGTGGTGGCGGCTCTGCGACGGGCGCCACGGCGGCATCGACCGCAGACACCACTGCCCAGAGCACCACCAAGTCGGTGCCGTCACTGACGATCGCGACGTACAAGACGCCCGAAGACGGGACGCTGATCAGCGGCGAAAACAACAGGACGCTCTACGTGCTCGAGGCGGATGAAAAGTCGACATCGGCGCACGAGAAGCTCAGCACCTGCTACGCGGGCTGCGCGGCCGTCTGGCCCCCGGCGCTCGCTTCCGGCGCTCCGGCCGTGGCCGGCAAAGCGAACGCGTCCTTGCTCGGTCTGACGATGCGCCGCGACGGCAGCAAGCAGGTCACCTACAACGGTCTGCCGCTCTACTACTACGCGGCCGACACGAAGGCGGGCCAGGCCACCGGCAACCACCTCAAAGACAGCTTCGGGCTCTGGGTCGGCATGCTTGCGAGCGGCAAGCTCGCCCCGGACGGCGCCTCTTGAGCCAGGGCCGAGCCGACCGCGCGATACGCGGCGGCTGAATTCACCAGGCTGCGAGCCCGACCTCGGTTTGGCCCGCAGCCGGTGGCGCCGTGGTGTTCAGCTTGGCGGTCGTTGCGTGCCTTCATCGCGCCGTGCGAGTCAGGCCGGCTGCGAGACCGGCGTCGGCTGCCCGCGCGCCGTGCTGCCGGCCGGCAGCAGCAGCGAAAGCGCGGCGGTCACCAGCACGAACGCAGTCGACGTCCACAAGCACGCTTCGAGACCGTGCCATTCGTACATGACGCCCGAGAGCACCGTGCCGGCGAGCCGTCCGAGCGCGTTTGCCATGTAGTAGAAGCCGACATTCATCGCGACCTTGTCGTTGTCGGAGTACGCGAGGATCAGGTAGGAATGGACCGCCGAGTTCATCGCGAAGACGACGCCGAACGGGATCAGGCCGACGATGATCGCGACTGTCCCGTCGACGTCGGCGCCGAGCGCGATCGCGATTGCGGCGGGGCACAGCGCGAGCACGAGCGCGAGCCGCAGCGCGCTGCGCCCGTCCGGCTCGCCGCCGTCACCATTACCGCCCGCGCGGCCGCGCACGAAGCGCGGCGCCGCTGCCTGGACGGCGCCGTAGCCGATCACCCACGCGGCCAGCAGCGCTCCGGCCTGCCAGAAGGACCAGCCGAGCACGGCGTAGAGGTAGAAGGGGAGACCGACGACGAACCAGACGTCGCGCGCGGCGAACAGGAAGATGCGTGCGGCCGCGAGCACGTTGACGGCGCGGTTGTTCGAGAACATCTGGCGGAACTTCGCGGCCTTGTCGGGCTTTCCGAGGTGCCCGTGCATCAGCCGTGAGCTCAGCACGAGTGCGACGAGCGTCATCGCCGCGAGGATCAACAGCGCCGTGTGAAAGCCCGTCACGCTCAGCAGTAGCGCGCCGAGGAAGAAGCCGATCCCCTTCAGCGCGTTCTTCGAGCCCGTGAGCAGCGCAACCCAGCGGTAGAGCGCCGACTCGCTGCCCGCGGGTACGACGAGCTTCACGGCGCTCTTCGAGCTCATCTTCGTCAGGTCCTTCGCGACGCCCGAGAGCGCTTGCGAGGCCATCACGTAGGGGACGACGAGCAGCGAGGCAGGGGCGAAGCCGAGCATCGCCAGCGCCACGATCTGCACGGCGAGCCCGAGGAAAAGAGTCACCTTCAGCCCCCAGCGCACCGCGAGGAAACCGCCGACGAGGTTCGTGAAGACGCCGGCGACCTCGTACAGGATGAACAGCGACGCGACCTGCAGCGGGCTGTAGCCGAGCTTGTCGAAGTAGAACAGGACGAGCGTGCGCGTCGCGCCGTCGACGAGCGTGTCTGTCCAGTAGGCGCCCGTCACGAGCGCGTAGTTGCGCACGTCGCCGCGCGGCGACCCGGCAGCTGGCGACCCCGCAGCCGTCGCGCTTCTAGCCATCGGCGATCGTCGGCTGCTCGCTCGGAAGGCTCCTCACGACCGTCCGTGCGAGCTCTGCGAGGCGATTCGCGTAGCCCCACTCGTTGTCATACCAAGCGAGGATCTTCACCTGCGTTCGATCCGTCACGATCGTCGACAGCGCGTCGACGATGCCCGAGCGAGGGTCGTCCTTGAAGTCGATCGAGACGAGCGGGCGCGACTCATAGCCGAGGATGCCCGCGAGCGGCCCGCTCGCGGCAGCCTCGAGCAGCCCGTTGACCTCCTCGACGCTCGTCTCGCGAGCGACCTCAAACACGCAGTCGGTCAGCGATGCGTTCAGCAGCGGGACGCGCACGGCGAGGCCGTTCAGCTTGCCCTCGAGCTCGGGGAATATCAGACCGATCGCGGTTGCCGATCCCGTGCTCGTCGGGATCAGCGAGACGTTCGCCGCGCGCGCTCGGCGCAGATCCTTGTGCGGAGCGTCGACGACGCTCTGCGTGTTCGTCATGTCGTGCAGCGTCGTGATCTGACCGTGCTCGATCCCGACGCCCTCGTGGATCACCTTGACGACCGGCGCGAGGCAGTTCGTCGTGCACGAGGCTGCGGTCAGCAGGCGATCGCGCTCGGGGTCGTAGAGATCGTCGTTGACGCCGACGACGATGTTCAGCGCCTCACCCTTAACTGGCGCGGCGACGATCACCTTGCGAACGCCTTGGCGGAAGTAGGGCTCGAGCGCCTCGGGCGTGCGAAAGCGCCCAGAGCACTCCAGCACGACGTCGACGCCGAGCTCGCCCCACGGCACTGCACCGGGCTCGGCGGCGGCGCTGTAGCCGAGCGTCGCGCCCTGGACCGTCAGCGCATCGTCCTCGCCGTGAACGTCCTCAGACCAGCGCCCGTGAACCGAGTCGAAAGTCAGCAGGTGAGCAGCGGTGGCCGCGTCGCCGGCGGTCTCGTTTATGTGCGCGAACTCGAGCTCGGGCCAGTCCCAGGCCGCGCGCATCGCGAGGCGGCCGATCCGACCGAAGCCGTTGATCCCGATGCGAGCGCTCATCGGACGCCGATTCCGCTCAACGCCTTAGAAAAGTCGCCGCTCGGGACCATGGAGAGAACTCTATTAGATTGACGGACGTGATTTCAATTGGTATATGTATATAGATGTCTGTCGATCTCGAGCTGGCGCCGAAGCAGAAGCGAGCAGCCGGTGAGCGCTGTTGTGAGCCTGTCGTCTACCCCGACGTTCAGCGCGATGAAGCCCTGCGTATGGCCGAGGTCGCGAAGGCGCTCGGCGACCCGATCCGCCTGCAGCTCGTCGACGTGCTGCGCAAGCACGCCGGCAAGGTCTGCGTCTGTGAGCTCGTGCCGCTGTTCGACATCTCCCAGCCGACGCTTTCCCACCACCTGAAGAAGCTGCGTGACGCCGGGATCGTCGATTCCGAGCGCAAGGGCCTGTGGGCCTACTACTACGTGATCCCCGACGCAGTGAAGGAGCTGTCCGCATGGCTAAGCTGAGCGCCGCCGAGACGACCGCCAACGCGTGCTGTGCGCCGGAGGCCCAAGCAAGTTGCTGTGAGTCGAGCGCCAAGGCCGAGTGCTGCGGCGACAGCCGTGCCGACGGCTGCGGGTGTAGCGCCGGGAAGCTGGCCGATGCCCCGGCCGGCGATATCCGCGAGCAAGTGCGCGAGCGCTACGCCGCTGCCGCGACGCAGTTCTCTAGGACCGACCCAGGCGCCGGCTGCTGTGCCCCGAGCGAGACGTTCGATGGCGGTAGCGACGTGTTCGGCGCTGCCCTCTACGCGCTCGGCGATCGTGAGCAACTGCCGGACACCGCGACGCTCGCGTCGCTCGGCTGCGGCAATCCGACGGCTGTCGCGGAGCTTCACGAGGGCGAGACTGTGCTCGACCTCGGCTCGGGCGGCGGGATCGACGTGCTGCTCTCGGCCAAGCGCGTCGGCCCGACGGGCAATGCGATCGGCCTCGACATGACCGACGAGATGCTTGCGCTCGCGCGCGAGAACGCACGAAAGGCGGGCATCGAGAACGTCGATTTCCAGAAGGGCTACATCGAGCAGATACCGCTCGGCGACGCGAGCGTCGACGTGGTCATCTCCAACTGCGTCATCAACCTCTCCGGCGATAAGGCCAAGGTGCTGCGCGAGGTCGCACGCGTCCTGCGTCCCGGCGGACGCTTCGCCGTCTCAGACGTGATCGCGGATGAGGGCATGGACGACGCCACGCGCGCGAACATGCAGGCCTATACAGGCTGCGTCGCAGGGGCGCTCACCGAGCGCCAGTTCCGCGCGGCCCTGACTGACGCGGGCCTGACCACCATCGAGATTCGCGGGACGCACCGCGTGCACGATCAGGCGACTTCCGCCATCGTGCGCGCACGCAAGCCTGAGTGAGCCGCGCGGCGTGATTCTTATTGTCCATTTAGTCCTGCCGCGACGAGCATCAAGATTCACGAGGCCCTCCCGGTCGGGTCGGACTGCGATGACGCAACTGCTTTAGCTGCCCGTCCGCAGGCATCCGATCCCCGGCAAGAACCGACCAACCCGAGCTGCATACCCCGCATATCGCCCGCCGTGGACCGCCAGTAGGTAGGGCTCCTCGACGAACCGCGTCTGCAGTTGCAGCGCAACGAGCAGAAGCAGTGCTCCCGCGATCGTCACGACGTTTGGCGAAAGCAAAGCAAAGCCGCCGAAAGCCGGGATCATCGCTGCATAGATCGGATTGCGCACGAACGTGAACGGGCCGTTCATGACCAGCTCCGTGCGCTCTGACGGATCGACGCCGACGCGCCACGCATCGCCCATCGCAAACTGAGCGATCGCTGTGATCGCGATTCCCAGAGAAGCGAGCGCGGCGCCGAGGATGCCGGCGAGATCGCCGTCGAGAACCGAGATCGAGCCAAGCACGCCGGCGAGCTCAAGCGTCGTCCCTGCGAGACAGAGCAACACCGCCACCGCGAGCAGCACTCCGGCGAGGCGCTCCACGGACACCGGCTCGCCGCGCACGCCCGCGAAGCCCGTCGAGCCTGTCCTGTGGATCTGCACGACCATGCGCACGCCGACGGCGAGCAAGCCGTAGATCAACAGGAGCGTCAGTCCTAGTGCGGGCATCGCCGTATAGTGAGCAATTGCTCATATGTCCGCAACTCGCATTCCGACCGGGAGGCTCACGCCGCGAAAGCTCCCCAAGCAGGCGCGATCTGAGGCAACCGTCGAGGCCGTCGTCGAAGCGGCTGCTCAGGTTTTCGAGCTTCACGGCTACGCGGCCGGGACCACGAACAGGATCGCCGAGCGAGCCGGCGTGTCGATCGGCTCGCTCTACCAGTACTTCCCGAACAAGGACGCGATCCTCGTCGCTCTCGTGCGTCGGCATCTCGCCGAAAGCACCGCCGTGCTCGAGTCACATCTCGAGCGACTCGAACGCGGCGCGAGCTTCGATGAGCTCCTGCCGGACGTCGTCGAAGCGATGGTCGCGATGCACGCGCTCGCGCCTGGTCTTCACCGCGTTCTCTTCGAGGAGACACGGCTCCCGCCGGCGCTCCGTGCGGAGCTTGATGGTCTCGAAGACCGACTCATCGACCTGACGGCCGATGCACTTCCCGACGATCTCCGCGATCCGCGCCTCTTAGGCCGCGTGATCGTCAACACGATCGAGGGCCTCACTCACCGGCTAGTGCTACGCCGACCGACAGGCGTCAGCTCCGAGCAGATCGCCCGCGAGATAACCGCGCTCGTGCGCGCCTACATCCGGACGTCGCTCACGTGGTGACGCCTCGCTCGCGCCCCTGAAAGAACGCATGCTCGCGCTTGCCCATCGCCGTAACGGGCTCGGCGTCCTTGCAGTACTCGACGGCGAACGAGCGCCAGTCGTTGCCCGCGCGCAGTTGCGCGATCACCGACATCGCCCCGATCTCGGCCCTCGCCAACAGCGCGTAGTCCGCCGGCATCGTGCAATGCCGCAGGACAT
>Ga0208589_1001063_pt1 | contig 11879 bp, 8 predicted proteins | sample NGESurshal092012_2_FD_184486 | JGI IMG/M metagenome (GOLD analysis project Ga0208589, IMG submission 184486) | Arctic peat soil microbial communities from Barrow, Alaska - NGEE Surface sample F53-2 shallow-092012 (SPAdes) | ecosystem: Environmental > Terrestrial > Soil > Wetlands > Peat ... | reverse complement strand
TACGAACTCGCCACCGACGTCCCCGCCCGCCACCGGATCCGCGAAGCATTCGACCAGCTCACGATGGCCATCTGATCACCTGGCCATCCTTGTCAGCACGCTCTGTCATGTGCATCGATCGGCCAATGCAACACTGCCGTCTGCGGTCCTCGACCCCGTTCCAGGGGAATGCGGGTGATCGTGGTCACGCCGGGAACGGCCGACCTGGCCGTGATGGCCGTTAATCTCATGGATCCGCGCCGCCGGGAGGTGGTGCTCGAGACTTCCGGGCCTCGGCTGCCTCACTCGGGGGCAGGAGGACGGCCAGGCGCAAGTGGCGTCATCCGCCGCGTGAGCAAGGGCATCAGCAGCGCGGAGGCCACGTAGCAATCGGTGACCCAGCGGCCGCAGCCCGGCCGGCGCGTAGTGCTTACCAGGCCGCGGACCTGCTGGCCGGGCGCCCGGCAGCCGACCGTGAGCGCCGGCCGGTGAGGGAGGTCTTTGCGTCGTGCCGGGCGACCCAGCTCGGCCATCACCGGCTCGGCCGCCGCCCCGGCGACGGCGGCTCTGGCCGCGCGGCGGCGAGATACCCGGAGCCTCCCGAACGGCCTGCCACCCGCCCCAGGTCGGACAGAGCAGAAAGTAACCTGCGGGCCGGGGGCATCGCGGCGCGGCGCTAGTCTCGTCGGCGTTCGAGGCGAAGTGCGAGCTTGGGACAGGCGCGGATGGCGACGCGGGCATCGCCGAGCTGGTCGGCTGGCACGGCCTCGCGCCTGATGATGGGGAAGCCCCAGTCATCGAGCGTAATCAGCTCGGGCACCATGTCGGCGCAGAGGCCGCGGCTGTCGCAGGCGATGGGGTCGACCCGTAGCCGCGCGCCCGCCCGGCGGCCGGGCCTCACCGTTATCGCCGGGCCCGCGGCGGAAGCGGCAGGATGCTGGCGGTCCCCGCGCACCGGCCCTGGGCATGCAGGCCCAGTTCGGCGGCGAACACTCTGAGGGCACTGCGCACCAGGCGGGCGGTGCCGTCGGGGTGGCGGCAGGCGCCGCGGCCGTCGACCTGGCCGAGCCACCGCAGCAGCATCCGCAGATCGCTGGTCCGGCCCTCGGCGATCCCCTCGACCTGGCCGGCCACGGCGTCGAGGCCGAACAGGCACGGGCCGCACTGTCCCGCGGATTCCCCAGCCAGGTACCGCACCAGCCGGGCGGTCTCGCGCAGTCCGCAGGCGTCCTCGGGGAGCGCCGCGATCAGCCCGGCGCCGACCCCGGCGCTGAGGTCCGCGAGCCCGACCGACGAGAACGGCCGGCTCGTCGCCTCGGCGGCGTCGACCCAGGTCCCGGAGTAGCCGCCGATCAGCAGGGCCTGCAGCGCCGCGGACGGGCCGCCCGCCAGGCCGAGCACCTCCGCGGTCGGCGTGCCGAGGGCGATCTCGCGCACGCCGGGCTCGCGCACCGCGCCCAGGATGGTGACCAGCATTGACCCGGGCTCTCGCGGTGTTCCGGCCATCCGGAACCATGCGGCGCCGTACCGGGCGATGAGCGCGAGGTGCGCGAGGGTTTCGACGTTCTGGACAAGGGTCGGCGCCCCGCCGAGCCCTCGCTCGGACAGCCGGGGCGGCGTGACGGTAGGCGTCGGAATGCCCGCGCCCACCCAGTGCACGACCGCGCTGGCCTCACCGCCGACGAACCGGTCCGCGGCCGTGACGACCCGGATGCGGACCAGGTCGATTCCGGCCCGGATCCGCTCGCTGACGGCCTGCTCGGTGATGTCGCGGACCGCGCGATGCGCGACGACGACCGCTTCCCGGGCCCCGACGATCTCGGCCGCGACGACGGCTCCGTCGAGGACCAGGTGCGGCGACCGGGCGAGCAGCACCTGGTCCTTTGCGCTGGCGGGCTCGGCCTCGGTGCCGTTCGCCACGACGACCGGGTGGCGCCCGGCCGCCGTAGCGGCCAGCTTGCGCGCCGTGGGAAAGGCCGCACCGCCCCGGCCGGTCAGGCCAGCGCGCTCCACCTCCTCGATCAGGGCCTCGCGCCGCCTGCTGTCCCGGCCGGGGAACGCGACCGGCCCGTACCGGGCCACATGGTCGGCCAGGCTGGCGGGACTGGCCGCGAAGCCAGCCGGCAGCATCCGCGGCAGCGTGCCGGCCGGCCTGACCGGTCCTGCCTGGCAGTGAGTCTGGGTGACTCGCACTATGCCGATGTCCTTTCTGGCGGACTGACCTGCGCAGGGGTGTCAGCCAGCTGGCTGATCGGGGTGGTGTCCCGGATGGCGTGCAGGAGGCGGGCCAGGACGGCCGTCGCTACCGCGGCGGCGCAGCCCCACTCGGTCAGCGCGACCCACCAGATCCGCAGGTCGTTACCCGCGGTGAGGGAGTGCGCGAAGGCGGCCGGCCAGGCCAGGTAGGCGAGCCAGTGCACGGCGCGCCAGGCCCGGTAGCCCAGGCGGCGGCGCGCCAGGCTCGTGAGGAGTACCGCGGCGCCCAGGTCGACGGTCAGGGTGCCCAGGCCGGTCGCCAGGACCCGGTACCCGGACGTGAACGGCAGCACCGTGGCCGCCCAGCCGATCGTGACGTAAGGGTCCAGGATCGCGGTCCCGACGTGCAGTCCGAGGAAGGCCACGCAGAACAGCGCGAGGGTGCGGTGCAGCTCGGCGGCGGCGAGGCGCCGCCAGCGGCCTGTCGCCGAGCCCAGCCGGGCGGCCACGCCCGCCACCACCACCGCGCTGAACGCGGTCAGCAGGGCCAGGCCGCTGCCCCGCGAGACCAGCCACAGCCCCTGGGATCCCGCGACGGCGGCGGCCGCGCTCATCGCCGGCCACCCGGCCGGCGCACCCCGTCGTACACGTGGGTGCCCGGCGGCACCGGCAGCGTCGCACCCTCGGCGGCCGGCCAGCCGCCGAGATAGCGCACCTCGCCGTCGGGCGCAACGAGCCGGGCCGGCAGGCCGGCCGCGGTTAGCCAGTCGACCGCCCGCGAGCCGGCGACGATCGCCGCCGTCGTCGCGGCGTTCGCGTCGGCGCAGGTCGCCGCCACCGCGCTCACCGCCTGCCAGGGCCCCGCCGCGGGCAGCCCGGTCCGGGGATCCACGATGTGGTGCAGCGACCGGCCCCCGCGCCGCCACTGGCGGCAGGTCACCGAGGAGGTAGCGACCGCTCCGCGTGGCAGCCGCACAAGCTGCGCGCTCAGCGAGCTGACCGGGTCCGGCCCGTCCGCCACGGTGACTGGCCAGCCGTCCTGGGGCGATGTCCCGGCAACGGCGATATCGCCGCCGAGGCTGACCAGGACGCCGCCAGGCTGCCCGCAGGCGGACCTGGCCGCCGACGCGGCGCGGTCGGAGCCGACGGCCTTGGCCGTGGCGCCCAGGTCGAGCCGGACGCCGGGCGGCAGCCCGAGCATGGGCCCGTGGAGCTCGACCAGCTGCCATCCGGGGGCCGGGACCGGCGCACCGGGCGGCTCGCCGCATTGCTGGTCGATGGCGGCGAAGTCACGGTCATAGCCCAGGGCGGTCAGCGCATCGCCGACCGTAGGATCCACCCAGCCACCAGTCCACCGGGCCGCGGCCAGCGCCACGCCGACCGCCTCGGTCAGCCCGTCGCTGAGCATGAACAGCCCGCCGCCGCCCTGGTTGAGCCAGGAGATCTCCGAGTCCGGCCGGAACCGGCTGGCCTGCAAGTCCAGGTCGCCCAGCACGCCATCCACGGTGGCGCAGGCCCGGCCCAGGCCCTCCGGCGGCCACACCGCGACGCGGGCGGTGGTGCCCAGGGCGTCGCGTTCCGCGACCGCCAGGGCATCGTCGCCCGTCGTGACCCGCCGCCAGGAGGTCAGGCCGGCCAGGTCCGCTACTGAGATCGTCATCATCGTCATCAGTTGTCGTGGTAGGCCGGAGCGTGCCGGACGTGGTTGACGACGGTCTTACCGTTGACCACGCGGGTCGTGGTGGTCGTCGTCACGCCGGATCCGCTCGTGGTCGCGACCGAGTGACCGGCCTTCGGCCCGGTCGCGCCGGCCGCGGCACCTGTCCCGGTCGTCGCCCCGGCACCCGTCCCGGTCGTGGTCCCGCCACCCGCGGCCGAGGTTGCGCCAGGCAGCGCCTGGTGGGCAAGCGCGACAGTGGCGGCACCAGTGCCGACGATCAGCGCGGCCGCCGTCCAGTTGCTCATTCGCCTGACTTGCTCGAGGCCGGGACCTCGGGCCGGCACGGCCGGACGGGGCGGGTCGGCCTGCCATGAGTCGCCGGGTCCCGGCAGCGGCACCCGGCCACTGCGGTACGCGCGATCGGAGTCCATCTTGGTTTCCTTTCACTTTCTCTTTCGCCCTGACTGCCGGATCTGCCTGGCGACCCGATCATGCGCAAGCGCGGATGAATCGATCGTGAGAGCCTCATGAGAGGCCTCACATCTGGGAAACGCTTCTGTGCTCAGCTCCGGGTTCTCATCGTTCTCTCATCTGGCGCTGCGTAGTCTCACGGCATGCGGGTGCTCGTGATCGAGGACGAGGTGCGGATGGCGCGCCTGGTCAAGCGCGCCCTCGAAGAGGAGGGCCACGCGGTCGACGTCGCCGCTGATGCGCCGGACGGCCTGTGGATGGCGACCGAGAACCGGTATGCCGCGATCGTCCTGGATGTCATGCTGCCGGGCTTCGATGGCTTGGAGCTGTGCCGGCGGCTGCGCACGGCGGGCATCTGGGCGCCCGTGCTCATGCTCACCGCCCGCGACGAGGTCGGCGACCGGGTGCGCGGCCTCGACGCCGGGGCCGACGATTACCTGGTCAAGCCCTTCAGCCTGCTGGAACTAGCGGCACGGCTGCGCGCGCTCGGGCGCCGGGACGACCGGCGGCGGCCGGTCGTGCTGTCTGAGGGCGACCTCCGGCTGGACCCGGCCGGCAAGCGGGCGTGGCGCGCCGAGACCGAGCTCGCGCTGTCGCCGAAGGAGTTCTCGCTGCTCGAGTTCTTCCTGCGCCACCCGGGGACGGTGCTCACCAGGTCCCAGCTCATCGAGGCCGTCTGGGACTTCGCCTACGACGGCGGCTCCAACGTTGTCGACCAGTACGTGAATTACTTGCGCCGCAAGGTGGATGCGCCGTTCGGCCGCCACGACCTGGAAACGGTGCGGGGCATGGGCTACCGCCTCCGGCAAGAGCCGGCGCAGTAGGCGGCGCGGGAATGTCGATCCGGCTCCGGCTTGCCCTCGTCTTCACGATCGCGGCGGCGGTCCTGTTCGCGCTGGGCAGCTGGCTGTTCGTGGCCGAGCTGTCGTCCTCGCTGCTTCGCTCGGTCGACGCCCAGCTGGCGGCCCAGCTCAGCGGGGCCAGCCGGTACCTGCCCGCCTCCGGCCGCGCGGCGCCGGCCGCGGGCAGCCCGGCGCCCGGCGAGTACGTCATCCAGGTCATCGATACCGCCGGCCGGGTCCGCGGTGCCAGCCCCGATGCCGGTATCACGCCGCTGCTCGCCGCGGCCCAGCTGCGCCGGGCCCAGAGCGGCCGCATCGTTGTCACGACGAGCTCTGATGGCGAGCGTGAGCGCCTGATGGCCGGCCCGCTGGCCGGCCGGCCGCGGCGTCCCGGCTGGGTGGCCGTCGCCGGAGTATCGCTGGAGTCCTTCGACGCCACGCTAGGCGATGTGACCCGGAGCCTGGTGATCGCGGGCGTGGTGCTCGTGGCGGCGGCGGGGCTCGGCGCCTACGGGCTGGCCCGCGCCGCCCTGTCGCCCGTCGAGCGGCTGCGGCGGGAGGTGGCCGCGCTGTCCGAGCGCGACCCGGCGCCGGGCGTGCAGGTCCCGGCGACGCGGGATGAGATCGCCGCGCTAGCGACCACGATGAATGACCTGCTGAGCCGGCTCCAGCGGGCCCTCGCCCGGCAGCGGGCGCTGGTCGCGGACGCCAGCCATGAGCTGCGCACCCCCTTCGCCGTCCTGCGCGGCGAGCTCGAGCTGGCCGGGCGGCCGGGGCGGACCCGGGAGGAACTCGCCGAGGCGGTCGCGCGGGCCGGCGAGGAGACCGCCCGCCTGGCCCGCATCACCGAGCAGCTGCTCTTGCTGGCGCGCAGCGACGAGGACCGGATGCCCCCCCGGCTGGAGCAAACCAGCATGGCGGCACTGCTGGCCCGCAGCGCGGCCCGAGCCGCGGCCCGGGCGAGCGCCGCCGGGGTCACCAGCGAGGTAGCCGCGTCCGCTGGCCTGGCCGCGCAGGTGGACCCGGACCGGATCGGCGAGGCCATCGACAACCTGGTCGATAATGCGCTGCGGTTCGCGCCGGCGGGCACGGCGATCCAGCTGCGCGCCCAGCCGACCGGGCGCGACGGCCGGGACCTGGAGATCGAGGTCACCGACCGCGGCCCGGGGTTCCCCGCCGACTTCCTGCCGCACGCCTTCGAGCGCTTCCGCCGCCCGGACATCGGCCGGGCGCGGTCCGATGGCGGCGCGGGTCTCGGACTGGCCATCGTCAGCGCCATCGCCCAGGCTCATGGCGGCCGCGCCGTGGCCCGCAACCTGGCCGACGGCGGCGCCGCGGTAGCCCTGTACCTTCCCGGCGCGGCAGATGCCCCCGACCCGGTGACAAGGGCCCCTAGAGAACTCCCGGGGCCGCCGGGACCTTAGTGCCTCGCGGCCGGTGACTACGCCCCTGGCTGGGCAGCGGCGCTGGAGGGAACCGGCAGCTGTGCCGCCGGGCTGGCCCCGCTCTCCTCGCCGAGCCCGGCGTCGCGCCTATCGTCGCCCAGCTGCTGATCAGCTGGTCCCACCCCGGCCGGGTCCGGGACGAGGCCGCCTTCGCCTCCCGGGTCGCGGCCTCGCATGGCCCAGTGCAGGGCACGCCGGGCATGGACGATCCGTCCACGATCCCGGGCATTTCTCCTCCTCAGCGGCGAGCGTTTCCCCTGATCCAGGGGGACACCCAGCAGCAGTGTCGCACCGCCGCCGAAACTTGGCCGGCAGGGCAGTTCGGGCCGGCCGGGAGGGCCCTTGGTCCCGGGTAGTCCCAGGCCGGGCCTAAGGTCCCGGCGGAAGGGGCGCTACGCCCCTGCGCCGGGGCCGCCAGCTGGGGTGATGCTCGGACACACGAGATAACGATCAATAGGAGGAGGCGGGCATGTCCGGGCCGCAGGGTACGCAGTCGCGCATCGTGGTAGGAGTCGACGGCTCAGAGCCCTCCCGGGAGGCGCTCCGCTGGGCGGTGCGGCAGGCCGGCCTCACCGGAGCCACCGTCGAGGCCGTCATCGCGTGGCACTTCTTCCCCTACATCGCAGCCGGGTACGCGTGGGCGCCGCTCGCGGCGATGGAGGTCGCGACGTTCGCCGAGACCGCCCAGAAGGTGGTAACGGACGCCGTCAGCAGCGCGGTCGATCCGGCCAGTACGGTGCCGGTCACCACGAAGGTGGCCGAGGGCAACTCCGCTCAGGCGCTACTCGACGCGGCCAGCGGCGCTGAGCTCCTGGTCGTGGGGAGCCGCGGGCACGGGGGGTTCACCGAGGCGCTGCTCGGCTCAGTCAGCCAGCACTGCGTCCACCACGCGCCGTGCCCAGTCGTGATCATCCGCGGCAAGGCCGGTTCCAGGTAGCGCGGCAGCCGGCGGCGGGGCGGACGTCGCGCATGTCCCCGGACCCGCCGGGCAGCCGCGCCATGCCGGCCTGGCCGGACCTGCGCTCCAGGCCGTCACTCGGCTCCGCAGCGCTCAGCGCGCCATCGACGAGCAGCCAGACAGTCAGGCCGGGGTCGACGCTGAAACGGCGATCGTGATCTGGGCCCGGAAGAACTCCCGGCGCCCTGGCGTTCGGTGCGCCACCACCAGCCGGCCCGCAGGACCGACGGGATGGTGATATCGCCGCATTCTGCTTCTGCCTCGACGGACACCCCGAACGGGTAACGGCCGAGGGGCGCGCCGGCGGGGTTGCCCCAGCGGTTCTCCCTGACCTTGAGCAGGCGGCCGCCGGTCCCGGCGCTCAGCTCGGCGCTCTCGTCCTGCGCGGCGAGCTGGAGGGAGGCGATCGCGGTGCCGGCCTGCTCCCCCGGCCGCCAGCCCGCCTGCGGGTACGCGGTCGGCAGCAGTGTTATCTCGCCTGAGAGCCGGCCGCAGGCACTGCGGGTCACGTCGGCCCCGGACGCCGCCACCACCGGCAGCAGGCCGAGGAGCCGCCAGGACATCTGCCCGGTCCCGGAGCTGAGCCGGTCAAAGCCCGTCACCGGCAGCCCGGCCACCCGCGCGGTAGCGGCCCAGATGGAGCCGTCCGGCGGTGCCAGCACCTGCCGGGCGGTGAAGGACCGCGACCGGCCCAGCCGGGTCTGCCCGCGCACGGAAGGCTCCGCCGGCCGCCCCAGCGGAGTCCCCGGCGCAATCGCATGGCACAGCCAGCGCCGCGTCGGCTCGGGCAGCCCCGCGAGCATCGCGGGGACGAACGCGGGATAGCCGCCCGCCGGTTCCGCGAGGCGCAGCCAGCCCTGCCGGACGGCGCGTGCCTCACCGGCACTCGCACGGGCGCTGGCGCCGCGGCCAGGCTCACGCGCCCTTCCGGATCCGCCGGCCGGTGACGCGGACGGGGCGTGACGCCGATGAAGTGATTGCGCTCGCCGCCGGCCCACGGCTCCACGCCCGCGGCCCGGGCCGCCTCCTGCTCATCCTCGGCGTCGAGATGGTGAGCAGGTCCCTGGACCAGGACGCTCCAGCCTTCCCGCGCCGCCTCGTCGAGATGGTCAACGTCGAACGCCACCCGGTACTCGCCGTGCTCGATCCCCGTGCGCAGGTCCTCCTCCGTCAGGCCGCCCTGCGCGGTGGGGAACAGGATGGCACCGTCGGCCAGCTGGTAGTCGACCAGGAAGACGGTCAGGTCGTAGCTCCCGACGAAGGCGATCTGTTATTCGCTACGGCGGTAGGCCCGATGCGCGATCCCGGGCAGGGACCGAGGTCACCATCCCAGGCAGACGGTCCTGGCGATTCGCCAGGGGTGCCTGGGTCCGGCAGGCTCCAGCAGCGCTAGATGGCGGCATCGGCCGACCGTGTCCGCGTCCAGGCCGCATCGGCCCCGAGCGCCCTGGTCGACGGTGCCCACGGCACCTGGCAGGTCCGCTGCACAGCTCGCGGGCGGTGGTCCTGCACCTACCTGCTGGACGCACCTTCACCGCCGAACGTGCCGGGCCCCGCCCGTGCCGTCGCCAAAGTCAGGGACCGGCGCACCGGCCATCCCCCGGCCCGCCCCCGACAGCTGCGTGAGCACGTCGCGGACCGCTTTGCCTTCACTGCGGGGGATCGCGTGCCCGGGGAACTGGCCCGGGCCGGGGCACGGTCACGCCGGCCGGGGACGCTAGGCCTTCATGTTTCATCGTGGCGCGGGGCAACGGGACGGTGTCGTCGCGAAACTCCCCGGCCTGGCGTTGCAGAGCACTGCTGGCCGGGTTGGCGCTAGTCTCCAAGCAGGTGAGGAGGATGGCTATGGCAGCGACGACGCCGTTCACGATCGGGGCCTGCCCAGCCTGTACCGACGGAGCCCGTGGCACCGTGAGCCGCAGCGCGGGGGGGAGGGGACGCTGCCGATGCTGCCGGTAGCCGCCCCCGTCTTGGCCGCGCGTTCCGCTGGCCCTTCACCGCGGCGCGGTGACCTGGCATGGCTGACGCGGCCGCCTCCACGCCACTGGCGTCGGGAGGGGCGATCGCGGAGACGCCGCCCGCCGGCCTGACCAGCGCCCAGGTTGCCGAGCAGCGCTCGCGCGGGCTGGCGAACGCGGGCGGGGAGCGCACCAGCCGGTCAGTCGCCGAGATCTTGCGGGCGAACCTCTTGACCCGGTTCAACCTCATCCTCGGTGCCCTGCTGGCCGTGATCCTGGTCGCGGGTCAGCCGCAGGACGCCCTGTTCGGCATCGTGCTGGTGACCAACGCGCTGATCGGCATCGCGCAGGAGCTGCGTGCCAAGCGCACGCTCGACCGGCTCGCCGTGCTCAGCGCCCCGCGGGTCCGCGTGATCCGCGACGGCGCGCCGCGGGACATCGCTGTCGCGGACCTTGTCGCCGGCGATTTGGTCGACCTGCGCGCCGGGGATCAGCTGGTGGCGGACGGGGTGGTGCGGGCCAGCGCGAGCCTGGAGGCTGATGAGTCGCTGCTGACCGGCGAGTCCGAGCCGGTGGGCAAGCGGGCCGGCGACCGCCTGCTGTCGGGCAGCTTCGTGGTCGCCGGGTCGGGCGGCTACCAGGCCACCGGGGTGGGCGCAGACGCGTACGCCCGCAAGCTCGCCGCCCAGGCGCGGCGTTTCGCGCTGGTCCGCTCGGAGCTGATGGACGGCATCAACCGGATTCTGCGCTACGTCACCTGGGCGATCGGGCCGGTGGCCGTGCTGCTGGTGATCAGCGGGTGGCACGCCCACGGGAACGTACGGCAGGTCGCAACCGGGACGGTCGCGGCGCTGGTCGGCATGGTCCCGCAGGGGCTGGTCCTGCTGACCAGCGTCGCCTTCGGCGTGGCCGCGGTCACGCTCGCGCGGCGCCGGGTCCTGGTCCAGCAGCTGCCCGCGGTCGAGGGCCTGGCCCGGGTGGACGTGGTGTGCCTGGACAAGACCGGCACCCTCACCGACGGCACCATCGCCTTCGACAGCCTCGTCCGGCTCGATGACCAGGCTCCGGCCGGGGCGGCACTCGGGGCGCTGGCCGACGACGAGAACCGCAACGCGACGCTGGCCGCCGTCGGGCAGGCGTTCCCGCCGCCGGACGGGTGGCCACGGCAGGCAGCCGTGCCGTTCTCCTCGGCGCGCAAGTGGAGCGCGGCCAGTTTCGCCGGCCAGGGCACCTGGGTGCTGGGAGCACCGGAGATGGTGCTGCCGGGCGGCCAGCAGGACCAGCTGTCGCAGGCCGCCGGCCTGGCCGCCAGCGGCCGCCGGGTCCTGGTGCTGGCACGCGCCGCGGGCCTGCTGGACGGCGAGTCGCTGCCGCAGGGCCTGCGGGCGGCGGCCTTCGTGCTGCTCGCCGAGCGGCTCAGACCTGACGCCGCCCAGACCATCGCGTACTTCGCGGCGCAGGGCGTAGCGCTGAAGGTGATCTCCGGGGACAGCCCGCTTACCGTCAGCGCGGTCGCGGCGCGCGCCGGGCTGCCCGGTGCCGACAGGCCGGCCGATGCGCGGGACCTGCCGGAGGACCCCGGCGCGCTCGGCCGCCTGCTGGAGGAGCGCTCGGTCTTCGGCCGGGTGACCCCGCAGCAGAAACAGGCGATGGTCACGGCCCTGCAGGCCCGCGGGCACACAGTGGCGATGACTGGCGACGGCGTCAACGACGTGCTGGCCCTCAAGCTCGCCGACATCGGCATCGCCATGGGCTCGGGCGCCCCGGCGACCAGGGCGGTCGCCGAGCTGGTGCTGCTCGACAGCCGGTTCGCCACCCTGCCCGGCGTCGTCGCCGAAGGCCGCCGGGTGACGGCCAACATCGAACGCGTCGCCAACCTGTTCATCACCAAGACGGTCTGGGCCACGCTCCTAGCCGTCGCCGTCGGCGTCACGCTGCTGCCCTACCCGTTCCTGCCCCGCCACCTCACGATCATCGACACCCTGGCCATCGGCATCCCGTCCTTCTTCCTCGCGCTCGCGCCGAACACCCGGCGCTACCTGCCCGGGTTCACCGGCCGCGTGCTGCGCTTCGCCATCCCGGCCGGCACCATCATCGCCGCGGCGACATTCGCCGCCTACGCCCTGGCCCGCGCGCATAGTCTCCCGCTGGTCCAGCAGCGCACCGCCGCGACCCTTGTCACCCTCATCCTGAGCCTGTGCGTGCTGGTCCTGCTCGCCGCTCCGCTGACCTGGCGCAAGATCGCACTGGTCGGCGCCGCGCTGACCGGGTTCGTGCTGCTGTTCCCCGTACCCGCGGTGCGCCGCTTCTACGAACTGCAGCTGCCGCGCAGCGGGCTCGCCACCACGCTGGCCGTCGCAGCACTCGGCG
>Ga0208589_1001062_pt1 | contig 11888 bp, 10 predicted proteins | sample NGESurshal092012_2_FD_184486 | JGI IMG/M metagenome (GOLD analysis project Ga0208589, IMG submission 184486) | Arctic peat soil microbial communities from Barrow, Alaska - NGEE Surface sample F53-2 shallow-092012 (SPAdes) | ecosystem: Environmental > Terrestrial > Soil > Wetlands > Peat ... | reverse complement strand
TGGACGGCGAGGCGCTCTACGTCGTGGACGGCCATCTGGCCGGCGTGCTCCTGGTCGCCGCCCGCGGCAGCGCCGGGACCAGCCTGTACCGGGTGGCAGGCGACGCGCCCGGGCTGAGCCGCACGGTGATGCCCGCCATCGACGCCACCCGCAAGCTGGCCCGGCTCGGTTTCCGCGCGGCCCCCGCCCGGCCCCTTGGCCCGCCAGGGCCGGGGCCCGGGGTGCTGGCCCGCGTGCTGGACACGGGGGTGATCGCGCTCGCCGCCGAGGCGGTCGGCGGCGCCGAGCAGGTCCTGGACCTGGCGGTCAGCCACGCCAGGCAGCGGGTCCAGTTCGGCCGCCCGATCGGCTCGTTCCAGGCCATCAAGCACAAATGCGCGGACATGCTGGTGGCGCTGGAGGGTGCCCGGGTCGCCCTGGACGGCGCGCTGGAGGCGGCCGGCGGCGCAGAGGGCGATCCCGGGGTCGCCGCGCTGGTGACGGGCCTGCAATGCTCGGCCACCTACACGCACATCACCGCGGAGGCCATCCAGGTGCTCGGCGGGATCGGCTTCACCTGGGAGCACCCGGCGCACCTGTACTTCCGCCGGGCCCGCAGCTCCGCGGTCCTGTTCGGCACCGAAACCCAGCACCGGGCCGCCCTGGCCGATCGCCTGGGCCTCTAGCCGTAGGGCAGGAAGCAGATGCCGGCGTGCCCGCTCACGCCGCCGCAGGTGTCGCTGTCATCGAAGTTGTCGCTGGCGATCCACAGCCCGGCGCTCGTGAGCAGCATGCCGTCGGCGCCCAGGCCACGGGCCCGGCTGTAGTATCCCGCGGAACCCGCTGAGTTGACGTACAGCGCCCCGTTAGCCGGGTTCAGCCCCTCGGTGCCCGTCGCGTTGTACCCACCGGGACCGAGGGCGTCACACGCGTTGGCGTTCATGGAGAAGCGCTCGTGGCCCGCGAAGTACGCCGCCAGGCTGTCCGCCGCCGCCGTGTACAGGGAGTCACAGCCGGTCTGGTTGATCCACTTCGGGCTTACCGATCCCTGGGTCACCGGGAAGGCCATGGCCGTGTCACAGGGGCTGCCCGGGCGGACGTGGCCCGGACCCGCTGACGCCCGGCTCCTTGTAGCCCGTGGTGGCCACGTACACGGTCGAGTCGCCCGGCGACCAGGACCCCCCGCGGGCCCAGAACGTCTGGGGACTGCAGGCAATGTTGAACGTCGGCGAGGTCCAGCCCGTCACGCTGGCCTTCGAGCCGCCGACGTTCAGCATGAACATCTGGTGGCGCGTGAGGCCCCCTACCGAGCTGATGTTGGCCTCGACGAGGTCCAGCGTGCCACCGTGACTGAGCTGCTGGTTGAAGACCTGGCTGCCTGCGATGGACAGGTTCACGAACCCGTCGCTCAGGCCGGTGGACGGGTTCAGGCTGACTATGCGCGGGATGCTGGCGCCGTTGATGGCGGTGAAGGTACCGCCGACCAGCAGATGGCTTCCGACGGCAGCCAGGGTGTCGACCGCGCCATTGGCGGCGTGCGCAAAGCCGGTCACGACGTTGCCGGTGCTGGTGCTGATCTCGGCGATGTTGGTCACGCTGGTGCCATTGACCTTCGTGAAGTTCCCGCCTATGTAGGCGTCCGCGCAGTTGCCGCCGCTGAACGCGATGGAATTGATCGCGTCTGCGCCGTCATTGTTGGTCTGGGTGCTGCCCACCACCACCGGAGCCCAGGAGGTGACCGTGTAGGGGCCGGTGGCGCTGAAGCTGACCAGGTCGCTGCGGGCGAGGGTCTGGCTGCCCTGCTTGATGGAGCTGAAGCTGCCCACCGCGTACATGGTGCCGCCGCACTGGACGAGCTGGCGGACCTGCTGCGTGGGACTGGAGGTGGCGGGCAGGTGAGGCGTGTTACTGGCAGGTGTGGCCGACACGACCCCCGATGGCGGCGGCTGGCCCCCGGTTCCGGCTTCTGCGGCGGCCGGGAGGCTGAGCCCCAGCACCCCCGCCGCGGCGGCTAGAGCAATGATGTACCTAGGCCCCCCTTAATCCGAGGGCGAGTATTGAGCCCTCATAGCGAGACTAGTCCGCCGCACGCCATTAGTCCTGTGCCAAGCCTGGCGGGCCACAGAACATTAGCCCCACCTGCCCCGCAAACCCCAGGCTCACATCATGATCATGACTTCGGTGCCGCTGGAACGACACCAAGGTCATGATCACCAGCTTCCCGGGCTACGCCACGTCGTCGGCGCGCCCCCGCGCCTAGCGAGGCGCCCGGCGTCCCTGTCACCCGGCGCCAGAGCCGGCGGGGGCGTAGCTGAGATGCACCACTCCATTGCTGTAGGCCTCGGATCCAGCGAGGGCGAACGTCGCGGCCTGGCCTTGATCGGCAAATAGCCGCCGGCCGGCCCCGCGCGCCACCGGGTAGACGAACAGGTGCAGCTCGTCGGCCAGGCCGTCGGCGAGCATCGCCCGGACCAGCGTGCCGCTGCCGCTGACGTAGATGTCGCCGCCGGCCTGGTCCTTAAGGTCACGAATGGTGTCCGCGCTGTACGGGCCGAGGATGGTGGAGTTCTTCCAGTCCGCGGTCTCCAGCGAGCCGGAGACGACGTACTTGGGCGACTCGTTGAAGAACGGCGCACCCGGGTCGTCCGCGGCGGTCCGGGTGGACCACGCGGGGGCGAACATCTCGAATGTCCGGCGCCCGAGCAAGATCGCCTGGCACGACCCCGTAATCGCGGCGAGGGCCTCACCCATCCTGGGATCGAAGCCGAACCCGAACGTCCAGGACGGGTCCTCGAAAACACCGTCCAGGGCGATGAACTCATGCACCTTAATGACGCCCACTGTCCTCAGCTCCATTGCTTGCCTAGAAGTTGGCCTGCTCGATACCCGTAAGACCGGACCCTCGCGGCAAACTCATCGCCGCCGGACCTGCGGTTCCTGGCGGTCAGGGATCCGCGGCGGCCCCAGCCAGGGGAGCGGTCCCGCCGCGCAGCCTGCGCAGCCTGCGCAGCCGGCCCGCCATGCGCCCACGCCGGCCAGCAGCAGGACAGCGGCGGGCAGCAGCGCGGCAGGATCTCCGGACGGGTACAAGACGGCCAGGACGAACGCCTGCTGCAGATCGAACCAGCCGGTGAGGCAGACGGCCACGAGGTAAAGGGCGGCGACGATCGCCAGCCCGCGGCTGCGCCCGATCCGGGCGAGTATGCCCAGGCCCACGGCGACGGCCAGCAATGCGAACGTTCCGAGCCGCCAGAGGGTGTCCAGCCACGTCCACGCGTCCAGGCCGGAGCCCCCCATCTGGACCGGTGTCCCCCAGGCCAGCAGGGGCAGCGCGGCAGCCACCGCGGCCAGCACCAGCCCGGTCACCAGGTAGCCGCGCAGCGGGGTCCGGGTACCGGTGCGATGGTCCCGCCAGCGGTACCAGCCCGCGGTGAGCAGCAGGCCAGCCGCCAGCGCACCCACCCAGTACCAGCCCAGGGGGAACGGAAACGGGGCGCTGGCGAAGCCGCCGCCGAGGTACATCGCCTGCGTCACCGTGGGATAGGTCTCCCGGGTGAGCACCGCGACCCCGGCCGGCGCTTGCGGAGACCCCAGCACCGACAGCGGCAGCGGCAGCGCGGCCAGCCCGCCGAACACCAGCAGCGGGAACCAGTACCCGCGCTGCGGCGCCGGGTCAGCTGGCCTGCGGCTTGCCACGGAACCGGGCCGGCCAGGCGAAGGACACGGCGGCGGTCACCAGCAGCACCAGCGCGGGCAGCAGCGCCGCGGCCGCGGACTGCCCCCGCGAGCTGATCGTCACCAGGGTGCGCAGCGGATCCCCGCCGGTCACCAGGAGCGCCGACGGGGCGCTGCGCAGGGTCGGCCAGTCAGCGATGAGGACGGCCACCGTGTAGGCCAGCGCGACGATCGCCAGCGGGCGGCTGCGGGCCTGGCGGGCCAGCATCCAGAGCGCGACCGCGATGACCAGCAGGGCGAACGTGCCGCTGGCCCACTGACCGGACAGCCAGAGCCAGGCGGGCAGCGAGGCCCGCGGAATCAGCAGCAGGGGCACCGCGGTGACCGCTGCCGTCAGCACCAGGCCAGTGACCAGGTAGCCGCGGCCAGGCCCCGCCCGGCCGCCCCGCCGGTACCACACCGCCGTGACCAGGAATCCGGCCGTCAGCGCAGCCGCCCAGTACCAGCCCTCAGCGATTCCCGTCACCCCCGTGCCGGGGCCCAGGCTGGCCACCAGAGTGCTGTGGAAGGCGACGCCATGCCCCGGCGACGAGGACGACGAGGACACCGTCCGGGTCAGCGGCCCGTAGGACAGCCAGCTGAACGCGGGCGCGCTGAGCTGCGCAGCGTACAACGGCACCGACCCGGCGATGAGCACGCCGAAGAGGGCGAGCGGGAACCAGAAGGCGGGCCGTGCCGCCCACAGGCCCCCGGGCGGCACGGGTGAAGCTGCGGCCATGCCGGCCAGCATCCCACGCTGGCCGCCATCCCGCCGCCGGCCGTCGCCGCGCCGGCCGCCATTCCGCGCCGGCCGCGCGGCGCATTCTGTGTGCCGCCGCTCAGTCCGGTCTGGATGCGGCCGCGGCCGCTTACCGAGCGCGGCCGGGGCGGGTGAATGAAGGGATGGTGCACACCAGACTGCACCAAACTTTCATCCATCATGCCCGCCAGCCGGGCGCCGGGATCTGCGGGGCGCGTGTGGCGGATGGGGCGTGGGGTCCTCAGGGCGCGGGCCCGCGAGCCCCGCCGTCTGGCGCTTTGGTCACCGGAGCAGCCCTGTCGCATAGGCCAGCGGAAATGAATCCGATCGGGGAGCGTGGTCGGGCGTCAGGGGATCTGCTGGCCAAAGTCGGCCAGCTGGGGAACGAGGAGCGGCCACCGCGCAAAGAGCGAGTCGCCCCGGGCGTCCCTCTCCTCGCCGCGCTCGATCCACTCGCGGTCACCCCCGGGCCCTACTGCCCGGCGGGCTGCCCGGGCTATACGGGCCCGGCGGTGACGCGTTCGCGGATGATGAAGCGCTGGATCTTGCCCATCGAGTTGCGGGGCAGGTCGTCCCAGACCCGGACCTCGCGCGGGAACTTGTAGCCGGCCAGCCGGGCCCGGCAGTACGCGGTGACCTCGCCGGGGTCGGGGGCCACGCCCGGCTCGGGCACCACCACCGCGACCACGACCTCACCCCAGCGCGGGTCCGGCTTGCCGACCACGGTGACGTCGCGGATCTGCGGATGGCTGATCAGCACCCGCTCCACCTCGGCGGCGTAGACGTTCTCGCCGCCGCTGATGATGAGACCGTTCTTCCGGTCGATGATCCGCAGCCGGCCGTCCTTCTCCAGCACGCCGATGTCGTCCGAGCGCAGGAAGTCCCCCGCCCACGCGGCGGCGGTGGCGTCGGGCCGGTTCAGGTACCCGGAGAAGTGCGCCACGGTCTTCACCGCCACCTCGCCCTGCTCGCCGGGCGGGACCGGGTTCCCGCCGGGGTCCAGGATCGCGATCTCGCAGCCCAGCGTGGAGTACCCGACGGTGGCGTCCGCGAGGGTCTCCGGGCGCTTGATCTCGTCCGTGGCGAACCCGGCCTCGGTCCAGCCGTAGGTCTCGGTGATCCGGGCGTTCGGGAACATGGCGAACGCGTCCGCGAGTGCCTCGGGCGACACCGACGCGGCTGCGGTCATCATGGCCCGCATGCTGCCCAGCGGCGGCCGGCCGCGGCGCTGCCACTCCTCGATCATCATCGCGGTCATCGACGGCACCAGGAAGGCGGTGGTGGCTGTCCCGGTGAACTCGTCGCAGGCCTGGGCGGCGTCGAACGAAGGCATGATCCGGATCCGGCCGCCGATCATCAGCGTGCCGAAGGCGAAGCTGCAGTAGGACATGTGGAACAGCGGGCCGGGCACCAGCATCACGTCGTCCCAGCACAGGCCCAGCTGCCAGCCCCAGCGCATGGCGTTGACCAGCCAGGTGTCGTTGGTCATCGCGGCACCCTTGGGCGCGCCGGTGGTGCCCGAGGTGTAGAAAACGGCCGCCAGCCGGTCACCCTTGGCCGGGTCGGAGACGGCCGGGTCGCGCAGGCCGCCGGGGGTGGGCAGCTGCGCTACGTCGATGACGGTCGCGTCCTGGTCCGCAGCGCCGGCCACCCCTGCCGCCATGGCCAGCAGGTCACCGCCCGCGAAGATGCGCCGCGCCCCGGAGTCGTTGACGATGTGCAGGATCTCCGGATGCGCGAGCCGGGTGTTGACCGGCACGATCGCGCAGCCCGCCAGCTGCCCGGCCAGGTAGATGAGCAGCGCGTCCGCCCCGTTGGGCAGCAAGGTGGCGGCGGCCGGCCCGTGCGGCCCCGGCTCGACCTCGCGCAGCGCGTCGGCCAGGGCCGAGACTCGCAGCCACATGTCCCGGTACGTGTAACTCTCACCGGCGTCGCCAAGCACGTCGAGGGCCTGCCGGTCCGGGAAGGACCGGATGTTCATCGCGATGAAATCGGCAAGGGTGAACTTCATGCCTGCCTCCGGCCTGCGTCGCCCGGCGGTGCGTCGTCCTGGCGGTCGGGACGCCTGGTCGCATCCCCGCTCTGTCTATGCCGGGGCCGCACGCGACTGATTGATTCTGACGTCGGATTCAACTACTGTCAATGAGCGGCGGAAGGGGCAGCGCATGCGGGGCGTGGCGATCACCGGCATCGGCGTGATCTCCTGCATCGGCCAGTCCGCCGACGAGTACTTCACCCGGCTCGACGCGGGAGAGCACGGCGTGACCGCGGCGCCCTGGGCCGAGCCGGAAGCCGGCCGCTACGCCTGGATCGCCCCGGTGCCGGACTTCGACCCGGGCGCGTGGCTGGACGAGCGGGTCATCGCGGGCTCGGACACGTTCACCCAGCACGCCCTGGCTGCCGCCATCCAGGCGGTCCGGGACACCGGCGGGGACTTCGACCCGCTGCGCACCGGGGTCGTGCTGGGCGTGACGATGGCCGGCGCGCGGGCCCTGCTCGACGCCCAGCGGCTGCTCGACACCGAGGGCCCGGACGCGGTGCCGCGGAAGCTGAACATCCAGGTCTGGCCCAACATGGCGGCCGCGCAGATCGCCATTCACTACGGGCTGCACGGACCCCTGCTGACCGTCTCCTCGGCCTGCGCGTCCTCACTGGACGCCATCGGCACCGCCGCCCGGATGATCGAGACCGGGCAGGCCGACGTGATTGTCGCGGGCGGCACCGAGTGCGGCCTGGCGCCCGCGCTGGCGTACAGCCAGCGCAGCTACGGCATGTCGGACCCGCCCGACCGCGCGGACCTGGCCAGCCTGCCTTTTGACGTGCGCCGCCGCGGAGTGGTGGAAGGCGCCGGGGCGGCCGTGGTCGTGCTGGAGGAGGCGGGGCGGGCGGCCAGGCGCGGCACGCACGTCTACGGCCTGGTCACCGGCTACGCCTCGCTGTCCGAGGGGTTCCATCCGTCTTCCCCCGAGCCGTCCGGCCGGTGGGAGGCGGAGGCCATGCGCCGCGCGCAGCGGGACGCGGGCCTGGCCGGCCCGCAGGACGTGGATGCGGTGATCGCGCACGCTACCGCGACCCCCGCCGGGGACCTGGCCGAGGCCAAGGCGATCAACGAGGTGTTCGGCGAGCACGCCGCGGAACTGCCGGTTACCTCGATCAAGGGCCACGTCGGGCACACCGGCTCAGCCAGCGGCGTGATGGGCCTGCTCGCTGGCCTGCACGGGATGCGCGCAGGCACGCTGGTTCAGGTCGCGGGCACCACCGAGGTGGAGCCCGAGGCCCGGTTCCGGGTGATCACGCACGCGCCCGCCAAGGCCGACATCGGCGTGCTGCAGGTCAACGGGTTCGGCTTCGGCGGGCAGGACGCCTGCCTGATCGTCACCCGCGCCTGATCTCCTGCCGCGAGAGCCAGCCAGCTGAGCGCCGGGTGATCACCTTCGCGCGTATGGCCGGTGGTCAGGATGAGCGGCGCCTGTCGTGGAAGCGATGGTCGCGGACGATCAGTCGCTCAAGCTCCGCGCGCTCGGCGGCGGTGATTGCGGCCGGGAAGCTGTTCACCAGGCCGATGATCTGCCTGATGGAGGTGACGATGTGCACGGTCGGGCTGGAGCAGCTGCGCAACCGCACGCGGGGGTGGGTGAGCACGACCATGCGCCCGATCGTGACGGGACGGCCACGGGAGCTCAGGAAGCTCGCTAGCTCGGTGGCAGGCTCGTTGAGTTGCTCACTAGGGGAACGTCCTCCCCGGTCGGCCATCTCGCGCCGGTCCCCGACCGGGTTCCCGTACTTGTCGTACTTCGAGTACCACCAGCGGTCGCCAGCGCAATCGATGGTGGCGTTGCGGTGCTTGACCTCGATGGCGAACAACCCCCGCGGGCCGAGCAGGAGATGGTCGATCTCGCCGTGGCGGTTGTGGTACCCGTGCAGGAGCGTCCATTCGTCACCGAGAACCTGGGCCAGCCCCGCCTCGACCAGCCGTTCGCCTTCCACCCCGGCGGCTAGCTTCTCTTCCTCATCAGTCGGCTGGCTCCCGGGCAGGGAGGTGGCGGGAAACTGCCGTTGCGCCCGCCAGACGGCGAAGACGCTGCGCAGCCACGCGCCCCAGCGCCGCTGAGCCCGGGCCTGATCCCGGGCCGCACGTGCTTCCGCCACCCGCTCGCGGTGCCCGGCCAGCACCTCTTCATAGGCACGCCCAGCGTCCCGGTCAGCGGTCGCGCGCCGCCGCTGCGCCTGCCGCAGCAGGGTGCCGGGATGGTCTGACAATGGCACAACTCGCATCACAGACCACGTCTGCGGCCGGGAGTCATGGCTGCGGCGTGTGAGAACTGACGGCGGATCTCGGCGACCTGGTAGGCCCGGCCTTCTGCTGTGGACGGCAGAGGTGCGCCGCGTTCGCTGAGCACTCCTGCCAGGCGGTCGATCGCAGCGGCTACCGCTAACAGCGCCTCGGTCTGGGCCAGGCTGGCCAGCAGCCCGGGATCTTCGCTAGCGCTTCCGCCGCGCGCCTGGCCGGCGTGACGGCGCGCGGCGAGCGCGTAGTCACATTCCTCCATACCGCAAGGCTATGCCCGGACTTCCCGCCCGTCATGGCCCAGTTTCCGGCGCCGCATCCAGCGCATCTCCTGGCCCCCGCAGGCACGCGATCGGCTGACCCGGCGGGCACACCGCGGGACAGATAACGGTCCGCCCGTGGTCAGTCAGGCGGCCACTTGAACCCGAACGCCCCGTCGCGCTGTGCGTCCGCGGCCACCGCCTGCAACTCCTCGCCGGTCAGGCCGGCCTGGGTCAGCACCTCAGCCGTGGTATCCGGCTGGCCGCCGTCGCGGCCCCGCTCGCCGGGGGTGCGGGAGAACCGTGGCACCGGCCCCGGGCGGCCGCTGGCGCGGAGCACCTCGTCCGGCGCGAGCACCGGCGTGACGCAGGCGTCGGCCCCGGCGAACCGGGCTGACCACTCGTCCCGGCTCGCGGTGGCGAACCGGTCGCCGATGACCTTGGCCAGGCCGGGCCAGGTGGCCGGCTCGAAGCGGTCACCCGGGTAGGGCGGCGGCAGGCTGAGCCCGTCCCACAGGGCGCGGAAGAACCCGTCCTCGACGGCGCCCACCGCGACGTACTGCCCGTCGGCGCAGCGGTAGCAGCGGTAGAACGGCGCCGCCCCCGTGGTGAAGCCGAGTCCTCGTTCGGGCAGCAGCGGGGTCCGCCAGGCGTTCAGCCACATCTCCATCATGGACAGCACGCCGTCGGTCATCGCGGCGTTGATTCGCTGGCCGTGCCCGGAACGGTCCCGCTCGACGAGCGCCGCGCAGATGCCGAACGCGGCCAGCATCCCGCCGCCCGCCAGGTCGGCGACCAGGTTGAGCGGGGGCAGCGGGTCCCCGTCCGCCGGCCCGACCGCGCCGAGCAGGCCGGTGACGGCCAGGTAGTTGATGTCGTGCCCGGCGGCCTGGGCGTCCGGCCCGGCCGGGTCGTAGCCGGTCACCGAGCAGTAGACCAGCCGCGGGTTGACCTGGCTCAGCTCGGCGTAACCAGCGCCGAGCCGGTCGGCGACTCCCGGCCGGAACCCCTCGAGCAGGACGTCGGCCGTGGCGACCAGGCGGTGCAGGGCCTGCCGGCTGGCCGGATGCTTGAGGTTCAGGTGCACGAACCGCTTGCCCCGGGTGAAGTCGGCCGAGACCTGCCCGGCCCGGCCGCCGGTGACCGCGATGACCACGGCCCCGAGATCGGCGAGCAGCATGCTGGCGTAGGGCCCGGGGGCGAGCCTGCTGAGGTCGATAACCCGGATCCCGGTCAGCGGGCCGCCGCGGGACGCGGCCGCGGAATCGCTCATCGCTCCCCCTCGCGCGACAGGGCCCGGACCGAGACGCCGGCCGCGACCCGGTCCCAGACGCCCGGGCCGGCGCCGGATCCCCGCAGGACCTGCCGCTGGATCTTGCCGGTCGGGGTGCGGGGGAGTGCGGGGAGCACCTCGACGTACCGCGGGACCATGTAGTGCGGCAGCGCCTGAACCAGGTGCCTGATCAGGCCCGCCTCGTCCAGCGCCGGTCCGGGGGCAGGCACCACGCAGAGCTTGATGTCGTCGTCACCCTCGAACTCCGAGGCGACACCCACCGCGGCGCAGTCCTGCACCCGCGGATAGCTGGCCGCGGCGGACTCGATGTCGTAGGCCGACACGTTCTCGGCCCGGCGGCGGATCCGGTCGCCGGACCGCTCGGCGAAGTACAGGTAGCCGTCCCGGCTCAGGTAGCCGAAGTCGCCCGAGTGGAACCGGAAGTTCCGCCAGGCGGCCACGGTCAGGTCGGGCATGCCCAGGTAGCCCTGCATCACCACCCAGGGCTCGCGCGGCCGCACGGTGATCTCGCCGACCTGCCCCGCGGGCAGGACCTCATCGGTCTCCGGGTCGACGATCCGCACCTCGAGCAGGTCGTCGCGCGGGCGCCCGCAACTGCCCGGGCGCAGCGGGGCCTGGTACGGGCGCATGGTCACGCAGGTCACCTCGGTCATTCCCCAGGTGTCGATGGCCCGGACGCCGAACCGGCGCTCGAAGTCCTCGGCGATCTTCGCTGGCAGCGGCGCGGTGAGGATCGCGCGCAGCGGGTTGTCGGCGTCGTCCGGCCGCTCTGGCTGGCGGTAGATGGCTTCCAGCATCGGCCCGTGCCCGATGGTGGCGGTGGCCCCGTACCGGCGGGCCCGGTCCAGGAACGCGGCCGGGTCGAACCGGCGGTCCAGCACCACCGGGCAGCCGGCCAGCAGGGCCGTGTACACCGACCCGAACCGCGTCATGTGGAACATCGGGTGGAAGCAGTAGAAGATGTCCCGCTCCGTCACGCGCAGCCCCTCGACGATCTCCCGGGCGATCGCATACGTCTGCGCGTGCGTCATGATCACGCCCTTGGCCGGGCCGGTGGTCCCGGAGGTGAACAGGACGGACGCCGCAGCCCGGCAGGTCACTCCCTCCAAGTCCGGCACCGGCCCGGTGCCCGCCGCGGCCAGCGGGACCAGCCGCAGCCCGGCCGCGCCAGCGGGATCCGGCGCGGCGCCGTCACCAAGCAGGACCACGGTCCGCAGGGCGGGCAGGTCCGCGGCGATCTCGGCGATCCGCGGCAGGAACGACGGGTCGGCGATCTCGGCGATCCGCGGCAGGAACGACGGGTCGGCGATCATCAGCCGGGCGCGGGTGAGGCCGACCGCGTGGGCCAGGCTCGCGCCGCGGTAGCCGGTGTTCAGCGGCACGTCAGCCGCCCCGGCCAGGTTCACCCCGAGCCAGGCGTGCACGGACGGCGCCGACGTCTCGGCCAGCAGTGGTACCAGGTCCCCCCGGCCAACCCCCAGGCCGGCGAGCTGGCCCGCGATCCGCTCGGCGGCCGATAGGACCTGGCCGAAGGTCTCGGCGGGACCGTCCTCGATCCGCAGGAACGGCTCGTCCGGCCGCTCACCGGCCCGG
>Ga0208589_1001061_pt1 | contig 11888 bp, 10 predicted proteins | sample NGESurshal092012_2_FD_184486 | JGI IMG/M metagenome (GOLD analysis project Ga0208589, IMG submission 184486) | Arctic peat soil microbial communities from Barrow, Alaska - NGEE Surface sample F53-2 shallow-092012 (SPAdes) | ecosystem: Environmental > Terrestrial > Soil > Wetlands > Peat ... | reverse complement strand
AGGTGACGCGGGTAACGACGATGTCATGGTGTTTCTGGGTCGATCCCAGAGCGCCTTTCTCGATCGTGGCTCGATAAACCCATGTGTCTCCGGGCTGGATCGCCGGCTTTTCGATCGTCTGCGCGGACGCCGTCGTGATCGGTCCGCAAATCGCAAATGCCGCATACAGAATCGCCTTGGATGGCCAGAGGTTGTTCATTCACGCCGCCTTTTTTGACCAGCGCTGCATAGCATGGCGGTGAGGGCCGGGAAATAGCGCGGCAGTCGAATTCAACCGCAGATTTAGTTCCACGCGATCACCGGAGCGTTCCTCGGCCGGCGCAAACCGAAATTCAGGGGCGCTGAAGCAAGCTGGCATTGATCTTCGAGGGGTTTGTCGTGGTACAAGGCGGCCCTGCTTTCAATCCGCAACCTCGAGCCGAGCCGATGACGCACTGGGCCATATTCTTTGCGGTCGTATGTATCCTGATCGTTGGCGTCGTGATGAAGCCACCGACGATCAGCGACGTGAGAGACATTTTCGGTCTTGAATTGACCCGCGATGCGCTCCTTGCCGCACTGATCGTCTTTCCGTGTTTCGCAGCACTGGTGGCGATTATCTGTTTGGCTTGACCGGGCCGAAACTCATGGCACCACGGTCGTGACGTGCTTGCCGATCCAGTCGAGCAGGATGTCGGCGATGTCCAGGCTGTTATCGTCCTGCATCAGCATGTGCGTATTACCCTTGATGCCGATTTCGGGCAGCACCAGCAACTCCGCTTTGCCGCCGGCCGCGTTGGCGGCGGCGACAAAGGCGCGGCAGTTTTTCAGGCGCGGCGCCCAGCGAGGAAACTCATCGACGTAATCGCCGAACAGCACCAGGATCGGCAGGCCCGCATAGGGCTTTAGATCATCCGATGGTGCGGGGCAGGCGCCCGGCTCGATCGATACGATGCCGGCGATGCCCTTGCGGCTGAGGACCGCGGTCTGGAATGGATAAATCCCGGACTGCGAATGGCTCATCAGTACGGTGCCGCCGATCTTCTGCGCCAGTTCCGACAGCGCCGGCACGGTCGGGTTGGGCGTCGGCAGGCTGTTGATGCTGTCCGGCACCATCTGCTTCCAGAACTCGGCCTGGGCCGCGATCGGATAGCGCATCCCGGGCATCGTCTGCGGGTATTCCTTGCCGAACCGGAAGATCGCCCAGGCGCTCTCGTGGCCGGCGGAAAACACCGTCGGCAACTGGTCCACGGCGGCCTTGCCGCTGCGCACCGCGTTGATGGCCGAGGGATCGCTGGCCGAACGGCCGCGCCAGACCTGATCGATCACGTAGGTCGGATGGCTATGCCGGACAAAATACTCATCCCAGCCCATGCGGCCGTCTGGCGTCGTCTCCCAGGTCTTGCCGGTCAGGCAGCAGCCGTGGATCAGCGTAATGGGAACGCCGAGTTCGCCCACGGGAACCTGATAGCGGACGTACATCTGGTCGACCGTGATCGTGCCCGACGGCGCATAGGCTGGCAGCGTCGAAAGCGTGTCCGACCTCACGTCGCGGCCGCCGACGAAGAAACTGCCTTCGCGCGCGATGGTCAGCGGGCCGGGGTCGGGACGGGCGGTCTGGGCAAATGCCGTGGCGGCAATCGAGCAAAGGCTGGCGGCGAGCAGCACGGCGCGCATCGTTGGTTCCTTCCCTTGAGGCTGAGGCATTTTGCCTTCTGTGCTCAGGCTGTTGGTCCGGAGCGATTGTGCTGGAACGTACATCGTGGGTCTGGGCTGGTCGATTAAGGAAAGCGCCCGCGACAATGCCCACGCGTTGCCATCAAAATGCGAGGCGCTCGCTGGAGTGGGCGGCGACGGAGGGCGATGATCCGGCTTGAGCCCGTTCACCTGTACCTCGAATTCGCATAAGGTATATTATGGAATATTTATATCTATAGGAATTACAGAGACTTGTACCGAAATCCTGTGGTGCGGCCGCAGTTTTACGCTCGAACCGGCAGATAGCCGGCCGCGGCAAAGCCGCCGTCGACATTGAGGATGTGCCCGGTGACAAAACCCGCTTTCTTGTCGTCCAGCAGGAACAGCGCAGCGCCGCTGATTTCGTCCGGCGACGCGTAGCGGCGTTGCGGCACTTCGCTGATCCATTCGGCGCGCATCTTTTCAGTCTGCAGCGCCTGGACCAGCGGCGTCTCGACCGGGCCCGGCGCGATGGCGTTGACGCGGATATTCTGCGGCGCCAGTTCGCAGGCCATCACCTGGGTCAGCGTGATGACGCCGCCCTTGGACGCGCCATAGGCCGACCGGCCGAGATTGCCACGCTGGCCGGAAATCGAGGCGATGTTGACGATCGCGCCGCCGCCATGGCTGCGCATCAGCTTGCCGGCCTCGCGGGCCACCGTGAAAGTGCCGGTCAGGTTGATGTCCAGCACTTTTCGAAACTGCTCGACGCTGGTGTCGAAAAACGGAATGTCGCAGCCGATGCCGGCCGAATTGACCAGGCCGCGGACCGGGCCGAAGCCGTCTTCGCAGCCTTTGAGGCCGGCAATCACGCTGGCTTCGTCGGCGACGTCCATGACGACGCATCTGGTGGCATTGGCGCGGATCGGTTCCAACCGGGCGTGGGCGGCGTCCAGCGGGCCTTGGGCGAGGTCGGCAATCAGGACCTTCCAGCCGTCGCCGAGCAGGGCCTTTGCAATCGCAAGTCCGATACCCGAAGCGCCGCCGGTAACAATGGCTACCCCACGGTCGGTCATGACGCCCTGCTCCCGGTTATTCGGCTGCGACGACAGCCTTTGTGCAAAATCCTCGCACGAAATCTCTCGATATAAAAGCTGAGGCCGGAACGCCTGCTATGCGCTTGGTATTTGCGCAGAAAGCGGGCAATAAGCCTGCAAAGACGGGTGATGACCCGGTGGTGCCGGACCCGTATGATGGCGTTCACAAGAACATTTGAGGGAGAGAAAAGATGAGTTTTTCACGACGCACGCTGCTCAAGGCGACCGCGGCATCGGCCGTATTTGGCGGCGTCGGCGCGCCCTATGTCGCGCGCGCGGCAACTGCCGAATGGACCTACAAATTCGCCAATAACCTGCCGGAGTCGCATCCGTTCATGACCCGCGCCAAGGAAATGGCAGCGGCGATCAAGACCGAGACCAACGGCCGCTTCGACATGCAGGTTTTCCCGAACAGCCAGCTCGGTTCCGACACCGACATGCTGAGCCAGGTTCGCTCCGGCGGCGTCGAATTCTTCACGCTGTCGGGCCTGATCCTGGCGACGCTGGTGCCGGCGGCCTCGATCAACGGCATCGGCTTCGCATTCCCGGACTACCCGACGGTCTGGAAGGCCATGGACGGCGATCTCGGCGCCTATGTGCGCAGCGAGATCAACAAGTCCGGTCTCGAGGTCATGGACAAGATCTGGGACAATGGTTTCAGGCAGACTACGTCGTCGACCAAGCCGATCAACGGCCCCGACGATTACAAGGGCTTCAAGATCCGCGTGCCGGTGTCGCCGCTGTGGACCTCGATGTTCAAGGCGTTCGACGCTTCACCCGCTTCGATCAATTTCACCGAAGTCTATTCGGCGCTGCAGACCAAGATCGTCGAGGGCCAGGAAAATCCGCTGGCGTTGATTTCGACGGCGAAATTGTACGAAGTGCAGAAATACTGCTCGATGACCAACCACATGTGGGACGGCTTCTGGTTCCTGATGAACAGGCGTGCCTGGCAGGCGCTGCCCGAGGACATCAGGACCATCGTGGCGAAGAACGTCAATGCCGCGGCGGTCAAGGAGCGCGCCGACACCGAGAAGCTCAACGAGACCGTGAAGAGCGATCTTGCAAGCAAGGGCCTGGTGTTCAACCAGCCCGAGGTGGCGCCGTTCCGCGAAAAGCTCAAATCGGCCGGCTTTTACTCCGAATGGAAGGGCAAATACGGCGATCAGGCGTGGGCACTGCTGGAGAAATCCGTCGGCAAGCTGTCGTAACGGCTTTGACGCGTTTTCTTCACGCGAACCGGCATCCACTTCGCTTGAAAACGCTCTGAAGGAGCCCTTGCGATGGTCCAGATCGAATTTACGCCCGTGGCGCACGGCGAGGCGATGTCCCCTCGCCGCCGCTCGCTCGCAGATTCGATCGAGGCCGTCCTCGGCACGATTGTCGAAATCCCGGCGGCGATCCTGGTGGTCGCCGAGGTCGTGATCCTGTTCGCGGGCGTCGTCTCGCGTTACGTGATGCATTCGCCGCTGATCTGGTCGGACGAACTGGCCTCGATCCTGTTCCTGTGGCTGGCGATGCTCGGCGCCGTGGTGGCGTTTCGCCGCGGCGAGCATATGCGGATGACCGCGGTAGTCGGCAGCGCCAGCCCGGCGATGCGCGCCTATCTCGACGTGGTCGCGATCTGCGCGGCGCTGGCCTTCCTGCTGCTGGTGATCTGGCCGGCCTACGACTACGCTTACGAAGAAAGTTTCATTACCACGCCCGCCCTCCAGATATCGAATACCTGGCGCGCGGCGGCGCTGCCGGTCGGCACCTGCCTGATGGCGCTGTTCGCGCTGCTGCGGCTGGTGCGGGCCGGAGATATCAAGGTCACGCTGGCTGCGATCGTCTCCGTTGCCGCCGTGATCGGAATCTTCTGGCTGGCGCAGCCCTGGCTGCGGCCGCTCGGCAATCTCAACCTGATTATCTTCTTTGTCGGCGTCGCCGGCTTCTGCGTGTTTGCCGGTGTTCCCATCGCCTTTGGCTTCGGATTGGCGGTGTTCGGCTATCTGGCGTTGACCACCCATACGCCGTTGATGGTGCTGGTCGGCCGCATGGACGAGGGCATGAGCCATCTGATCCTGCTGGCGGTGCCGTTGTTCGTGTTCCTGGGGCTGCTGATCGAGATGACCGGCATGGCGCGCGCCATGGTGACGTTTCTGGCGAGCCTGCTCGGCCACGTCCGCGGCGGGCTGCATTACGTGCTGCTTGGCGCGATGTACCTGGTGTCGGGCATTTCGGGCTCGAAGGCCGCCGACATGGCGGCGGTCGCCCCCGTGCTGTTTCCCGAAATGAAGGCGCGCGGCGCCAAAGCCGGCGATCTGGTGGCGCTGCTGGCCGCGACCGGCGCGCAGACCGAAACCATTCCTCCCAGTCTGGTGCTGATCACCATCGGCTCGGTGACCGGCGTTTCCATCTCGGCGCTGTTCACCGGCGGCCTGCTGCCCGGCGTCGTGCTGGCGATCACGCTGTCGTCGCTGGTGTGGTGGCGCTATCGCGGTGAGGATCTCAGCCATGTGAAGAAGGCCAGCAAGGGCGAAGTCGCGCGCTCTTTCGTCATCGCCCTGCCCGCGCTGGCGCTGCCGTTCGTGATCCGCGCCGCCGTGGTCGAGGGCATCGCCACGGCCACGGAGGTGTCCACCATCGGCATCGTCTACGGCATCGTGATCGGCATTGTGATCTACCGTCAGTTCGACTGGCGGCGGCTACTTCCGATGCTGATCGATACCGCCTGCCTGTCCGGCGCGATCCTGTTGATCATCGGCACCGCGACCGGCATGGCCTGGGGCCTGACCCAGTCCGGGTTTTCGCGCGGCCTTGCCGTTGCAATGACCGGCCTGCCCGGCGGCGCGGCCTCCTTCATCGCGGTATCGATCGTGGCCTTCGTGATACTCGGCAGTGTGCTGGAAGGGATTCCAGCGATCGTGCTGTTCGGCCCGCTGTTGTTTCCGATCGCCAAACAAGTCGGCGTGCATGAAGTGCACTACGCGATGATCATCATCCTGGCGATGGGCATCGGCCTGTTCGCGCCGCCGTTCGGCGTCGGCTATTATGCCGCCTGCGCCATCGGCCGCGCCGATCCCGCCGAAGGCATCCGGCCGATCCTCGGATACATGCTGGCGCTATTGGCCGGCCTGATTATCGTGGCGATATTCCCGTGGATATCGATCGGGTTCCTGTAGAGCGGTTTTGCCAACCAAGAGGTGGCCAATGAGCGGCAACCACAACCAATACAGTGTCGGGCTCGACAAAACGCCCGCCAATTTCGTGGCGTTGACGCCGCTGAGCTTTCTGGCGCGCACGGCGGCGATCTATCCGGGCCATATCAGCACGGTCTATGAGGACCGGACCTTCACCTGGTCGCAGACCTACGCGCGCTGCCGGCAGTTTGCGTCCTACCTCGCAAGCCGCGGCATCGGGCACGGCGATACGGTCGCGGCGATGCTGCCGAATATCCCGGCGATGAATGAGGCGCATTTCGCCGTGCCGATGGCGGGCGCGGTGCTCAATGCGCTCAACATCCGGCTCGACGCGGCCTCAATCGCGTTCCAGCTGGATCACGGCGGCGCAAGGCTGATCCTGGTCGATCCCGAATTTTCCGGCGTGATCACTGAGGCCCTTACCTTGATGAAGGGTCCAAAGCCCGCGGTGATCGATGTCGATGACAAAGCATTTGCCGGCGGCAAGCGTATCGGCGAGGTCGAATACGAGAAGGCATTGGCGCAGGGCGATCCGAGCTTCACGGCGCGGCTGCCGGACGACGAATGGGACGCCATCGCGCTCAGCTACACCTCGGGCACGACAGGCAATCCCAAGGGCGTCGTGACCCATCACCGCGGCGCCTATCTGAATGCCGTCAGCAACATTCTTGCCGGCAATCTCGGCCAGCATCCGGTCTATCTCTGGACGCTGCCGATGTTCCACTGCAACGGCTGGTGCTTTCCCTGGACGTTGGCCGCGGCCGCCGGCATCAATGTCTGCCTGCGCAAGGTGGACCCTTCGAAGATATTCGAACTGATCCCCCGGCATGGCGTCACCCACATGTGCGGGGCGCCGATCGTCTACAACACGCTGATCAACGCGCCGGACGCACCAAAGGCCGCAAGCGCGAAGTCCGTGGTCGGATTGATCGCGGGCGCGGCGCCGCCGGTCGCGGTGCTCGAAGGCGCCGAACGCATCGGCATCCGGCTGACGCATGTCTACGGCCTGACCGAGGTCTACGGCCCCGCCTCGGTGTGCGCCAAGCAGCCCGGCTGGGACGAACTGCCGGCGGAAGCCCGCGCGCAGCTAAAACGCCGCCAGGGCGTGTCCTACCCGCTGCAGGAAGCGGTTACCGTGATCGACCCCGAAACCATGCGCGAGGTGCCGCGCGACGGCGAGACCATCGGCGAGGTGATGTTCCGCGGCAATATCGTGATGAAGGGCTATCTCAAGAACGAGAAGGCGACCAGCGAGGCCTTTGCCGGCGGCTGGTTTCACACCGGCGATCTCGGCGTGCTCGATGAGCACGGCTATGTCATCATCAAGGACCGCTCCAAGGACATCATTATTTCAGGCGGCGAGAACATCAGCTCGGTCGAGGTCGAGGACGTACTCTACAAGCACCCCGCGGTATTGTTCGCAGCCGTCGTGGCAAAGCCCGATTCGAAATGGGGCGAAGTGCCCTGCGCCTTCATCGAACTGAAGGACAACGCGCGCGCCACGGAAGCCGACATCATCGCCTTCTGTCGCGGCCAGATGTCCGGCTTCAAGACCCCGAAGGCCGTGGTGTTCGGCACCATCCCGAAAACCTCGACCGGCAAGATTCAAAAGTTCCTGCTGCGCGAGCAGGTCCATTCGGCGAAGGCGATTTCGGCGTAGCGAGCGGTCTTCGCATTTTTCCAGACTTCGCTCATCCATCAAGGCCGGCGCTGCCTATTTGCTACCTAAAATCCAGGTCGCGGCCGCGCACCAGTTTGTCGGAACCGCCAGCTTGAAACTAAGTACAATCTAAGGTATACCGCTACTTTAATGCGATCTTTGAACGAATACAATTTCGGGGTGGCTTATGAGCATAATCACTGCTGTTCCAGATGGAATTTTGAAGCTGACCAACAACAAGAACGCACGGTTGGCTGTCGCATCGTTTGTCATATCGACGCTCGTGACTGCCGTCGCCCTACTTATCGTGTCTTTTAGTTATGATGACAAAGGGTTTCATTTTTCAGTCCCGAGTCAGCTATCTATTGCTTTCGTAGTTGCATATCTGATCATGTTTATCGCCAGCTGGTTTATTCTCTATCTTCTGAATGCAAAGGATAACGAAGACATCTACACTGAAGTTAGGAAAAACCTGCAAGGCGACTGGACAGTTACTTACGCCGCGAACAAAGGTCCTGTCTCTGGTGTCGAAGTTGTTCCCGCTAGATCAGCTCCATGCACCATCGATGTAAATCAAGAACAGAAACTAATAATGAAATATCGGATTCATAAGAATCCAATTTTCCTTGATGACGAAGGTCAGATTGTTAGAGACGTGGCGGTTCGGTACAATGAAGAAGGGGGATACACGCTCCTTTATTACTACAAAGCAGAGAGAAGTTTGCAGCCGCCGATAGTCCAATCTCTAGTTCCTAATGGAGGTGATCCAAGCGTCGTCGAGATTGAGGTATTTGGTCATCTGAAATTTTCCAAACCAGCCGATGAAGATAAAGTAAGACAAATAGAAGGGCACTGGTACGATTTAAATGGGAATGTGAGCCGACTATTTGCGTTGCTCGATCTCAAAATAGCTGCCGCATATCGGAAGGAGCAATTTCAGCCGGTTCTCCTGTCACAAGTTCCGATACATCAAACTAATTTTGACGCAGACATGGGCATCGTCACATTCGCGCGATGAGAGGAATATGCGCCTATAGTCCGGTCAACAAGGGCTCTTTTTGCAATTTGCGTGCAGAGTCGTCGCGCGCCTAGGATACTGTTGACTCCAACGTCAGCCGCAGCCCGTCATAGGCCGGGATCACGCCGTCGGGCAGTTTCGAGCGCACCGCCTCGTAATCGACGTCGGCGTGCATGTTGGTGATGACGGCGCGGCGGGGCTTGAAGCGGTCGATCCAGGACAGCGCGTCGCTGACGCTGAAATGGCTGGAATGTGGCGTCCAGCGCAGGCCGTCGATGATCCACAGTTCGAGATTTTCGAGGTAGCGCCAGCTCTCTTGCGGGATGTCGCTGACGTCAGGCGTATAGACGGCGTTACCGATGCGGTAGCCGAGCGCCGGAATCTGGCCGTGTTGCAGGTCGAACGCCGTCAGCGTCACCGCCCCGCCCTTGCCTTCGACGGTCCGGCTGTCGCCGCCCTCGATCGCAAGATGATCGAGGATCGGCGGATAATCGCTGCCCGGCGGCGACACGAAGCAGTAGGAGAACCGCAGCAGGATGTGGGCGGCGGTTGACTGATTCAGGTGCACGGGAATGCGGCGGCGCTGATGCATCACGACCGAGCGCAGATCGTCGATGCCATGGGTCTGATCGGCGTGCTCATGGGTGAGGAACACCGCGTCGATATGATCGACGTGAGCGTCGATCAACTGCTCGCGCAAATCGGGTGAGGTATCGATCACGATCCGTGTCGTGCCTTCAGCCGATGTCCGCTCGACCAGCAGCGAGCAACGGCGGCGGCGGTTTTTTGGATTGTTGGGATCGCAGGCGCCCCAGCCGAGCGCCGGGCGCGGAACGCCGGCGGAGGATCCCGAACCGAGGATGGTTAGCGTCAGCGTCATGCCGCCACTTTCGATGGCGGCACCTTGCTGAACAGGCGAAAGAAGTTTTCCGTGGTCTGTCGGGAAATTTCCTCCAGCGAAACGCCGCGCGCTTCCGCCAGCACTTTTGCCGTTTCCACCACGTAGCAAGGCTCGTTACGCTTGCCGCGGAATTTGCCGGGCGCCAGATACGGCGCGTCGGTTTCCACCATGATGCGATCGGCCGGCAGTTCGGCCGCGAGATCGCGCAAGGCCTGCGATTTCTTGAAGGTCAAAATGCCCGTGAACGAGATCGACAACCCCATCGCGATCGCCTTCAGCGCCAGCTCGCGCCCGCCGGTGTAGCAATGCAGCACGGCCTTGAACGAGCCTTTGGCCATTTCGTCGTCGAGAATCCTGCCGCAACCTTCGTCGGCTTCGCGGGTATGAATCACCAGTGGCAACCCAGTAGCGCGCGCCGCGGCGATATGGGCCCGAAAGCCGCGCTCCTGCGCTTCCGGTGAACCGTCCTCGTAGAAATTATCCAACCCGGCCTCACCCAAGGCCACGACCTTGGGATGCTTTGTCAGCTCGATCAGTTCGTCCGATAAAATGCCGTCTTCCTCGTCGGCATGGTGCGGATGGGTGCCGACCGAGCAATAGACGTTGGGAAAGCGCGCGGTGATGTCGAGCAGCCCCTGCAGCCGCCTGACCCGCGTCGAGATGGTGACGATGCGGCCGATGCCGGCCGCCTCGGCGCGCGCGACGATCGCGTCGAGGTCGTCGGCGAAGTCCGGAAAATCGAGATGGCAATGGCTGTCGATCAACATCGGCTATTCCAACGATTCACGCCGTTGGTGGTTCGACGTAACGCGGGAATACGCCGATCGGCGCCGGCAGCATTGTGCCCGGCTTGATCCGCCCGGCTTCGCCCAGCGCCGCGAACTGGCGCGCGTTTTCCGGGATGCCCAGGCTATCCAGCATTTTCGCCGTCGATGCCGGCATCGCAGGCTGCGCCAGGATGGCGATCTGGCGCACCACTTCGGCGGTGACATACAGCACCGTGCGCTGGCGCGCCGGGTCGGTCTTGGCCAGCGCCCATGGCGCCTCGCCCGCGAAATAGCGGTTGGCTTCCGCCACCACCGCCCACACGGCGTTGAGCCAGTGATGGATCTGTTGGGTTTCCATCGCGGTGCGCGACAGCGTCAGCATGCCGTCGGCCTGCGCCAGGATCGCTCTGTCGTTGTCGCTGAAGGCGCCGGGCCCGGGCAGCACGCCGCCGAGCTGTTTCGCAATCATCGACAACGAACGCTGCGCCAGATTGCCGAAATCGTTGGCTAGGTCGGCATTGATGCGCGCGACAATGGCTTCATGGTTGTAGCTGCCGTCCTGCCCGAACGGCACCTCGCGCAGGAAGAAATAGCGTATCTGGTCGACGCCATATTGATCGGCAAAACCGAAGGGATCGACCACGTTGCCGACCGACTTCGACATTTTCTCGCCCCTGTTGAACAGGAAGCCATGGGCATAGACCCGCTTCTGCACGGGAATGCCGGCCGACATCAGGAATGCCGGCCAGTACACCGCATGAAAGCGGATAATGTCCTTGCCGATCACGTGCAGATCGGCCGGCCAGTAGCGCCAGTTCGGCGCATCCTCGTCGGGGAAGCCGACGCCGGTGATATAGTTGGTCAGCGCGTCGACCCAGACATACATCACGTGATCCGGATCGTTCGGCACCTTGACGCCCCAGTCGAACGTGGTGCGCGAGATCGACAGATCCTTCAAGCCGCCTTTGACAAAACTCATCACCTCGTTGCGGCGCGAGTCCGGGCCGACGAAATCCGGCTGTTCGTTGTACAGCGCGAGCAACCGGTCCTGATAGGCCGAGAGCTTGAAGAAATAGCTCCTCTCCTCGACCCAGTCGACCGGCGTACCCTGCGGGCCGCGGCGCACCTTGTCCTCGCCGACAATTGTTTCGTCCTCGGCGTAATAGGCCTCGTCGCGCACCGAATACCAGCCGGCATAGGTGTCGATATAGATGTCACCGTTCTGCTGCATCCGGTTCCAGATCACCTGTACGGAACGATGATGCGCCGGCTCCGAGGTGCGGATGAAACGGTCGAACGAGATGTCGAGCCGCTCATCCATTTCCTTGAAGCGGCCGGCGTTGCGGGTAGCGAGGTCGTGCGGCGTCATCCCTTCGCTCGCGGCGGTCTGGATCATCTTCTGGCCGTGCTCGTCGGTGCCGGTCAGGAAGAACACGTCCTTGCCATCGAGCCGTTGAAACCGCGCCAGCGCGTCGGTCGTGATCGCTTCATAGGCGTGACCGATATGCGGCGCGCCGTTCGGATAGGAGATCGCGGTAGTGATGAAATAGGTGTTCCGCGCGGCGGCCTTCGGCTGCGGAGCTTTTGGTTTCGGTGCGGGTGCGCTT
>Ga0208589_1001060_pt1 | contig 11895 bp, 10 predicted proteins | sample NGESurshal092012_2_FD_184486 | JGI IMG/M metagenome (GOLD analysis project Ga0208589, IMG submission 184486) | Arctic peat soil microbial communities from Barrow, Alaska - NGEE Surface sample F53-2 shallow-092012 (SPAdes) | ecosystem: Environmental > Terrestrial > Soil > Wetlands > Peat ... | reverse complement strand
GTGGATCGCCGGACTGGCCGCGGTTGTCGTCGCGGTCGCCTCGGTCGTGCAGGCGGTCCGGCTAGGCAGCTGGGGACCGGTCATCTCGGCGGCCTGGATCCCGGCGGTCATCGTGGCCACCTGGCCGGGCCCGCATCGCCGCTGCCTGCCCCGCCGCCGCAGCGCCGCCAGGTGACGTGCCGGCGGCGATGAAGAACCAGGTGCGCACGCTGCGGACACAGCGGAGCCTGGCCCAGGGCCAGCTGGCTGAGGCGATGGGAGTGTCGCGCCAGACGATCAACTCGATCGAGAACGAGCGTTACACGCCCTCGCTCCCGCTCGCGATCGCACTAGCCCGCTACTTCGGCGTCACGGTCGAGGAGATGTTCGATGATCAAGGATCGTAGCCAGGCCATCTGCCGTTCCCGGTGGTTCGTGCCGGCGTTCTGCCTCGCCCTCGGCGTCGTGATACTAGCGGCGAGCTGGCTGGGCGGCCACCCCGGCGAGGGCCTGGCTGAGCTCGCTCTCATGGCCGGCTTCGGCCTGTTCATCCTGCTGGCCGGCCGCAGCGAGACGATCCGCGGCCTTCGGGGTGACGGCCGGGACGAGCGCTTCGCCCAGATCGACCTGCGGGCGACGGCCGTCGCCGGGCTGGTGGTGATCACTGCCGTGATCGTGAGCTGGCTGGTCGAGATCGCCCGCGGGCACAGCGGCAGCCCGTATGACTGGCTCGGCGCGATCGGGGGCCTGGCTTACGCAGCCGCCGTCGTGGTCTTCCGCTGGCGCGGCTGAACCCCGCAGACCAGGCGCCAGCCGGCGACGGTCACGGGCTGGCGCCTGGCCTGCTGCGCAGGCCGTCCATGACGAGGTCCAGCAGGTGCTGGGCCCGGGCGTCCCAGCCGTTGCCGTCGCCGGCGTGCCAGAGAAAGCCGACCAGGTGCAGGACCTCGCCGGCGTCCACGTCGGGGCGTACCGCACCGGCCTGCTTGCCCGCATCCAGGAGCGCGGTTATCGCGCCGGTCACCTCGCCGTAGTACTCGCTGGACAGGTCGGCGCGCGTGGCGGCGGCTACCGCGTCGGCCACGCCCTGCTTGATCCGCCCGTAGGAGCCGAGCCGGTCGAGCCAGAGCCGCAGCGCCTCCAGCGGGGGATGGGCGGCCAGCAGCGCGGGCGCAGCGTCGATGAGCTCGCGGACGTCGTAGCGATACACCGCCAGCAGCAGTGCTTCCCGGTTCGGGAAGTGGCGGTAGAGGGTGCCCTGACCGACGCCGGACTGCCTGGCTATCGAGTTCAGCGTGACGTCCCGCGACCCGGTCAGGGCCGTCCGGGCCACCTCCAGGATCCGGGCCCGGTTCCGCTCGGCGTCGGACCGCAGCCCGGGCCGCTGCTCTTGGTGCTGCCGCTCCTGAGGTTCCTGCTCCCGCTCGGACACGTCGTCCTGCCTCTGACTTGCTAAGCGGACAGCTGTCCGCTACGGTGACGATACCCCACCGGACAGCTGTCCGTTTCTTGATACGACGCTACCACCGCAGCCATCGGCAGGGGGCCGGCGCGGATCGCATCTGCTTCCAGGGGAGGGCTCAGATGTCAGGAACGGACGGGAAGGTCGTCGCGCTCACGGGCGCGAGCAGCGGGATCGGAGCAGCCACCGCGCTCCTGCTGGCGCAGCGGGGCGCGCGAATGGTCCTGGCCGCGCGCCGGACGGACCGCCTCGAGGCGCTCGCGGCCCGGATCACCAGCGCCGGCGGCGAGGCCGTGTTCGCCCCGGCCGACGTCCGGCAGCGCCAGGCCCTGACCGATCTGGTGGCCCTCGCGCTCGACCGATACGGCCGGCTGGACGTGCTGATCAGCAACGCCGGCATCGGGCCCGTCGCCCCTCTCGACGACCTGCGCGTCGAGGAGTGGGAGGACATGATCGACATCAACGTCAAGGGCGTTCTCTACGGCATCGCGGCTGCGCTTCCGGTCTTCCGCGCCCAGGGCACCGGGCACTTCGTGCATACTCTCTCGACCGCCGGGCTGAGGATCGTGCCTGGCCAGGCCGTCTACGCCGGCACGAAGAACGCCGTGCGCGCCATCTCCGAGGGACTGCGCCAGGAGGCGGGCGCCGCGCTGCGGGTGACGACCATCTCGCCCGGCTTCGTCGCCACCGACTTCGCGGCCTCCGCTGCCGACCCGGAGGTCAGAGCCCAGATGCTCGCGCGGCGAGACGAGATCGCCATCACGCCCGACGCCATCGCGCGTGCCATCGCGTTCGCGATCGACCAGCCCGGCGACGTCGACATCAGCGAGATCGTCATCCGCCCCACAGCGCAAGGGTAATCACGGGCCGGAGTGCGTCCGGCTTCTGCGCCCGGCCGGTCGCGGGACTGCCAGGCGGCCTTTGCGGCCGTTACCGGCCGGCGCCGTTGCTGCCCAGGCCTGCGTCGCGGGCGCGGGCCACCACTTCGGCCCGGGTCGCGGCGCACAGCTTGGTCAGGATGGCCGAGACATGGTTGCGCACGGTCTTGTCGGAAAGCGCGAGGCGGCGGGCGATGGCTGGGTTGTCGCATCCCGCGGCCACGAGGCTGAGGATCTCGCGTTCGCGGCTGGTGAGCTGCGGGAAGGGCGCGGGGCTGCGGCTGGCGCTGAGCGTGCTGAAGAAGCTGATAACCCGGTCGGCGACTCGCGGTCCGAAGATTGCCTCCCCGTTCGCGACGGTACGGGCGGCCCGGCGGATGTCCTCAGCACTGGCTTCCTTGAGCAGGTAACCGCGGGCGCCAGCCCGCAGCGCGGCGAACACCGAGTCGTCGTCCTCGCTCATGGTGAGCACGAGCACCGTCGTCCCGGCATGCCTCGCGGTGATCTGAGCGGTTGCCTCCACGCCCCCGGTTCCGGGCATTCTCAGGTCCATCAGCACCAGGTCAGGCTGGTAGGCCCCGACTGCGGCGACGGCGGCCTGCCCGTCAGGGACGGTCGCGACCACCGTAAAGCCGGGGTCCTCTTCCAGGATGGTCTGCAGCCCCTCGAGGAACACGGGGTGATCATCGGCGATAATGACGCGCAACGGGGACTTCATCGGAGCTGGAGGGGTAGCCAGCCGCGGATGGTGGTGCCCGCGGATCCGGTGTCGACGCTGAGGCCGCCGCCGAGTTCAGCGGCGCGGTCTCGCATGCTCTGCAGGCCCACGCCGCGGACGGCCTGGGGGTCGATCCCTGTTCCGTTGTCCTCGATAGTGACCAGCAGCCGGCCCGGGGCGGCGGAAACGGCGACGGTGCAGACGGTGGCCCGACCATGCCGAACGGCGTTGGCGACTGCCTCGGCGGAGATCCGGTAAGCGGCGACCTCGACCGCGGCCGGAAGTGCGGGCAGCTCGTCGGCAGCCACCTCGACACTGATGCCCGCTGCCCCGGCCGGGCCAGCGGGCGTCAGCGCGTACGCGGCGACGTGCTGGCGCAGTGCGTCGAGCAGGCCCAGTTCGTCGATGGCGGGCGGCCGCAGGTTGTCGACGACGTGGCGGACTTCAGCGACGGTCTGCCGCATCCGGTCTCGCAGCACCTGCACCCGCTCAGCCGCGGCGGACTGGCCGTCGAGCTGGCCCATGAGGCTGTCGAGCTGCAAGGCCATCCCGGCGAGTTCCGGGCCGAGCCCGTCGTGCAGGTCGTGCCGGAGCCGCCGGCGCTCTTCTTCGCGGGCGGCGACGAGGCTTTCCCGGCTCCGCTGGAGGTCGTTGATCAGGCCGGCCGCCTGGACCAGCGCGCCGATCCGCCGGCTGACGTCGGCCAGCACCGACTGTTCCTCCGGCCGCAGCCGCTCTGCTTGATGCCGCAGCCCGATCCGCAGCAGCGCGACCTGGTGGCCCTCAACGACGACAGGCAGATCCCGGACGCCGGCGACCGCGGCGCCGGTCGCGATCACGGCCAGCCTGGAATCGTCTGGAAGAACAGCTACCGAAGGGAGCCGCAGCGCGACCCGGAGCTCGCTGGCGATCTGCTGAAGGGCGTCGATGGGACCGCTGGCCAGATCGAGCCGCTGACCGACCCGGTCCACGACTGCATAGGGATCCCGGCGGTAGCCGAATAGCATGCGGTCGACCCCTCGCTGTACCCGCGCGCGGGCTGCTGCCGCAAGCAATGCCAGCACGGCCACCGCAAGCAGCCCTGTCCGCTGCGCGGCCACCTGCCCGACCCCCGCGATCGCGGCCAGGTATCCGATCAGCACCAGGCCGGTCAGCAGGCCGTAGACTACCGCGCGGTTCAGTACCACCTCGATGTCCAGCAGCTGGTAACGAAGGACGGCGATCACGATGCCCGCCGGGATGGCGGCCATCCCGATCGCCCAGAACGCCTCCTGCCAGGGCTTCGGCACCGCGCTGGCACTGACTCCGAACGCCAGGGTGACCACGCCGGCGAACAGCAGCCACTGCATCTGGGCGCGCTCTGCGCTGTTCGCACGGCGCATCCGGAGCCCCAGCGCGAGCACCGACAGCGGGATGAGCACGACGCCGAGAACGGCCACCATGACCAGCAGCAGCCCGGTGAACACCGGGCTCTGGCCCAGCGGATTGTGCAGGGTATGGCTGGCGCTGGCATCTGGCCCGATGGGTGCGAGCATGGCCGCCAGTATCAAGACGCCGGAACATCCCAGGATGGCCCAGGCGAGCGGGCGCCACCGCGGCGACGGGAGCCTGCCGTCGGGGAACAGCAGCGGCAGCAAGCTCAGCACCGCAAGCTCCGGCGCCCAGGCCCAGGTGCCGACCCAGGCTGCCAGCTCGGCGCCCGGCAGACGGCCGTGCGGGCCGAGCAGCCCGGCCACCGCGTACTGGCCAGCCAGCGCGTTGATCCCGACCAGGCAGCCGGCCAGCAGTACCCAGCCGACCAGGTTGCCCGGACGCCGCCGGACCAGGAACGCGCCGGCCAGCGGAAAGATCATCCCGACGACGAGGTTGTCCCCGTACAGGTACTGCACGCGGCCCGCCGCGAAGGACAGGTTGTACGCGTAAAGGCCAAGCGAACCCAGCGCGCAGACGACCGAGACGGCGGCCAGTGCGCCAGCCACCCGCGGCGACCAGGCCGCTGGCCACCCGCGCTGAACGTTTCCTGCCTGCCTCACAGCCACATTGTCCGCGTCCCTCAGCCCGATTGCACGGTTAGCGGGTGCTGCCTGCCCGGAGCCGGACCAGCTCACCTGTCCGGCTCCGCGCCGGCATGGCGGGCGTCACTCGCCAGCGACGCCCGCCGCCCCCGCGCCCGTTCTCATCCCGGCAGGCCGGTTTCCCACTCGTCATCAGTCATGCTCAGTACCCGCCAGCCGACCACAGCCAGCCCGGCGAAGACCAGGGCCGAGCCGGCACCGGCGCGCGGCAGCGTGGTGCCGCTGAACGCCAGCACCCACCCGGCGAAGATCACCAGAGCCGGCCACCACGAAGTCCAGCCAGCCCGCCAGGCCGCCAGCACGAGCAGCACGAGCCCGATGATCGCCGCCAGTGCGGTCGGCTTGGCCAGCACCGCGCCCATAGGCAGCTGCTTGGCCGCGTCCGACACCCGGGCCGCAGTGCCCAGCGGGAGCTGGCGAGCCAGGGCCAGGTCAAAGAAGTCGGTGACCAGCAATCCGGACAGGCCCGCTCCGAGGATGCTGAGCACCAGGCCAGTGCCGCTCAGCCTGCCCGCGCGCCGCCGGGTCAGGTACGCGAGCGTGAAGGCGGCCGGGACCAGCAGCAGGTAGCCGAAGTGCAGGAGCAGCGCCGCCACCTGCGCCTGAGTCGCATGCGCCGCGATCGTGCGCAGCTGCGCGCTAGTGCCCCCCGGTCCTTCCCACGGTGTCACCAGAAAGCCCGCGAAGGTCAAGGCGCCCGCCCCCAGCAGCGACAGGCCGCCAGCCCGCCGGCGCAGTCTCGTGCTCAGGCCGCGTGCTTCCACTCGTTCGTCCGTAAGGGCGGACCCCGTGCTCGTTCCCGCAACTCCGCTCGCCGGCATTCGATTCTCCTTTCCCCAAGAGGGCCAGCCCGTCGACGCTGGCCCATGCTGGTCACAGGATCGGCCACCCGGCGTCCTGACCACATGGGGACAGCGTCCTGTCCTGCCGGGAGCCGACGCGCCGTGCCGGCGAACGGGAACCCTGCCCGGCAGGTCGCGCGCCGGGCCGCCGGCGGCGAAGATTGACTCGTGGGCGAAAGGGCCGGAGGCCAGGGGCAGCAGGGCGCACCGGATGTGGTCCGGTTCGGCTCGGCGCGCCCGCGATCCCGCCGGTGGCCCGGCTGGCTGGTGCTGGCCGTGCTGCTCGCCGCGGTCATCGTGGTAGCGGTCCTGCACCGGAAGAGGCCGCCGGCCGCTCCGCCGGCGGTGCGGGTCACCCAGGCCGGCCACCGGCTGCTCGGCGTGGCCTCGGGCTGGAACCTGTTCGGCCTGGGTCAGGCGGGCGTGGTCCGGATTCAGCTGGAGCGCGGTCGGGTCACCCGCACGGCCGTGCCGGCCCTGGACAGCACCGGGCCGCTGTCGTTCGTGGTCGGTCCCCATCAGGCGCTGATCCGCCCGCTCGACCTGGTGCCCGGCTACCTGGTGGCCGACGGGCGGCCGGCCCGCAGCTCTCAGCCGCGGTGGCCTGATCGTGGTGCCGGGCCCGGCCGCCGGGCTGGTGTGGCTCATGGATACAGAAAGGAGCCGCATCGTCCTCTATGCACTGGCGAGCGGCGCCGCCAGGGTGTCGCTGTCGCTTCGGCCGGGTCTCGGTCCCTGGCAGGCGGGCGCCGACGGCCGCGGCGGCGTCCTGCTGGCAGACCTCGGCGGGTCCTTCTACGATGCCGGGCCGGGCGGCGTGCGGCTGATCACGACCGACACGGTCGTGGCGGTCGGGCCGACCGGGTGGCTGACGGTGCGGTGCGGGACCAGCGGGCGCTGCGCCTACGTGGTCATCGACCCGGCCAGCGGGACCCGGCGCGTCCTGCCCGGCAAGGCCCCCGGCCCGTCCGGGGAGGTCGGGGTAATCGCCCCGGACGGCTCGGCCGCCGCCGTTTTCCAGGCGGGGCCAGGCGCCCAGTCCCGGCTGGAGCTGATCGGCATGCGATCCGGCGCGACGCGGTCTCTGCCCATCGTGCTCCGGGGCTCGCTTGGCTCGCCTGCCCTGGCCTGGTCCGGGGGTGGACCTACATCGGAACCGGATCGCACGTTAAGGCGGATCCGGGTAGGTCAGCGGGTGTCCGGACGCGGGTGGGCGGGGTCGTTAGCGTGCGTTCCGGTTCGGCCGGAGCCCGCTTGTGATCGTGTCATTCGCAGGCAGGGGTGGGGATCGCCCTGGCAGGGTGGCGGCCCATCGTACTGGTACCGTCGCGTATTCAACTGTCGCGTATTCGCCAACCCGCACCCGAGGAGACAGCTGAGGGCCAACCCACAAGCGGTTGACACCCACCCAGGCGCTGGGATTGATTGAAGCGTGGCAGTTACGTTGGGAGAGTGGGTCTTGATCGGGCCCACGCGTATCAATGACGGCGGCCTAGGCGCGATCGGGCGCGTCCATTCGATCGCTGTCCATCCGACGACGCCCGCGACCATATACGTGGGCGGTCCCCGGTGCGGGATCTGGAAGACGACGAACAGCGGCGCAGGCTGGGAGCCGGTGGGTGACAGCCTGCCAACGCTGGCTCTGGCCGCGCTGGCTGTCGATCCTGTCACGCCGTCGCGCGTATATGCGGTGATGGCGGGCGAAGGAATCTACCGTTCCGATGACGCTGCCGTCACCTGGACGCGCATCGTCGGCGATCTGGGTACGCCGGTAGGGAAGGGCGTGCTGCTCATCGATCCGGGGACACCGTCACGCCTTTACCTGACAGCGGCTTCGAACGGCCTTTACCGCTCGACCGACTCTGGGGCGAACTGGACGCGCGTGAAGACGGGATCGGTCACCGATCTGGTCATCGATCCGTCGAACCCGGCCACGCTATACGTCGGCGTCCAGAGCGACGGCGTCTACAAGACGACCACTGGCGGCGGCACCGGCGACTCCGCGTGGACCAAACTGTCCGGGCTCCCGACCAGCGGATTCACACGGGTCACGCTTGCGCTGTGTCAAGCGGTTCCGACCACCATCTACGCCGGCCTGAGCGGAGCTAGATTTCAGATTTACCGATCCACCGACGGCACGAGGTTGTCGCTGCGCTACACGGCGGCATCCTCCATCTACAACCCCTGGATGGGCGTCGATCCGGCGAACCCATCGATCGTCTACGCTCTCAGCGCACAGTTCCTGCGCTCGACTGACGGCGGCGCTAGCTTCTCCCCCACGAGCGGCGATACTCACGAGTGTCAGAAGTTCGCGGTCGACCCGGTCACACCGGGCGTTATCTACCTTGGGCGCGACAGCGGTTTCTTCCGCTCACCGGACCGCGGCACAACCTGGGCACAGATCGGCGGCGGCATCGCCAACGTCGAGTTCTACGACGGCGCACTCGCGGCGACCGATCCGTCCATGATGATCGGCGGCACGCAGGACAACGGCACCATCAAGTACAACGGCACGAGCACGGTTTGGAACGAGATCCAGAGGGGCGACGGCGCAACGGTCGCCATCGATCCGACTAACGCGCAGGTCCTGTACGCGATGGGCCAGTACGCGAGCAGCATCAGGCGCTCCACCGACGGCGGTTCAAGCTTCAGCGCGTTTGCGGTAGGGCTCCCGACCGGCGCTGTCTGCTTCAATCTCCAGTTCCTGGTGCATCCGACCATACCGACGACGGTGCTGGCGGCGTGCACATCGCTGTGGCGCATCACGTCGCCCACCGGAACCTGGACGACGATCTTTACGCCGGCCGGGGACTCCATTGTGCGGGCGGCGGTGGATCCCTCGGTCGACCTCTATTACGCAGGCTCGAGCAGCGGGAAGCTATACGCGGGCCCGAGCGGCGCGTCGTGGCAGCAGGTGTTCGCGCATCCGATCGGCGCCGGCTTCAACAACCTCCGCGTCGACCCCGATAATCGCACGATCGTCTACGTGGCGTTCGGCGGGACCGGCGCGGGCCGTGTCTACCGCATGGCACGATCGTCGGCCGCGCCGACTAACTTGGCCGCGAGCGACATCACCTCGAACCTGCCGACCGGTCTAGTGGCGGATACGATCGCCGTCGACCGCATGGCCCCGCTCACCATCTACGTGGGCACTGACCGAGGTGTTTATCGAGGCGTATCGACGGACCATGGCGCCACCTGGAGCTGGAGCAGTTACAACACCGGCATGCCCCTCGCGAACGTGACCGATCTCGAAGTGCACCCCACGAGCGGCGTGATGCGCGCCACGACCTTCGGCCGCAGCGCCTACGAGGTGCACACCGACTGGCCGATCGGGACACTTGCTGAGGCACAGGGACGGATCACATTCCTGCGCGTCCACGACGTCGGTACCGGCTGGGGGCCGCCCAGTGACTTCCTCGACGTCGAAGTCGTGATCGCTATCGACACTCTGCCGGGTCGCGGCTTCGGCTTCCAGTTGCGCGCCGACTCGGAGGAAGCTGCGCGGCACGGGATGCTCGACCTCTTGCGTGACGCGTTCAACCGGGACAGCCGGGTCACTATCGACTACGTCAAGACCGGGCTCCGCAATGGCCGAATTCTCCGCGTGGCGGATCTCTCGTAGAGGAGGACTTGTGGCACTGCTCGAATCCTCGGGAAAGCTGACCTTTTTGCGGGTCCACGATGTCGGAACCGGATGGGGACCTCCGAACGACTTCATCGACGTTGAGGTGGTGTGCAAACTAGACACTATGCCGCACAACGCCTTCGGTTTCCAGCTACGCAACGACGGCAACCGCCCCGCGCGTGCCGGGATGCTCGACCTTCTGCGCGATGCCATCAACCACACCTGGACGGTGACGCTCGATTACAGCATCGATACGGGTAAGACTAATGGGGTCATTATCCGTACGAGGCTGACGAGGTAACAAGCGTCGGTCCGCGCACTGCCAGCTCAGCAAGGGCCGACAGGAATCGGGGCAGGACCTGCAACGGAACCGTTTCGTACGTTAAGGCGGTTCGGAGAGGTCAGAACGGCGGGCCTGCGGGGGTCATTAGTGTACATTCCGGTTCCGGTGCAGCCCGGGTGTGATCTTGATGCGGGGCTGGATCGCCTGGCAGGGTGGCGCTGGGTGACGGTGATCTTCGTGTCCGGAAGTCCTCAGTAAACGGACAAGATCAAAGCGCGGGTCATCGGCCTGGAGGGAATGAACGCTATGTAACGGTCTTGTCACTTAGCGGCCGGGTTGTGAGGGTCTGGTCCTACGGTTGGGCCGTGCCGGTGGAGTTTCTCAGTGACCAGGAAGCGGCGGGCTTCGGCCGCTATGGCGGCTCGGTGCCGCTGGCGGACCTGGAGCGGTTCTTCTACCTCGACGACGCCGATCGCAAGCTGGTGGCCGGGCAGCGGGAAGATCACAACCGGCTCGGGTTCAGCGTTCAGCTCGCTACAGTGCGCTATATCGGCAGGTTCCTGGCGGATCCGCTTGAGGGGGTGCCGGCCGAGGTCATCGACTTCCTGGCCGGGCAGCTGCAGATCGCTGACCCGTCGTGCGTGAAGCGGTACGCCCAGCGCCAGCAGACGCACCGTGAGCATGCGGGGAAGATCCGGGAGACGCTGGGGCTGAAGGACTTCGCCGAGGTGGAGGCCGAGCTGGCAGTGTTCGCGGGCAGGCGGGCGTGGGTGACCGGGGACGGCCCGAAGGCGATCTTCGCCGACGCGGTGGCGTGGCTGCGGGACCGGGATGTGCTGCTGCCCGGGGTGTCCCGGCTGGCCCGGCTGGTGGCGCGGGAACGGGACGCCGCGACGCAGCGGCTGTGGGAGACGCTGCATGCGGCGCTGACCGGGCCGCAGCGGCTCGCGCTGGACGCGCTGCTGGCGGTGCCGCCGGGTGCGCGGGTGTCGGAGCTGGAGCGGTGGCGGACCGGGCCGGCGCGGGCGTCGGGCCCGCAGATGGTCAGGGCACTGAACCGGGTCGCGGAGATCATCGGGTCGGGGCTGTCGCGGGTGCAGCCGGACGCGAGCGTGACACCGCGGCGGCTGGCCGAGCTGGCCCGGTACGGGATGGGCACGGATGCGGCGCACCTGAGGCGGCATGGTGATCAGCGGCGGCTGGCGACGCTGGTCGCGACCGTGACCCAGTTGGAGGCCACCGCGACCGACGACGCGCTGGAACTGCTGGAGCTCCTGATGGCGACCGAACTGGGCGGCCGGGCCCGCCAGGAGGCCGGCAAGGAGACGATCAAACGGCATCCCAGGCTGGCCCGGGCCTCGGCGACGCTGGCGGTGGTAGCGCAGGTGCTGCTGGAAGCCCGCGAATGGGGCAGCGGTAAGGAGGTGCGGGTCGCGGAGGTGTGGGAGGCGATCGAGGCGCGGATTCCCCGCGCCGAGGTGCGGGCCGCGGTGGACACCGTGACCGGGATGCTGCCGCCGCCCGAAGCCCTGCCCGAGCCAGACTGGCGGGCGGAGCTGGTCAGGAAGACCGCCACGGTGGTGGGGATGTGCAAGATGCTCACCGCCACCATCATCTTCGGCGCCAACGCCCAGGGCGCCCCGGCGCTGGCGGCGATGACCGCGCTGGGCGAGCAGCTGGCCACCGACGCCAGGTGGACCACAGGGAACCCGCGTATCCACCCGCAGGTGGTGACCGGGCCGTGGAAGCACCTGGTGTTCGGCCATCCCGCCCGGGACGACGGGACGGTGGATCGTGGCGCCTACATCTTCTGCGTGCTGGAGCAGTTCTGCCGCCACCTGAAACACCGGGACATCTACGCCGGGACCTCGACGCGGCACCGCAACCCGCAGGCGCGGCTGCCGCGGTGGCCAGCGCATATTCCAGCAGGTGCGGGATCCGGGCCGCCCGCATCGCCGACCACACCTCCTGCCGCAGGGCGGCCTTCTCCGCCAGCACCTCGGCCGGCCCGCCGGCTTCACGATCGTGAC
>Ga0208589_1001059_pt1 | contig 11897 bp, 11 predicted proteins | sample NGESurshal092012_2_FD_184486 | JGI IMG/M metagenome (GOLD analysis project Ga0208589, IMG submission 184486) | Arctic peat soil microbial communities from Barrow, Alaska - NGEE Surface sample F53-2 shallow-092012 (SPAdes) | ecosystem: Environmental > Terrestrial > Soil > Wetlands > Peat ... | reverse complement strand
GACGACGTCCCACTGCTCGGCATAGGCGTGCTCGGGCACGTGCTTGGTAACGACGTCCTCGACAAAGGCGCGACGCATGTCGGCGACCGTCTCGGCGACGCTTTCGTCCTTCATCAGATCGATGCGCTGGTCGAAGATCACCTTGCGCTGGTCGTTCTGGACGTTGTCGAATTTCAAGAGGTTCTTGCGGATGTCGAAGTTGCGGGCTTCGACCTTCTGCTGCGCCTTCTCCAGCGCCTTGTTGATCCAGGGATGGATGATGGCTTCGCCGTCTTTCAGGCCAAGCCGCGTCAGCATGCTGTCGAGCCGGTCGGAGCCGAAGATCCGCATCAGATCGTCTTCCAGCGACAGGAAGAATTTCGAGCGCCCGGGGTCGCCCTGACGGCCGGAGCGGCCGCGCAGCTGGTTGTCGATGCGGCGCGATTCATGGCGTTCGGAGCCGATGATGTAGAGCCCGCCCGGCCGGGTCACGGTCTTGGCCGGCTTCGAGCCCTTGGCCGGCTCGATCTCGACGGTCTCCTCGGCCTTCAACACGATCTCGCGGAAGCGCTCGACGTCGGCCTTGATCTGCTCGACTTTCTTGGCCTTCTCGGCCTCGTCGGTGATCCCGGCGGTGTCATGCAGGATACGCATTTCGAGCGAGCCGCCGAGCTTGATGTCGGTACCGCGGCCGGCCATGTTGGTCGCAATCGTGATCGCGCCGGGCACGCCGGCTTCGGCGACGATATAGGCTTCCTGCTCGTGGAAGCGTGCGTTCAGCACCGCGAACAGTTTCGCCGGCTTGCCGTTGCGTGCCGCGGCGTAGAGCTTTTCCATCGCGTTTTCGTTGCCGAAATCGATCTGCTTGTAGCCGTGCTTCTTGAGGTATTCGGCCAGCACTTCGGATTTTTCGATCGAGGCGGTGCCGACCAGCACCGGCTGCAGCCGCGCATTGGCGCGCTCCACCTCGGCCAGGATCGCGGCATATTTCTCGTTCTGGGTACGATAAACCTCGTCGTCCTCGTCGAGACGGGCGACCTGAACGTTGGTCGGGATTTCCACCACCTCGAGCTCGTAGATGTCGAACAGTTCGTCGGCTTCGGTCAGCGCGGTGCCGGTCATGCCGGCGAGCTTCTCGTACATCCGGAAATAGTTCTGGAAGGTGATCGAAGCCAACGTCTGGTTTTCCGGCTGAACCTGCACGTGCTCCTTGGCTTCCAACGCCTGATGCAGGCCTTCGGAATAGCGGCGGCCCTGCATCATGCGGCCGGTGAACTCGTCGATGATGATGACTTCATCGTCGCGGACGATGTAGTCCTTGTCGCGCGTGAACAGCGAATGGGCGCGCAGCGCCTGGTTGATGTGGTGGACCACCGAGACGTTTTCGACGTCGTAGAGCGATTCGCCCTTGAGCTGGCCGGCGTCGCGCAGCAGGACCTCGATCTTCTCCATGCCGGCTTCGGTCAGCGTTACCGTGCGCTGCTTCTCGTCGACGTCGTAATCGGTCTTGTCGAGTTTCGGGAGGAAGGTGTCGATGGTGTTGTAGAATTCCGAGCGATCGTCGAGCGGACCGGAGATGATCAGCGGCGTGCGCGCCTCGTCGATCAGGATCGAGTCGACTTCGTCGACGATGGCGTAGAAGTGGCCGCGTTGCACCATGTCTTCGAGGCGATATTTCATGTTATCGCGCAGATAGTCGAAGCCGTATTCGTTGTTGGTGCCGTAGGTGATGTCGCAAGCGTAGGCCATCTTGCGTTCGGTATCGTCGAGGCCGTGAACGATCACACCGGTGGTCAGCCCGAGGAAGCCGTAGACCTGGCCCATCCAGTCGGAGTCGCGGCGGGCGAGGTAATCGTTGACGGTGACGACGTGGACGCCCTTGCCGGCCAGCGCATTGAGATAGACCGCGAGCGTCGCGACCAGTGTCTTGCCTTCGCCGGTCTTCATCTCGGCGATGTCGCCCTCATGCAGCACCATGCCGCCGATCAGCTGGACGTCGAAATGGCGCTGGCCGAGCGTGCGCTTGGCGGCCTCGCGCACGGTGGCGAAGGCCGGTACCAGAATGTCGTCGAGCGTCTTGCCATCGGCGAGCTGCTTTTTGAATTCGGCGGTGCGCGCCTGCAGCGCCTCATCCGACAACGCTGCGATCTCCGGCTCCAGGGCATTGATGGCATCGACCCGGGACTGGTACCCCTTGACCCGACGGTCGTTGGCGGAGCCGAAAAACTTGCGGGCGAGCGCGCCGATCATGCCAGATTCCTGTCTTTGCGGTTCGGCGTTGCAGCCATGACGTGGTCCACCAGTCTGCCCATCAACTCATTGTGACGCATCGCGGCTCCCGCCCCGTTCCGGGAACATCCGCCAAATGAGTGGGAATTCGACTATCCTAGGTTCAACGACCAAAAGCGCAGCTAAATAAGCGCCATCGCCATTGCCCGGTTTGGCAGAGATATGGCTGGGTCGGAGCCTTGTCAACGGCGCGGAACGGCCGGACCAGCGTCGCAAAGCTGTCAAGGATTTCATCATTTTGCCAGACTTTTCGCGTTGCCAAGGCCACACGATTGGGCGAGTGTCCCGCCGCCTCAAACAGCCCCATAAGGATTTTCCATGACCACCTCGTTCCCGGAAACGAAAACCGGCCCACGTCTTGGCCTCGCCTCCGCGGCCGTAGCGGGCTGTCTCGCGATGGTTCTGTTCGCCGCGCTGCCGATGGTTCGCGCTGAAGACAATCCGGTGCTGGCAAAGGTTAACGGCTCCGAGATCCGGCAGAGCGACATGGCCATCGCCGAGGAAGAACTGGGGCCGAGCCTCGAAAAGATGGACCCGGCAACCAAGCAGGAAAACCTGCTGGCGTTCCTGATCGACATGAAGATCGTTTCCAAGGCCGCCGAGGACAAGAAGGTCGAGAACAGCGATGAATTCAAGCGGCGGCTGGCCTTCGCGCGCAACCGGCTGCTGATGGACAGCCTGCTGGCCCAGGAGGGCAAGGCGGCCACCACCGACGATGCGATGAAGAAGGTCTATGACGACGCCGCCAAGCAGATCGCCGGCGAGCAGGAAGTCCACGCCCGCCATATCCTGGTCGAGACCGAGGACGAGGCCAAGGCGATCAAGGCAGAGCTCGACAAGGGAGCCGATTTCGCCGAACTCGCCAAGAAGAAATCCAAGGACCCTGGCGCCTCCGACGGCGGCGATCTCGGCTTCTTCACCAAGGATCAGATGGTGCCGGAATTCTCGGCCGTCGCGTTCGCGCTGGAGCCGGGCAAGATCTCCGACCCCGTCAAGTCGCAGTTCGGCTGGCACATCATCAAGGTCGAGGAAAAGCGCAACCGCAAGCCGCCGGAATTCGACCAGGTCAAGGGCCAGATCGAAGCCTATGTGACCCGCAAGGCGCAGGCCGATTACGTCGCCAAGCTGCGCGAAGGCGCCAAGATCGAGCGCATGGACCAGGCCGCCAATACCCCGGCTGCGACCCCGGACGCAGCGAAGCCGGACGCGGCCAAGCCCGACGCCAAAGCTGCCGATACCAAGGCTTCGGATACCAAGGCTTCCGATACCAAGGCTTCCGATACCAAGGCACCCGACGCGGCGAAGGACTCCAAGATGGCGCCGGCGAAGAAGTAAAAATTCGCTGTCACTTCTTCGAGACCGATAGTATTTACATGTGTGATGGCCGGGCTTGTCCCGGCCATCGACGTCTGGGGCGCCGCTACGCACCACGGGCGTGAGTGGCCGAGCGCGCACAGGCACGAATAGGCCGATGGCGCCCGGCCGTAACGATCCATTTCTTCGCTTTCGGATTGCAGCCCGGATTTTCAGCTCATGGCCTCTGGCACGCCCCCCGCCGTCTCCCCCCTCGCTCCCACCAACGTCCCCGACATGCCCGCGATCGCTGGCGTCAAGCTGGCGACGGCGGCCGCCGGCATCCGTTACAAGGGCCGCACTGACGTGCTGCTCGCGGTGATGGACCCGGGAACCGCGGTAGCCGGGGTCTTCACCCAATCGAAATGCCCGTCGGCGCCGGTCGAATGGTGCCGCGCCAAGCTTCCCCGCGGCAAGGCCCGCGCGCTGGTGGTGAATTCCGGCAACGCCAACGCCTTCACCGGCAAGACCGGCAAGCAATCGACCGCACTGACGGCGTCGATCGCGGCCAAGGCGGTCGGATGCAATCCGAATGAGGTTTATCTCGCCTCCACCGGAGTCATCGGCGAGCCGCTCGACGCCACCAAGTTCAACGGCGTCCTCGGCACGCTCGCCGGCGAGGTCAGCCAAAGCGAATGGATGAGCGCCGCAAAAGCGATCATGACTACCGATACTTTTCCGAAGGTCGCGACCGCGACGGTCAAACTCGGCAAGGCCCGTGTCACCATCAACGGCATGGCCAAGGGCGCCGGCATGATCGCACCCGACATGGCGACGATGTTGTCTTTCGTCTTCACCGATGCGCCGATCTCGGCACGCGCGTTGCAGTCGCTGCTCAAGAGCGGCGTCGAAGACACTTTCAATGCCGTCACCATCGATGGCGATACCTCGACGTCGGATACGCTGCTGGCATTCGCCACGGGCGCGGCGGCCGAACATGGCGCACCGAAAATAAGCCGCGCCAGCGACCCGCGTTTGAAAGCGTTCACAAAAGCCTTCAACGCCGTGCTGGCCGACCTTGCCGAGCAGGTGGCGCGCGACGGCGAAGGCGCCCGCAAGCTGGTCGAGATCATCGTCGAAGGCGCGACAACAAAGGTCTCGGCACGCCGGATCGCGATGTCGGTGGCGAATTCACCGCTGGTGAAGACCGCGATCGCCGGCGAGGACGCCAATTGGGGCCGCGTCGTGATGGCGGTCGGCAAGGCCGGCGAACCCGCCAATCGCGACAAGCTATCGATCTCGTTCAACGGCATCCGCGTCGCCAAAAGTGGCGCGCGCGATCCGTCCTATGACGAGACCGAGGTCTCCAATGCGATGAAGAACCCGAAGATCCAGATCAGGATCGCGCTCGGCCTCGGCAAGGGCCGCGACCGCGTGCTGACCTGCGACCTCACCAAGGAATATGTCGCGATCAACGGCGATTATCGCTCCTGACAGTGCGCGACCCGACACCCTAGTTGGTGATGTGGGCGGTCTGCAGTGAATGGTTGAACATGGCGTTCAGCGAGGCCTGAATTTCCGCCGGTGAACTCGCCGTGTAGAAGTAGCTACCTCCCGCATCGGGCGGCGACGCGCAAGTCTGCAGACTGCCGGGAATATTCGCAATGTTGAGGTTGGCATAGTCGTCTTCATCACCGGCAAAAGCCGCGTTCACCGGATTGATCGTCTGGTACGGAATATAAAGGACGGAAACGATGATGCCGCGGTTCTTCAAGGTCGCGCAGATGGTGGGGTAGGTATTGTGCAGGGAATCGTTGATGACGGTGGCGTGGTTGCTGCCGTGCCAGTTGCCGTTGGGAACATCCTTGTACTGGTTATCCTGTGCGCCATCGGTCACGAGGAAGACGTAGGGCTGCGTACTGGTTGAGCTGCTGCCGGTGCCGACGGTGGTGATCAGGCTGTTGATGCTGTGCATCGCATTGTCGATATGCGTACCGCCCGAGCCAAGCGTCGAGTTCAGGTTGGTATCGAGCTCGCTGGCGAGATTGGCCGCCGCGTAATTGATGGTGCCGGGCGTCGTAGAACTGCCGTTGATGCTCGAAGTCAGGGGAGCATAGCTTGAGTCGATATCCGTGATGAAGGGGTAGAGGCCGATCCGGAATTCATTGGAAACGATCTCCTTCTCTTGCGCCAAAGCCAGCAATCCGTCGACGCCATTCGCAGCCATCGTCGCATTCAGGGCAAAGCCTACCGCGTCAAGGCGCAACTGGATGCAGGCGTCGGTTCCCGCGGTGGGGCAGGATGAAGCCGCCGCCATGCCGAACCTGGAGTCGGTGTTGAGCGAGCCCGGCAGTCCGGAAAGCATCCGAACCGGCAAACCAGGAACCTGCTTGGGATACTGCGCCGAAGTTGCCCTGCTGACGAGCGCGGTCAGCAAGGACTGACTGACGCGCGAATACGCATAGCCCATGCAAGCATTGTTCGTATTGTAGTGCTGGGTATACGAGGTGGTCGTGGTAGGGGGATTTCGGGGGGGAGCGGCGGGGGCGGTCACAGGGGGATCGACGCACGCGCTCTGTAGCGGCGCAAAATGACAAGCCAGCGTACAGCCGGTGGGGTATTGGACATAGTTGTCCGGGTTGACCGCCTGCATTCGCAGGGCTTCGCTCGTCGTTGACGGAAGCCCCATCGAGCCCGACACATCCAACGCGAGATAGAAATCGAGATACGGCGGCAGCGAGGCTGCCGAACTTGACGAACCCGAGACCGTCAATGTCGGGTGGCCGACCACTTTCATGAAGGTGGCCGGGACATCCGCGCTGAACTGAACGTTCGTGGCCAGCTGGATGCCGGTCTTCGTCATCGTGCTGGTGCGCGACAAATTGGTGTAACCCGTGACCGCGGCCACGTTACCGTCGAAGACCTCGTTGGACTCGGTCACGCCGGCGGAAACCGGGCCATTGCCGGTCATCGCCGCTGCCGCGGTGTAGCCGGCCGATTTCTGCGACAGCGAGGCAACGCTGGCGGCATCCGCCGCGGATTGCAGCTTTGCCCGTATCCGGGTCGCCATCGAATAGTCGACTGCACAACCGACCGCCGCGAGGATCGGCAGCACCGCGATCGTGAAAATGACAGCGATATTTCCCGACCTGTCGCGACGAAACCGGCCGGCTACCGAGAGAAATCTTTGCATGAGGAAGCCCGTTCTGGGGTCAAAATCGTGCAGGATGTTACCTCTCGCTCGTTAACTATGACTTATGGCGCGCCAAAGATGCGGGCCAAAGAATCCATTTGGCCGGGCGCCGTTTGCTGATTAATGAAATCTTTCCCCGACGGCCCGCGATTCAGCGGGCCGGAGCCTGCAAAGCATGACTGGCATGGCCGACATCAAGCTCATCCTCGTCGTCGCCTGCGCGCTGGTCGACGCCGACAAGCGCGTGCTGATCGCGCAGCGCCCGGAGGGCAAGGCGCTCGCGGGTTTGTGGGAGTTTCCCGGCGGCAAGATCGAGCCCGGCGAACGGCCGGAGCAGACGCTGATTCGCGAACTGCATGAGGAGATCGGCATCACCGTCAGCGAGCCCTGCCTGGCGCCGCTCACCTTCGCCAGTCACGCCTATGAGACCTTTCACCTTCTGATGCCGCTCTACATCTGCCGGCGCTGGGAAGGCAACCCGACCGCGCGCGAGGGACAAAACCTCGCCTGGGTCCGCGCCAACAGACTGCGCGACTATCCGATGCCGCCCGCGGACATTCCGCTGCTGCCGCATCTGATCGAGTTGCTGCTCTGAGGAGACGGCAATATCCGAGCCGCCATGCGCGGGCTATTTCGGTACCCGCTTCACCGCCGCTTCCAGGCTAGCCGTCGCCGATCCCGGCTTCAGCGGCTTGGGCTGGCTTTGGTGCGGCGCCCAGCCCGATAGCCAGATCACGTCAAACGTCGCGCGGATGCGGCCGTCGGGATCGGCAAAGCGCTCGGTGTAAATCTGCGCCATCCGCAGCAGCGTAGCGCGGCGGGTCGGCGTCCGCCGCCGCTCGAGAAGAACGTTGGTCGCTCCCATCCGCCTGAGATCGGCCATCAGCGCGAACGCATTGTCGTATCGCACCACGATGCGATCGAGGTCGGTGACCGGCAGCGCAAAACCGGCACGCTGCAACAGGCCGCCGGCATCGCGCAAATCGGCAAACGGCGCGACGCGGGGCGAGACCCCGCCTTCGCATTCGGCCTCGGCCGCGGCAAAGGATTGCCGCAGCTCGGTCAACGTGTCGCCGCCGATCATCGCCGCCAGCAGCAGCCCGTCGGGTTTCAGCGCGCGACGAATCTGCGTGAGGACGCCGGGCAGATCGTTGACGAACTGAAACGCTAGCGCGGAGACGGCGAGATCGAGCGAGGCCGGCGCCAGTCCGAGGCCCTGGCTTTCGATATCGGGTAGATCGACATGCGCAAGCGCGCCGACGTGGCCGCTTAGGGCGTCGCGCAGCCCGGCGCCTGCGGTGCCGATGTCGGCGCCATGATCGAATTTCCTGACCACCGCGCGCAATCGATCCTCGATATCGTCGGCGACGCGGTCGAACAGGAAGGTCGCTGGCCCAAGCTTTTGAGCGCGGGCCTGCCGCGCCGACAGCAGAGCACTGTCGAACAAAACAGGTGCGGTGGTGATTTCGCCGGGGCTGGCCATGCCGGTTGGTACGCCGGTCCGTCCGTATCTGGCAATCCGGGCGCCGTTGAACGCCTCGCTCGGCGGCGCGGGAAACAGGACGAGAATACCGATTTCTCGGTGCCTGAAATAGACTCTAAAAAGATACTTTTCAGTACACCGATTAGAGGCTAGCTTTTTGGCATGGCCACAGAAAAAGCCGAAACCGACCGTGTTCCGATTACGTTGGCGCTCTCGACCATCAGTTATCTCGAAAAACTGGTGAGACAGGGTACCCACGGCACCAGCGTCCCTGGCGTCGCAAAGACCCTGATCGAGGAAGGCATTCGGCTCGCCATCAAGGATGGGCTGCTTTCAATCCGCGACAACGGCAAGACGCCGTAGCGATGCCTTCGGAGCGTGGGACGGTTCGGACGATCATGGGGCCAACGTGATGACTCATAGCCCGGGACCATCGACATGTCCTCCAACGCATCCACCTGGACCACCGAACGCCTCGAACGCCTGAAAAGCGGCTTTGAAGCCGGGCTGTCCTGCCGCGAAATTGCCGTCGATATCGGCGTCAGCCGCAACGCCGTCATCGGCAAGCTTTCCCGCCTCAATCTGACCCACGAACCAGGCGGCGACCCACGACCTCCGGCCCGAAAAAAGGATGCCGCCGATGGAACGCGCCGCGAACCCAAACCACGGCAGCAATTTCGGTTGCTACAGGCGCTCTACAATGGATCGCAGCCCATCGCTGCCGACGATCCGATCCCCAACGCGCATTGCTGCTCGCTATTCGAATTGAACGAGGCGAGATGCCGCTGGCCGATCAGCACCCCGGGAGCCGAGGATTTCTGCTTCTGCGGCAACAAGCCGGTCGCAGGCCTGCCCTATTGCCCCGGCCACAGCCGGCTCGCCTATCGGCCGGGCTCGCGGCAGCGCGTCGCGCAAGGCTGAGGCACGGTGTTGGCGCTTGAGCGGGAATGCCGGCACCGTTAGCCTGCGTCCATGGACGTCGAGACTTCGCAACCCCGTTCGCTCTCCGGCCAGTTGCGCGGCGCGCTTCGGCTGGCGCAGGGCGCGTGGTCGCATGCCTCAAAGCTGGCGCTCGACGTCGCCCTGCCGACGCTGTGCGTGGCCTGCCGCGAACCGGTCAGCGGCGAGGGCGTCTGCGCCAAATGCTGGGCCAAGCTGTCGTTCATCGCGCCGCCGTTTTGCCCGCGCCTCGGCATTCCCTTTGTCTACGATCCCGGCCCGGACCTGTTGTCGATGGAAGCGATCGCCAATCCGCCGGCCTACCAGCGCGCCCGCGCCGCGGTGCGCTATGACGATGTCGCGCGCACGCTGGTGCATGCATTGAAATACCAGGACCGCACCGATCTGGCGCCCGCCATGGGCCGCTGGATGGCGCGCGCCGGGCGCGAATTGCTCGGCGAGGCCGACGCGCTGGTTCCGGTGCCACTGCACTGGCGCCGGGGCTGGAGCCGCCGCTACAACCAGTCCGGGGCGCTGGCGCGGGTGATCGAGCGGCAAACCGGGGTCAGACTGGCCTCCGAGGCGCTGCGGCGGGTCCGGCCGACCCAGCAGCAGATCGGCCTGTCCCGGACCGAGCGCGCCAGCAATGTGCAGGGCGCGTTCAAGGTCGCGACCGACCGTAAAGCCGATATTGCCGGGCGCCGGGTGATCCTGATCGACGACGTCCTGACCTCGGGAGCCACCGTAGGCGCCTGTGCACATGCGCTTTTGCGCGCCAAGGCCGCCCAGGTCGACGTGCTGGTATTCGCGCGGGTTGTGGACACCCATAAAGCTCCCATATAATTCAAACGCTTCCAACCCGAGCGCATCATGACCGCCGATATCGAAATCTACACCCGTCCGGGCTGCGGCTATTGCAGCGCCGCCAAATCGCTGCTGACGCGCAAAAAGGCCGCGTTCACCGAATTCGACGTCGCCAAGGACCCCGCCTATCGCGAGCAGATGTCCGATCGCGCCGGCGCAGGCTCAACCTTCCCGCAGATTTTCATCGATGAAATCCATGTCGGCGGCTGCGACGAACTGTACGCGCTGGACCGCGAGGGTAAGCTCGACGGAATGCTGGCAGGCGAAAAGGCCAAATCATGAGCCAAGTCTTGAGCAATGATCTCTCCTTCACCGCCGCGATGGTGCAGATGCGCACCGGGCTGTTACCGGAACCGAGTCTGGAACAGGGCAGCAAGCTGATCCGCGAAGCCGTGGCCCAGGGGGCGGATTACGTGCTCACCCCCGAGGTGAGCAACATGATGCAGCTGAACCGCAAGGCGCTGTTCGAGCATCTCGCGGCAGAAGAAGACGATCTGTCGCTGAAAGCCTATCGCGCGCTCGCCGCCGAGCTGAAGATTCATTTGCATATCGGTTCGCTGGCGCTGCGCGCCTCGGCGGAGCGCGCGGTCAATCGCTCGTTCCTGATCGGTCCCGATGGCGGCGTGATCGCGCGCTACGACAAGATCCATATGTTCGATATCGATCTGCCGGGCGGCGAGAGCTATCGCGAATCCGCCAATTACCAGCCGGGCGAAACCGCCGTCATCGCCGACCTGCCGTGGGGCCGGATGGGCCTGACCATCTGCTACGACGTGCGGTTTCCGGCGCTGTACCGCGCGCTGTCCGAAAGCGGCGCATCGTTCCTCACGGTGCCGTCCGCGTTCACGCGCAAAACGGGCGAAGCGCATTGGCATACGCTGCTGCGCGCCCGCGCCATCGAGAACGGCTGCTTCGTGTTCGCGGCCGCGCAATGTGGCCTGCACGAGAACAAGCGCGAGACCTATGGCCATTCGCTGATTATTGCCCCTTGGGGTGAAATCCTCGCCGAAGGCGGCGTTGAGCCCGGCGTTTTCCTGGCGAAGATCGATCCCGCCAAGGTCGAGACCGCGCGCAAAACCGTGCCGTCGCTGCAGCATGGCCGGCGCTTCAGCGTTGCCGACCCCAAGGCGGGACCCGAACATCTGCACCTGGTTCGGGGATCGGCATGATCCACTATAATCTGCGCTGCGAACGCGGCCACGCGTTCGAAAGCTGGTTTCAGAGTTCGGCTGCCTATGAATCCCAGGAAAAGCGCAAGCTGGTGAACTGCCCGATCTGCGGCACGGCCAAGGTCGAGCGCGACATCATGGCGCCGCGAATCGTCAGCAAAAAGGGCCGCGAGCGCACCGAGCCCGCAGCCGTCGCCGCAGCACCCGCCACCACCGAGGTCGCCGCACCCGCTTCCACGCCGCTCATGATGGCGCAGGAGCGCGAGTTGCGCGCCAAACTCCGGGAATTACGCGATCACATCGTCAAAAATGCCGACAATGTCGGCGAGCGTTTTCCCAACGAAGCGCGGAAAATGCATTATGGCGATATCGAGCATCGCCCGATCTATGGCGAAGCCTCGCCCGACGAGGCGCGCGCCTTGATCGACGAGGGTGTCGAAGTGTCGCCGCTGCCGGTATTGCCGGACGACCGGAACTGAAGCGGCGCCTCATGGTGAGGAGCGCGTCTTCGCGCGTTCCGGACGATGCTTCGCATCGCCGGGAGAACCAAGGGCTCCAGGTGCCAAGTGCGGCCATCCTTCGAGACGGCGCTAACGCGCCTCCTCAGGATGAGGATTGGATTTCTGATTCACATTTCAAACAGCTCCGCCGTCATCACCCGCGAAAGCGGGTGAACCAGTATTCCAGA
>Ga0208589_1001055_pt1 | contig 11917 bp, 14 predicted proteins | sample NGESurshal092012_2_FD_184486 | JGI IMG/M metagenome (GOLD analysis project Ga0208589, IMG submission 184486) | Arctic peat soil microbial communities from Barrow, Alaska - NGEE Surface sample F53-2 shallow-092012 (SPAdes) | ecosystem: Environmental > Terrestrial > Soil > Wetlands > Peat ... | reverse complement strand
GAGGGCAGGACGCGCGAGACGGGCTTCGCGGGCGTGATCGAGCCAGCGCGCGCGCTGCTGACCGGAGTAACGGTGGAAACGGATCTCGGTCCGTGGACGGCGTATGAGACGCCGGGGCACGCGCCGTCGCACGTCTGCCTGTTCCAGCCGGAGCGGCGCCTGATGGTCTCGGGCGATCACTTGCTCGGGCGGATCTCGCTGTATTTCGAGTACGGCCACTCGCCGGACCCGGTCGGCGAGTTCTTGCACTCGCTCGACATCGTGGAGAAGCTCGGCGCGCGGCTCTGCCTGCCGGGCCACGGGCGCACGTTCGCGGACGTGCACGCGCACATCGAAGGCAATCGCAAGCTCGTGCACGAACGGCTCGACGCGGTCGCACGGGCACTCGAGCAGGGCCCGATGACGGCGTTCGAGGTCGCGCCGCACGTCTACGGCGACGCGCTGTCGCAGCAGAACGCGCACTGGCTGCTGTCGAAGGTGCTGTGCTACCTGACGCACTTGCAAGCGCTCGGCCGCGCGCGCGAGATCTCCGGGGAGCCGCAGCGCTGGGCTGCATAATCTGAGGATGCGGATCAGCGAGATCTTCACAACCGAGGAACCGGTCTTCTCGTTCGAGTTCTTCCCGCCGAAGACGGAGCAGGGCGAGCAGAACCTGTACGCGGCGCTCGGCGACCTGCAAGCGCTCGACCCGGCGTTTGTCTCGGTGACGTACGGCGCTGGCGGCTCGAGCCGCGAGAAGACGATCGAGATCGTCAAGCGGATCAAGGACGAGTTCGGGCTCGAGGCGATGGCGCACTTCACGTGCGTCGCGGCGACGGAGCCGGAACTACGAGCGACGCTCGATGAGATGCGCGGGGCCGGAATCGAAAACGTGCTCGCGCTGCGCGGCGACCCGCCGGAGGGCGAGGAGGCGTGGACGAAGACGGATGGCGGCCTCGAGTACTCCCGCGAGCTCGTAGAGCTGATCGGCGCGGACTACGACTTCGCGATCGGCGCGGCGTGCTTCCCGGAGACGCACGTCCATGCAGAGAGCGCCGAGTCGGACCTGCGCTATCTCGCGGAGAAGGTCGACGCGGGCGTCGACTTCCTGATCACGCAGATGTTCTTCGACAACGACTTTTATTTTGATTTTGTTCGGCGTGCGCGCGGCGCGGGAGTCAGCGTGCCGATCATTCCTGGCGTGATGCCGATCACGAAGGTCGGCCAGGTCGAGCGGATGGCGAAGATGTGCGGCTCGGAGATCCCAGAGGGGCTGCGCGACGAGCTGCACACGCGCGAGGACGACGCGGAGGCGGTGCTCGACTTCGGCGTCGCGTACGCGACGCTGCAGTGCGCGGAGCTGCTCGCGGCGGGCGCGCCGGGGATCCACTTCTACACGCTCAACCGCTCGCCGGCGACGCGCGCGATCCTCAGCGCACTGAAGCTCGCGCGGCCGTGGGAGCGCGCGATCTACGCGGCGTCGATCTCTAGTCCCTCGGCGACGCGCGGCGAGCCGTCGGGCGCTTCGTAGCGCACGTCGACGGAGTCGTTCTGCCGGTACGTGCCGACGCCCCAGGCGCCGAGCAGCCAGCGCCAGCCGCTGATCTTGTCCTTGCGCAGCTCCTGCTCGAAGACGAGCGCGCCGGCGCGCACTGAGAAGTCGCTGCCGAGCTGCTGCGCTACGCCGTTGAGATACACCTGATAGGGCTCGCGCAGGTCGCTTGGAAGCTTCACGATCGATTTGGCCATCGCGTGAGGATTATGCACCCGGCGCGCCGCGTACTCTCCAGCGCGTGAACGAGATCTCCTACACGGTGCGGCGCTCCTCGCGTGCGCGCAACGTCCGCGTCAACGTGCACGCGCACGCGGGCGTCGAAGTCGTGCTCCCGGCGCGCGCTCCCGAGCGCGCCGCGGCGGCGGCCGTCAGCGAGCTACGTCCGTGGATCGAGCGCCGCCTCGACGAGGCGCGCGAGGCACTCGCGCGCGTCGCGGCACGCGCGGGCACGCTGCCGTATCTCGGCGACTCGCTCGAGCTCGTCCCGCAGCAGGGGCGCACGCGCGTGCACCGCAAGGGAGCGCAGCTGCTCGTGCCCGACGGCGACGCGCGCCCGGCGATCGAGCGCTACTACCGCCGCGCGGCGCGCGAGGAGATCGCACCGCGGCTCGACCGGGCAACGGAGCTTGCAGGCAGCAAGTACACGAAGCTCTCGATCCGCGCGCAGAAGACGCGCTGGGCCTCATGCTCGGCCGACGGCGCGATGAGCTTCAACTGGCGACTATTGCTGGCTCCGGAGCGCGTGCTCGAATACGTCGTTTGGCACGAGGTCTGCCATCTCGAGATCCTCGACCACTCGCCGCGCTTCTGGAAGCTGCTCGAACGGCGCTGGCCGGGGTGGCGCGAGGATCGCGAGTGGCTGCGGGTTAATGGGGCGACGTTGGTTTTGTAGGCGAACCGGGCGTGTTTTAGGCGGCATCCAGCCTTTTAGGCCGAGCCGCCCTCCGCTTCTCGCTACAAGTTGTGACCGCTCCGGGCGCCCCGGCAGTTAGCGGGGAGGGCCGTCCGGGCCCTCCTGTGCGTGTACCCGGGTTCCGTGCGTCAGCCGCGCTGATCCATCGGCACGTAGTCGAGATCGCGGGCGCCCGTGTAGATCTGGCGGGGGCGGGCGATCTTCTGCTCGGGGTCCTCGACTAGCTCCTTCCACTGCGCGATCCAGCCGCTCGTACGGCCGATCGCGAACATCACAGGGAACATCGCGACGGGGAGGCCGAGTGCCTCGTAGATCAGGCCTGAGTAGAAGTCGACGTTCGGGTAAAGCTTGCGCGAGGTGAAGTAGTCGTCGTCGAGCGCGCGCTTCTCGAGCTCGGTCGCGACATCGAGCAGTGGGCTCTTGCCGCGCACCTCGAAGACGTCGTCGAGATATTTCTTGATGATCCGTGCGCGCGGGTCGTAGTTCTTGTAGACGCGGTGCCCGAAGCCCATCAGGCGCTCGTCGCCCTTCTTGACGCCCTCGAGGAAGTCCGGGATGTTCTCGACGGTCTCGATCCGTTTGAGCATCCTCAGCGCCTGCTCGTTGGCGCCGCCGTGCAGCGGGCCGTAGAGTGCGGCGACGCCCGCGGCGACCGCGGAGTAGGGATCGACCTGGGTCGAGCCGACCGAGCGGACGGCGCTCGTCGAGGCGTTCTGTTCGTGGTCGGCGTGGAGGATGAAAAGTACGTCCAGAGCCCGTTCCAGGCGCGGGTCGGGCTCGTACTTGAGCTCCGTCATTTTGTACATCATCCCGAGGAAGTTGCCGGCGTAGTTGAGCTCGTTGTCGGGATAGACGTACGGCTGGCCCATACCGTGGCGGAACGAGAAGGCGGCGAGCGTCGGCATCTTCGCCAGCAGGCGGATGATCTGGATTGCTCTGGTCCGCTCGTCGTGGATCTTGTTTGCGTCGGGGTAGAACGTCGAGAGCGCGCCGACGGACGCGACGAGCATGCCCATCGGGTTCGCGTCATAGCGGAAGCCCTGCATGAAGTCCTTGACGTTCTCGTGCACGAACGTGTGGATCGTGATCTCGTCGATCCAGCCCTCGAGCTCGACTTTGTTCGGCAGCCGGCCGTTGATCAAGAGGTACGCGACCTCGAGATACGTCGAGTGCTCGCAGAGCTGCTCGATCGGGTAGCCGCGGTGCTGCAGGATCCCCGCGTCGCCGTCGATGTAGGTGATCGAGCTGCGGCACGACGCCGTGTTCATGAACGCCGGGTCGTAAGACATCATCCCGAATTCGTCCTCGTCGACCTTGATCTGGCGCAGGTCGCTCGCGCGCACGGTGCTGTCGGTGATCGGCAGCTCGTAGCTTTTGCCCGTGCGGTTGTCGGTGACCGTCAGCGTGTCCGCGCGCCCGCCGCCGTCCGTCGAGTCGGCGACATCGCCCTTCGTGTCCGCTTCGGTCTCCGTGCTCATCTGCTTCTCCTATCGACGGTTGCGCGATCTCTCAGACCGATTATGCGCGAAGTCCGCGCGCGATCCGCCGCCGAGGTTCGCGAAGGCTGCCCGCGCGCGGCATCGAGCGTCGCCATGACGCGGCGTCGAGGCGCGCGACGCGGCCTCCAGGGCCAGACAGAGCCCGTCGCGGCCAAACGCTCGCAGGCGCGCGGCTCAGCGGTGCGGCAGGCGCTTGCGCGCGACGAGCGACGAGCGCACGCGCGGCGGCGATGGGAGCGGCGCATCGCCGTGCGGGCCGCGGCGTGGCCGGCGCGGGCGCGGAGCGCGCGGGTGGTGTGGATGCTGTGGGGTGGTACGCGGACCGACGCCGCCGTCCGCGCCGGGCGCCGTCTCGGGCGTCTGGCGCACGGCCCAGCGGACGATCAAGAACAGCCCGACGATCGGGATCTTGAGGAAGACCATCAGCCAGACGAACGTCCACGCGTCCATCAGTCGATGTTACCCGCTTCAGACGCCGCCGAAGCGCGTCAGACGCCGCTGAACTGCGTGATCGCGTGCAGCTCGCGCAGGCGCGCGTCGATCTCCTCGCGCTGCAGGCGCTCGACTCGCTCGGTGCCGAACTCCTCGACGTTGAACGACGCGAGCACGGTCGCGTGCGCCATCGCGCGGCGCAGCAGCTCCTCGGAGAGCCCGTTGGAGAGGTTTGCCGCGATGTAGCCGACGAAGCCGCCCGCGAACGTGTCGCCGGCGCCGGTCGGGTCGACGACCGTCTCGAGCGGATACGCCGGCAGCGCGAAGAAGCTCTCGCGCGTGACGAGCGCCGCGCCGTACTCGCCCTGCTTCGCGACGATCACGCGCGGGGCGGGCGGGCCCCAAGACAAGATCTCGCGCGCGGCTGAGACAAGGTTCGGCTTGCCCGTCAGCTGGCGCAGCTCGGCGTCGTTGAGGATCAGACAGTCGACGCTCTCGATCGCGGCGACGAGCGAGTCGCGCGCGATGTCGATCCACAAGTTCATCGAGTCGAGCGCGACGAAGCTCGCGTCTGGCAACTGCCGGCGGACGTCGAGCTGCAGATCGGGCTGGATGTTCGCGAGGAACAGCACGTCGCTTGCGCGTGAGCCCTCAGAGAGCTTCGGCTGAAAGCCCTCGAACACGCCGAGCTGCGTGTCGAGCGTCTCGCGCGAGTTCAGGTCCCAGCCGTACTCGCCCTGCCAGAAGAACGTCTTGCCGCCGGCGACGCGCTCGACGTCGGCGATGTCGATGCCCTTCGCGCGCATCACCTCGAGCTGTGGCTCGCCGAAGTCGTCGCCGACCGGTCCGACTACGCGCACGCCGTTGAAGAACGCCGCCGCCAACGCGAAGTGCACGGCTGCGCCGCCGAGCATCCGCTCGCGCTCGCCAAACGGCGTCTTGACGGTGTCATATGCGATTGAGCCGACGACTGTGATTGACATCGGCGCGCACCTTAGAGCACGCTCGCCGCCGGCGCAGGGGCGGCTGCTCGAGCGCTTCGCCGTAACAACGTGTCCCAGGGCCTTCGCTAGCCTCACCGACCGATGCGCGCGATCCAAATGAGCGAGTTCGGCGGGCCCGAGGTGCTCGAGCTCGTCGAGCTGCCGAAGCCCGCGCCGGGGCCAGAGGAGGTACTCGTACGCGTCGGCCGCGCTGGGCTGAACTTCGCCGACACGCATACGCGAACGAACTCGTACGTACGCAAGGCGACGCTGCCGCTTGTCCCCGGCGGCGAGGTCGCGGGCGTGCGCGAGGACACCGGCGAGCGCGTCGTCGCGCTCACGGGCGACGGCGGCTACGCCGAGTACGCGATCGCGTCGCGCGAGCTCGCTTTCCCGATCCCAGACGAGCTTGATGACGGCACAGCGCTCGCGCTCGTGATCCAGGGCACGACAGCGTGGCACCTCTACCGCACGGCCGCGCGCGTCGGGAAGGGCGAGAGCGTCGTCGTGCACTCTGCCGCCGGTGGCGTCGGCTCGCTCGCGGTGCAGCTCGGCCGCCCGCTCGGCGCTGGCCGCGTGATCGCGACCGCGTCGAGTGCCGAGAAGCGCTCGCTCGCGCTCGAGCTCGGCGCCGATGTCGCGATCGACTCCGCGCCGGACGGTCTCACCGAGCGCCTCAGCGAGGCGAACGGAGGAAAGCCGGTCGACGTCGTCTTCGACATGGCAGGGGGCGCCGCGTTCGACGCCTCATACGCCGCGCTCGCGCACTTCGGGCGGATCGTCGTCTGCGGGATCGCCACACAGGAACCGAACGACGTCCGCACCGGCTCGCTGCTGCGTCATTCACGTTCCGTGATCGGCTTCTACCTGTTTCACTGCTTCGAGCGTCCTAGGATGTTCGCCGAGGCATTGTCGGACCTGTTCGCTCGCGCCGCGCGCGGTCAGCTGCGCAGCGTGATCGGCGGGACGTACCCGCTCGAGCAGGCCGCCCAGGCGCACATCGACCTGCGCGAGCGACGCACGACCGGCAAGCTTCTACTCGACCCAACCGCATGATGCGTAAGCTGCACCTTTCCTAGCAATGCCCAAGACCTTCGCCGATCTCGGTCTGTCCGAGTCCACACTGCAAGCTCTCGCCGACGTCGGCTACGAGTCGCCCAGCCCGATCCAGGAAGAGGCGATCCCGTCGTTGCTCGCCGGACGCGACGTGATCGGCCAGGCGCAGACGGGCACTGGCAAGACGGCCGCCTTCGGACTGCCGATCATGGAGTACATCGATCCGTCTGACCCCGACGTGCAGGCGCTCGTGCTGACGCCGACGCGCGAGCTCTGCATCCAGGTCACGCAGGCGCTGCGCACGTACGGCGCACACACCGGCATCGATGTCGTCGCGGTGTTCGGCGGCGCGCCGATCCGCACGCAGCAGGCGCAGCTACGCGCCGGCGGGCACGTCGTCGTCGGGACAGTCGGGCGCGTGCTCGACCTGATCTCCCGTCATTCGCTCGTGCTGCACTCGACGCGCTTCCTCGTGCTCGACGAGGCCGACGAGATGCTCGACCTCGGCTTCCTCGAGGACGTCGAGAAGATCCTCTCGCTGACGCCCTCGAGCCGCCAGACGGCGCTGTTCTCAGCAACGATGCCGCCGCCGATCCGCAAACTCGCCGACCGCTACATGTATGACCCGGAGATCATCAAGGTCGAGGCCGAGACGCTGACGATCGACACCGTCGCGCAGTTCCAGCTCCCCGTCGAGACGAAGGGCAAGCCCGACAAGCTCGTCGAAGTGCTGCAGGCCGAGAAGCCTGAGCAGGCGATCGTCTTCGTGCGCACAAAGATCCGCGCCGACCAGCTGTTCCGCACGCTGAAGGACCGTGGGATGAACGTAAGGGCGCTGCACGGCGACATGTCGCAGGGCTCGCGCGACGGCGTGATGCTCGCGTTCAAGGGTGGGCGCGTGCCGATCCTCGTCGCGACCGACGTCGCCGCGCGTGGGCTCGACATCTCGACTGTCACGCACGTAATCAACTACGACGTGCCGACTTCGCCGGACACGTACGTTCACCGCATCGGGCGCACCGGTCGTGTCGGGCGCTCCGGCCGCGCGATCACGTTCGTCGAGGATCGCCAGAAGCGCGAGCTCGAGGCGATCGAAAAGCACATCGGCACGCAGGTCGCGAAATGGGAGCAGGGCGCCGAAGCGGCGCCGACGCCCGTCAAGGAGCGCCCGCGCCGGCACTCAAAGCCCCGTATCTCACGGCGCGACGAGCAGGAGACCTACGTCAAGCTCGTGCTCGGCGGCGGTCGCGCGAGTGGCCTGAAGGTCTCAGACATCGTCAACGCCGTCACGTCGTCGGCTGGTCTCGACGGCGAGGCCGTGCGCGACGTGCTCGTGCTCGATCGCTTTTCGTTTCTGTCCGTACCCGCCGGCGAGGCCGAGCGCGTAATCGACTCGCTCGACGGTCAAGAGGTGCGCGGGCGCAAGTTGAGCCTCGAGCAGGTCGCGAGCAACTGAGCGAACGAGAGCGCCCGAAAGGGCGCCCATAAAAATCTAGTCGCGAGACGCGCGTCTCGCCGTAGGAGAGGAGACCCTCCATGTCAACCGCCACGATGCACATCGTTGTCAAGATGTCCCTATACAGCGCGGCTCTGCGGAGTGGGCCGTCCTATGCGCGGCCAGCGTAAACCTCGCGCGCCTTCCAGAAGAACTCTCGATCCTGCGCGTACTGCTCGGCAATCCATTCGGCAAAGACCCGGCTGTACTGCGGCGATGCATAGAGCGGCTTGTGCACGAACTGTGGATGCGTCGCCTCTCCGATGCCGTGCACGCGGCGCACGCTTTGGATGTCGTGCGAGTTGATGTGCGCATCGTCCGGTAGCCGCCGGTTGACCTCGTCGATCAGCTCGGTTTGTCGGAACGGATGCGTTTTGTCGGGATCGAGTTTGCCGAAGACGACCGCCTTGGGATCGTCCGTCAAGCGAATCTCAGTCGGCGCTCCGGTCGCATCGACGCCCTGAACCGTAGCCATTCGCGCGTCATTCGGAGCCTCGATCACCTGGCGCATACGTCCGAGCCAAAGCTCGCGCATTTCCTCAAGCTGCTCGTCTACGAACGCGCGCAAGTCTTCAGTCGTTCCAGGCTCGCTCTTGGCTCCATGTCGGAAGTACACAGCCCCCTTCGAGAAGGCTGTCTTCTGGTGCTTCCTATCGTCGGGCGTTGGATACGTGCCCGGTCTCGTGAATGCGATCGGCGCGTCCTTGGCAGCTCCGATCTCGATGACGGCGATCTTCTTTCGCCCACGCTTCGCCTCATGAATCTCGAACTCTGCGAACTGGACGCCCGTGTATCGCTCGACCTTGTCGGTGATCTTCGCCGGGTCCAGGTCTAGCACTGCGGCAACGTCCTCCTTTGCGGGGCTGCCGTTGTTGCAGACGCCGACGACGATCAGACCACCGCCGCTGTTTGCCATCGCCATGAAGTCCTTGACCAGCTCCGTCCAGTCGGCGGCGCTGTCAGGGTTGAAGTGCTGCTTGAAGTCGAGGTTCCGTGTCTCTCGTTTGGCGCGCACTGCGCGTTCGGTACTCGTCTCTTTCGGTTGCGGCATTTCGCGTTCAGTGTCGTGCAATCGCTGGGTACAGATCAAGTCGCAGTCGTCGGGCGCCTGCGATACCGTTGCGGTCGGTCGCGTGTTCTGAGCCGACCTCACTTTGGCGAAGCTGTACGCCTACTATCCAAAACCCTGTCCACAGGGGTATCGCAAGCGATTGGACAGGGGTACGGCCGCGCTTCGCGCGGCAGGTCCGCCACCCACCCCGCCTGATTTGCAGGGGGAAACGCCTCATGTCCCTGGTCTTTACGGTTGTCCTATTGGACGCCCTTTCGCTCCCGCATCCCACCGCCTCAACATAGTTGAGACACTGGGATGCGGGAGCAGACCAGGAACATGAGGCATTTGTGTTGTTGTAGGGCGGGGTGGGTGGCGGGCCTTGATGTTGAACAGCATTTGGGAGAGAAAGATGAGAAAGAACGAAAAGCAGAAGTAGCCCGATACGTCACGATGGACATAAGAGGGTGGCGCGAAGGCTCGGGCTACTTCATTGAGGAATGGATGCACGGTCGCCAGCAGCGGCCGGACGCGCATCTAGCGCTTGCGGTTGGCGCGGAGCTGCTTCTCGGTTTCGCGCATGATGGTTGAGGCATCGACACCAAGACCATCGGCGAGCTGCCACAGGGCGCGGACGCTGACGTTGCGTTCTCCGCGCTCGGTGTCGCCGACGTAGTTTTCGCTCAGCTTGCTTCGACTGGCGAGCGTGTCCTGCGTCATGCCGCGCGCTTCGCGCAGAGCGCGCACGGCCTTACCGAAGGCGCGGTGTTGGGAGCTGAGGGCGGCGGCCATACGACCACCCTTGCCCACAACCACCCTGATCGTCTACCAATCATCAGGGTGGTTGTTGTCTGCGCGCCGCTAGTCGTCAATCAGCTTGCCTAGATCCGCGAGCGTCGCACCGTACGCGCGGAGCATGGCTCGGATCGTGTCCCAGGAAACGCCACGGACGCCACGCTCGGCTTCGCTCACGAACTGAGAGCGAACCCCGACCTTCTCGGCCGCTTGCTCTTGCGTTAGCCCTGCCGTCTCTCTGAGGGTGCGCAGAGCTTCGCCCAGCTCGCGCTTGTCCTTGGGATTGATCTTCGGCGGCACCGCCGCGAAAGCTATCGCTTGGACTTGCGACGACGGCCCTTCATTGGCCGAATGCGAGGCTCCAGCGCGTTGAGGTCGAGCCCATCGAGTAGTTCCGACGGCGTGATCCCCAAGCCTCGCGCCAGATGGCAGATCGTCTCTAGTCGAACGTCTCGCAAGCCTCGCTCAATGATGCTGATTTCCGTGCGGTGGTAGTCGATCGAATCGGCGAACGCCTCCTGACTGAGCCCCATCGCGTTGCGACGCGCTCTGAATAGTCGCCCGAAGGCGACGGCGCTTTCCATCTACGCGGTTGCGGCTAAGTTGGCGCCGCCCTCGATGAGCCGCAGTCGAGGACGGTCGCGGGCCTGCTCAACGTCGAACGCGGTTAGCTCTGGATCGTCGTAGAAGGGGAACAACCGCGTCAGGTCATCTTGCGCCGACGCCAGTTCCAGAGACAGGCGCAGCACTCTTTTCATGGCTGCATCCTGCGGTGGGGTCAGCTCCATGACGACCACATCCCCTAGACCGCGATCAGCCCTATCTCGTCAAGACGGTTGAGCGCCGCCGATGCTTCGACCGTCTCGCCGTCGGCGACCGCGACGCCTATCGCAAGTAGGCTGTCGAGCGCTGCCGTGATCGCGGCCTCGCTGTTTCGCTTGCGCAGGATGTCGAACAGTTCACGGCGCGTGAGCGGGTCTGCGCGAGCAATCAATTCCTCGACAACGGCCCGCTGTGCGTCTACATCCTCGCCAGTAGGATTTCCCGGCATGACGAACTCGCTTTCGTCGTGAAGGACTGGCCGAGTGTGCAATCACTCGGCCAGTCCGCTAGCCCATCTATTCGCGTTTAGCGCTTTGGAATCGTATCGGACTAATGCTCTGAGCACTAGTCCGAATTTCCCGGATGCCCAAACAACCCCACAAAGCCGAGTACGAGCGGCTAGGCCGAGCACTGCGCCAGCTACGGCATACGGCTGGCCTGACGCAAGAGCAAGCAGGCGAACACCTGGGCGCTCGCGGCCAGTTCGTGAGCGAAGCCGAGCGTGGCACCCGTGGCCTTTCGTGGCACCGGCTCATGGGACTACTCGACGCCTACGGCGCGACGCTATACGACCTGGCGCGCGCCGTCGAACATCCCGCGCATCAGTCCAAACGCCGAGCGCGATAGCCGCGAACGCCTGAGTGCGACGACGCGCTTGGGTCCGTCAACCCGCAAGGGGTCGGGACGGCCTCCCTCCATACCGGCCGATCCTCCGGCCGTCCCTGTGACGGACCCGATCGCGCCGACGCTTGCTGCACCCACGGGTGCATAGCACCCATCTGGCACAGGGCCAGCGGGGAAACCTTTGGAGGACAAGGCGATGACGTACGCATCCGTTTCGGCACGAGAGAACGTCACGACGACACCACGCATCTACGTCGCTTGTTTGGCGGCGTACAACAACGGCCGTCTGCATGGCGAGTGGATGGACGCGGACCAATCCCCCGACGAGCTGCACGCGACAACAGCTCGGATGCTCGCAGCCTCGCCGGAACCGGGCGCCGAGGAGTGGGCTATTCACGACTACGAGGGCTTTGGAGCGCTGCGCCTGAGCGAGTGGGAATCCTTCGAGCGCGTCTCGGCCATCGCCACAGGTATCGCAGAGCACGGCAAGGCGTTCGCAGCATGGATGTCCTACGACAGCGAGCGCGATGCCGTAGACCACGAGGCGTTCGAGGACGCATATCGCGGCGAGTGGGATTCGTTGCGCGACTACGCGGAGAACCTTGCAGAGGACATCGGTCTGTACGACATGGCAGAGCGTGCGGCATCGCCTTACGTCGTCGTGGACACCGACATGATGGAGCGAGACCTCGACATCGAGCTATACACGGTCG
>Ga0208589_1001053_pt1 | contig 11941 bp, 9 predicted proteins | sample NGESurshal092012_2_FD_184486 | JGI IMG/M metagenome (GOLD analysis project Ga0208589, IMG submission 184486) | Arctic peat soil microbial communities from Barrow, Alaska - NGEE Surface sample F53-2 shallow-092012 (SPAdes) | ecosystem: Environmental > Terrestrial > Soil > Wetlands > Peat ... | reverse complement strand
ATCCTGTCCGGCTGCCTCACCCTGTACGGGTTCGGCATGCTCACCGGCGGCCCGGCCGTGATCGTCTGGGGCTGGCCGTTCGTCGGGATCATGACCCTCCTCGTCGGCCTCTCGATGGCCGAAGTCTGCTCCAGCTTCCCCACCGCGGGCGGGCTGTATTACTGGTCGGCCAAGCTGGCCCGCAGCAACGGGCCGGCCTGGTCCTGGTTCACCGGCTGGTTCAACTTCCTGGGCCAGGTCGCAGTCACCGCGGGCATCGACTTCGGCGCCTCGCTCTTCATCCACGCATTCCTCTCGCTGGCGTTCAACCTCAGCACGGCGCACTGGATCACGGTACTGATCTACCTGGTCGTGCTGGCTGTGCACGGCATGCTGAACCAGTTCGGCATCCGGCTGGTCGCGCTGCTGAACGACATCAGCGTGTGGTGGCACCTCACCGGCGTGCTGATCATCGTCGCCGTGCTGGCCTTCGTCCCGTCCCACCACCAGTCGGCCAGCTTCGTCTTCGGGCACTTCAGCAACGGGACCGGCCTGGTTGTCCCCTCGTTCTACATCGTCCTGATCGGCCTGCTCCTGGCGCAGTACACCTTCACCGGCTACGACGCCTCGGCGCACATGACCGAGGAAACGCACAAGGCTGCCACCGCGGGCCCGCGGGGCATCGTCATGTCGATCGTGGTCTCGCTGTTCGCCGGGTGGGTCCTGCTGATCGGCATCACGTTCGCCATCCAGCACTACGCTCCTGAGTCGCTTTCCTCGGTACCAGCAGCCCAGGTCATCATCGACGCGATCGGGAAGACGGGCGCCGAGTTGCTGCTGCTGATCGTCATCGGTGCCCAGCTTTTCTGCGGGATGTCGTCGGTCACCGCCAACTCCCGGATGATCTACGCGTTCTCCCGGGACGGCGCGCTGCCCGGCTCGTCCCTCTGGCACCGGGTGAACCACCGCACCAGGACCCCGACCAACGCGATCTGGCTGGCCGCCGGCGGCGCGTTCATCCTCGGACTGCCGTACCTGTGGAACTATGCCGCCTACGCGGCCGTCACCTCCATCGCGACGATCGGCCTGTACATCGCCTACGTGACGCCGACCTATCTGCGGCTGCGCCGGGGCGATAGCTTCCAGCGCGGGCCGTGGCACCTGGGCCGGTGGAGCTATGTGGTCGGCTGGATCGCCGTCGGCTGGGTGGTGGTCATCACGATCCTGTTCATGCTGCCGCAGGTCGGCCCGATCAACTTCACGACCTTCAACTACGCAGTGTTCGCGGTGCTCGCAGTGATCGGCTTCGCCGGCATCTACTGGCTGGTCTCAGCCCGGAAGTGGTTCACCGGGCCGCGGGTCCAGGGCACGCCGGAGGAACTGGCCGCGATCGAGCAGGAGCTGGCCCGCTGATGCCGGGGCGTCCCCGGCGCCGCCCTGCTCATCGCCGCCGGGCCGGGGTGCCCCCCTGGCCCGGCGGACTGGATCAGGCAACACCGGGTAGCACGTAGGCAGACCGACCCTCGGACTGGAGGCCCATGGAGAAGCAGCGCGGTGCGACCCCGCACACCCGCCGCCGCGGGATGCTCACCCTCGAGCAGCTCCGCGTGGAGGTGAGCGAAGGCAATATCGACACGGTTGTCGTCGCCTTCACCGACATGCAGGGACGCCTGCAGGGCAAGCGGCTCGCCGCCGACTTCTTCCTCGACGACGTGGTGGGCAGCGTCATCGAGGGCTGCAACTACCTGCTCGCGGTGGACGTGGAGATGAACACCGTGGACGGGTACGCGATGTCGTCCTGGCAGACCGGCTACGGCGACTTCGTGATGGCGCCGGACATGAGCACGCTGCGCCGGGTGCCCTGGCAGGAAGCCACCGCGATGGTCATCGCCGACCTCACCTGGCACGACGGCTCACCCGTGGTGGCCTCGCCCAGGCAGATCCTGAAGGCCCAGACCGACCGGCTCGCCGAGCGCGGCCTGCAGGCCATGGCCGGCACCGAGCTGGAGTTCGTGGTCTACGCCGACTCCTATGCTGCCGCGCAGGCCGCCGGGTACCGCGGCCTCACCCCGGCCAACTCCTACAACGTCGACTACTCGATCCTGGGCACCGCGCGGATCGAGCCGCTGCTGCGCAAGCTCCGCAACGGCATGGCCGGGGCGGGCCTGCAGGTGGAGTCGGCCAAGGGCGAGTGCAACCTGGGCCAGCACGAGATCGCCTTCCGCTACGCCGAGGCCGTGACCACGTGCGACAACCACTCCATCTACAAGACCGGGTCCAAGGAGATCGCCGACGCGGATGGCATGAGCATCACGTTCATGGCCAAGCCCAACGCCCGGGAAGGCAACTCCTGCCACATTCACCTGTCGGTCCGTAAGGCCGACGGCACCCCGGTGATGGCCGGGGACGGGCCGCACGGCCTGTCCGCCTTCGGCGAGCACTTCATCGCGGGCCAGCTCGCGATGCTGTCCGAGCTGGTGCTGTGGCACGCGCCGAACATCAACTCCTACAAGCGCTACGTGCCGGGCAGCTTCGCGCCGACCGCGGTCCGGTGGGGCGTGGACAACCGGACCTGCGCGATGCGGCTGGTCGGCCACGGCGCCGGGCTGCGGGTGGAGAACCGGGTCCCCGGCGGCGACGTGAACCCGTACCTGGCCGTCGCGGCCATGATCGCCGCCGGGCTGCACGGCGTGGACCGGGAGCTGCCGCTGGAGGAGGCGTTCGAGGGGAACGCCTACACGGCCGAGGGCAGCCGGGTGCCCTCCACGCTGCGCGACGCGCTGGATCTGTGGCTCAAGAGTGAGCTGGCCCGTGAGGCGTTCGGCAGCGATGTGGTGGAGCACTATGCCAACGCGGCCCGGGTGGAGATCACGGCGTTCGACGCCGCGGTCACCGACTGGGAACTGCAGCGCGGCTTCGAGCGGATGTAGCCGGCCCGGAACCACGGGCCAGGGGACGGCCACGCAAGCGAGGAGGCTGGAGCAGGCATGTCTACGTTCACCGTTGTGAACCCGGCCACCGAGGAGACGGTGGCCGCGGTGCCGTCGTACTCGGCGGAGCAGGCTGACGAGGCCATCGCCCGGGCGGCCGCGGCGCAGGCCGCCTGGCGGGCGGTGACCCCGGGCGACCGGGCCATGCTGCTGCGCCGCTTCGCCGAGGTGGTGGACAGCCACCTCGAGGAACTCGCCCAGCTGGAGGTGGCCTGCTCGGGCCACCCGGTTGGCCAGGCCCGCTGGGAGGCGGGCAACGTCCGCGACGTGCTGCGTTACTACTCCGCCGCCCCGGAGCGGCTCACCGGCCAGCAGATCCCGGTGCCGGGCGGCCTTGACGTCACGTTCAAGGAGCCGGTCGGCATCGTCGGGCTGATCGTGCCGTGGAACTTCCCCATGCCGATCCTGGGCTGGGGGCTGGCGCCCGCCCTGGCCGCCGGGAACCCCGTGATCGCCAAGCCCGCGGAGCGCACCCCGCTTACCGCGATCCGGATCGGCGAGCTGGCCCTGGAGGCCGGCCTGCCCGAAGGCGTCTTCCAGGTGCTGCCGGGCAAGGGGTCGGTCGTGGGCCAGCGGCTGGTGGACCACGAACTGGTCCGCAAGATCGTCTTCACCGGGTCGACCGAGGTGGGCAGCAAGCTGATGGCCGACTGCGCCCGGCAGGTGAAGCGGGTCACCCTGGAACTGGGCGGCAAGAGCGCCAACATCGTGTTCGCCGACGCCGACCTGGAACGGGCGGCGGCCACCGCGCCCTACGCCGTGTTCGACAACGCCGGGCAGGACTGCTGCGCACGGTCCCGGATCCTGGTCCAGCGCAGTGTGTTCGACCGGTTCATGGAGCTCCTGGAGCCTGCGGTGAAGGGCGTGGTGGTGGGAGACCCCGCGGACTCCGCCACCGAGATGGGCCCCCTGATCACGGCCGAGCACCGCGCCCGGGTCGCCTCGTACGTCCCGGCGGACGCCCCGGTGGCGTTCCGCGGCAGCGCCCCCGCGGGCCCGGGTTTCTGGTTCCCGCCCACCGTCCTCGCCCCGGTAACCGCGGACGACCCCGCGTTCACCGAGGAGGTGTTCGGGCCCGTCGTGGCCGTCGTCCCGGTCGAGGACGAGGCGGAGGCCATCGCGGTCGCGAACGACACCCCGTACGGGCTGTCCGGGTCCATCTGGACCGGGAACATCGGGCGGGCGCTGCGGGTGGCGCGGGCGGTGGAGACCGGCAACCTGTCGGTGAACTCGCACGCCTCGGTCCGGTACTGGACCCCGTTCGGCGGGTTCAAGCAGTCGGGGCTGGGCCGCGAGCTCGGGCCGGACGCGCTGGACGCGTTCACCGAAGTCAAGAACGTGTTCATCGCGACGGACTAGCACAGCCCGCCGGCCCGGGTACGCCCGGATCAGCACAGAGGAAGGACAGGGCACGCACATGCAGCGCCTGCAGGACCGAATCGCCGTGATCACCGGCGCGGCCAGCGGCATCGGGCTGGCCAGCCTGCGCCGGCTGGCCGCCGAGGGAGCCACGGTCGTGGCCGTCGACGTGGACGAGGCGGCCGGCAAGCGCGCCGCCGATGAGGCCGGCGGCCTGTTCGTGCACGCCGACGTGACCGACCCCGACGCGGTCCGCGAGATGTACCAGCAGGTGGTGGACGCCTACGGGGCGGTCCACATTGCGTTCAATAACGCCGGTATCTCGCCACCGGACGACGATTCGATACTGACTACCGGCCTCGACGCCTGGCGGCGCGTCCAGGAGGCCAACCTGACCTCCGTCTACCTGTGCTGCAAGTACGTGATCCCGCACATGCAGCGCCAGGTGGCGGCGGGCGGCCCCGGCGGGTCGGTCATCAACACCGCGTCGTTCGTGGCCACGCTGGGCGCGGCCACCTCGCAGATCTCCTACACCGCGTCCAAGGGCGGGGTGCTGGCCATGACCAGGGAACTCGGTGTGCAGTTCGCCCGGGAGGGCATCCGGGTCAACGCGCTGTCCCCGGGCCCGGTGAACACGCCGCTGCTGCGCGAACTGTTCGCCAAGGACCCGGAGCGGGCGGCCCGGCGGCTGGTGCACGTGCCGATGGGCCGGTTCGCCGAGGCGGAGGAGATCGCCGCCGCCGTCGCGTTCCTGGCCAGCGACGACGCGTCGTTCATCACCGCCGCCAACTTCCTGGTGGACGGCGGGATCTCCGGCGCGTACGTGACGCCGCTATGAGTTCCCGCCCGGCGGCCCCGCACGTCGGCATCAGCGCGTACGGGGAACCCGCCCGCTGGGGGCCGTGGGACCGGCCCGCGGCGCTGCTGCCCATGGACTATCCCGAGGCGGTGGCCGCGGCCGGGGGCGTCCCGGTCCTCCTCCCCCCGCTGCCCGGGATCGAGGAAGCGGTCAGCCGGCTCGACGCCCTGGTGCTGTCCGGGGGCGGCGACATCGACCCGGCCGCTTACGGCGCGGCGCCCCACCCGCTGACCGAGCGCGTGTACCCCCGCCGGGACCGGGCCGAGCGGGCCCTGCTGGCCGCGGCACTGGCGGCCGGCGTGCCGGTCCTGGCGATCTGCCGGGGACTGCAGATCGTCAACGTGTCCCGCGGCGGCACGCTCCGCCAGCACCTGCCCGACGAGGTGGGCCACCACGACCACGGTTCCGCGCCGGGAACGTACGCCTCGCATCCGGTGCGGATCGCGGCGGACAGCGCGGCCGGCCGGATCCTCGGCCCGCCGGAGCCGGACGGCTGGGTGCGCGCGGCCGTGCCCACCTCCCATCACCAGGCCATCGGCCGGCTCGGCGACGGACTGGCCGCGACCGCCTGGGCGGACGACGGCTCGATCGAGGCGGTGGAGCCTGACCGGGAGGCCGGGGACGGGACCGGGTTCCTGCTCGCGGTGCAGTGGCACCCGGAAGCCGGGGACGACCCGCGGCTGTTCGAGGCGCTGGTCGACGCCGCGCTGGTCGTCCGCGGGCTTGCCCTCCCCGGCTAACCCGCCGGGAGGGGAGGCGGGCCGCAGGCGTGTTCGCGCTGAGTCTGCGGATGGCGGGGGGTCCAGGGAGGCGCGCCGCAGGCGTGCCTTCCTGCACCACCTCAGATCCGCGGGCGAAGCGGGGCGCACCGCAGGCGTGTTCCCGCTGAGTCTGCGGATGGCAGGGGGTCCAGGGGCGTCGCCCCCCGGACTGGCACGGCCAGCGGGAAGCCTGGCCATACCGTGCCTCTAGACTCGCGTGCGTGAGTACCGGACTCGCAGTCGAGATCACCAGGCTGGTCAAGAGATATGGCCGGGTCACCGCGGTGAACGGGCTCTCGCTGCGGGCCGGGAGGGCGGCCGTGACCGCCATCCTCGGCCCCAACGGCGCCGGGAAGACCACCACGATCGAGATCTGCGAGGGCTACCGGCGGCCCGACGATGGCGTGGTCCGGGTCCTGGGCCTCGATCCGGACCGTGACGCGCGGCAGCTGCGCCCGCGGGTGGGCGTGATGCTGCAGTCCGGCGGGATCCCCCCGGCCGCGCGGCCGGCCGAGTACCTGCGCGTGGTGGCCGCGTTCTACGCCCACCCGCTCGACCCGGCCATGCTGCTGGACCGGCTGGGCCTCAGCGGCAGCCTGCGCACTCCGTTCCGGCGGATGTCCGGCGGCCAGCAGCAGCGGCTCGCCCTGGCCGCCGCGGTGATCGGACGCCCGGAGCTCGTGTTCCTGGACGAGCCCACGGCGGGACTGGACCCGCAGGCGCGGCTGGCCACCTGGGAGCTCATCAGCGGCCTGCGCGCGTCCGGCGCGGCGGTCATCCTGACCACGCACAACATGGACGAGGCCCAGCGGCTCGCGGACCAGGTCGCCGTGGTCGACCACGGGCGGGTGGTGGCCGAGGGCACGCCCGCCGACCTGACCGGGACCGCCGGGCAGCTGCGGTTCCGGGCCGAGCCGGGGCTGGACACCGACGGGCTTATGGCCGCCCTGCCGCCGGGCAGCGCGGCCAAGGAGTCCCCGGCCGGGCACTACATCGTGGAGGTGCACGACCGGGTGGACCCGCAACTCCTCGCCGCGGTGACCGCCTGGTGCGCCGAGCACGGCGTGCTGGCCCAGGACCTGCGCATCGAGAGCCGCACCCTGGAGGACGTGTTCCTTGAGCTGACCGGAAGGGAGCTCCGTTCGTGAGCGGAGGGGTACTGCCGACCCGGACCGCGGACACGGCCGCCAGCTGGCCCGTTCCGGATCCCGGGAGCGCGCCGCGGCCCCGGATGATCGCCGCGCAGGCCGGCCTGGAGCTTCGCATGCTGGCCCGCAACGGCGAGCAGCTGCTGCTCACCCTGATCATCCCGGTGGCCCTGCTGGCCGGGTTCAGCCTGGAACCGCTGATCAAGACCGGCTCCGGCCCCCGGATCGACTTCCTGGTCCCGGGCATCCTGGCCCTGGCGGTCATGTCCACCGCCTTCACCAGCCAGGCCATCGCGACCGGATTCGAGCGGCGCTACGGCGTGCTCAAGCGGCTCGGCTCCACCCCGCTGGGGCGGGACGGCCTGATCGCCGCGAAGACCTCCGCCGTGCTTGTCGTCGAGCTCGGCCAGACCATCGTGATCCTCGCGGTGGGCCTGGCCCTCGGCTGGCGGCCGGACGCCCGCCCGGCTGCCGCCGCCTGGGTCGTGCTGCTGCTGCTGGCCGGGACCGCGGCGTTCAGCGGGCTGGCCCTGCTGCTGGCGGGCACCCTGCGGGCGGAGGCCACGCTGGCCGCGGCCAACCTGGTCTACCTGGTGCTGCTCGGCGTCGGCGGGGTGATCTTCCCGCTGAGCAAGTTCCCGGCGGGGGCCCAGCCGCTGCTGCGGCTGCTGCCGTCCGGGGCGCTGTCCGACGGACTCCACTCGGTGCTGCAGCACGCCGGCGGGCTGCCCGTGCGGGACCTGGCCGTGCTGCTGGTCTGGGCCGTGCTCGGGATCAGCGTGACCGCGCGGGTGTTCCGCTGGGAATAGCGGCGCCGTGACCCAGGCCAGGGCAGAGGCCGCCCTCGGGGCCACGCCGCCGGCCGTGCTCGTGCTGACCGGCGTGGTGTGCGTGCAGGTCGGAGCGGGCCTGGCCGCCCGGCTGTTCAGCCAGGTATCCCCGGCCGCGGTGACCGGGCTGCGGCTGTGGGCGGCCGCCCTGCTGCTCGCCGTGCTGGGGGCCCGGGGGCTGCGCCGGGAGATCACCGGGCTGGTCCGGCGGCGGGCCTGGGCCGACGGGGCCGTGGTAGTGGCCTTCGGGCTCACCCTGGCCGTCATGAACTACTCCATCTACCAGGCGTTCGCTCGCATCCCGCTGGGCGTCGCGGTGACGGTGGAGTTCCTCGGGCCGCTCGCGGTGGCCGTGGCGGCGACCCGGCGTGCCCTCGACCTGGCCTGGGTCGCGCTGGCGGCGGCCGGGGTCGCGCTGCTCAGCCAGGCAGGCGGCCCGGCGGCCGCCGCCCATCCCGTACTCAGCCACGGCGCCGGAGCGCCTGCCCTGGCCGGGCCCACGGTGGGTGGCCTGGACCTGGCCGGGCTGCTGTTCGCGCTGGCCGCGGCGGTCTCCTGGGCCATCTACATCCTGCTCAGCGCGGCTACCGGGCGCCGGTTCCCCGGGTCGTCCGGGCTGACCGTGGCCATGATCGTCGCCGCACTGGCCGTGACCCCGGCGGGCCTGCTGGCGGGCGGGCGCTCCCTGCTGCGGCCCGGGGTGCTGGCCACCGGGGCCGCCATCGGGCTGCTGTCCTCGATCATCCCGTACTCACTGGAACTGGAAACCCTGCGCCGCGTCCCGCCCAAGGTCTTCGGCATCTGGATGAGCCTGGAACCCGCGATCGCCGCCCTGGTCGGGCTGGTCATGCTCGGCCAGAGCCTCAGCCTGCTGGAGTGGGCCGCCATCGGGTGCGTCACGGTGGCCTCCGCCGGCGCGGCCCTGTCGGCGAGGTAACCCGGCCAGCTGAGAGGGCCGCTGGGTGCAGACCGGACACCGCGCTCCTACGATGGGTCCGTGCCAGCCGACCTCAGCCCGGACACCACCGAGCCTGCCCCCGCCGGGGTGACCCGGCGCCGCGCCTGGGCCTGGGCTGCCCCGTTCCTGTTTCCCACGCCCACGTCGATGCGCCGGGTCGCCCTGGCCGGGGTGGCGGCGAACGCCGGGATCATCATGACCGGTGCCGCCGTCCGCCTGAGCGCGTCCGGCCTCGGCTGCCCCGACTGGCCGGACTGCACCTCCAGCAGCCTGGTCGCAGCACACAGCCAGGGCGACCCGATTTTCCACACCTACATCGAGTTCACCAACCGGATGCTGACGTTCGTGCTCCTGGTCGTCGCCGTGCTCGTCCTGGTCACCGCCTGGCGGTTCCGCCCGGCCGGAACCCGGCGGCGCGTCATCGTCTGGCTGGCCGCCGCCCAGCCCCTCGGCGTCGTGGCCCAGGCGGTGCTGGGCGGGATCGTGGTACTCACCGACCTCAACCCGGCCGCGGTCTCGCTGCACTTCCTGCTGTCCAGCACGATCCTGGCGCTGGCCGTGACGCTCTGGTCGCGCTGCGCTGAGGGGGACGGGCCGGCGACCCGGCTGGTCCGCGCGGACCTCCGGGTCCTCTCGGTGGCCCTCGTGCCCGTGGTGGCGCTGATGCTGGCGGCCGGCACCGTGGTCACCGGCACCGGGCCGCTGGCCGGGTCGACGTTCGTCCCGCACGCCGGCGGCGGGCCGGCCTACGTGCCCCGCTACCACCTGCCGCTGGAGGGCGTGACCCAGCTGCACGCGGACATCGGCTGGATGCTGGGCACCCTGGTGGCCGTGCTGGCGGTGTGCCTGCAGCTGACCGGCGCGCCACGGCGGGTGCGGAGGCTGGGCTGGCTGCTGCTCGGCCTGGTCGGGCTGCAGGGGGTAATCGGCTACGCCCAGTACTTCAGCGGCCTCCCGGCCGGGCTGGTCTGGGTGCATGTCAGCGGGTCCGTGCTGATCTGGATCGCCGCGCTGCGGCTGATGTTCGCCACCCGGGACCGGGGCCCCCTCATGTCCACCACCGGCGCGCCGGCCACCGGACTAGGAAGCGTGGGCCGGACCCTGCCGGTGCCGGCCGAACCCTGACGCGCCGCCCGGCGCCCACGGGGGCTGCGGCGGCTCCGGCTGGCGCTGGAAAAACGCGCTGCGGGCCATGACCATCAGCCGCAGGAGGTCCCGCCGCCGCTGCTCGAACTGGTCCGGGGCAATGATCTGGCGCTGGGCCCGCAGGTGGACCAGCGCCAGCTCGGTGGCGGCCAGCTGGTAGTCCTCCATGGCCCGGGCCGCGGCGCGGCCCCCGGTCCGGCGGGCCCATAGCCGGGCGGCCCGCCGCTCGCGCAGCGTGCTGAGCATCCGCAGGTCCGCCACGGTGACCACGCCGATGGCCTCGTACACGGGCAGGAACCGCCAGATGAGGCGCACGATCCGGCGCCGGTCCGCGACGATCACCCCGGCCAGGATGCCCAGCACGCAGGCCAGGATGGCGTACGCGATGGCCAGCCCGTGCAGGCCGAAGGCGGTCAGCCCGTTCCACGTCCCGTGCAGCACCATGGCACCCAGGAGCCCCAGCGGCACCGCCCACCGGGCGTGCCGGTGGGTGGCCGCGTACGCCACCCCGAGGCCGGTCATGGAGGTGAAAATGGGGTGCGCGAGCGGGGAGAGCACACCGCGCAGCACGAACGTGGCGCCGAGCAGCTTGACCCCGCCGACCTCCGGCCGGACCAGGGCACCGATGTAGTACCCGATGTTCTCCATCATGGCGAAGCCGAGGCCGACCATGGCCGCGTAGATGATGCCGTCGGTGGGGCCGTCCAGTTCCTGGCGGCGCCGCCAGAGCAGGATGATCAGGATGAGTCCCTTGAGGCTCTCCTCCACCACCGGGGCCCCGAACGTGGCGGACACGTACTCGCCGGTGCTGTTGCCGAGGGCCGGCTGGGTGACGAAGACCAGCCCCGCGGTGTTGATGACCGCCGCGAGCAGCGCGGCGACCCCGGCCCCCCAGGCGAAGGCGAGCACCAGGTTGGCCCGCGGCTCGGGTTCCAGCCGGTCGAGCAGCAGCACGCAGCCGACCAGGAAGGGCACCGGGAGCAGGGCGAACGGCAGCGCGATAAGAAAAGGCGCGACGCTGTGCCCGGCGGCGTCCACGCTCTGCAGGGCGTCCGTGCCGAGAACCACGATCCCGCAGCCGATGGCGGCGATGATGCCCAGGATCAGCCCGGTCCGCGGCCTGCCGGGAGGCCGGCCCTCGATCACCGCCCGCGGGTCGAAGCCGGGCATCGGGGTCGCCATGGCAGGGAGCGTACCGGCAACCACCGCGATAATCCCGTGGCCCTGACCACGGCGGTCACGCAGTCCTTCCGGACCGCGGGGTCGGTCCGGGAAAGAGGCGAAACTGGGGATAGGGTTTCGAGTGCCTGGCCGAGGGGAGGGCCGGGCGGAGGCCACGAGAGGAGCCCTGATCCCGCGGTGAGCAGCACATCAGATACCCAGGCTGCAGGCCCGGCCACCCTGGAGTGGACCGATGCCGACCGGCGCGCCGTGGACCTGGTCCGGGTCCTGGCCATGGATGCGGTGCAGAAAGCAGGCTCGGGTCACCCCGGCACCGCCATGAGCCTGGCCCCGGCGGCCTACCTGCTGTACCAGAACGTGCTCCGCCACGACCCCTCCGACCCGAACTGGCTCGGCCGGGACCGTTTCGTGCTCTCCTGCGGTCATTCCAGCCTGACCCTGTACATCCAGCTGTACCTCTCCGGCTACGGGCTGTCGCTCGACGACCTGAAGCGCTACCGGGAGTGGGGCAGCCTGACCCCGGGCCACCCGGAGCACGGCCTCACCCCGGGCGTGGAGACCACCACCGGCCCGCTCGGCCAGGGCCTGGCCAACGCCGTCGGCATGGCGATGGCTGCCCGCCGGGAGCGGGGCCTGCTCGACCCGGACGCGCCCGAGGGGACCAGCCCGTTCGACCATCACGTCTACGTGTTCGTGTCGGACGGCGACATCGAGGAGGGCATCAGCCAC
>Ga0208589_1001050_pt1 | contig 11962 bp, 9 predicted proteins | sample NGESurshal092012_2_FD_184486 | JGI IMG/M metagenome (GOLD analysis project Ga0208589, IMG submission 184486) | Arctic peat soil microbial communities from Barrow, Alaska - NGEE Surface sample F53-2 shallow-092012 (SPAdes) | ecosystem: Environmental > Terrestrial > Soil > Wetlands > Peat ... | reverse complement strand
CGCGCCGAGCTCTCGCGCTCCATAACGGTGAAGCCAAGGTCGACGATCCGTTGCTCCGGGCGGCGCCCCTCGATCGTTTCGATCACCATCGTGGCAGCATCCCTGCCCATTTCGTAGCGATTGGTGCGCACGCTCGTCAGCGTCGGGACGGCCGACGCCATGAATTCCAGGTCGTTGAAGCCGACGATCGCCATTTGTTGGGGAATCGAGATGTGCCGGCGCTGGCATTCGAATAATACGCCCAAAGCGAGATCGTCATTGGCGCAGAACACCGCATCGGTATCGGGCGCGCTGGCGAGAAGGTCAGCGAGCAGCGTGCCGCCCAGCGTGACGGAGGTCGGCACCGGTGTCGTCACGATAAGGCGGGGATCGAACAGCGAGGCCGCCTTCATGGCGGCCTGATATCCGGCCAGTCGCCGCTGCACGCGCGGATCCATGCGCGCGCCGACAAAGCCGATCCTCCGGCACCCCTGGGCGAGAAGGTGAGAAATGGCCGCCTGACCGGCGTCCGCGTGCGAAAAGCCGATGATCATATCGACCGGATCGGGATCGACTTCCATGATCTGCACGACCGGGCAATCCAGCGATTGCATGATCGAGCGGCTTTCCGGAGTCTGATCGCGACCGGTCACGATCAGACCGGCCGGCTTTTGTGCCAGAAACAGCCGCAGCAGTTTTTCTTCCTGCAGGATGCTGTAGCGGGTATTGGTGAGCTGGATGCTGTACCGGCTGCCCTCGAGCGCATCGTAGATACCGCGCAACACGTCGGTGAAGACGTTGTTGGTAAAGGACGGGATGAGGACACCGATCACTTCGGTCCGTTGTGACGCCAGCGCCCGCGCGGCGAGGTTCGGCACGTAACCGAGCTCTTTCGCGGCGCTCTCGACCCGTACCCGCTTGCCGATCGACAGCGCTTCGGGATTGCGGAAGAAACGCGAAGCGGTGATCGGACTCACGCCGGCGAGTTCGGCGACTTCCGTCAGCCGGATATTGTCAGGCCTGGCGCGTTTTCGTCCCATCAAACGCTCTTATCACAGGTAGTTCCGCAAGCAAGCAATTGTTGACAGCGCTACCAAAACGTTGCTAAGCGAGCGATTGCCAAAGCCGTCTAAACTGCGGACAATGTCCATCCGATCGGGACTTTGCGCGTCAGCGCGAAGTTCAACAAAAAAAGCAGGGCGGTAACGGTGCTCGTTATGCGTTGTCGGAACCTTGAGGGAGGGATGTGAATGTCGTCGGTGCAGATTCGCGACGTGCGGAAATCGTTTGGCGGTTTTGAGGTCTTGCACGGCGTGTCGATCCCGATCGAGGACGGCGCCTTCGTCGTCCTGGTCGGCCCCTCCGGCTGCGGCAAGTCGACCTTGCTGCGAATGCTCGCGGGACTGGAAAATATTACCTCCGGAACCATCTCGATCGGCGATCGCGTCGTCAACAACGTCCAGCCCAAAGAGCGCGACATCGCGATGGTGTTCCAGAACTATGCGCTCTATCCGCATATGACGGTCGCCGACAATATGGGGTTTTCGCTGAAGCTGCGCGGCGCCAAGGCCGATGAGATCGCCAGCGGCGTCAAGCGCGCCGCGGAGATCCTCGATTTATCCCCCTTGCTCGACCGCTACCCGCGCCAATTGTCGGGCGGCCAGCGCCAGCGTGTCGCGATGGGCCGCGCCATCGTGCGCGATCCCCAGGTGTTCCTGTTCGACGAGCCGCTCTCCAACCTCGACGCCAAATTGCGCGTCGCGATGCGCACCGAGATCAAGGAACTGCATCAGCGGCTGAAGACCACCACGGTCTATGTCACCCACGACCAGATCGAGGCCATGACCATGGCCGACAAGATCGTGGTGATGCATGACGGCATCGTCGAGCAGATCGGCACGCCGCTCGAATTGTACGACCGGCCCGACAACCAGTTCGTCGCGGGCTTTATCGGCTCGCCAGCGATGAACTTCCTCAAGGGCAAGGTCAAGGTCAACGGCAGCGCCAGCTTCGAGGGACCGAACGGCGTCAAGCTGCCGCTGGCGTCGGCGCCGGCCAATTCGGACGGCCGCCCCGCGGTCTATGGCGTGCGGCCGGAGCATTTCACGATCGCCGACGACGGCGCCGAGGCCGAGATCGTGGTGGTCGAACCGACCGGCTCGGAAACCCAGTTGTTCGCCAAGCTCGGCGGCGAGCAGGTGGTCGCGGTGTTCCGCGAGCGCCACCAGTTCAGCCCGGGCGACAAGGTCAGGCTGAAGCCGAACCCGTCGCTGGTGCATTTGTTCGACGAGACCACCGGAAAGCGACTGAACGCATAAAAACACAACACGACTTCAAAGGGAGGATGACTATGCAGGACTTTACTCGCCGTACTCTTCTTCAGGGCGCCACCGCGCTGACCGCAGCCGGCACGCTCACGGGGCCGGCACTGTTGAACTTCGCCAAGGCCTGGGCGCAGACCGCGCCGTGGAAGGCCGAGCCAGGCGCCAAGCTCACCGTGATGCGCTGGAAGCGTTTCGTGCCGGCGGAAGATGACGCTTTCAATGCGATCGTCGCGGCGTTCAAGTCGGCGACCGGGACCGAGATGAATGTGTTCAGCGAGTCCTTCGAGGACGTGCAGCCGAAGGCTTCCGTCGCCGCCAATACCGGCGCCGGTCTCGATATGGCGTGGGGCCTGCATACGCTGCCGCAACTGTTCCCGACCAAAGTGCTGCTGATGAACGATGTCGCCGATTATCTCGGCAAGAAGTACGGCGGATGGACTACCGCGGCGGCCGAGACCTGCAAGAAGGGCAACGATTGGCTCGGCATTCCGGTCGCCACCATCGGCGGCTACATGGTCTACCGCAAGACGGCGATGGAGAAGGCCGGCTTCAAGGAATTCCCGACCGACTTCCCGGGCTTCCTCGCGATGTGCAAGGCGTTGAAGGCGAACAACACACCGGCCGGCTTTGCGCTCGGACATGCAACGGGCGACGCCAATGGCTGGCTGCATTGGGTGCTGTGGGGCCACGGCGCCTACACGGTCGACAAGAACGACAAGGTCATCATCAATTCGCCGGAGACCATGAAGGCGCTGGAATACTGCAAGGCGCTGTCCGACAGCTTCATCCCGGGCTGCGCTTCGTGGAACGACGGTTCCAACAACAAGGCCTTCCTGTCGGGCGAACTCTACTGCACCGCCAACGGCATCTCGATCTACGTTGCCGAAAAAGACGATCCGAAAATGAAGGATCTCGCCGACGACACCTATCACGCGCTGTGGCCGGTGGGTCCGGTCGGTCACCCGACCGAACTGCAACTCGCGGTTCCGATCCTGGCGTTCAACTTCACCAAATATCCGAACGCCGCAAAGGCCTTTATCGCCTTCATGCTGGAGAAGGATCAATTCGAGAAGTGGTTGTCCGGCGCGCGGGGCTATCTCACCCACACGCTCAATGCTTACGATTCGGCCCCGGTCTGGACTGCCGATCCGAAGAATGCGGTGTTCGCCCAGGCCAGCAAGCGCGCGCTGCCGGCCTCCGGCATCGGCACGCCGGGCGAAAAAGCTGCGACCGCGATCGCGGACTTCATCGTGGTCGACATGTTCGCCAACTACTGCGCCGGCGCGAAGGATGCCAAGAGCTCGATCGCCGACGCGGAACGGCAATTGAAGCGGATTTATCGCTGACCACAAAATGGAGCGGGCGGTCGATTGCCGTCCGCTCCATTGCCACGTTAACCCGGGATATCGCCTATGGCTGACATCGCACTTCAACCTCAGAGAGTCAGGCCGCAGATACGCGAGGCTACCGCGTGGGACCAGCTCAAGACCAATCGCAACTGGCTCGGCTTCTGGTTCATGCTGCCGGCGATGGCGTTTCTGATTTTTTTCCTGGCCTATCCGCTGGGTCTCGGCATCTGGATCTCGTTTACGGATGCGAAGATCGGACAGCCCGGCGGTTTCATCGGGCTCGAGAATTACGAATGGCTGCGGGGCGATTCGGTGTTCTGGCTCTCGGTGACCAATACGATTCTGTACACGACCATCGCGAGTGCGATTAAATTCGCGGTCGGACTTTATCTGGCGCTGCTTTTGAACGAGAACATGCCGTTCAAGGCCATGCTGCGCGCACTGGTGCTGATCCCCTTCATCGTGCCGACCGTGCTGTCGGCGCTGGCGTTCTGGTGGATTTTCGATGCGCAATTCTCGATCATTTCGTGGTCGTTGAAACATCTCGGCCTGATCACGCACAACATCAACTTCCTGGGCGATGCGACCGGGGCACGGATTTGCGTGATCTTCGCCAATATCTGGCGCGGCGTTCCCTTCGTCGCGATCACGCTGCTGGCGGGCCTGCAGACCGTGCAGCCCTCGCTGTATGAGGCGGCGACGCTCGATGGCGCCAGCAAGTGGGAAAATTTCCGCTACATCACCTATCCCTTGCTGACCCCGATCATCGCGGTCGTGATGACGTTTTCGGTCCTGTTCACGTTCACCGATTTCCAGTTGATCTGGGCGATGACGCGCGGCGGTCCGGTCAACTCCACGCATCTGATGGCGACGTTGTCGTATCAGCGGGCGATCATCGCCGGCCAGCTCGGCGAGGGGGCCGCGATCTCCAGCGCCATGATTCCGTTCCTGCTGGGGGCGATCATGATCTCCTGGTTCGGCCTGCAACGCCGTAAATGGCAGCAGGGAGAAAATAATGACTGATCTCCACGGCGCTGCCTTATTTTTAGCGCGAACGGGGCAAGCCCCGCGCCCCGCTTTATTCTTGGCGCGAACGGGGCAAGCCCCGCGCGCGCTGCCGCGAATGGCAGCAGGGAGAGAACAATGACGGATCTTCCTGCAACCCGGAAGCCGATCGATCTCAAGGCGGTTTTGTCGGGCACGTCGCCGACCATCGCGAAGGCCGATCACAGCGAGGGCATGAGCTACCTGGACTCGCTGCCGCGCCGGTTGGTGACGCTTTACCTGCCGCTCGTGCTCATCGTGTTCATCCTGCTGTTTCCGTTCTACTGGATGGGATTGACGTCGATCAAACCCGACGATCAGTTGCTCGATCTCGACAAGTTCAATCCGTTCTGGACCTGGAACCCGACGCTCAAGCATTTCCACGCGCTGCTGTTCGAAAGCTATTATCCGCGCTGGCTGTGGAACACGATGTATGTCGCGATCTGCGCGACGATGCTGTCGATCTTCGCCAGCGTGCTCGCGGCCTACGCCATCGTGCGGCTGCGCTATCGTGGCGCGCACTGGATCGGCGGCTTGATCTTCCTGTCCTATCTGGTGCCGCCGTCGATCCTGTTCATTCCACTCGCAACCGTCGTGTATCAATACGGCCTGTTCGATTCGCCGCTGGCGCTGATCCTGACCTATCCGACCATCCTGATCCCGTTCTCGACCTGGCTGTTGATGGGTTATTTCAAGACCATCCCGTATGAACTGGAGGAATGCGCGCTGATCGACGGCGCGAGCCGCTGGCAGATCTTGATGAGGATCGTGCTGCCGCTGGCGATCCCCGGCCTGATATCGGCATTCATCTTCTGCTTCACGCTGTGCTGGAACGAATTCATCTACGCGCTGACCTTCCTGCAATCGACCCAGAACAAGACCGTGCCGGTGGCGATCGTCAACGAATTCGTCGATGGCGACGTTTACCACTGGGGTTCGCTGATGGCCGGCGCGCTGGCGGGATCGTTGCCGCTGGTGATCCTTTACGCCTTCTTCGTCGAGCATTACGTCTCGGCGATGACCGGAGCCGTGAAGGAATAGAAACGAGGCTTCGCGTCGCTTCTTTTCGACGCGCTTTCCTGACGCGAACCGGTTCCCATCTCGCTTGAAAACGCTATAAAAAACAAACAACAAGGAGTCGGGTCTTGCATATTCTGGTGTTGGGCGCGGCCGGCATGGTCGGTCGTAAATTGGTCGAACGTCTGTTGCGCGACGGAAGGCTCGGATCCCGCGATATCAGCCGTATGACGCTGCAGGACGTGGTGGCGCCGGCGACCCCGGCCAAACCCGGATTCCCGGTCGACATCGTCGCCGGCGATTTTGCGGTCGCGGGCTTTGCCGAAAAGCTGGTCGCGGGCCGGCCCGACGTGATTTTCCATCTCGCGGCGATCGTCTCCGGCGAGGCCGAGCTCGATTTCGACAAGGGCTACCGTATCAATCTCGACGGCACCCGGATGTTGCTCGACGCCATCCGGCTGGTCGGCGGCGGCTACAAGCCCCGGGTGGTGTTCACCTCGTCGATCGCCGTGTTCGGTGCACCGTTCCCGGACGCCATCGGCGACGAGTTTTTCCACACCCCGCTGCTCAGCTACGGCACCCAGAAGGCGATCGGCGAGCTGTTGCTGGCCGACTATTCGCGCCGCGGTTTTATGGATGGGATCGGCATCCGGTTGCCGACCGTGTGCATCCGGCCCGGCCTGCCCAACAAGGCCGCCTCCGGTTTCTTCTCCAACATCCTGCGCGAACCGCTGGCCGGCAAGGAAGCGATCCTGCCGGTATCGGAGGAAGTCCGTCACTGGCACGCGACGCCGCGCTCGGCGGTCGGCTTCCTGCTGCATGCCGCGACCATGGACAGCTCCATCGCCAGCGCGCGCCGCAATCTCACCATGCCCGGCCTGTCCGCGACCGTCGGCGAACAGATCGCCGCACTGAAGCGCGTCGCCGGCGACAAGGTGGCCGCCCGTATCAAGCGCGAGCCGGACGCCTTCATCATGGGCATCGTCGACGGCTGGCCGCGCAATTTCGACGCCAAACGGGCGATAAAACTCGGCTTCACCACCGCCGAAAAGACCTTTGACGATATCATCCGGATTCACATCGAGGACGAATTGGGTGGTAAGTTCGTCGCCTGAACCGCATCTCGCTATCGCAGGAGAATGACCATGACCGCCAGCATCGTAGGATGGGCGCACACGCCGTTCGGCAAGTTCGATGCCGAAACCGTCGAGGGCCTCGTGGTCCGCGTCGCCAATGACGCGCTTGCGGACGCCGGCATCTCGGCCGGCGATGTCGACGAAATCGTGCTCGGGCATTTCAATGGCGGGTTCTCGGCGCAGGATTTTACCGCGTCGCTGGTGTTGCAGGCCGACCCGAAATTCCGTTTCAAGCCGGCAACGCGGGTGGAGAATGCCTGCGCCACCGGATCGGCGGCGGTGCATCAGGGCATCCGGGCCATCGAGGCCGGTGCGGCCAGGATCGTGCTGGTGGTCGGCGTCGAGCAGATGACGCGCACGCCGGGACCCGAGATCGGCAAGAACCTGCTCAAGGCGTCCTATCTGCCGGAAGATGGCGATACCCCCGGCGGCTTCGCCGGGGTGTTCGGCAAGATCGCGCAATCCTATTTCCAGAAATACGGCGACCAGTCCGATGCGCTGGCCATGATCGCCGCCAAGAACCACAAGAACGGCGTCGCCAACCCCTATGCGCAGATGCGCAAGGATTTTGGTTACGAGTTCTGCCGCGCCGAGAGCGAGAAGAATCCGTTCGTTGCCGGTCCGCTGAAGCGTACCGATTGCTCGCTGGTGTCCGATGGCGCAGCCGCGCTGATACTGACGGATGCCGAGACCGCGAAAACCATGGGCAAGGCGGTCAACATCCGCGCCACCGCCCACGCCCAGGATTTCCTGCCGATGTCGAAGCGCGACATCCTGCAATTCGAAGGCTGCACCGTGGCCTGGCAGCGGGCGTTGCAGAAGGCCGGCGTGCAGCTTTCCGATCTCTCCTTTGTCGAAACCCATGATTGCTTCACGGTGGCCGAGCTGATCGAATATGAAGCGATGGGACTGACGCCGCGCGGGCAGGGCGCCCGCGCCATCAAGGAAGGCTGGACCCAAAAGGACGGCAAGCTGCCGGTCAATCCGTCCGGCGGCCTGAAGTCCAAGGGGCATCCGATCGGCGCCACCGGCGTATCGATGCATGTCATGACCGCGATGCAGCTTCTCGGCCAGGCGCCCGAGGGCATGCAGATCAAAAATGCAAAACTCGGCGGCATTTTCAATATGGGCGGGGCTGCCGTCGCCAATTACGTCTCGTTGCTGGAGCCGATGAAGTAGTTTCCCTTCTCCCCTTGTGGGAGAAGGTGGCTCGCACCTTTGCGAGCCGGATGAGGGGTAGCCACGAGCGCAGTGCTTGCGGCTACCCCTCACCCGTCGCCGAACTTCGTTCGGCGCCACCCTCTCCCGCAAGGGGAGAAGGGAAGAAAGCGCGACCTCAGCGCAATGAGCAGCCAGGCGCATAGCTCCATACGACGGTTGACCTTGATCTTGTCCGGGCCCTGACGTTACGTGGCCGAAAGCGGCGAGGCCGCCGGTATCTCGCATTCGGGAGCGACTTGAATCATGGGACCGCTCGAGGGCCTCAAGGTCATCGACATGACGACCGTGCTGATGGGGCCCTATGCCACCCAGATGCTCGGCGATTATGGCGCCGACGTCATCAAGATCGAAACGCTCGAAGGCGACGTGACGCGGCTGATCGGGCCGACCCGGCATCCCGGCATGGGCCCAGTGTTCCTCAATACCAACCGCAGCAAGCGTAGCATCGCGCTCGACCTGAAGAAGCCCGCCGGCCGCGACGCGGTGCTGCGGCTGATCGCATCGGCCGACGTGCTGATCTACAATGTGCGGCCGCAGGCGATGGCGCGGCTGCAACTCGGTTATGATGTGGTTTCAAAACTCAATCCGCGGCTGGTCTATGCCGGCGTATTCGGCTTCGGCCAGGACGGGCCGTATGCCGCAAAACCGGCCTATGACGATCTGATCCAGGGCGGCTCGGCTCTCGCGCATCTGATGGCGATCGGCGGCGACGGCACGCCGCGCTATGTCCCGAACGCGCTGGTCGACCGCATTGTCGGAACCCACGCGGTCGGCGCGATCCTCGCCAGCCTCGTGCATCGCGAGCGCAGCGGGCGCGGCCAACGCGTCGATATCCCGATGCTGGAAACCATGTCGAGTTTTGTGATGGGCGACCACATGGGCGGTCTCACCTACGAGCCGCCGCTCGACAGAGGCGGCTACGCCCGGCATTTGTCGCCGGATCGAAGGCCTTACAAGACCGCCGACGGCTATATCTGCGTGATCGTCTATAACGACAAGCAGTGGGACAACTTTATTAAGGCAACCGGGCGCGATGACATGCGCATCGATCCGAAGTTTGCCACTTTCTCCGGGCGCGCGCAGAATATCGACGTGGTCTATGCCGAGCTCGCACGCATGATGCTGGAGCGCACCACAGCGGAATGGACCGACCTGCTCAACAAGGCCGACATTCCGACGCTGCCGATGCATAATCTTGAAAGCATCCTGACCGATCCGCATCTGGTGGCGACGAATTTCTTTCCCGTGGTCGATCATCCCAGCGAAGGCAAGATCCGCAGCATGCGCGTGCCCGCCACATGGTCCGACACGCCGGCAAAGCCTGAGCGGCTCGCGCCGCTTCTGAACGAGCATGCCGAGGAGATTTTGCGCGAGGCCGGATTTTCGGCTGACGAAATCGCAAGTCTGGTGAAGGACGGGGTGACCAAAACCGCATCCGGCAGACAGGATTAACGCCCATGGATTTCGCACTGTCGGCCAATCAGGAATCGATCCGCGATGCGGTTGCAAAGATTTGCGCGCGCTTCGATGACGCCTATTGGCTGAAAAAGGACAAGGAGGGCGGTTACCCCGCCGACTTCCACCGCGCGCTGGCCGATGCCGGCTGGCTTGGTATCTGTATCCCTGAGGAATATGGCGGCTCCGGCCTCGGCATATCAGATGCCGCGATCATGATGCGGGCGATCTCGGAATCCGGCGCGGGCATGTCGGGTGCGTCCGCCGTGCATATGAACGTGTTCGGGCTCAATCCCGTGGTGGTGTTCGGCACGGCGGAGCAGTGCCGACGCATGCTGCCGCCGATCGTTTCGGGGGCCGACAAATCCTGCTTCGCGGTGACCGAGCCTAATACCGGCCTCAACACCACGCAGCTTAAAACCCGCGCCGTGCGAAAGGGCGACAAATACATCGTCAACGGCCAGAAGGTCTGGATCTCCACCGCCCAGGTCGCCAACAAGATCCTGTTATTGGCGCGCACCACGACGCTGGAGGAAGTGAAGAAGCCGACGCAGGGCCTGAGCCTGTTCTATACCGATTTCGACCGCACCCGCGTCGCCGTGCATGAGATCGAGAAGATGGGACGCAAGCCGGTCGACTCCAACGAATTGTTCTTCGAGAATTTTGAAATTCCAGTCGAGGACCGGCTCGGCGAGGAAGGCCGCGGTTTCGAATACATCCTGCACGGCATGAATCCCGAGCGCATCCTGATCGCGGCCGAAGCGGTCGGGCTTGGCAAGGTCGCGCTGTCGCGGGCCTCGGCCTACGCGAAAAGCCGCATCGTGTTCAACCGGCCGATCGGCATGAATCAGGGCATCCAGCATCCGCTGGCGAAGAACTGGATGGAGTTGGAAGCCGCCTGGCTGATGGTGCTGTCCGCAGGCTGGCAATACGATCAGGGCCTGCCGTGCGGACCGGCGGCGAATGCCGCGAAGTACCTCGCGGCCGAAGCCGGTTTTCATGCCTGCGAGCAGGCGGTGATGACCCATGGCGGCTTCGGTTATGCCAAGGAATTCCACGTCGAGCGTTACATGCGGGAATCCCTGATCCCGCGCATTGCACCGATCAGCCCGCAGCTCATTCTCAGCTTCATCGCCGAGAAGGTGCTGGGCCTGCCCAAGTCTTACTGAGAAGTCTTACTGAAAAGTCGTATTGAGATGAGCTTCATCACCGGCGTCGGGCTGACATCCTACGGCAAGCACGAAGGCTCGTCGTCGCTCGACCTGATGAGCCAGGCGGCGGAGCTGGCGATCGCCGACGCCGGACTGAAGCGCGCCGAGATCGACGGAATTTTGTGCGGCTACAGCACGGTCTCGCCGCACATCATGCTGGCGACCGTTTTCGCCGAGCATTTCGGCATCCGGCCGTCCTATGCCCATGCCGTGCAGGTCGGTGGCGCGACCGGGCTCGCAATGACCATGCTGGCGCATCATCTGGTCGATGCCGGCGTCGCCAGGCATGTGCTGGTGGTCGGCGGCGAGAACCGGCTGACCGGGCAGAGCCGCGACGCCTCGATCCTGGCGCTGGCGCAGGTCGGGCACCCCGACTACGAGGTGCCGCTCGGACCGACCATCCCGGCCTATTACGGCCTCGTCGCATCACGCTACATGCATGAATACGGCGTGACCCAGCAAGACCTCGCCGAATTCGCGGTGCTGATGCGCCGGCATGCGCTGACCCATCCCGGCGCGCAGTTTCATGAAGCTATTTCAGTGGCCGACGTGATGAATTCGAAACCGGTAGCGTTGCCGCTGAAACTATTGGATTGCTGCCCGGTCTCGGATGGCGGCGCGGCGTTTGTCGTCAGCCGCGAACGTACCGGCGAAGTTGGCGTGCGCGTGCGCGGATGCGCGCAGGCCCACACCCACCAGCACGTCACGGCGGCGCCAGCCTTGAGCGACCTCGGCGCCGAGATCGCGATTGCCAAGGCCAAGGCCGCCTCAGGCATCGCGATCTCCGACGTGCGCTATGCGGCGGTCTATGACAGCTTTACCATCACGCTGGCGATGCTGCTGGAGGATCTGGGTCTCGCCGGGCGCGGCGAGGCGGCAGCGCGGGTGCACTCCGGATATTTCAACGCTGATGGAGCGATGCCGCTCAACACCCATGGCGGTCTTTTGAGTTACGGCCATTGCGGTGTGGGCGGCGCGATGGCGCATCTGGTGGAAACCCATTTGCAGATGACCGGACGTGCCGGCAATCGCCAGGTGCGCGACGCCTCGGTCGCGCTGCTGCATGGCGACGGCGGCGTACTGTCCTCGCATGTCAGCATGTTCCTGGAGCGGGTGCGATGAGCGGCGAGCAGGCCATTGCGGATTGGACCAAGGGCGAGCCAGCCATCGTCTACCAATCCTGCAAGGCGTGCGGCGGCCTGCAATATTTTCGCCGCCGCTTTTGC
>Ga0208589_1001049_pt1 | contig 11978 bp, 14 predicted proteins | sample NGESurshal092012_2_FD_184486 | JGI IMG/M metagenome (GOLD analysis project Ga0208589, IMG submission 184486) | Arctic peat soil microbial communities from Barrow, Alaska - NGEE Surface sample F53-2 shallow-092012 (SPAdes) | ecosystem: Environmental > Terrestrial > Soil > Wetlands > Peat ... | reverse complement strand
CGAAGCTCGCGGCCAAAAGACACGAGCATGGCCCGCGAGACTTTTGCCACAGGCTGTTAGCCCGGCGTGAATACACGCCGGGCCGCATACCGAGCGAATTCGCCCACGGGAACAAGGCCCGGCGCGTGGGCAAAGGCCCGGCGTGTATTCACACCCGGCTAATGGAAACCAATCACCCCGGCACCACCGCCGCCGGCTTCCCCGCCCGCTCGATCCGTTCCATCGCCACGCCATAGACCTCGCCCAGAATCCCCGGCTGCAATACTTCCTTCGGCGTCCCCATCGCCGCCAGCTTTCCATCGCGCAGCAGCACGATCCGATCGGCGAACGTCGCCGCCAGATTTAGATCGTGCGACGCCACCAGCACGGCCATCTTCCGCTCCGTCGCCAGTGAGCGAAGCAGCCGCGACATTTCCAATTGATGTTTCAAATCCAAAAATGTATCCGGCTCATCCAGCAGCATCGCCGCCGGCTGCTGCGCCAGGCAACGACCAAGCAAAACACGCTGCCGCTGGCCGCCGGAAAGTTCATCCATCCGCCGCCGCAGCAAATCCTCCAGCCCCAGCGTCTGCGTCACGCCTCGAACGATTTGCTCATCGGCCGAAGATTCCAGCCCCAGCGGCCCCCAATACGGCGCGCGACCCAGCCGCAGTGCGTCGAGCACGGTCTGCGCCGCATCCCACAGCGGCGTCTGCGGCAAGTAAGCCACCAGACGGGCCAGATCGCGCCGCCGCCACGCGGAAACCAGTTGGTTTTTCCAGCGTATCTCCCCGCCCCCGTGTAATTGGCCCATCAGCAGTTTGAGCAAAGTGGTCTTGCCGCTGCCATTAGGCCCAAGAATCGCCACCACTTCCCCCGCCGCCAGCTTCAGCCCCACGCCGGTAAGTGCGGCCACACTGTTGTAAGCGAAGCCGGCGTCCTGAACCTGTAATAAAGTGTCCACAACCGGAAACGAATAGGCGGCAATGGAATGGATTGCAAGCCGGCCGCGCAGATGGAAATGAGGAATTATGAATTTTGAAATTTGAAATTTGAAATTTGAAATTTGAAATTTGAAATATGAAATATGAAATTTGAAAAAATGCGGCAGCCGACTTCACTTTCATAATCCATCATTCATAATTCACAATTGAATGATCATCTTCACCGCCATCATGGGAAGCAGCCGCGACCGCCTGCATCCGGCCGTTGCCCCGCCCGATCCCGCCGGGCGGCCTTCGCGGTTTGTCTGCTTCACCGATGATCCCGGGCTAAAAGCCGATGGTTGGGAAATCCTTCCGCCGAAGTGGCGGCACGCCGATCCGCGCCGCACCTCCCGATGGCATAAATTCATGCCGCATATCCTGTTTCCCGGCGAGCCATTCAGCCTCTGGCACGATGGAACCAATCAACTCACCGCCAATCCGTGGAGCCTGGTCGATCAGTTTTTGGTTGGCGAACGTGAGATCGCGGTCTGCCGCCATCCCGATCGGTCATGTGTTTATCAGGAACTGGAGATGTGCATCCGCCTGCATTACGACACCGAAGCCATCATGCGCAAACAGGTGGACCGCTACCGCGAGGAGGGCTATCCGCCGCGCCGGGGATTGTTCGAGATGGCTCTGGTTCTTCGCGCCCACACAAAACAAATCATCGAATTTAACGAAGCCGTCTGGCGCGAGATCAACGTCGGCAGCGTGCGCGATCAACTTGCCGTGAATTACGTCGCCTGGAAGTTGGGCCTGGTGGCCGCCTATTTCCCCGGCTATCGCGGCGCCAGCCCGTTTTTCAAGTTCTATCCGCATCAAAAAGGAGCATAAGAAAAAACGGCCCGCCGAGCAGCCCGGTGAGAATACCCACCTGAAGCTGCGTGCCGATCAAATCCTGCCGCGCCAGCGCGCGGCTCACTCCATCGGCCAGCGCCAGCAATATCGCCCCGCAAGCGGTGGATGCCGGCAGTAACCGCCGCTGATCCGCCCCCACGATCCGCCGCGCCACATGCGGGCAGATCAACCCCACAAACGCAATCGGCCCGCTCAGCGCCACGGCGGCCGCCGTCATCAAAGACGCCGCCGACAATGCAATCCATCGCAACCGGTGAATGCGCACGCCAAGCGCCTGAGCCTGATCGTCCCCCAGCGTGGCCACCGTCAGCGGCCCCGACAGGATCATCAGAATCACCCAGCCCAGCAGAGCAAATCCGCCCGCGCAATACCATTGCAGCCGCGTCACGCTGCCGATGCCGCCGACGAGTAACGCGACTTCGCCCCCGCCGCCGGGGATGTCCTTGTGAACCGCATTAAGCAGCAGATAAATCGATCCATTGACGGCGTTCACGATCACGCCAACCAGAAGAAGCGTAACCGGATTAATACGCCCGCGCCCCGATCTCCCGCTGGTGATGACGAGCACCACCGCCACCGCCGCCAGCGCCCCTAAAAACGCAAAAGCTTCCTGTCCCGCCGCCGCCGCGGTTTCCCCCGCGAAGGCAAGCAGTGCCGTAATCATCGGCAGCCGCCAGATATAAGCCGCCAGCGCCGCGCCGCTGCTGGCCCCCAGCAGATACGGGTCCGCCAGTGGATTCCGCAATAGTGCCTGATACGCCGCCCCCGCCGCTCCCAACGCCGCCCCGACCAGCGAAGCCGTAAAGACGGCGTCGCTGCGCAAAATACGATCCTCCCCATGCGGCCAGTAAATTCCGGTCGAACCAAGGCAAAGACACAGCGCCGCCGCCGCCGCCCAGATAAGCAGACCTGCGCTCAGGTGAAAGGCGAGGCGTGAAATGCTCCAGCGGGCCATGGGAAGTGCAATTATGAATTATCAATTATGAATTATGAAGGATGAATGTCGGAGAAAAGTTTTTTGGGCCGAATGTTATGACACTGATTCTTGGCGGCTTCCTTTCTTTCCCCCTCTCCCTGTACTCAGGGGGAGGGTTGGGGTGGGGGTTCTTCCTTCATGCCACAAAACATGGCTACACCCCTTTACCTTAGCGAATCATAAACGGAATCTTCCGGAGCATCGTTGCGAAGGAATTGCTCATATGCGGCATTATGCCAGTCATCATTTTCCGAGTCATCCTCGGCAAAGACCATCACTCTAACGCGCCCCGATTTGGGCAAAACCTCTGCCGCTTCACGCGGGATGATTAGGATCGACTCTGCGTTCAATTCTGCAATAAATTCGATTGGTTTCATTCTGGCCATACTATTTCCCCTTCCCATGCAGATTCTCCCCAAATATCTCCGCCAATTCCGGCAGATTCCATCCGGGGCGCATGCAGAACGGCGCATCGATCACAAAAACGTGTTTGTCACGCACTGCCGGCAAATCCGGCAGCGAATCCCAAAATCGTTTGCTCTGCCGCATCTGTTGCGGCGTGGTCGGCGGCGACGGCTCCAAATCCAGCACCACATCCGGCGCCAGCGCCGAAAGCTGCTCGCGGTCGACATTCACAAATGGCTTGTGGAATGACGCCGCCACATTAATGCCGCCGGCCACCGCCAGCAGCTCGTCATGAAACGTTCCCGGCCCGATCAACCCAATGGTGCCGCCGTCGCTGACGACAATCGCCACGCGCGGCCGCTGATCATTCGCCCACCGCGCCGCGACCGCTTGCAGCCGGTGCTGCATGTCGCTCACCGCCGCTCGTGCCTGCGCGGTCTCGCCCAGCGCGTCGCCGATGCGCAGTGCCTGATCATAAACATCCTCCACCACATCCAGCTTCACATCGAGAATGGCGATGTTCATCTGCTGGCAGCGGTCGCGCAATCCGGCCGGCATGCGATCGCCGAATTGCGTGAGCAGAATCTTCGGCGACACCAACGCCAGTTTTTCCCAGTCGGTATGCGAAAAATCCCCCACGCGCGGAAGCTCGGCAAGCCCGTTGCGATCTTCATCGAGATCGCTGATGGCCACCAAATGATCGGCGGCGCCGATCCCCAGGATCAAATCGGTCCCCGCCGGCGTTATCGAGGCGATGGTTGGATCCGCAAACTGCGAAGCCGCCGGCGCATTCGTCTGCCCGGTGATATCATCTGGAATAGCCTTGCGTGGCCCCGGCGGCAGCCACCAATAAGTGACCAGTCCCACCAGCGTGAGGATGGCGACCGACGCCACCACCCCGGCGAAAACCGGCGATGGTTCTTGGCGCTTTTCCATGACCGGCCGATGGTAGGGGTGGGGGAAATGGGTGTCAAATGGCGGGAAGGCGCGAAGCTGAAAAATTCAAACGCTTAATTCCATCTGCGTGAATCTGTGTTCATCGGTGGCTAAATCGCATTTGTATTATCTGCCTTTACATCTGATTTATATCTGTGGCTGAAAACTCTTCGCTTCATCACTCGCCAACCACAAAACACGCCGATACCGGCCCGATCTTCTCGTTGTGGTATTGCCACACCACTTTCTTCTCCGGCGTCACCTCAAACACATCCGGCACGCCCTGGAAATTGCTGAGCACGGTATTGCCATTGGCCAGCCGCTGGGCGGTGCCCATGTAATGCAGGACAAAGCCGGCGGGGAGGTCGGCCTGCGTCAGCGTCCAGACGATATGAGCGTCCTTGTCGAACTCATACACTTCGGCGCCGTAGCCGCCGGTGACGAGGGTGTTGCCGTTGGGCAGGCGGAAGCCACCATTGACGCCGGCGTTTTTTCGCGGCGGGGGCGTGAAAGTCTTCAGCGTTTTGCCATCGGCGTCGAGTTCGCGCACGACGGCGTCGGAGCCGTAGGCGACGAGATACGTGCCGCTGTCGGTCTTGCGAGCCACGCGGAATTGCTTGTGCGTGACTTGGGTCGATTCAAGGTGAATCTCATGGGCGACAGAAAGATCGCGGTTGATTTCAAACAGGCGTTTGGAGCCGCATTCGCAGATCAGCACTTTGCCGTCCGGCAGCGGCTGACAGGAATGAACCTCCACGCCCGGCCCCGCTTTATATTCCCAGGCGACGGCTCCCGTAGCCGGATCAATTTCGCGGACGCCGCCGCTGAAGCTGCCGAGGATGTGGCCGTTGGGGAGTTGCCAACTGTCTTCGCCCTTGAGGCCGATGGCGTACTCGCCGGCGATTTGGCCCGCGGCGTCGATTTTGAAGACCTTGCCCTGCACGGGGGAATGGGCGAGAAAGACGTGCGTGATGCCGGCGGGCGAGATGACGCCGACGGGGAAGGCGGGGTGAGTTGTCGGCGCTGCCGCGGCGGCGGTTTGAGCGAGTGCTTGCGCGCAAAAGATCATGATGAAGAGGGCGGCGAGAATTGAAGCCGGTAGCGATAAAAAGAGACGGGGCATGGACGTTTCCTCCGATGGAGTTGCGCGAGGCACGATAACGTCTGGGGAGAGGGAGGGCAAAGGGAACCGCAGGTCCGAAGACTAAACGCCGGCGAGTTCGGTTTCGACGGTGCGGCTGGTGGACTGCGGCGGGGGGATCGGCTCCCCGTCTTCCAGGAGGCCTTCGATGTGAAATCGAATCGCCTCAGCCATGAGTTGTGTGACTTCTTCCTCGGTTGAGCCGGTGACCACGCAGCCGGGAAGGTCGGGGACATAAGCTGCGAAATTGTTCGGCGAGCGCTCGATGACGATGGTATAGGCGACCTTGGTCATGAAGCCCCATTTTAGGCCGGCTTGCTTTAGAATGCTATTTTTGTTCCCGGCGGCAGGTCGTCGGAGGGCTGACCCGCGATGGTGACGCGGCCTCGCTTCACGGGATGTTTGTACTGCCGGTGGCTGCCGCGCTGGGCCACAAAATACCAGCCGTCGTCTGAGATCAACCGAATCATTTCCTTGACCTTCATGTCCGCCTATCCTAATGCCCTGACGATGGGCCGCGAAACGCCCGGACGCAGGCTCCCGAGCTATTTCGGCGGAACACTGCAAAGCTGATGAAGCGAAGAGGATCAGCGCAAGTAAGGCAATTGCAACAAATGGTTTCATGGTGGCGACTCCCCGCGACATCCTAATATAGCACAAATCTTAAAACAACGGCGATGCAGATTACGGACATCATTTCTGCCCGCTCTTGGGAATCTCAACCTCAAATCCCAAGCCCTCGCCTTCACGATCGTTGCCGCGATAGGCTCGCAGAAAGGCAACGTATTTGCCGGCGATTTTGTCGGGGATGGTGACGGTGATCGGCCAGTTTTCGCCGAAGTAGTTGACGATCATGCCTATGTCATTGTTGACTGGGATTTCGATATCAGAACCGTGGTCGGCGGGTCGCAGGACGAGCTTCAGCCCCAATCCGGTCCAACTCCGCCCGCGGAAATTGCACATTAAATGCAACTTTCGCTCCATCAATTGCATGTCGAAGTCGAAATCCGGCTCGACGAACGTGAGCGTCGGGCCTTCGCTGGGAGCGACCTGTCTATGTGAGGCAGACTCGATCTTCTCAAGGATTTCGATAATGCAGAATTGGTTGACTTGCGTGGCGGTGGGATAGGCGTCACTGAGTATCGTGGCGGCGTCGTGGAGATCGGCCACCAGCAATTCATTATTGTGGTTTGAATTCTGCGCGCAGTCCGCTACGCCGTCGAGTAGTTGGACGCCGATATTATCACCGGCGCCGTCTAAGTTGTTCATGCCGGGGGATTGCCCAGCCCTCGGTTGCTTCAGGTCTGCGGGTGGATCGTTGGGTAGGTTAGCAAGGGCGAGGCGTGCCAAGCGGGCCGCAAAATGCGTGTCAAGGTTTTTGATCTCGCCGGTCTTCAGCTTCTCGATGTCTTCCTTGTACTTCCAACCAGCGTCGGCCAATATCCGCGCGAATTCCAAGCGATGAGCGTGGATGACTTTCGGATCGGCTATCCGATCAAGCAAATAAGAGCGGCCCGCGCTGGTTTGCAGGGTTTCTTCCATCCTGCCCCTAATGAAGTAGTGACTCTCTAGCATTAACGACACCGCTTCTTCGGGCGAGATCGTATCTTCCGGAAGAATTCCTATCAGTGCGTCATCCATGATGTTGTAACTGGCGACACCCTCCCTCCACGTAGCGGCCCGACTGCGAATAACTTCGACAATCTTGCTTGCCTTGTCTGGAGTCATGTCGCCGGCCATCAATGATTTGGTTCTCGCGAAGGTTTGCTGAGATTGCTGAAGCTGATCCTCGAACGTCTTCTGCGTCAGAACAGTCGCTTTGGGAAACATGAGTTTAGTCATGGCTAGAAAGCCAGTGGGGGCGCGCGCCTCCTGGGAAGTAATGTAGGTTTCGTTTCCCAACTTAATCTCAACCATGCCGACCGGGCCGGAATCCCAGCCTTTTTGGGAAAATGAGTAGACGCTTTCCCCTTCCTGCAGGCGAACCCCTGATTCGAGCACGGTCCAGTCGGCATTGTTATGGAGGTAAACTGCCTGGTCTACGCCATTGGGGATCAAAAAGAGATAGGCAATGGCACCTTTTCGCAATGCGCTCCAGGCATCCTTATCGCTAGGCGTTCCCGTTGGGTAGTAGTAGTCGTTCAGTCCGTTGACTCGAAGCTCATCGCCGGTTTTTGCGCTTCCCGTAAACACATCAAGGACTCTGACCGTGTGAACGAAACCATTTCTTTCGTCAGTGTTGAACGCCTGGGAGTTCTCGATCTCTGCGCGAACGATGGTCTTACTCAGGTATACGAGCGAATCAAGGTCGTAATTGCCCATGACGCGCCAGGCGCGGGCGGGGGGAGTGACGACGGCCAAGACGAGCAGTGCGATTGCAAATAGTCGATTCATGACGAATCCTCGCGTCGTTGCTATTTGGGCAGACACCGAGACGCTAAATCCGTTAGAGTGAGCATGCCGGTCGAGTGATTTCATGCGCTGGCGATTCCCTTGCTATTTTTGCGAGCCCAAAACCCTTTGATAATACGCGGCCAGTATCGCTTGCAGTTTACGCCCCGTCAAATACCCAATGCGTTTTTCAAGCCGGTTACGTTCAACGGGGAAATGCCATCGAGGGATCGCCCAGCACCGCTGATGCAGGCCGCTTTTGGTTTGTGGCTCTGTCTCGGTGTTCGGCAGTTCCACCTTGTCATGTTCTGATGGTGAACCTTGCGTGCTGCAAGCGACGACGATGAGTGGTTTCCCGCTCTCTTCAATTGGCGATATGACCACGACCACCGGACGATCCTTGGCGACTCCGCCATCCAGTGGGTCGCAATTGCGGATCACGAAAATGTCCCCCGGTCGGATGAGCACTCTATCTCATGGGCGGGATTGTTGGGTGGCCCATACCCAGGCGATACTATAGCCGTTTTCTTCCCAGAATCTTCATGCAATTGACTTCCGCCGCGGCTATGCACGCGTCCTCGGTCTCCGCGAATCGCCGATTCATTTCGGCAACGCTCAGATTCTTTTTGATTCCCGCCTTTTTCGACCGCGTGCGAACACGTTTTGAAGACCGGTCGCCAGGATAAGCAGAGACAGGAACTTTTTTGATTGCAATTTTCACGCTCATGTCTCATGCTCCTCTGTTCACGATATTACGCACGTCTTTGACGAAATCCACAAGAGCAGGGCGCGGGATTCTAATGGTCAATCACATTTGAGCGTTGCTTGGTCCGCAACCCCCACCGCAGCCCTCCCCCTGGGTACATGGGGAGGGGGAAAGAGGGGAAGGTCGCCAAAATTTATGGGCACGCGACGCCCCTAAACAACCCCCTCCATCTCCGCCTGCTCCGCCGATCTCATAAACCTCGCAAACCACCCGCCACGCTGCACCAATTCCCGCGCCGCCCCCGATTCCGTGACCCGGCCGTCTTCAATCACATAAACCACATCCGCCTGATTGATCAGGCTCGGCCGGTGGCTCGTCAGCACCGTCGTGCGGCCGGCCATCAAACGATCCAAGGCCGCGATGATCGCCGCTTCACTTTCCGGCTCGACGCTGCTCGTCGGCTCGTCGAGAAGAAGTACAGAAGGATTGGCGAGAAACGCCCGGGCGATACTGATGCGCTGCTTCTGCCCGCCGCTGAGGCGGACGCCACGCTCGCCTACTCGGGTGTCGTAGCCGTTCGGCAGGTTGGAGATGAACGCATGCGCGTTGGCCGCCTTCGTCGCGGCGATCACCTGCTCCATCGTCGCGTCGGAATGGCCATAGCGGATGTTGTCGATCACGCTGTCATTAAACAAAAAAGTTTCTTGCTGCACCAGCGCAAAATGCCTGCGGAAGCTGTCGCGGCGGATGGAGCGAATATCTCGCTCGTCCAAAAGAACGCGGCCGCCCACGGGGTCGTAAAATCGCAAAAGCAGATTGAGAATCGTACTCTTCCCCGATCCGCTGGGGCCGCACAACGCCACCGTCTGGCCCGGCTCGATGAGCAAATTCACATCCTGCAACACCAGCGGCAGTTTGGCTCCCGCTTCGCCGGGGTATTGGAAGGAGACGTTGTCCAGGCGCATTTCGCCGCTGGTTTTCTCAATTGCGATGGCGTCGGCGGTATCGGGTAGTTCCTCCGGCGCATCCAGCACTTCAAAGACGCGCCGGCCCGACGCGCCGCCGCGCTGGAACATGTCGTTGACGCGGGCGAGGGTGGTGACCGGGCCGAAGAGTCGCCACCAGTAGGCGCGGAAGAGCAGGAGCGTGCCGACGGAGAAGGAGCCGTGGGGATACTTGATGAGCAGATAACCGCCGACGCCAACCATGAAGACATTGGAGAAGAAGCCGACGCCGCGGGTGAGGGGGAAGAAGAGGTTGCGGGCGGTGATGGATTTGATCTGCTGGATGTAATAATCCCAGGTGGCGCGCTCGAAGCGTTTGGCTTCCTCCTCCTCGCGGTTGAAGATTTTGATGACGGTCACGCCGGAGAGATTTTCCTGGAGGCGTGTGTTGACCTCGCCGGCGCTCTTTCGCGCGGCGGCGTAGATCGGCTTCACCTTCTTATTGAAGACCAGCAACATGAAAAAGACCAGGATGAGCGGGAAGATCGAGACGCTGGCCACGCGCCAGCTTTCGTAGAGTACGACCGCGACGGTGGCCAGCCACAGCCCGCCGTCGCCGATGATCTGGTCGATGGAGTTGACCGTGAAGGACTGGATTTCGTCGACGTCGCCGATGGCCCGGCTCATGAGATCGCCGGTGCGCTGAAGCTGGAGATAGCCGAGACTCTGGCTCTGCAATCTCCCATAGACTTTATTGCGGATCAGGTAGACGAACTTCTGTGCGGCGCGCTGGAGGATGACCGTGCTGAGCGTGCCGGTGATTTCACCTAGAACATAAATAACAATCAGCCAGCCGATGGCGGTGAAAAGAAGATGAGTTGTTTCGGTGATCTTGCCGCCGAAGCTGATGAGCGGATTGAGGCCGGAAGGCGGGCTGAAGCCCTTGAGGATGAGATCGTCGGTAACATATTGCCAGATAAAGGCAGGGAAAAGTTCACACGGCATGGAAAGGATCATCAGGACAATCGCGACGGTGATGGCCGCGCGCTGCGGCTTGAGCATTCCGAAGAGCCGGCGGAAGACCGGGCCTTGCTGGCTGAGCGGTACGGAAGGGCCGGGTTCGGGTCGGGAGTAGCCGTGCATGAGCGGATTCTAGCTGGGGTAGGGGCGGGGGGCCAACGAGCCTGTTGGAGGAGGATCGCGGGAAGTTTGAAGTCGGAAGATGCGATACGCCTTTTTGCCCTCGAATCTGAAAAGCGATGAGATACCATGGGAAGAATGGGCTTAATCAGACATATCGCCGCGAGTTATGACGGAGCCATGCTTGCTTCCGCCGAATTTGAGCACGTCGTGCATATGTGGGATATCAAGACCTTTGTCCGTCGGACGACATTTGCAACAACGCTCGATTTTGGCGGAGAACGCCTTGCGGTTTCGCGCGATGGTCGGACGCTCGCAGTGGGCGCCTATAAGCGGCATGGCGTCGCCGCTTATGACGCGGCAACCGGCGCGGAGTTATGGCGGCGAAAGGATCTGAAGAAACCGCAATACGTATCTTTTGCGAATGACGATCGGTCTATTTGGTGTTGTTTTGACGAAAGACCCTGCACAAATTTGGATGCCAAAGATGGCTGCACCGTGACCACGATACGAGGGGTGCGCAAGCTCTGGGAGAGTCCCCATGGAGATGACCGCGTCACGGAAACCCGGCGGGGTTATACGTTATTGCGTCGGGGGTCGAAGCCAATAAATATTCCAAGAATTACGTTTGCCGCCATCGACGTGGCATTTTCGGAGTCTGCATTCTGTATTTCTGAAGCGGCTGGTCCCGTTCGGCTCTTTAACCTGGCCTCAGGTGCGCAACTATGGCGCCACGATCCACCGCAGTATACCCATTTTCTCGAGGTTTCTTATTCGCCGAACCTTGCCCAATTCACAGGAGTTTCATGGCCTTGTATGTATGGCGGCGATTACGTTCTAAATCTATTCGACAACAAATCCGGTGCCGTGCGGGCGCTCGGTGCAGTTGGTCCGTGCTATACCATGGCGTTCTTCGATCGCGGTTCGCGGATGGTAAATGCCCTCGGTTCGGTTTTTGAGGTTGCTTCTGGGAAACTCGTCACAAAACTTGAGTTTCCGACGGAATAGTATCGCCAGTTCCGGATAGGCGGATCAATCGGCCATTCGATTATGACCTCTGTCCAGGCCGTTCATTTGGTGGGCTGCCGCACTGCTTTCACGGCGCGGTCAAACATGTCATCGTTTTCCGCATCCGACATGGCGTCGAAGCCTTGCCGGACGGGCTGCAAGATCTCGTCAAACGTCAGGCTGTCAGCATCAATGAGGGACTGGAGGTAATCGTCGAGGGTCTTACCCAGCGAACGAGCCTTCTCCTCCGCGACGCGGAAATGCTTCTCATCCAGCGTTAATGTTCGACTCGACATGCCTTCATTATATCGCACGTTTCGCCGAAAGACGGCAAAAAAATCCGACGGGAATGAGGCCCCTTTTTCGCCTTCGATCATTACTCCCGCATCCCCAGCGGCGGCTGAAAAATCTCGCTCAAAATGAACTGGCTGCGCAGCACATTCGGTCGCAGCCAGCGGCGAAGGGCCGCGGCATCCACCGACGCGACCTTCGCCGCGGCAGGCGCGGG
>Ga0208589_1001046_pt1 | contig 11996 bp, 12 predicted proteins | sample NGESurshal092012_2_FD_184486 | JGI IMG/M metagenome (GOLD analysis project Ga0208589, IMG submission 184486) | Arctic peat soil microbial communities from Barrow, Alaska - NGEE Surface sample F53-2 shallow-092012 (SPAdes) | ecosystem: Environmental > Terrestrial > Soil > Wetlands > Peat ... | reverse complement strand
CACCGCGGCAGCCCGGTCCCGGCCGAACGGCCCGCCCCGGCCGAACGGCCCGCCCCGGGCGGCAGCCCCGCACCGGCGGGCAGCACGGTTCCCGGCAGCACTGGACAGCGGCCCCTTCCGTCCGAGCGCCCCGCCCCGGCGGGTCCGGACCGCGCCGCCGGCGACTCGGGACCGCGTCCGGCCGTCAAGCCGATCCGCCCCACCGCGGGCCGCGGCACGCCGGGCAGCCTCGGCGAGTCGGCCGCGCCCCCCGCTGACGGCGCGCGGATGACCGAGTAACCAGGCAGAACCCGTCACGCGAAACCGGCCTCGGACTCAGGCCCCGGGCCGGTTTCGCGTCTTAGCGTCCCGGCAGGCCCGTACTGAGCGCGTCCAGCCGGCGCAGGATCACACCCTCGCGCAGCGCCCACGGACAGATGAAGAGTTCTTCGAGATCGAACAGGTCCATGGCCGCGTCGGCCACGATGGCGCCCGCGGCGAGCTGGCTGGCCCGGCCGCGGGACACCCCGGGCAGCTGCGCCCGGTCCGCCGCTGACATGCTGGCCAGCTTCTCGGACAGCTTGGTCAGGTCGGCGTGGCTGAGCCGCCGCCGGATGTAAGGACCCTCGCTTGAGGGCGCGGCGCCCGCGGTGCGGGCCAGCTGCCGGAAGGTCTTGGAGGTGGCCACCGCCCGGTCCGGCTGACCGTCTCGCGTCACCTGGCCGGCCTGGCGGCCGATCTCGGCCCGCACGTACCGGCGGAGCTTGCGCATCTCCTCGGGAGAGGGCGGGTCGCTGGTGAACCAGTCCCGGGTCAGCCGGCTCGCGCCGAGCGGCAGCGAGATGGCCACGTCTGGTTCCTCGTCCACTCCCTCGGCAATCTCCAGCGATCCGCCGCCGATGTCCAGGATCAGCAGCTTGCCCGAGGACCAGCCGAACCAGCGCCGGGCGGCGAGGAAGGTGAGCCGCGCCTCATCCTGGCCCGATAGGACCTGGATGTGCGCGTCGCTCTCCTCCCGGATCTGGGCCAGCACCTCGTCGGCGTTGGCCGCGTCACGGACCGCTGAGGTGGCGAAGGCGAGCAGCTCCTCGACCCCTTTGTCCTCGGCGATCTGCAGAGCCTCGCGGACGAAGGCGCGCAGCTGCTGGGCGCCTTCATCGGACAGCCGCGTACCGCCGACGAGATGGTCACCGAGCCGCAGCTCGGCCTTATGGGAGTAGACAGGGGTGGGCCGGGCGCCGCGGTAGGCGTCGACCACCAGGAAGTGCACCGTGTTGGAGCCCACGTCCAGGACACCGAGTCGCATACATTGACGCTACTGGGCCGGGCGCGTTGTCAGCGCCATGACCAAGGGACGGGAGGCCGCCATGACCAAGACCGCGGGCCGGGTCCGCACCGAGACCGGCCACAAGCGGGTCCGCGCCTACCTGAGCGGCGAGCTCGTCGCCGAGACCAGGACCCCGGTGCTGGTCTGGGAGTGGCCCTACTTCCCGGTGTATTACTTCCCGGCGGCCGACATCCGGGCCAAGCTGATCCCCACCGGGGAGACCGAGCACTCGCCGAGCCGGGGGGACGCGGAGATCTACCACGTCCGGGTGCCCGGCGCCACCGCGGAGCGGGCTGCCCTGCGCTATCCCGACTCCCCGCTGGAGGACCTGCGCGACCTGGTCAGGCTGGACTGGGCCGCGATGAGCGAGTGGTTCGAGGAAGACGAGCCGGTCTACGTTCACCCGCGCGATCCCTACACCCGGGTGGACATCCTGGCCAGCTCGCGGCACATCCGGGTCGAGGTGGCGGGGGTGACGGTGGCCGAATCCCGGCAGCCGCGCATCCTGTTCGAGACCGGCCTGCCGCCGCGCTACTACCTGCCGCTGACCGACGTGCGGATGGACCTGCTGCGGCCCTCGGGCACCCAGACGCACTGCCCGTACAAGGGAACGGCCAGCTACTGGTCGGTGCAGGCGGGTGAGCAGTTGCACACCGACATCGTGTGGATCTACCGCACCCCGCTGCCGGAGAGCCAGAAGGTCGCGGGCCTGGCCTGCTTCTACGACGAGAAGGTCGACGTCTACCTGGACGGCGAGCTCCAGGAACGGCCAAGGACCCACTTCAGCTAGCATCCGGAGGCCATGAATGGGCAGGATCCTGACCACCGGGATCCCGATCGACTGCGTCAACGCGCCTGACCCTGGCAGCCCGCCCTTCGGCACGGAACTGGCCCCCGCCGCCCTGCGAGACGCGGGGCTGCCCGGCGCGGCCGGCGCGGCGGACGCCGGCGACCTGGACGTCCGGCTAGTCGGCCGGGATCGTGACCCCGCGACCGGGGTGCTCGGCTGGCCGTCGGTGCTGGCCGTCACCCGGGCGCTGCGGTCCGTGGTCCGGACCCAGATCGACGAGGGCGCCGTGCCGTTCCTGGTCGGTGGCTGCTGCACGCTGCTGCCGGGTGCGCTCGGCGGCGCCCGCGACGCCCTCGGCGCGATCGCCCTGGCCTACCTGGACGGCCATCTCGACCTCTACGACGGCCGCACGTCGACGACCGGGGAGCCTGCGGACATGCCGATATCGGTGATCACCGGCCGCGGCCCTGCCGCGTGGTCCGGGGACCTGGGCGCGCCGCTCGTCGGTCCCGGCCAGCTGGTCCTGCTCGGCCAGCGAGACCGGGACGAGGCCGCCGAATATGGTTCGGTGCTGCCGGAACAGGCCGGGCTGGAGCCAGAGCTCAGCCCGGCGGTGCTCCGGGAGCGGGGCCCCGCGGCGGCCGGCCAGGCCACCCGGGATCTGCTCACCGCGGCGGCGGCCCGGTACTGGGTGCATCTTGACGTGGATGTGCTGGACGAGAAGGCCTTCCCCGCTACGGACTACCTGATGCCCGGCGGCCTGACGCTGGATGAGCTCCGCGAGCTGATCCGGCCGCTGCTCGGCGGACCCGGGCTCGCCGGGGTGTCCCTGGCCTGCTACAACCCGCAGAAGGACTCGGGTGGCCGCGGCGCGCGGGACCTGGTCGCGCTGTTCCAGGATGCGTTCTGAACCCGTCAGCGCTTGGTGCCTGTGTGATTAACCGGTAGCGAGGCGCTGGGCCATGAGGACGATCATGGTCCACAGGCGGCCGCTCAGGTCCGAGCAGGGGCCGGTGCCGGGGAATCCGGCGCAGTAGCGGTCCTGGGCGCGGCGCCTTCCCGCTTGACGAAGTCCTTGCTCCGGATCAGCAGCAGCGCGCAGACCCCGCCCACCAGCGCCAGGGTCGCCGTGATGTACAGCAGGTCGTTGAGGCCGGAGGCGAAGCCGGACCGTAGCGCGAGCGCTGTGGCCCGCGGTCAGCGGCGGGAACGGACGCCAGCACGTGCCCGACCGATCCTTGCCGGGCAGCTGCCGCGATCGTCCCGGCCGAGCCCGCCAACGACGGGGGCAGCGTTGACGCCAGGTGTGACTGCATGGCCGAGACGAAGATCGAGCCGAGAGCGGCGATGCCGGTGGCGATGCCGATCTGGCGGAACGTCGCGTTGGTCCCGGATGCCATGCCCGCCTGGTGCGGCGGCACGACGCCGATGGCGGTGGAGGCCAGCGGGGGGTTGACCATGCCGGAGCCGAGTCCGGCGATGATGAACCCGGGGATCAGGGTCTCCGACCGGACCATCGCGCGGCGGCACCGAGATCACCTGCGTGCTGCAGGTGCGCACCGCTGAGCAGCGCGACGATCTCTTCCTGCGCGGCCTGCCGGGCAGCCGCCGGGTCACCCAGATCACCGCCCAGTCGCTCCTGTGCCAGTACAGTCCGCTGGAGTGGGCCGGCATCACCAGCACGCTGTCGCCCGGCCAGGTCGCGGCACTGCGGGCCAGCGGCGGGTACCCGGAGAACGTGCTACGCGACCCGCTGCCCGCGCAGGACGTAGAAGTCGAGCCGGTGTCCCTGCACCCCGACGACCACCGGCTCCTGGCTGAGCTCGCCAGGGACGGGCGGGCGTCCTACGCCGTGCTCGCCGCGGCCCTGCACTGGCACGAGTCGACCATGCGCCGCCGGATCGAGGAGCTTCAGCAGCAGCAGCAGGCGCTGTACTTCGACGCCGACGTCCGCGAGGACTTCCTCAACGCGCGCTTGGCTGCGCTCCTCTGGCTCGCGGTGGAGCCCGCGCATCTCGACGAGACGGGCCGGGCGATAGCCCGCCACCCCGAGGTCCCGTTCGCCGCCGCCACCACGGGCCATACGAACCTGGTCGTCAGCGCCCGGTTCCGCGGCACACGGCATATGTACCACTACATCACCGCCCGGCTGACCGGGCTGTCTGGCATCAGGTCCCTGGAGACCTCGCCCATCATCGGCAGGTTCAAGCAGGCCGGTCCCGCGACCCCCGGGCTCAGCGCCGACGCCCAGCACCTCCCGATGTCCGCCTGCTGCCCCTCCCGTAGCCGTTTAATCACACAGTCACTCAGGCTCCGGGACCGTCCAGGTCCTCGATCCGGGCGGTGGAGGGGGGCCGCTGCGCGGACAGCTCCCGGGCCTCGGCGGCCGCGTCGCGCATGACCCGCAGGATGTTGCCCCCGGCCAGCTTCGCGCAGTCTTCCTCGGTCCACCCGCGGCCGAGCAACTCGGCGAGCAGTGCCGGGTAACAGGAGACGTCCGGCATCCCGTCGGGCAGCTGGTCTGTGCCGTCGAAGTCGCCGCCCAGGCCCACGTGGTCGACGCCGGCCACCTCGCGCACGTGCTCGATGTGGCCCGCGACCTGGGCCAGCGTGGCCCGGGGCAGCGGACTGGCCACGGCGATCTCCCGGCGGACCCGGTCCCGCCCGGACAGCTCCCATGGGTCGGCGCCGCGCCGCTCCATCTCGGCGGTGAGCTCTTGCTCCCAGGCCCAGCACTCGGGTGACACGAACGGGGCCACGAAGGTGACCATGCACACCCCGCCGTTATCCCGCAGCCGGGCCAGGATGTCGTCCGGCACGTTGCGCGGATGGTCACACAGGGCGCGGGCGCTGGAGTGGGAGAAAATGACCGGCGCCGCCGCGATGTCCAGCGCGTCGCTCATCGTGGCCGGCGAGACATGGGACAGGTCGGTGAGCATGCCCAGCCGCTGCATCTCGCGAACCACGGCCCGGCCGAACTCGGTCAGCCCGCCGGCCCGTGGCCGGTCCGTCGCCGAGTCAGCCCAGGGCACGTTGGCGTTGTGGGTCAGGGTGAGGTACCGGACGCCGAGCGCGTACAGGGCCCGGAGCACCCCCATCGAGGACGCGATGCTATGGCCGCCCTCCGCGCCGAGCAGCGACGCGACCCGGCCGGCCGCGAAAGCCTGCTCCACGTCGCCGGCGGTCAGCGCCAGCTCCAGCTGGCCGGGGTAGCGCCGGATCATCCGCCGCACCAGGTCGATCTGCTCCAGGGTCGCGGCCACCGCCGCCTCTCCCTCGAGCGTCGACGGCACGAAGACCGACCAGAACTGGCCGCCGACTCCGCCCGCGCGCAGCCGCGGCAGGTCGGTCTGGGTGAAGCTGACCGGCTGGGTCAGGTCGGTGCCATCCAGGTCGCACCCGGCTTCGCGCAGCGCCCAGGGCAGGTCATTATGCCCGTCCAGCAGCGGTACCCGGTCAAGCAGCTCACGCGCCCTCAGTTCGGTAGGTGTCCCAGTCACGACATGGACAGTACAGCGGCGCCGTGGACGCGTTCCCCCGCCAGGTCGGTCAGCGCCTGATCGGCCTGGTCGAATCGGTACGGGGTGGTGGTGACCTTGATCCGGAGCCGCTCGGCCAGGGTCAGGAACTCGGTGGCGTCGGCCCGGGTGTTTGAGGTGACGCTGCGCACCTGGCGTTCGGAGAACAGGTGCCGCTCGTAGTTCAGCTCCGGGATGTCGGTCAGGTAGATCCCGGCGATGGCCAGCGTCCCGCCGCGGTCCAGGGCGCTCAGCGCGGCGGGCACCAGGGTGCCGACCGGGGCGAACAGGATCGCGGAGTCCAGCGGCACCGGCGGCGGGTCGAAGGAGTCCTGCGCTGACGCGACGCCTAGCGAGCGGGCCAGCTCCCGGGCCGCCTCTCCCCGGGTGAAGACATGCACCGCCGCCCCCTGGGCCATGGCGACCTGGGCCGCGAGGTGCGCGGAACCACCGAACCCCCAGATCCCCAGTGTGCCGCCCGGCGGCACCTCGGCCCGGCACAGCGCCCGGTAGCCGATGATCCCGGCGCACAGCAGCGGGGCCAGCTCGGCGTCGCTGAAGCCGCCCGGCAGCGGGTGGACGAAGGCTTCTGCCGCCACCATGTACTCGGCGTACCCGCCGTCGAAGTCCCAGCCGGTGTAGACCGAGGCCGGGCACAGGTTCTCCCGGCCCCGGCGGCAGAACACGCAGGACCCGTCGGTCCCGCCGAGCCAGGCCGCGCCGACCCGGTCACCGGTGGTGAACCGGCGGGTGCCCGGGCCGGACGCCACGACCTCGGCGACCACCTCATGGCCCGGCGTGGTGTCCGGACGCTTGGACGGCAGATCCCCCTCGGCCAGGTGCAGGTCGGTCCGGCACACACCGCAGCAGCGGATCCGCAGCAGCAGCTGGCCGGGACCGGGCTCCGGGACCGGGCGCTCGACCAGGCGCAGCGGGCCGGACGCGACCGGCCCAGGCTGATGTACTACCCATGCACGCACAGTCCCACCGTACGGGGCCAGCAGGGAGCGGGTAGAGGGGGTAGCGGGTCAGTGGGTAGTGACCCCCGGGTCAGGATCGCGTGAAGCGCGCCACCACGTCGATGGTCGACGAGCCGGTCAGCATGCCCATCTGGTTCCAGGTGAGGCCGTAGTCGGCCCGGTCCACCACGACCCCCTCGGCCCGCAGCGTGAACGCCGCCGGGCTGATGTCGGCCAGCGCGGCGGTGAAGCTGAGCGGCCGGGTCTCCCCCGCGACCGTGAGTGTGCCGCTGACGTCCACCCGGTCACCGGTCCGGGTGGCGCTGGTCAGGTCGGCCACGATCGTCGGGTACTCAGCGGCGTTGAAGAAGTCCGCCGAGGCCAGGTGCCGGTCCCGCTTGGCGTTCTTGGTGTTCAGCGAGGCCGCGCCGATCTCCAGCCGGCCGCGCGCCGCCCCGCCGGGCAGGATCTCGGCGTTCCCGGCCAGCTCGCCGAACGCCCCGCGCACCGTGACCAGCCCCCACATCGACTTAGAGCGCAGCGAGACCGAGGACCGCGCCGGGTCCAGGGTCCAGGTACTCGGGCCGGCCAGCACGCTGTCCGGTGAGTCCTCCGCCGGCACCCCGGTGGCGTGCGATGGCCCGTCAGCTGTGGTCATGACTCAGCTCTCCTGAAGATAGTTCGATCACGGAGTGAAATTCACTAGATAGATATTAACGCACGTAATAATAGTGTCAACGAAAGACCCCAGGTAAGCTGGCCTTGTGTCGCTTGATCAGGTACCCGCCGAGAGCGTGACCCTGGCTGGCCTGCCCGAGGCGGAACGCCGGCGCAGGCTGGTCGCGGAGACCGCGCGCTTCACCTCCCGGTTCCTGCGCTGGATGGAGGGACAGGCTTGCGGCGGCCTGACCTACGCCCGGCTCCGGCTACTCCAGGCGCTGCACTGCGACGGTCCGGCGATCATGCGGGATCTCGGCGTCCAGCTCGGGGTCAGCCCGCGGAACATGACCGCACTGGTGGACGCGCTCGAGGACGCGCAGCTCGTGGTGCGCCGCCCCCACCCCACCGATCGCCGGGCCACGCTGGTTGAGTTGTCCCCGGCCGGCGCCCGGGAGGCGGAACAGGCGCTGGAGCCCCGGCTCGACGCCATGGCCGAGCTGTTCAAGGGGTTCTCCGCCGAGGAGCAGCAGGCGTTCGCCGACGCGCTGGGCCGGCTGGGCCAGGCCATGCAGGACCGCCAGGATTCGTGCTGAGCAAGCGCTGACGGCCGCCCGGGCCGCGCCCCCCGCGGACTCATCCGCCCCTGATCGCCCGCGTGCTCTTACGAGGTTCTTACCGTCCGCCGTGAAACGGCTCTCACCTGCGCGGATGCGCTTACCGTCGGATTATGGCCGGGGCCGGAACCAGGGGACCAAGGCCGCGCGCCGCCCGGATGCGGCGCGCGGCCCAGATACGCCGCAACGGACACCAGCGCCGGGACGGACGGCGCCGCCACGCTCTCGCGGCGTCGGCGGCGGCCGAGTACCACCGCGCCTCAGCGCTGGCTCGGCGCGCGGCGGACGCGGCCCGCCATCCGGCCGATCATCCGCCGCCCGGCCCGTTCCGGCCGGGAATCTGGCGCAGCCCGCTGCGCGGGCTGTGGCTCACCTCGATCCTGGCCGTGGTGCTGCTCGCCGGGCTGATCGTCCTCGCCGTGACCGGCCTGCTGTCCTACGCGGCCTACGATCCGCTGCTGCCTGGCAACGACCAGACGCCCGGCGCTGGACTGCTGCACTTTTACCTGTTCTCCTGGCCGACGCACCCCTCCTGGCTGTACCGGGTGGACCAGGGCGTGCACATCACACTGGGCCTCGCGCTGCTGCCGGTGGTGCTGGCCAAGCTGTGGTCGGTGCTGCCGCGCCTGTTCGCGTGGCCCCCGGTCCGCTCGCTGGCCCAGATCCTGGAGCGGGTCAGCCTGATCATGCTGGTCGGCGGCGTGCTGTTCGAGTTCGCCACCGGCATCCTGAACATCCAGAACTACTACGTCTTCCCCTTCTCCTTCTACACCGCGCACCTCTACGGCGCCTGGGTGTTCATCGCCGGCTTCGTCATCCACGTAGCCCTGAAATTCCCGCGGATGGTGACCGGCCTGCGGTCCCGCCGCCTGCGCCGGGAGCTGCGGACCCCGCTGGCGGAGACCAGGCCGGAAGAACCGGACCCTGGAGAAACGGAAACCGCGGAGCCGGGGGGTGGCCTGCGGGCCGCTCATCCGCGCGCCCCGACCATCTCCCGCCGGGGCCTGCTGGCCGCCATCGGCGGCGCGTCGCTGACCCTGGGCGGCCTGGTCGTCGGCCAGTCCATCGGCGGCCCGGCCCGGCGCACGTCCCTGTTCGGGCCGCGCGGGCTGTCCGCGACCGCCCCGCACTACCTGCCGGTCAACCGGACCGCCGCGTCGATCGGCCTGACCGCCGCCGACGTGGGCCCGGGGTACCGGCTCACGCTGATCGGGACCCGCACGGTCACGCTGACCCAGGCCCAGCTCCTCGCCCTGCCACAGCACGCCGTGGAACTTCCCATCGCCTGCGTGGAGGGCTGGTCGGTGTCCTGCCAGTGGACCGGCGTCCGGCTGGCCGACCTTGCCCGGCTGGCCGGGATGCCGGACCCGGCCGCGGCGCAGGTCGATTCGATCCAGCAGGTCGGCGCCTTCAAGACCGCGGTGCTGTCGGCGGGCCAGGTGGCTGATCCGCAGTCGCTGCTGGCCGTCACGCTCAACGGACGCGTGCTGCCGCGTGATCATGGCTACCCAGCCCGGACGATCATCCCCAACGCACCGGGCGTGCATAACACCAAATGGGTCAACAAGATCACTTTCCTGAAGCAGGCGTGACGGGCGTGACGACCCGGGGCAGGACTATCACGAGCCGGATCCGGCACTGGTATGGCGCTAACCCGCTGCACCTGCTGGCCTTGCTCGCCGCGTTCGCGCTGGCTGGTTACGCGGTCCGGGCGGTGATCGCCGCCGGCCAGTTCCGTGGCTTCGCCCTATGGTTCGCCGTCGCGATCGTCGGCCACGATCTGCTGCTGTTCCCGCTCTACTCGCTGGCCGACCTGTCGGTGCAGCGGCTGCTGCCCTGGGGAAGCAGCCGGAAGCGGACCCGCCCGGCACCCGCTGGCCAGGTCCCCGGACCTCCGCTAATCAACTACGTGCGGATCCCGGCGGGTTTCTCGCTGCTGCTCCTGCTGGCCTTCTTCCCGCTGATCCTGGGCCTGTCCGGGCCTGAGTACCACCGGGCCAGCGGGCTGACCACCCAGCCCTACCTGTGGCGCTGGCTGGCGGTGACCGGGGTCTTGTTCGCGGCCTCCGCGGTCAGCTACGCTCTGGCCTGGCGCCGGGCCGCGGCCCGGGCCCGGAAGCAGCAGGCGGCGGCCGTAGCGGCCCGGACCCGTGCCCAGCAGACGCCCCACGCCGCCCCGGACGTCCCATCGCCAGTTGCTCCCCGGGCCACCTTCGACGTCTGGCCTCCAGCCCGGCAGCCCCACCGCCCGGACTCCCCCGACCTCCGCTGAGCACCCGTTAGCGGGCCGTTTGTGGTCATTTCCCGCTGCCAGGCGGGCCATCCGTGTGCATAAACCGCTGCGATCACCGCGGTTTCCGCACACGAACAGGCCAGCCGGAGCACCAGCCACGGCCGGGCGGCGCTATCCGGCCCGGCCGCCGACATCCTCGAGCGCTGCCGCCCGCACACCCGGCTGGGCTGGATCTCACTGAGACACCGGGACGGACTGCGGGACCGGCTCCGGGGAGGACGCCGCGGCGCGGGCGGGCACCGCCGCGGGGCCGGCCGCGGGGACAGCGACCGGGGCCGGCTGGACCCCGGTGCGGGCCCGCCGCCGGCGGATTAGCGCCGCCACGACGACGACCGCCAGGGCCAGGCCGTAGCCGGCCCGCTCGGCGTCCAGGACGGGCACGTGCACCCCGGGCAGGGGTGAGCCGACCGCCAGGTAGCGGACCACGGCGAAGCTGAGCCACTCGGCCCGGCCGTCGAAGGCGACCAGCATGACGAGCAGCAGCGCGTACCACGCGAACGGCGGCGTGGTCACGGCGAGCGCCGCGCCGGTCATCACCACGGCGCCGCGCCAGGGCCGGTCCGGATCGCCGCGCAGCAGGACGGCCAGGGCGACCGTGCCGAGGACCACGAAGGCAGCCAGGAAGCCCCACTTCCCCGGCACCAGCATGCCGAGCAGCAAGAACCGGGACCCGTCGGCGTAGCCCTCCTCTTGCAGGTAGCCGGGCAGGAACCCGATCACCCCGCTGCCCACGGCCAGCACGTGCGGCAGGTACACGATCACGGTCGCGGTGAGCGCCGCGCAGATCACCGCGACCGGCCGCCGGCGCCGCAGCACGGCGGGCGCGACCAGCACCGGGGTGACCTTGGTCCAGATGGCCAGGGCGAGCAGCGCACCTCCGGCCAGCGGGCGGCGCAGCGGGTGGCCCGCCGAACCGGGCCGGGCCAGCAAGATCAGCGCACCCGCGGTGAACGCGGCGGCCAGCACGTCCACGTGCGCGTTGTTGCCCGCCTCAATGGCCACCGTGGGGCACCACGCCCACAGCACGGCCAGCCGGGGGTCCTGGCCCAGCCTGGGCAAGCCGTACAGGAGCAGCAGGGTGACCAGGATGGCGCAGAGCGCCGCGGCCGCCTGGATCGGGATGCTCCCGCTGCCCGCGGGCGACAGGTAGTGCACGGCTGCGAAGTAGCCCTCGGCCACCGGCGGGTAGATGGTATGCACGATGGGCCGGTTAATCCTGGTGCAGCCGGGGGTGGCGAGCTGGGTGGAGTTTTCCAGCCGCAGCCCCGCGGGCACGCAGTGCGGCGTGTGGGCGCCCCAGAGGAACGGGTCGCGGAGCGAGGCGAGCTGGGGCGCGGCCGGCGCGTACTGGTACGGGTCGATGCCCGCGGCCTGGACCCGGCCGTCCCAGATGTAGCGGTACAGGTCGTCGCTGCCTTGCGGCCCGGCGGTCAGCGCCGCCAGCTGCACGGCGATGCCGCCGATCACGATCAGGGCCACCGCCCAGCGGCCCGGCAGCCGCAGCACCAGCCAGGCGCCGGCCGCGAAGACGGCCCACAGGATGACCGCCAGCGGGGTGGTACCAATCACCGCGGTGACCGGCGCCGGGTGGACCGTGATGACGACCAGGGCAGTGAGTGCCGCGGCCGCGGCCGCGGTGACCCTGGCCCTGGTGCTGAGAGCGGTCAGTCGCACGAATCGATCCCCCGGGACAGCGCGGCGAACCAGCGGCCGGCATCGGTCCACACTTCCGTCACGGCCAGTCCGGCGCGCAGGCCGAGCTCGCTGATCTGGTCGGCGCCGATCGACGCCCAGGGGAACCAGGAGCTGCACTGGCCCGCGTGGCTCAGCCGGACCATGTCCTTGGCCAGCGGCGC
>Ga0208589_1001045_pt1 | contig 11998 bp, 10 predicted proteins | sample NGESurshal092012_2_FD_184486 | JGI IMG/M metagenome (GOLD analysis project Ga0208589, IMG submission 184486) | Arctic peat soil microbial communities from Barrow, Alaska - NGEE Surface sample F53-2 shallow-092012 (SPAdes) | ecosystem: Environmental > Terrestrial > Soil > Wetlands > Peat ... | reverse complement strand
GCCTGCCCCCGCCGGGCGCGGGCGCGACAAGGCCAGCCCGTCCCTGGCCATGATCACCACAACCGCAGTCTCCACGGTTTGAGGGGAACCCCAGGGGTTCGCAGCTGAGGCGTGGGAGGGCGGACTGGCCGGACTGGGGGAGAGCGAGCTGGTCGGGCTGCTCTGCGGGTGGCGGCGGCTAGCGTCGTGGGCCGCGGCCGGGGAGGTCGCCGCAGTGATCACGCTGGCCCGGCGGCGAGCCGTGCAGGCGCGGGAGCGCAAGAGCCCAGCGCTGATTGATCACGTGGGAGACGAGGTGGCGGCCGCCCTGACGCTGACGGGGCGCGGCGGGAGCCGAGTGGTGGAGCTGGCGGGAAACTTAGCTCGGCTGGAGGGGACGCTGGCGGCGCTGGCCGAGGGAGTCATCGACTGGCCGCGGGCGATGGTGATCGCTGACGAGCTGAGCGTCCTGGACGACGCCGATGCGCGGGCCGCCGAGGCGGCGGTGCTGTCGCGGGCAGGCGGGCTGACGACCGGTGCGCTGCGCGCGGCGCTGCGCCGCGCGGTCGAAGCGGTGGACCCGGCTGCGGCGGGGCGGCGGCGCCGGGCGGCCCGCAAGGAGGCGGGGGTGCAGATCTGGCCGGAGGCGTCGGGGAACAGCTGCCTGGCCGGGCGGGAACTGCCGCCTGCCGAGGCGGTCGCCGCTGACTCCCGGCTTACCGCGCAGGCCCGGTGGCTCAAGGAGCGCGGCGCGCAGGGCACGATCGGGCAGCTACGACAGGCGGTGTTCTCCGCGCTGCTGGGCGGCCGGCCGGTAGACAGCCTTCTGCCCGGCCCTGCCGATTCCGGCCGCGACCGACCCGGTCCCGGCCGCCCGGCCCCAGACAGACCGGCCGGAGGCGGACCGGCCGCTGGCGGACCGGCTACAGGCGCGCCGCCCGCAGGCGGAGTAGGCACAGGCGGGTCGGCCGGAGGCGCGCCGGCCGGAGGCGGAGTAGGCACATGCGGGCCGCCGGGACCGCCGGGATGGACCGCGATCACCGGCACAGTCAACCTGATCATGCCGCTCGCGGCCTGGGAGGGCCGGTCGGACGCTCCCGGCGAGGTCCCCGGCTTCGGGACAGCCGACGCGGGGACGTGCCGTGATCTGGCGCGATCCCTGGCCGCGAGTCCGCAGGCACGGTGGTGCGTGACCATCACTGATGGTGACGGCCGCGCCGTCGCGCATGCCTGCGCCCGGCAGGGACCGGGGCCGCCTGGCGCTCCGCTGTCGGCCGGGTGGCTGGCTGGCCAGCGGCTGCAGATTCTTGAGTCCGGGACCTGCGGCCATGGTCGGCAGGCCTCCGGCTACGTGCCACCCCGGTCCCTTCGTCACCTGGTCACCACCCGGCGGCGGACCTGCGGATTCCCCGGCTGCCGCCGGCCTGCGGTCCGGTGCGACGTCGATCACACGATCCCCTACGATCAGGGCGGCCGGACTTGCGAATGCAACCTCGCGCCATTGTGCCGGTGGCATCACCAGGCGAAACAGGCCCCGGGCTGGCATCTCGATCAGCCCCGGCCCGGCGTCCTGACCTGGACCCTTCCGCACGGCCGCAGGTACACCACCACCCCCGATCCCTATCCTGTCTGACTGCCCTCTGCCCGACCCCGGGACCTGCGGTCGCGCCCGCGCATGCTGACCGAGCGCCAGCCGGCGGTCCGGTCACGCACGCTCGCATAAGGTGATCCGGTGCCGGCGCCGGAACTCACTTTCCAGCTCATCGACGGGCTGCTGGCGGCCGAGCACGCCGGGGAGCTCCAGGCGCTCCACGCCGAGGTTTACGCCGACCCGCCCTACGGACTGACCGGCGAGGACGCTGCCTTGTTCGCAGACCGCTTCCGGGTCCAGCGCCGCCAGCCCGGTTTCGTGCTCGCCGAGGCCAGGAGCGGCGACTACCTCGTCGGCTACGCCTACGGGATGCCGCTGCGGCCGTCCACGTCCTGGTGGCGCAGCCTGACCACGCCGCTGCCCGGCGACGTCAGCACCGAGCACCCCGGCCGCACCTTCGCGCTCGTCGAGCTGCTCGTCCGCGCGCCCTGGCGGCGGCAGGGTATCGGACGTGACCTGCACGACCTGATCCTCGGAAAACGTCCCGAGGAACGCGCCACGGTGGCCGTCGCGCCCGCCGCCGCGCAGGCGCAGAGTGCCTTCCAGCGGTGGGGGTGGCGCAAGGTCGCGCGCACTCGCGATCCCTGGCCCGGCTTGCCCCTGGCCGACGTGCTGATCATGACGCTCCCGGCCGGGCGCGCCTAGCCAGCGGCCTGACGGCCGGGCTACCCGTGCGGGCTCCACTGCGGACCGACCGCGCGCCAGTCCGCCTCCCACGACGTCAGCCGGCCGCGATTCAGCCGCCAGCGGCAGATCAGGCTCATGCAGGCTAGGGCGGCCGCGAGCGCGGCCAGGGCGGTCACCGCCGCGACGATGACGCGATCGCGGGCCTGACCGGCGGTCAGCGGTGGCAGGCGCACGTTGCCGTCGTGGTCCAGCCACACGGGAACGACGCTGCCCGCCCTGGTGCCTGAGACGGCCGGGACCCTGCCTGCCTGCGGCCGGCCCGCCGCCGTCCAGCGGGCAGGGACCCAGACGACCCAGGAGTTGGCGCCGTTGTCAGACATCAGCGGACCGGGCGCAGCGGCGAGGACGACCCCGGGAACCGGATCCAGCGAGCGCTGGGCATAGCGGGTGGCGGCGTTATCCAGATGAGCCAGCCAGACGGCCAGGCTCGCGACTAGCGGGCCTAGGGCCAGGAAAACGATGACGGCGCCGGGCAGAAGCCACGCATCGATCAGATCAGAGCGTCGACGCAGCGGGTTGTGGTCGGCACCTAGCCGCCGCGTCAGCCTCGTCCACGTCATTGTGGGCGTTGTCATTCAGTCACTCCATGGGCGAACCCGACCGCCGCGCTGCGGCCGCATCCCTCCAGGATTGTCTCCCCGCTGCCGCCAGATCGCCATACCCCCGTGGGGCAAACTGGCCTGCTTCCGATGTGGAGTTTTCCGCCGGTTAAACGTAACATCGTCCCGTAACGGAGTTACGATATTGCCGCCTCTGCAGTCGACGCTGCCCTCCGGGCGAAGGGAACCCCGTCATGGGAACGCTGATCTCGTACCGCCTGGAGAACTCCGTCGCCACGATCGCGATGGACGACGGCAAGGTGAACGCGCTGTCGCCGGACATGCTGTCCGAGCTCAACGCCGCCCTGGACCGGGCGGCAGCCGACCGCGCGGTGGTCGTGCTGACGGGCAGGCCGGGCGTGTTCTCGGCCGGCTTCGACCTGACCGTGCTGAGGGCCGGTGGCCGGCCGTCGGCGCTGATGGTCGCGGCGGGCTTCGAGCTGGCGGCGCGGCTCTTGTCATTTCCGGCGCCCGTGCTCATTGCCTGCACCGGGCACGCGATGGCGATGGGCGCGTTCCTGCTGATGTCGGGCGACTACCGGATCGGCGTGGCCGGCCCCTACAAGTTCTCGGTGAACGAGGTCGCCATCGGCCTGACGGTCCCGCAGGCCGCGATCGAGATCTGCCGTCAGCGGCTCACGCCGGCGCACCTCTCCCGGGCCGTCCTGCTCGCGGAGGTCTTCTCGCCGGAGGATGCCCTGGCCGCCGGGTTCGTGGACCGCCTGGCGGCAGACGGCGAGCTAGCAGATCTGGTGGCCAGCACCGCAGCCCGGCTGGCCACCCTGGATCTCGACGCCCATGAGGTGACGAAGCTGCGGGCCCGGCAGCCCGCGCTGGCGGCGATCCGGGCGGCCATCGACACGGACTACGCCGCCGTGCGGGCCTGACCAGCGCGGGGGCAGGACCGACGGTGCCGAGAGCCAAGCAGCGCACGCCGGAGCTGCGCGACCATGTCCTGCGGGTCGCGGTGGCGACGCTGGCCGCCGACGGTGTCACCGGGTTCACGACCCGGCGGGTGGCCCAGCAGGCGCAGACGTCCACCCCGGCGGTCTACGAGTTGTTCGGCGACAAGGCCGGGCTGGTCCGGGAGATCTTCTTCGAGGGCTTCCGCCTGCTGCGCGATTACCTCGGCCAGCTGGGGGAGTCCGATGACCCGCTGGCGGACCTGGCCGGCGTCCTGGAGATCTTCCGGAAGTTCGCGCGGGAGAACCCGGTCCTGGCGGAGCTCATGTTCTCGCGGCCGTTCGCTGACTTCGATCCGGGGGACGACGACCGGATGGCGGGGGACGCCGTGCGGGAGTTCATCGTGGCCCGGGTCCGGAGGTGCACCGGGGCGGGAGTGCTGCGCGGTGCCGATACCGACATCGCGCACATCCTGCTCGCGCTCGGGCAGGGCCTGGCGGCGCAGGAGGGCGCGGGCTGGCTGGGCACGTCGCCGGAGGCGCGCGACCGCCGCTGGGCCCTGGCTATCGGGGCCCTGCTGGACGGGCTGACCTGACTCGGGCGCGCCAGCCGGTGCCGGCGCGCCCGAGTCAGCCCCCGCGGGGCAATCGGCGATCAGGAGCTGAACAGCGGGATCCCGGTGCCGCCGATGGTGGTCGAGACGCTGAGGTACCTGGGGCCGCGCTTCTGGCAGGCCCGGAATGGCAGCGGGACGTACTGGGCCAGGAAATCGTTCGGCGGGTAAACGCGCAGCCCGCTGGCCGTCACCGGGTGGCATGCCTCCGCCGGGTAGGCCGTGACGTCGGCGATCCTGAGCTCGACGTGTGCGGTGGCGCCGCGGCCCAGGGTGATCAGCCGGACCGGGTGCGAGGGGCTGCGGATGGCGGCGCTGCCCAGCTGGTTGCCGTGCGTGCCGACCGCCGAGACGCCGGGGTACCCGTACAGCGAGCAGGCGTGACGCGAGGTGTTCGACATCTCAAGCTGGTAGGTGAAGCTTCCGGCGGCGCCGCTGGCCGGGACGCCCGCCCAGACGACGAGGTCCGCCGCCGCGCACCGGGGGGCCGCCGCGGAGGCGGCCGCGGCGGATGCTGAAGCGGTCCGTCCGGGGGCGGCCAGGGCGACGGCGGGAATGAGGATCGCGGTGCACGCAGCGACGGTCGCGGCGCCGATGCGCCGGGCCGCTGGGCTGTTCAGTTTCATGACCTGTTCCGTTCTCTTCCTGACGGGAATGCCAGGCTGGTCGGGTCTGCACGAGATAAGAAGGGTTGTCGCGCGGGCTTCCGGAAGCTCACCAATTACGACATCGCGGCGACCCATTCGGTTGTGACCAATTACGGGCCGGACGCGCCAGTCAGCCCAGCCGGGCCAGGACCTGCTCGAGCCCCGCCTCCGCCGCGCTGGTCAGCAGAAGATCCGCCGCCGCGAACCGCGCCGGGCTGGCATGGCGGTTCGGGATGGCCACGCACCGCATCCCGGCCGCCTGGGCCGCGGCCACTCCGTGCGGCGCGTCCTCCACGGCGATTACCCGCGCCGCGGGCAGTCCCAGGCGCTCGAGGGCGAGCAGGTAGACGCCCGGATCAGGCTTTGGCTGGCTCACCTCGTCGCCGCAGGCCATGAGCTCGAACCGGTCCAGGCAGTGCACCCCGGCCAGCAGGCCGCGCACCCACGATCCCGGGGAGCTGCTGGCCACCGCCAGGCGAATCCCCAGCTCCTGTGCCTGATCCAGCCACCCCGCGATGCCCGGGGCCAGTCCGAGAGTGGCGAGCAGCCGGTCGCGGTAGGCGATCCGGCGGGCATGGCTGGCCGCCTGGTCGAAATCCGGGCCGACGGCCCGCGCCAGCCTGGCATACCGCTCCGGCGTCACGTCACCGCCGTGATCGGCAAAGAACGTGTCCACGTCGAGGTCGAGGCCGTGCTGCCGCCATTCGTTCCGCCAGCTATCCAGCATGGGGCTCTCGGTGTCCATGAGCAGGCCATCGAAATCGAATATCACCGCCTCGACCGCCACGTCATCATTATCGGCCCGGGCCGCCCCGGCCCTTCGGGCCCCGGCTGGCACTGGGCGTTACGCTGCCAGGGTGGCGCGCCGATTCGATACCGTCCGGACCGCCCGCCTGGTGATGCGGCGCTGGCGTGACGAGGACCGCGAGCCGTTCGCCGCGATGAACGGCGACCCCGAGGTGATGCGCTACTTCCCGGCTGCGGTCGACCGCGCCGCCAGCGACGCCGGCATCGACCGCGCTGAGCGCCGCTTCGACGAGCAGGGGTTCGGGCTCTGGGCGCTGGAGGTGGCTGATACCGGCGAGTTCATCGGCTTCACCGGGCTGAACCCGATGCCCGCCGGGGTCCCCGGCGCGGGCGGCATGGAGGTGGGCTGGCGGCTGGCTCGCCGCGCCTGGCACCAGGGCTATGCGACCGAGGCGGCCCTGGCGGCGGTCGACGTGGGCTTCGCCGGTGTGGGCCTGGGCGTGATCTGGTCGATGACGGCCGTTCTCAACCTGCCCTCACAGGCGGTGATGCGGCGGATCGGGATGAGGCTGCACTCGACGTTCGAGCACCCGGCGGTTCCGGTCGGCCACCCCGTGCGCCCGCATGTGGCCTTCATCCTCCAGTCTCCAGCCTCCGACCTCTAGCCTCCGTCCGTGGGAAGGCTCTCCTCACCCGAGGGAGCTTGGCGCGCCACTAGGTAGCTCAATGACTCTCCGACAGCGGATCCTTATCCTGGCGATTCCCGTATACGTCATGGGCGTAATAGTCTGGCGGTTCGCACTCCATCAGTCCTGGACGCTAAGTTTGCAGGCGTTCCGCTCGGGCTGTTTATCGGAGCAGTTATTTATTCCCTCATAGTCTCCTTTTACCAGCGCCGCCGCATGACCCGCCCAGGGCGGGGAAGGCGGTAGCCGAGCACGTTGCTGTAACAGTCCGGGCTGGGCGACACGACCCCGAGGGGATGCGTCTATTCTTTCTCCTCGGGCATACTGGGCTGGGAGCGGCCGGCCTTCCGGCGGTCGTGATCGGCCACCCAGTGGGCAGCCTGTTGCCTAGTCTCTCCAGCTGTCGCTCGCTGGCATCAAGCTCAGCCAGCCGGGCTCCCGGATCGAGGCGCTGCGGATTGCCCAGGCGCTGATACCCGCTCCCGTTTTTCCAAAGGTCTGCGAGTTATAGATTCCCCAATTGCCTCTACGGAGGATAGTGGCGGTATAGGCCAGCTATCCTTGGGCCGAGGAACCGCCTTATCGCCATTATCCGGGCGTTTCGACAAGCAGTATTGGGGGAGCCGTGATGAGTCTCTGCGCCTCGTGTGCCGCTGAGGTGGAAGCCGCGACCTGCCCGCAGTGTGGGAGCCTCCAGCCCGGGGCGCCCGCAGAGGAGCGGGTTACGACCGTCATGGCAGACCAGCGCTCCGCCGAGGGTGACGGCGGAGCAGTCGCTGCTCCGCCCTGCGTGCCAGCAGAGGCTGGCATCGCCCCTGCGCTGGCGAACGTCGGCCCGGCGGTCGCCGCACGACAGCCAGCGCCGGCGGTCGCGAAGCCAGACGCACCTCCGGCCATCGCGCCAGAGTCAGAGCCCACCGGGATAGTAGGTGCGAACGACGACGAAGAAGTCGCGTCGGCGGCCAGGGAGCCGTACGAACCCGCCGACGACCGGGATAGGCAGGGCGAAAAGCTGCTCAGTGTGACGTTCAAAAGGCGTCGGCTGGTCCTGAAGGGCCTGAAATTCCCGCTGAACGTCTTCATGTACGCCGCCATTGTCCAGGCCATTATCGTCGCGGCCCTCCTGCTCACGCAGAAACTGCCCCAGCCGCAAGTGAACAGCGGAGTGCAGGACCAGGCAGGCGGCACTTACACCGTCCCCCTGGCTGCCTTTGCCGTCACGGCTATCTCGATCGCTGCCGGATACTGCCTGGCCCTGGCCGGCGCGCTGCGAATTCGCGCGGCGGCGGGACTGCCGATCGTCCTGGCGGCCACCGTTGGGCTGGCGACCGTCCCGATCTCCAAGCTGCGGGTTGGCGGCGCTGACATTGAGCCGCATGTGACCGAGGTGGGGCTGCGCTGGGGGCAGCTCGGCGTCCTGACCCTGCTGTGGGCCTGGCTGGCCTGGCGGGCCGCCGCCCGACGCCGGGCCGTGCGCCGCGCCCGGGCCCGGGGCTACGCCAGCCAGCCGGCCGCCCAGCCCAGCTACGGCCGGCTGGCCCTGGTGGGCGCGCTAGCCGTCGTGGGGGTCTACTACCTGCTGGAACTTGGCGTCTGGGCGGCCTACGCACGGGCCGGCCAGCGGGCCGCCGGGACCGGTTTCCTGCTCGACGACCTGAGCTTCCAGACGGTGCTGCTGCCGTTCTTCCTGACCCTGGTCGTGCTGCTGGGCAGCACGGACCTGCTGGAATGGGGCGAGCTAACCGCTCGGTGGACCGTCGCCCAGGTCAGGCGGGTCCAGCCCCGGTGGGTCCTGATCCTGACGCCGCTGGCTGCCCTGGCGGTGGTGGCCAACGTGCTGCGGCTGGCCCCCCGTGCGGTCCCGCTGGAGCTGGTCATCGGGGGCATCCTGGCCGCGCTGGTCAGCCTGCTCGTCCGCTCGGCGCGCGGCTTCGCCGCCTGGTCGGACGATCTCCGGTCCCGCGCGGTGTTCCTGGGCGCCGTCGCCATCTTCCTCTACACAACGATGTTCTATGACGCCCTCTCCTACGTCGGCAGTGCCCTGGGGCTGGCCCCGGCGCTCGTTTTCAGGCTCTACTGGCTCGTGAGCGTTCCCGTCCTGCTGGCCGCGCTCATCGCGGCAGCCGTCTGGCTGCTGCGCGGCCGGCCGGCCAGGCGAGAACGGCGGACCATGGGCCTGTTCCTGGTGCTGGCCGGAATGCTGACCCTGGTCGCCGGGCTGCCCAGCTTCCTGGGCGCCAGTCACCTTCCGGCCGTCTACCCACGGCACTTCTCGCTGTTGAGCGCTATCCAGCTGGTAGCCGCGCTGGGCGCGCTGATCTGGACCGGCCGTCTGCTGGCCCGCAAGAAGAAGCAAGCACCGGCCGCCCCGGTGGCACGCGCCCTGCTCCTGCTGGCCGGGCTGCAGCTGGTGACTCTCATCATCAGCCTGCTCAACGGGATCGCGAGCCTGAGCGCGCTGTCCGCCTTCTGGCTGGCCGGCCTGTTCCTCCTGCTCGGGTTCTGGGGCCTCATCACCTCCGGCGACCAGCTGAACGCGGACCAGCCTGCCGGCGCTCACTATCCGCGCGACGGGCGCATCATGCTGTTCGCCAGCTACACGCTGATCGCCAACGCGACCCTGCTCTACCTGGGCGCACTGCGCGTGCCGGGGACCGGCGGCGGCCCGACGGCCATCCTCACCAGCGACTACGTCACCCCGGCGGGCCTGGGCATCCTCGGCGCCTCACTGGTAGTGCTGGCCTTCCTGCTGCGCCGGCCACGCCGAACTCTGACCCCCCCGTCGCCCGCGCCCGCGGATTCCGAGCCGCCCCCGCCCGCGACGGATGCGGCGTCGCCGCCCGCCCACGCGCCGCCCGCGCCTCCGCCCGGCCCAGCTCCCGCCCCGGCCCGGGCCTCGGAGGTGTCCTCCCGTACGGTCCGCCACCGCCTGTTCCGGGGCGCAGTCCTGCTGACCGCGCTCGGGCTCCTCTTCGTGTCCGGCTGCTCCACGGCCAGCCAGCTCTCGCGGACCAACGCCAAGCTGCTCAGCCAGCCCTACCACACGCCGGTTCCCGGGCCTGGCTGCGACGCCCGCGGGGCTAACTGGTCGCTGCCGCCGGGCGACGCGCTCACGACCCGCTGCCTCAAGTCCGGCCTGCAGGTCGTGGCGCTGCACCAGGGATCGGGGGACGTGCAGTTCCTGCCGCCCGGCGGCTCCTTCCCCGGCAACTACCGCGTCTCGGTACGGGTGGAGCTCGGCCAGTTGCCGGACGGCTGCGTCAGCATCTACACGCGCTCGAGCGCGGCCGGCCACTACGCCAGCTCCATCTGCGCCGGCACGGCCGGGACGCAAGCACGCACGTGGAACATCCAGCGCAGCCGCCCGGCGGCCGGACAGTGGCTGCTCGCCATCGGCGCGCTGGGTGTCTCGGCCGCCTTCACCCTCACCGCCACTACCGAGAACTCAGTTCAGCAGATCACCATTAACGGCGCGACGGCAGCCGCCGCCGACACGGTCCTGCCCGCGACCAGGTACGTCGCGCTAGGCATCAGCAACTCGAGCCCGCAGGCCGCGTCCGTCGTCTTCAGTGACTTCCGGTTCACCCCGCTGCCCGCGCGCGGGTCTCCCGGCCCGGCCGCCACGGCGCTGCCCGTCACCACCAGGGACCGGGTCGTCGTGTGGTACGTCGACACCGGGCAGGCCGAGCGGGCGCTGCTCACCGCCCGGGTCGAGGCGGTTGACCTGGCCAGGGGCCTGCCCGCGCGGGGGCTGGCCTGCGCGAAGCTCGGCGCGGCCGTGACGGCGGCGCGCGCCGATCCGCCCATTCCCGATGCGGCCGCGCAGCCGTGGCTGGCCAAGGCGCTCGATGAGTTCGCGAAGTCGGCGGCGGACTGCCGGGCGGGAGCGTCCGCGCATAGCTCGGCGCTGCTGGGCCGGGCCGCGGCGGCCACCCGCGCGGGCGTCGGCGACATCCGGCAGTTCGACGCGGCGGTCAGCCACGACTGAGCCGCCGGCCCGCGCGCGCCAAAGCCTGGCCCCGGCACTGGCGTGACACCCGGCATGCCCGTACGCTAGGAATTACTCGCGAGTAACTTAGCGGGCCGAGCACGTAAGGAGCAACATGACCGCTGATCAGGAGGTCACGGGATTCTCGCTGGACCTGACGCCCGACGTGCGCGAGATGCGCGACTGGGTCCGCGAGTTCGCCCGGGACGTGATCAGGCCGGCCGGCGCCGAGTGGGATGAGCGCGAGGAAACGCCGTTGCCCATCATCGAGCAGGCGGCCAAGATCGGCCTCTACTCCCTCGATTTCTTCACCCAGCAGTCGCTCGACCCCAGCGGCCTGGGGCTGGTAGTGGCGTTCGAGGAGCTGTTCTGGGGGGACGCCGGGATCGGCCTGTCCCTGGTGGGCAGCGGCCTGGCGGCGGTAGCGGTCGCGAGCAACGGCACGCCCGAGCAGGTGGGCGAGTGGCTCCCGCTGATGTTCGGCAGTCCCGGCGACGTCAAGCTGGGCGCGTTCTGCGCCTCCGAGCCCGACGCCGGCAGCGATGTCGGGGCGATCAGGACCCGGGCGGTGTATGACCAGGCGACGGACGAGTGGGTGCTGAACGGGACGAAGACCTGGGCCACCAACGGCGGCATCGCGGCCGTGCATGTCGTCGTGGCCTCGGTGGACCCGGTCCTGGGCAGCCGCGGCCAGGCCTCGTTCATCGTCCCGCCCGGAACGCGCGGCCTGTCGCAGGGGCAGAAGTTCCGCAAGCACGGGATCCGGGCGTCGCACACGGCCGAGGTGGTTCTGGACGACGTGCGGGTTCCGGGCCGGTGCCTGGTGGGCGGTAAGGACAAGCTCGACGCGCGGCTGGCCAGGCTGTCCGAGGGCCGCAGCGGCGGCGAGCAGGCCGCGATGAAGACCTTCGAGGCGTCCCGCCCGGCGGTGGCGGCGATGGCGGTCGGGGTGTCCCGCGCCGCGCTGGAGTTCGCGGCCGACTACGCGGCCGACCGGGTGCAGTTCGGCCGTCCGATCGGGCAGAACCAGGGCGTCGCGTTCATGCTGGCCGACATGCAGGCCGCCGTCGACGCGGCCCGCCTGCTGACCTGGCGGGCGGCCTGGATGGCGCGCGCGGGGCGGCCGTTCACCCACGCCGAAGGGTCTATCTGCAAGCTGGTCGCGGGGGAGACCGCGGTGCGGGTGACCGAGCAGGCCATCCAGATCCTGGGCGGTAACGGCTACACGCGCGACTACCCGGTCGAGCGCTGGCACCGGGACGCGAAGATCTTCACCATCTTCGAGGGCACCTCGGAGATCCAGCGGATGATCATCGGTCGCGCCGTCACCGGCCTCGACGTGCGCTAAGGCCTGCCGTCCGGGCCGGCTCGGGCTGGCAGCGACCCGTCCTCAGCCGCTCGCGGAGAGGGAGCAGTCGTCGAGTTGGAAGGTGGCGCCGCCGGTGGTGGCGTTGGTGAAGGTGTAGAAGGGGATCATGTTGCCGTTGCCGGTGGCGGT
>Ga0208589_1001044_pt1 | contig 12009 bp, 8 predicted proteins | sample NGESurshal092012_2_FD_184486 | JGI IMG/M metagenome (GOLD analysis project Ga0208589, IMG submission 184486) | Arctic peat soil microbial communities from Barrow, Alaska - NGEE Surface sample F53-2 shallow-092012 (SPAdes) | ecosystem: Environmental > Terrestrial > Soil > Wetlands > Peat ... | reverse complement strand
GAACGTGTGGCAGACCGAGTTGATCGACCAGGTCACGTGGTGCAGCAGGCAGATCCGGACCAGGCTGGCCCAGAAGAACGCGGTGAGCGCGCCGGCGATCGACATCGACCAGAGGCCGCCGATCAGGGCGGGCGCGAGGAGCGAGACGGCGACCAGGCCGGGGAACCAGCGCGAGATGCGGCTCACATCCTTGTCGGCCAGCAGGTCCGGGCAGAACTTGGCCTGCGACGTCCGGTTCGGGTTGAACAGCCAGCCGACGTGCGCGTAACCGAAGCCCTTGGTGAGCGCCTTCCAGTCTGTGCCGAAGCGCCACGGCGAGTGCGGGTCGCCTTCCTTGTCGCTGTACTTGTGGTGCCTGCGGTGGTCCGCCACCCAGACCAGCACCGGTCCCTCGATGGCCAGGGTGCCGGCGACGGCCAGCGCGACTTTCAGTCCCCGGTTCGCCTTGAACGACGAGTGGGTGAAGTAGCGGTGGAAGCCCATGCTGATCCCCATCCCGGAGATCACATAGAAGACCAGCGCGATCACGATGTCGTGCCAGCCGAGCCAGCCCAGGTTCCAGGCCAGCGGGATCGCGGCGAGCACCGCCAGGAGCGGGATGGCGACGAACAGGCCAACCAGGAAGCGGTCGAGGGTGGTGCTCGGATCGGGCTCGATCTCCGGCATTGGGGTGCGCCGGGTGACCGTCGGGGTCGCAGCCGGGATAGTCCTGTCCGGGACGGTCTCGGGGGAGGCAGTCATGGGGTTGAACCTCGCTCTGCTCTCGGGGCCTGGGAGGTAGGTCCTCACGCCGGTTCCCACGCTGCTACCCAGCTTCGCGGAAATCATGACGCTTACGTCACCGTAACCTACGAAACCGTAAGTTGGGCAAGGGGAGCGGTAAAGACTTCTCCATGTGGCCGGGTGTTCAGCGCAGAGTAACCACCTTGTCTGTCTCGCATGCCGAGACACCTTGGCTGTGTGGCCAACCCGTCGCGCCGGGCTCATCCTGCTACCCGGTCATCATCCAAACCCACATTGGTGGCGGTTTGCCGACTGCCCTGGCGGTCTGCAGCCATCCCACCTAGCGCCCGGTAAAGTTTGCGACGAGACGCGATCCCGGGTCGTCTAGCCAGGCAGGACGAGGGTCTTTGGTACCCTTAACAGAGGTTCGAATCCTCTCCCGGGAGCTCTGTAGCACGCGAACCAGGTTCGATACCTAGCTCAGTCGTCTCCGGCGCATTAGGCCCCGCTGGGTCGACCATGATCGCGCTGGACCAGCCTTCGATCTGCCGGTAAAGGTTGGCGCTACGCCGGACTTCGACGCGCAGGCAGCCGTGGTAGTCATCACCCACGTTCGTGCGGACTGTCCTCGGGTTGTGAGTCTTGAGGACCGTACGGCGAAACTGGCGTGGATCCGCCTGAGTAACCCTCTGCCAGAACCGTTCCGCTCCGGGAACATCTGCCGCTTCGTGGATGTGTACGCGATAAGTCAAGTCTTCCCGGCCGATGCCGACCGCGTCCAGAAACCTGAGGAAGAACCTGATCAGTGCTGGATCGCTGTTGACGAAGACCACGCGATCCTGTCTCCTGCGCGGCTTGGTCTTGGCGCCTTCGCACCAGTACGCGATCGCCCCGGCAATGAGGATCTCCCGCTTGGACAGCGTCCCGATCTGGCCGGCCGCCGCGGCCCGCACCTCTTCACGGCGGGCCTCGCGGACGGGCCGCTCGGTCTCCCAGTAGAGACGAGATCCCTCGGCCGCGCGTTTGCGGCATTCCTCGTAGCTGAGCCGCTCGGGCCGAGGCATGTCCCGGACCCAGAGAGATATGGAACTCTTCGACACGCCTAACCCCGCGGCGATCTCTTCATAGTTGAGGCCCTGCTCTCGCAGTTCGCGGGCCCGGGCGTGCAGGGCGTCCTTGGCGCGGGGACGGCGGGTCCACTCTGGTGGTGGCTCGCCTTGTAGCGCCTCGTTCAAGGTCTGATTGCTGCCGATGCCGAGGATCTCCTTGATCTCCCGGCGGGACCGGCCGGCCCGGCGTAACGCGATAGCGCGCTCCCGCAGCTGCTCAGCCTTGTTCGAGGGATTCTCGCCGCTACCATTTAACTGCATCGAATTCATGTTCGAAGTCTAGCGCCGGGTACCGACAGAATTCCGGTGCCGGTGACGCTCCGCCCCGGATCGGCAGCAACCGCCCTGCCGGGCCGTGCGCCCCCCGCTACGTTCCGCTGAGCAGGGGCTTCATCCCACCCAATCCGCATCGGCCTGACTGGCCGGACGGTATCCTGCGAGGGTCGGGCGCGTGAACTGAGTGCCAGGTAAGCGGGGCGGGACCAGCGCGGGCCACGACGGCGCGACCGGGGAGCGTGATCCCGGTACCGGGGACCAGCAACCGAGGAGCACCGCCAAGTGAGTGCCAGCCGTCCGGCTGCGGTCATCATCCTGGCCGCGGGCGAAGGTACGCGGATGAAGTCCGATACCCCGAAGGTTCTGCACGCGATCTGCGGGGACACCCTGCTCGGCCACGTGCTGACGGCCGCGCGGGAGACCGACCCGGTCCGGGTCATCGTGGTGGTGGGCCACCGCCGCCGTGAGGTCACCGCGTACCTGGCCGAGCATGCGCCGGACGCCCAGCCCGTGGTCCAGGACCGCCAGGGCGGCACGGGCCACGCGGTCCGGACGGTGATCGAGGAAGTCGGGCTGGACCACGGGACGATCGTGGTGGCCTGCGCGGACACGCCGCTGCTGCGCGGAGCCACGCTGGCCGCCCTCGTCCGCGAGCACCACGCCACCGAGGCCTCCGCCACCGTGCTGACCGCACGGGTCGCCAACCCGACCGGCTACGGCCGTATCGTCCGCGACGAGTCCGGGGAGTTCCTGGCCATCGTCGAGGAGGCCGACGCCACTGCAGCCCAGCGGGCCGTGGACGAGATCAACTCGGGGGTCTACGCGTTCGAGGCGCACCTGCTCGGCGACGCGGTCAAGCGGGTGCCCACCGACAACGCAAAAGGTGAGGAGTACCTCACCGACGTGGTCGCCATCCTGCGCGCTGAAGGCCACCACGTGGCGTCGGTGACCCTGGAGGACCCGGACGAGGTGCTGGGCGTGAACGACCGGGCCCAGCTCGCGCGGGCGCGGCACATCTTCAACGCCCGGCTGCTCGGCAGCTGGATGGGCGCAGGGGTCACGATCGTGGACCCGGCCACGACCTGGATCGACACCGGGGTGAGCCTCGCGCGTGATGTCGAGATCGGGCCGGGAACCCAGCTCGAGGGCCGGACGGCGGTCGCGGCCGGGGCCCGGGTCGGCCCTGGGTCACAGCTGCGCGACACCGTCGTGGGCGAGGGGGCCACCGTCATCCAGTCCTTCTGCCGCGGCGCCGATGTCGGCGCGGGCGCGGTGGTGGGCCCTTTCGCGTACCTTCCCCCAGGCAGCAAGGTGGATCCAGGCAGCAAGGTCGATGCCAGGGGCCCGCGAGTCGATGCAGGTGGCTCGCCAGAGGGTATGAACAAATCAGGAAATAACGCTGGCGGGCAGATGACCGGCAGCGGACGGGACCCTGGCGGCCAGGGTTCTGGCGGCCAGGGCTTTCAAGCACGAGGCGCCGGGGGGCGCCACGCCGGGGGACAGGACGCCGCGACGAGTGAGGGAGCTCAGAACGCGTGACCGGCATCACCGCGAGCGGCGAGAAGAAGCTGATGCTTTTCTCCGGCCGGGCCCACCCGGAACTGACCAACGAGATCGCCGGCTGCCTGGGCATCGAGCCTGCGCCAGCCAAGCTCTTCGACTTCGCCAACGGTGAGATCTTCGTCCGTTTCCTGGAGTCGGTGCGCGGCAGCGACGCGTTCGTGGTGCAGAGCCACACCGCGCCGATCAATCAGTGGATCATGGAGCAGCTGATCATGGTCGACGCGCTCAAGCGCGCCTCGGCCAAGCGGATCACCGTGGTCGCGCCGTTCTTCGGCTACGCCCGGCAAGACAAGAAGAGCCGCGGCCGGGAGCCGATTTCGGCCCGGCTCATGGCTGACCTGTTCCTCACCGCCGGCGCGGACCGGATCATGGCCGTGGACCTGCACACCGCGCAGATCCAGGGCTTCTTCGACGGCCCGGTGGACCACCTGTTCGCGCTCCCGACCCTGGCCGGCTACATCGAGCGCAATCTCGACGTCTCTCAGGTCACCGTGGTGGCCCCGGACGCCGGGCGGGTCCGCGTCTGTGAGCGGTGGACCGACCGGCTGGGCAGCCCGCTGGCCATCATCCACAAACGCCGCGACCCGGACGTCGCCAACCAGGTGGCCGTGTTCGAGGTGGTCGGGGACGTGGCCGGCCGGACCTGCATCGTCGTGGACGACATGATCGACACCGGCTCCACCATCATCAAGGCGGCCGATGCGCTGTTCGAGAAGGGCGCGGCCAAGGTCATCGTCACCGCGACGCACGGCGTGCTGTCCGGCGGGGCAGTGGACGGGCTGAAGAACTCCCGGGTCAGCGAGGTCATCGTCACCAACACGCTGCCGATCGCGGATGACAGCCGGTTCGACAAGCTCACCGTGCTGTCGATCGCGCCCCTGATCGCCCGGGCCATCACCGAGGTGTTCAGCGACGGCTCGGTGACCAGCCTCTTCGACGGCCAGAGCTGACCCCTCCGGCCAGAACCGGCCGGACCGGGAACTGCGGACGGACCGTTAGGGCATACGAAGGTGACCGCTGTCTTCGCCCCCGCAAGCGACGAAGACGGCGGCCACCAGCTCAGCCCCCGCCGGGCTGTGGCGCGTGCTGTTTCCCCGCACTCCGGGATCGGGGTCCCCTGGTCAGGGCGGGTGCACGCGTACCCGCCCTGACCAGGGGGTTTCACGGACTGCGCCCCCGCGTGGCCGTCCGCGGTGATCCCGGTCGTACCCCCTCGACCTGGTTCCCCTGCCGCCGGCTTGTTCGTGCTCGCCGTGGCTGAGTACGACAATGTCAGGGGGCTCTTGCGCCACGATTGATCCGTGATTGAGCCTCGAAGGTCGGGCAGGCCCAGCAACATCCCGGCCGGCGGCTGCCCGCGATGACCAAAATGGGTCATCATTGAGTAACGGCTCTGCCAGTTCCGTGACTCACCGTGTGCGGGACGGATGCCCCCAGTGAACGAGGCGCGATCGATGCAGTTTCGGATACTTGGGCCCGTTGAGGTCCAGGTTGACGGGAGCTGGATCAGCATCAGCGCCACCAAGTGGCGCACGGTGCTGGCTGTGCTGCTGTTGCGGCCACGCGAGGTCGTGCTGACCGAGCAGCTGATCAGCGAGGTATGGCCGGAGAATCCGCCGGCCACGGCCACCAACCTGATCAGCGTCTACGTGCTCCGGCTGCGCAGGCTGATCGGCGACTCTGACGGCCGGGTCCTGGTCACCCGGTCCCGCGGATATCAGCTGCTGGCGGGCCCGGATGAGATCGACGCGGAGCGGTTCGCCCGGCTGGCCGCCGAGGGCCGCACGTCCCTGTCGGCCAGGGCTTTCCCGCGGGCGGCGGAGCTGCTGAGTGAAGGCCTCGGCCTGTGGCAGGGCAGCCGGGCCCTGGCCGACGTCCCCGACTCCGAGGTGGTGAGCGCCGCGGCGAGCGGGCTCGAGGAAGCCCGGATCGCGGCCCTGGAGCTGCGCATCAACGCCGATCTAGGCTGCGGGCGCCAGGCGCAGGTGGTCGCGGAGCTGCGCAAGCTGCTGGCCGAGCACCCACTCCGGGAAGGGCTCTGGGCGCTGCTCATGCGGGCCCTGTACAGCTCGGGCCGGCTGGCCGAGGCTCTGGAGGCGTACGCCCAGGCCCGCGAGGTGATAGCCGACGAGCTCGGTGCGGATCCCAGCGCCGAGCTGCAGCAGCTGCATGAGCAGATGCTGCGGTCCGGCGCGGGCCCGGACTCAAAATCTTCCGCAACGAAAACCGCAGCCGCGGACTCCCCCTTCACAGCCTCGCCGGCCGCGGAGACCAGGCCGGCTCCGCCCGGTGGCGGGGCTGGGCGGGGCGCCGCGATGACCGGGTTCATTCCCACGGTCGTCCTGTCCCAGGTGGCGCAGCTTCCGGCGGACATACCCGACTTCACCGGCCGGCGGGAGCACGTGCAGAAGCTGCGGGACCTGCTGGCCGGCCCGGGACGGCCGGACAGCCCGGGCGCAGTCGTGGTCGCGGCGGTGATCGGGGCGGGGGGACTGGGGAAGACGACCCTCGCGGTCCACGCCGCGCACCTGCTGCGTGGGCATTTCCCGGACGGCCAGCTGTACGCCAACCTGCGCGGGGCGAGCCCGCAGCCGGCTTCGCCGAGCGACGTGCTGGCCAGGTTCCTGCGGGATCTGGGCGTGGACCCGGAACGCATTCCGGTGGGCGAGGAGGAGCGGGCCGCGCAGTTCCGGAGCCGGGTGACCGATCGCCGGGTCCTGATCGTCCTCGACGACGCGAAGGACGCCGCCCATGTCCGGCCGCTGCTGCCCGGGAGCGCCTCGTGCGCGGTCCTGGTCACCACCCGCAGCCGCCTGCCCGACCTGGCTGGCAGCCGTTTCGTCGACCTTGATGTCCTCGGGCTGGCCGAGGCCAGGGAGATGTTCGGCGGCATCATCGGCCGGGACCGGGCCGAGGCTGAGCCGGAGGCGACCGAGGAGGTCCTTGCCGCCTGCGCTGGCCTGCCCCTGGCGATCAGGATCGCCGCGGCACGCCTCGCCGCCCGCGGCAGCTGGAGCGTGCGCACCATTGCCACGCGGCTGGCTGACGAACGCCGGCGGCTGGACTGGCTGCGGACGGGCGACCTGGCTGTCCGCGCATGTTTTGAGGTCAGTTTCTCTAGCCTGCCGGGCCCGTCGATGACCGGCGGGGTCGATCCGGCGCACGCCTTCCGGCTGCTGGGCCTGTGGCAGGGCCCCTCCATCAGCCTGCCCGCGGCGGCTGCCCTCATGGGGCAGCCGGAGGACACGGTGGCCGACGCCCTGGAAGTGCTGGTCGATGCCCAGCTGCTCCAGGCTCCCGCGCCTGACCGCTACCGGTTCCACGACCTGCTCAGGGCCTATGCGGCGGAGCGGGCGTCGGCGGAAGAACCGGAGCAGGCCTGCGCGGCCGCCCTCCGGCGGCTGCTGGAATGGTATTTGCACAGCGTGGCCGCGATGGCCACGATGGTGTCCCCGAACCGCGATCAGGTCCCGCTCAGCCCGCCGGACGCCACGGTCAGGCCGCTGAGCTTCGCCGCGCCCGATAAGGCGCTGGATTGGTGCGAACTCGAGCGCGCGAACCTGGTCGCCGCGACGCAGCAGGCCGCCGCCTGCGGCATGGACGCCATAGCGTGGGAACTCCCCGTCGCGGCGCTCAGCTTCTTCAACCGCCGCACCTACCGGGCGGAGTGGGTCACGACGCACCGCATCGCGCTGGCCAGCGCCCGGCGCTCCGGGGATCGGGTCGCCGAAGCCTGGGTGCTGAACAGTCTCGGCATCGTCTATGCGCAGCAAGGACTGCCTGAGGCCATCGCGTGCTTCGAGCAGGCCCTCACCATCCGCCGCGAGGCCGGTGATCAGCGCGGTGAAGCGCAAGCCGCGAACAACCTGGCCAATACCTACCTGCTGCTCCGCCGGTTCGATGCCCTGGAACCCTTCCAGGGGGCGCTGGCGATTCAGCGGCGCCTCGGGTTCCGGTTCGGCGAGGCGGTGGCGCTCAACAATTTGGGTGAGGCCTACCGCCAGCTCCGGCGGTTCGACGAGTCGATCAGCTGCCTCCAGCAGGCTGGGCAGATCTTCAGCGCGGTGGGGGACGCGCGCGGCGAAGGCTACGCCTGGCACTACCTGGGTCAGCTGTTCCTCGAAACGGGCCGGATCGATGAGGCGCTCGACCATCTCACCCGGGCTCTGCGCGTCCGCCAGGCCGGAGGTGAACGGCTGGCTCAGGCACAGACACTGCATCAGCTTGGCCGTGCTCAGCAGGCCGCGGACCGGCCAGAGGACGCCCGCCAGTCGTGGGCCCGGGCGGTGTCCCTCTTCGAGGCGCTGGACGACCACACCCAGGCCGGCGAGGTCCTCGCGGAGCTAGCCGCGACCGGGACCAGGCGCGCCCGGTAAGCCCTGGCCGCCGCGGCCCGGGCTGCCGCGGCCCGCGACGGCGCCCTGGGCTGAGCACCGGGGGAACACATGTGTGACCGTTTGGTCGCCGCGAGCCGGTTCATAGTGGGCGTTTTCTCTCCGGCCCGGTCGCTACGATGCTGCGGGAATCAGCGTCACTCATCCTGGCCCACGGGGGCTGGCAGAGGGGAGTGCAGTAATGGCAGAAACCGAGTCCGAGGAATCGCCGCGGATGGAGCACGAGTCCAAGCCGGCGATGGAGCACGAGTCCGAGCCGGCGATGGAGCACGAGTCCGAGCCGGCGATGGAGCACGAGTCCGAGCCGGCCATGGAGCACGAGTCCGAGCCGGCCATGGAGCACGAGTCGAATCCGTAACCTTCCCGGATAGTGCCACGTTGACGGGAGTCGGCGGTCATCGGGACACAGGGTCCCCCGCGCCGCGCCTGGCCTCCCGGATCATGGGGCTCCCCGGCATCGTCGCCCATCAGATGATGCCGGCGGAGCCGTTTTCGTCTGCGCCAGCCAACCCTGGCGGCCCACCGCGCAGATTCCCGGCCGCCGTCCGTGCGAGCCGGTCCGGCGCCAGGCTGTCCAGCGCCCCATGACCTGGTCTCACCTCCCGGCCAACTTCCCGGGAACCACCACGCCACGTCGAACTAAGTCACCGCCCGGACCGTGTGCGCAAACCGCTGCTCCGGCGTGAGGTTCTCCCGCCCTCCCCGGACTGTGTGCCGAAAGCGCTGCCATGGGGGCTGTCGCGATTCCGCGACAGCCCCCATCACGACGGTTTCCGCACACGTCAGGGGTATCGCCGGCCGGCGGATCATGGGCGGGACGGCGGCTGGTGCCCCGGGGACGCTGGCCTCGTTCCGGAGGGCCCGGGGCCGCGCCGTGGGACGAGGCCCGGGGCCGCGCCGCGGGACGACGGAACCGGGGCTTGACCCGGTCGTAACGCCGACCGGGCTCGCACCGCGGCGCACCAGGAACCGCCAGGGTGAGTTAGACTCCGTCGGGCACGCTCTTTCGCGTGCCTGTCGGTTGTCGTATGCGGCCCCGGTACCCGAGTGGTTACCCGGAGAGGCGCTGGCCCCGGCAATTGAGTCCGCATCGTAGGGAGTAAGTACCGTGCCCGAGGTTCGCATCGCCGCAGAGCCGCGCACCGATTTCGGCAAGGGTGCCGCCCGCCGGGAGCGCCGCGCAGGCCGGGTTCCTGCCGTGCTGTATGGCCACGGCACTGACACGCGGCACCTGACGCTTCCCGGTCACGACGTGATGATGGCGCTGAAGACCGCAAACGTGCTGATCCGCCTGGATGGCCTGCCCGGCGGGAACCAGCTGGTCCTGCCGAAGTCCGTGCAGCGCAACCCTATCCGGGGCTCGGTGGAGCACGTGGACCTGATCCTGGTCCGCCGTGGTGAGAAGGTCACCGTGGACATCCCGATCCAGGTGACCGGCGAGGTGTTCTCGGGCGGTCTGCTCGACCAGCAGATGGTCCAGATCGCCATCGAGTCCGAGGCCACGCATATCCCCACCGCCATTGAGGTCAATGTGGAGGACATGCAGGTCGGCGCGGCGGTGCACGCCGGCGATCTGGAACTGCCCACCGGATCGTCCCTGGCTGTCGAACCCGAGTCGCTGGTCCTGCACGTGATCGCCGCGCCAACGGCCGAGCAGATGGAAGCCGAGATCGGCGTGCCGGAGACCACGGCGATCACGTCCGAGCCCGCTCCCGTTCCCGAGGGCGAGTCCCCGTCCGAATCCCCTGAGTCGGACGAATAACCACCCGGCCGGGCTGTTCCCGGACGGGCAGCGGCCCGGTCAGGGCACTGAGGCCGCACCGTGTGGTCTGCGGTGCGGTCGTCACCGGGCTGGCTAGCACGGAGTTGGCGAACCCCGCGTTGGCCAACGCGGGGTTCGCTGGTACCGGGGAGCCGAGACGAGAAGGACATGGCCGACGACGAACGCTGGCTGATCGTCGGACTGGGTAATCCCGGCCCCGGCTACGCCGGTAACCGGCACAACGCCGGTTTCATGGTGGCCGACGAGATAGCCGCCCGGATCGGCGGCCGGTTCCGGGCGGGTAAATCCAGGTCCGTCATCGCTGACGGCCGCCTCGAGGGCACGCCGGTCACCGTGGCCAAGCCGCTGACCTTTATGAACGAGTCCGGTGGCCCGGTCGCCGGGCTCCGCGGCTACTACCACGTGGACCCCGCGCACATCGTGGTCGTGCACGACGAGCTGGATCTGCCGTTCGACACGGTCAGGCTCAAGCTGGGCGGCGGGGACAATGGGCACAACGGGCTCCGCTCGGTGACCGCCGCCCTGGGCACTCGCGACTACTACCGGGTACGGGTCGGCATCGGGCGGCCCCCGGGCCGGATGGATCCGGCCGCGTTCGTCCTGCGGGACTTCAGCGCCGCCGAGCGGAAGGAACTGCCGTTCCTGATCGACCGCAGCGCGGATGCCACGGCGGCCCTGCTCAGCACGGGTTTGGCCGCCGCCCAGAACGCCTTCCACGGTGACGCCCCGGGCACGGCCTGACCCTGAGTGAACGCCGCCCGCAGGTGAACACGCCGGCAGGTGAACACGGCCCCGGATGAACACGGGGCGTCACCATATCGACCGGCCTGTGATTTTTTACCCGCTCCCGGTGCACCACTGTGTCCGGAAACGCTAGTTTCGCTGGCATGAAGGCCCTGGTCCTGTCGGGGGGCGCGGGAACGCGGCTGCGGCCGATCACCCACACCTCGGCCAAGCAGCTACTTCCCGTGGCGAACAAGCCCGTCCTGTTCTACGGTCTCGAGGCGATCCGGGACGCGGGCATCACCGACGTGGGGCTGGTCGTGGGAGATACCGCGGCGGCCATCGAGGAGGCCGTCGGAGACGGGTCCGCGTTCGGCCTGACCGTCACCTATCTCCGTCAGGAGGCGCCCCTCGGCCTGGCCCACGCGGTGCTGATCGCCCGGCCGTTCCTCGGCGACGACGACTTCGTCATGTACCTCGGGGACAACTTCATCGTGGGCGGGATCTCGCCGCTGGTCGATGAGTTCCGGGCCGCGCGGCCAGATGCGCAGATCATGCTCACCCAGGTTCCTGACCCGCGTGAGTTCGGTGTCGCCGAGCTCGACGAAACGGGCCAGGTCATCGGCCTGGAGGAAAAGCCGCAGCAGCCGAAGAGCGACCTCGCCCTGGTCGGTGTCTACATGTTCACCGCGTGCGTGCACGAGGCGGTCCGCAACCTGAAGCCTTCGCGTCGCGGCGAGCTGGAGATCACCGAGGCCATCCAGTGGCTGATCGACAGCGGGCGGAAGGTCGCGTCCAAGACCATCACCGGCTACTGGAAAGACACCGGGAACGTCGCGGACATGCTCGAAGTCAACCGGCTGGTGCTGGAGACCGTCGAGCCGGCCCGGCTCGGTACCGTCCACGCCGGATGCGAGCTGATCGGCCGGGTGGTGATCGGGGAAGGGGCTGAGGTGAGCGCCTCCCGCATCGTCGGCCCAGTCATCATCGGCGCGCGGACCCGGGTGTCGGATTCCTATCTCGGCCCGTTCACCTCGGTGGCGGAGGACTGCGTCATCAGCGACAGCGAGATCGAGTACTCGATCGTGTTGCGGGGCGCGTCCATCAGCGGGGTGCGGCGGATCGAGGCGTCCATCATCGGGCGCGACGTGGAGGTGACGCCCGCGCCGCGGGTGCCCAAGGCCCACCGGCTCATTCTCGGTGATCACAGCAAGGTGCAGATCAGCTCATGAGGATTCTCGTCACTGGCGGCGCCGGGTTCATCGGCTCGCACTACGTCCGCACCCTGCTCACCGGCGGCTACCCCGGATACGAGCAGGCCGGGGTGACGGTCCTGGACAAGCTCACGTACGCGGGCAACCTGGCCAACCTGGACCCAGTCGCCGGGAACCCGCGGCTGCGTTTCGTCCACGGCGACATCTGCGACGCCGCCCTGCTA
>Ga0208589_1001043_pt1 | contig 12029 bp, 10 predicted proteins | sample NGESurshal092012_2_FD_184486 | JGI IMG/M metagenome (GOLD analysis project Ga0208589, IMG submission 184486) | Arctic peat soil microbial communities from Barrow, Alaska - NGEE Surface sample F53-2 shallow-092012 (SPAdes) | ecosystem: Environmental > Terrestrial > Soil > Wetlands > Peat ... | reverse complement strand
GTTTACCGGGCGGTAGCCGCAGGTGGAGAAAGTGCGATCCCGCACTTTCTCGACGCGTCGCATCCGGTATCTGTCCGGATCCGGCTACGCCGAATCAAACACCTGGATGCCTGATTCGCGGCGGATCATTCCTGCCCCGGTCGCCCCTTGCTGAACCCGCACGTTCTGAATCGGTGGCGATCGACCGGCGCGGGAAGTCCGCAACTTGATGCCGGCTTTCCCTTATCCTTGCCGCTGGTGCGGCATGCAGGCGCGGGGACACTCGGTGATCCAATTCGATCAAGTCAGCAAACGCTACGAGGGCGGCCACGAGGCGCTCTCACAGCTTTCGTTCGAGGTACCGACCGGCGAGATGGCGTTCGTCACTGGCCACTCCGGCGCCGGCAAGAGCACCCTGCTCAAGCTGCTGGGAGTGATCGAGCGGCCGTCGCACGGGGTGATCACGCTGGACGGCAAGAGCCTGGCGAAGATCCGCCGCGGCGGCATTCCGAAATTTCGCCGGCGCATCGGCATGGTGTTCCAGGATCACCGCCTGCTGATGGAACGCACGGTATTCGCGAATGTCGAGCTGCCGCTGGTGATCGGCGGCATTGCCCGCGCCGAACGGGGCCGGCGTGTGCGTGCCGCGCTGGAGAAAGTGGGCCTGCTCGCGTATGAGCGTCAGCTGCCAGCCACCCTGTCCGCCGGCGAGCAGCAGCGCGTCGGCATCGCGCGCGCGATCGTGGCGCGACCGACCCTGCTGATTGCCGACGAGCCGACCGGCAATCTGGATCCGCAGCTGGCGGTGGAGATCATGGGCCTGTTCAGTGAGTTCCAGCAGGTTGGCACCACGGTGCTGGTCGCCAGCCACGATCTGCCGCTGATCAAGCGCATGAAGAAGCGGGTGATCGTGCTCGATCACGGCCGGCTGGTCGCTGACCTGGCCGCACAGGAGGTGTTGTGAACATGCCGCCCGAAGACGTCGCGGTGCCTTCCCATGCACCGACACCCGACACGCCGCCGCGCAACGAGCACAGCCGCAGCCGCCGCTTCGGCAGCTGGCGGGAACATCACGGCTGGAGCGCCGCGGCCAGCCTGCGCCGGCTCGCTGCGCGCCCGCTCGGCACGCTGCTGACGATCGCGGTGATGGGGTTGGCGCTGGCGTTGCCGCTGGCGTTCTATCTGCTGCTGGGCAATGTGCAGAAGCTCGGCGAGGCTTTGGGGCAGAGCCAGGCGATCAGCGTGTTCATGCAGCCCGGCCAGGGGGCGCAGCAGGCACAGATGCTGGCCCAACAGCTGGGCGACCGCCCCGAAGTGGCCGCGGTGGTCGTGAAGACCCCGCAACAAGGCATGGACGAACTGGCGAAGATGCAGGGGTTCTCCGGCGCCGTGCAGACGCTGGACAGCAACCCGTTGCCGTATGTGCTGCAGCTGCAGCCACGCGAAGGGCTGAGTGCCGGCGAAGTCGAGCAGCTGGCGGCCGACGTGCGCACAATGCACAACGTCGACCTGGTGCAGGACAGCGGCAGCTGGCGGCAGCGGCTGGATGCGCTGCTCGGCGTCGGCAACCGCGTGGTGCTGGTGCTGGCCTCGCTGCTGGCGCTGGCGGCGTTGCTGGTGGTCGGCAACACGGTGCGGGTGGATATCGCCAGTCGCAGCGAGGAAATCGGCGTGCTGCTGCTGGTCGGCGCCAGTGGGGCGTTCGTGCGCCGGCCGTATCTGTATGCCGGCATCTGGTATGGCCTGTTCAGCGGCATCCTGGCGGCGCTGCTGGCGGTGCTGATCGAGTTCGCGCTGGCCGGCCCGGTGGCGCAACTGAGTCAGGTTTATGATGGCAAGCTGCAGGTTGGCGGCCTGCCGCTGTGGCTGTTGCTGGCCGTCCCGCTGGCTGCGGCCACACTGGGATGGCTGGGCGCGCGACTGCTCAGTGCGTGGCAATTGCGCAAGGTGGCGTGAGCTGGCTGCTCGTGCGCTTCCGACAGGGTGATACGCCGCGCAGACGCTGACGTCGCGGTCGGTGCATGATCAGTATTGGTGCCCATCGGTATAGAAGTGGCCGCAGCGGATGCGGCCACAAGTTCATCGGCAAGGATCGCCACGGATCATGTGGGTGAGCAGGTGTGGGTGAGCAGGGGATGAGTACAAACATCAGCAGTCGTCTGCTCACCGAGGCACCAAGGGTGCTGGTGGTGGACGGCTCACGCGTGGTGCGGCAGTTGATCACCCGCGTGCTGCAGGCCGAGCTGCCCGGCGTCGAGGTGGTTGGGTGCGGCAGTGGCGCCGATGCAGAGCGGGTGCTTGGCGAAGGCGTGTTCGACTTCATCACCATCGCGCTGCGGCTGCCCGACATGGACGGACTGGAGCTGGCGCGTTTCGTGCGCGAGTCGGCACCGCAGGTCTACGTGCCGATCGTGGTGGTTTCCGGCGATGTCGACGATCGCCTGCACCGCCGCTCGCTGGGCGAGCACGTCACCGATTATTTCGACAAGGCGCTGGGCTTCCAGGCGCTGGCCGAGTTCATCCGCGGCTACGTGAGCCCGCAGGCAAGCGCGGAGGGTACCGTGCTGTACGTCGAGGACAGTCGCGTGGTGGCCCTGGCGACCCGGCGCATGCTGGAGAAGATCGGCCTCAGCGTGCGCCACGTGGTCAGCGTGGAGGATGCGCTGGCCCTGCTCGAGACCGATCGCGTGCAGGGCAAGGTCGGTGCCGACGTGGTGCTCACCGATGTCAGCCTGAAAGGCGAGCTCACCGGCGGCGACCTGCTTGAGCGCATCCGCGGCGAGTTCGGTTACGGCAAGGGCAAATTGCCGGTGCTGGTGATGACCGGCGACGAGAATCCGGCCAATCAGGCGGCCTTGATCAAGGCCGGCGCGAACGACCTGGTCGAGAAGCCGGTCGAGGAAAAATTGTTGATCACCAAGCTGCTGTTCCAGCTGCGCGTGGCGCAGCATCTGCGCAGCCACGCGGGCGATGCATGAGCGAGGAGCGGGTCATGCCGGAAAAGGTCCGGCTGGGTCACATCCAATTGGAGCCGTCGTGGAAGACGCGCCTGGGCGAATACCTGCAACGCTCCGACATGCAGGCGCTGGCGACGTTTCTGCGCGAGGAGAAACGGGCCGGCAAGCGGATCTATCCGCCCGGTCCGGAGATCTTCGCCGCGTTCGAGCACACCCCGTTCGAGGCGGTGCGCGTGGTGATCCTGGGCCAGGATCCGTACCACGGTCCCGGCCAGGCGCACGGTCTGTGCTTCTCGGTGGGTCCGGGCGTACACGTGCCGCCGTCGCTGGAAAACATCTTCAAGGAAATCCAGCGCGATCTGGGCATCCCGCGTCCCGATCATGGTTGCCTCACCGCGTGGGCCGATCGCGGCGTGCTGCTGCTCAACAGCGTGCTGACGGTGGAGGACGGCCGCGCCGGCTCGCACCAGGGCAAGGGCTGGGAAGGTTTCACCGATGCGGCGATCGACGCACTCAACCGCGAGCGCGAAGGCCTGGTGTTCCTGCTGTGGGGCTCCTACGCGCAACGCAAGGGACAACTGATCGACAGCGGTCGGCACTGCGTGCTGAGTTCGGTGCATCCGTCACCGTTGTCGGCGCATCGCGGCTTCCTCGGTTGCGGCCATTTTTCCGCGACCAACCGTTATCTGCGGGAACACGGCAGCGCACCGATCGACTGGTCGCTGCCGCCGCGCACGGCGCTGCCCTGAAAAGATCAGCGCATCCCTGCGGCGACTGCGCCGATTCTGCAGCAGGCACTGTGGCGAAACAGGCACAGTCTGCGGCGAGACATTTACCGCAACGGCGGCAGTCATTTCCCATGTAATTGATTGAATTGACTTTCTCCTTGAGTATTGGGTGTTGGCACGGCGTCTGCAGACGGTTGTCATACATCACCGCCAGCAGGAGCCGAAACATGTGGCTTCGACGGCACCGGTGTGCATCACCGGATTACGCCACCAAGGGAGTCGATCCATGTCCAGCCAATCACTACGCCCCAGGCTCTGTATGCTTGCCACCGCGCTGGCGCTGACCTTGTCATGCGCCGTATTCGCCGATGAACAGCTGGAGCAGCTTTCGCATGACCCCAACCAGTGGGTGATGCCCGCCGGCAGCTACACGGCCCAGCGCTACAGCGCACTGGACCAGATCACCGCCGACAACGTGAAGAACCTGCACGTGGCATGGACCATGTCGACCGGTTCGCTGCGTGGTCACGAAGGTCAGCCACTGGTTGTTGGCGACACCCTGTACGTCGAAAGTTCGTATCCCAATCATGTGTATGCGGTGTCGCTGAAGGATCCGGGCCGCATCCTCTGGAGCTTCACGCCCGAGCAGAACAAGTTCGCGCCTTCCGTGGCCTGCTGCGATGTGGTCAACCGCGGCGTGGCTTACGGTGACGGGATGATCTTCGCCAACGCGCTGGACGGCACCCTGAACGCGCTGGACGCCAAGACCGGCAAGGTGGTGTGGTCGGTCAAGAACACCGATCCGATGCTGGGCCAGACCCAGACAGCGGCGCCGCTGATCATCAAGGACAAGGTGATCACCGGTGTGTCGGGCGCCGAATACGGTGTGCACGGCTATATCACTGCCAACGACATCAAGACCGGCAAGCAGTTGTGGCGCGCCTACAGCACCGGCCCCGACGATCAGCTCATGTTCAATCCGGACAAGACCATCGACGGCGCCACCGGCAAGCCGGTCGGCAAGGACTCGAGCCTGAAGTCCTGGCAGGGCGATCAGTGGAAACTCGGCGGCGGCACCACCTGGGGCTGGTACACCTACGACCCCAAGCTCAACCTGCTGTACTACGGCACCGGCAACCCCGGCACCTGGAACCCGACGCAGCGCCCCGGCGACAACAAGTACTCCATGTCAGTCATCGCGCGCGATCCGGATACGGGCGTGGCCAAGTGGGTGTTCCAGATGACACCGCATGACGGCTGGGATTACGACGGCGTCAACGAAAACATCCTCACCGACACGAAGATCGACGGCAGGACGATCCCGACGCTCACGCATTTCGACCGCAACGGTTTTGCCTATGTGTGGGATCGCAGTTCGGGCAAGCTGCTGGCCGCGCACAAGTTCGATCCCATCGTGAACTGGGCCAGCGGCATCGACATGAAGACGGGCCGTCCGGTCGTCAATCCCGCGATGATGACCAAGGAAGGCCTCAACGTGAAGGGCATCTGTCCGTCCTCGCAGGGCTCGAAGGACGAGCAGCCGGCCGCGTATGACCCGGCCAGCGGCCTGTTCATCGTGTCGACCAACCATGTGTGCATGGACTATCAGGCGTTCGATGTGAAATACAAGGCCGGCTTCCCCTTCGTCGGCGCACTGGTGAACATGTACCCGTACAACCATGGCAATGTCGGTGGACGTTTCATCGCCTTCGACCCCGTGACCGGGAACACGAAATGGGCGGTCAATGACCGTTTCCAAGACTGGTCCGGCGTGCTGACCACCAAGGGCGGCGTGGCTTTCTACGGCACGCTGACCGGTTGGTTCCGCGCGGTCGACCTGAAGACCGGCAAGGTGCTGTGGCAGTTCAAGTGCCCGTCGGGAATCATCGGCAATCCGATGACCTACACGCATGACGGCAAGCAGTACGTGGCGGTGCTCAGCGGCGTCGGCGGCTGGGCCGCGATCGGCCTGTCCAACAACCTCAACAAGGCCACCGATGGTCTGGGTGCGGTCGGCGCCACCGCCAGTCTCGGCGACTACACCAATCTCGGCGGTGTGCTGATGGTGTTTGCCCTCGACTGATCCAGCCACGCCGACGCGATGCCCCGTACCGCGGGGTATCGCGTCCGGCGTTTTTCATTCCAGCGCTGCGCGGAGACTTCATGAAATACACCACAGCTGCAGTGTTGCTATGCGTAACCGGCGTACTGGTGTGCACTGCCGCGGTGCTGCCGGCCGCGCATGCCGCGCCTTCTGCCGGCGGCACGCTGAAGGTCTGTTCGGATCCCGACTATCTGCCGTATTCCAACCGCGCCGGCAAGGGCTTCGAGAACGATATCGCGCAGTACGTCGCCGGCAAGCTGGGCGACACGGTCGACTATGTATGGGCCGATTCGCGCGGCCACGGCGGCTTCGATGAATTTCTGGCGCGCAACCTCGACAGCGGCCGTTGCGACGTGGTGATGAACATGCCCTACGGCGGTCAGGAAGAGCTGACGACGGATTCCTACTATGTATCTTCCTACGTGTTCGTATCCAAGAAAGCCAAGGGCTACGATCTCAGCAGCCTGAGCTCGCCGGATCTGCGCAAGCTGAAGATCGGCTTTGAATCCGACACACCGGTCGAGGAAGGGTTGCAGCTGCGCGGCATGGTCACCACGGCCAAGCCGTACGACGTCGGCGGCGACAGCGGCACCTCGCCGCGAAGCGTGCTGGAGGATGTCGAGAACGGCACCATCGACGTGATGATCACCTGGCAACCGGCGATCGGCGCCTATCTCAAGGACTTCCCCGACCTCACCACGGCGACGTTGCCGAATACGCGCGCCACCGGGTCGCCGGAAATGTATTCGTTCCCGATGTCGATGGCCGTGCGCAAGGATGATCTGGCGCTCAAGACTCGGCTTGATGCCGTGATCAAGGCGAACGGTCCACAGCTGCAGGCGATCCTCAGGAAGCATGGCGTGCAGATGGCGGGCGAGGGCACCACGATCGACGATAGCGCAGGTCTGTAGCTTCATATCCCTGGATCAAGGTTCCCTCACGGAGCAACCGCGAATGCATCATCTGTTCACGCCACCCCGCGCCTTGCTGGCCCTTGCTCTGGGACTGGCTGCACCGCTCGTATTGCATGCGGCCGATACGAAGCCATCATCGGAAGGCGAGGCCAAGGCACACGCCAGCGACTGCTTTTCCTGCCATGCCGTCGACCACAAGCTGGTCGGCCCGGCCTACCAGGAGGTCGCCAGGCGTTATGCCGGCAAGGGCGATGCGGTCATCCAGACACTGGTGCAGAAGATCAAGAAGGGCGGCTCCGGCAACTGGGGCGATGTGCCGATGACGCCGCATTCGCAGCTCAGCGATGCCGACCTGACGGCGATGGTGAAGTGGATCCTGTCGCTGAACAGCAGCGGCACGGCCCCTCCCGCGACAGGCAAGGCCGCCACTGCAGGCGAGAGCCACACCTACAAGACCACGGATGGCAAGAGCGTGCAGACCGACGTGGCGGTATTCACCGGTGCCGACCAGAAGCAGGTTACCCCCGCTGTGTTCAGCGGTTTCGAGCAGTACAACTCGTATTGTTTCCGTTGCCATGGCGGCGACGCCGTCGGCGGCGAATACGCGCCGGATCTGCGCAAGTCGCTCGCGGGTGGCATGACCTACCAGCAGTTCCTGAGCACCGCGATGGCGGGACATCCGGACAAGGGCATGCCGTCGTGGGCGGGCTTCTTCCAGGAGAAGGATATCCACGCCATCTATGACTACATCAAGGCGCGCCAGCTCAACCTGATTCCGGAGGGACGTCCGCCATCCGGCCAGGAATAGGTGGTCGATTGTCGCGCGGCATGCGCACTCAGCGTGTGCGCGGCAAGTTCTCCGCATGAGCATGTTCCAGCATTCATTTTTTAAGGAGTTGCATCCATGAAGTCACGCGCCGCCGTTGCCTGGGAAGCAGGCAAGCCGCTCACGATCGAGCAGGTCGATGTCGCCGGCCCGAAAGCTGGCGAGGTGCTGGTGCGCATCATCGCGACCGGGGTCTGCCACACCGATGCCTTCACGCTGTCCGGCGCCGATCCGGAGGGGCTGTTCCCGGTGATACTCGGTCACGAAGGTGGTGGCATCGTGCAGGAGGTGGGCGCCGGCGTCACTTCCGTCAAACCCGGCGATCACGTGATCCCGCTGTACACACCCGAATGCGGCGAGTGCGCATTCTGTCGTTCCGGCAAGACCAATCTGTGCCAGAAGATCCGCGTCACCCAGGGCAAGGGCCTTATGCCGGACGGCACCTCGCGTTTCTCCATCAACGGCAGGCCGATCTTGCACTACATGGGCACCAGCACGTTCAGCGAATACACCGTGCTGCCGGAGATTTCGCTGGCGAAGATCAACCCGGCCGCGCCGCTGGAGAAGGTATGCCTGCTCGGCTGCGGCATCACCACCGGCATCGGCGCGGTGCTCAACACGGCGAAAGTGCAGCCGGGCGCGTCGGTCGCGGTGTTCGGTCTGGGTGGCATCGGTCTGTCGGTGGTGCAGGGCGCGGTGATGGCGAAGGCCGGGCGCATCGTGGTGGTCGATACCAATCCTGAAAAATTCACCATGGCGAAGGCGCTCGGCGCCACCGACTGCGTCAATCCGAAAAACTATCCGGATATGCCGATCCAGCAGGTGATCGTGGATCTCACCGATGGCGGCGTGGATTACTCGTTCGAGTGCATCGGCAACGTGCAGGTGATGCGCTCGGCGCTGGAGTGCTGCCACAAGGGCTGGGGCGAGTCGATCATCATCGGCGTGGCCGGCGCCGGACAGGAGATCAGCACGCGGCCGTTCCAGCTGGTCACCGGCCGGGTCTGGCGCGGTTCCGCCTTCGGCGGGGTAAAGGGTCGCTCGCAGCTGCCGGGTTACGTCGACCGCTACATGGCCGGCGAGATCAAGATCGACGAGATGATCACCGAGGTGCTGCCGCTGGAGCGCATCAACGAGGCGTTCGAGCTGATGCACGCGGGCAAGGTGATCCGCTCCGTGATCAGGTACTGACCCATGCGGCGCGCAGCGATTGCCCTGCTTGCCTGTCTGCTGCTGACGTCACAGCCGGCGACGGCATGGCAAGCGCCGGTCGCGCATCCCTCGCTGCTCATCGCCAACGTCGATCTGGTCGAGCTGGCGCCAAGCGACGAAGGTTACGACCAGGGCGCAGATGCCGCCCGCACGGCGATGCTGAGCGGGCGTATCCGCGCGGCCATCGTGGCCTCGCACAAATATCGGGTGCTCAACCACGGGAACGCCGACGGCAAGCCTCCGCACACCTACAACGACTGCAAGGCCTGCATCGCCGATTGGGCCAGCCAGCGCGGCGCCGACTATGTGCTGGTGACCTGGGTGCAGAAAGAGAGCGAGTTGATCCTGATGATCAACATGGCGCTGATCGATGTGGCACATCCGGATCAGCCAGCCAAGGGCGGCTCGGTCGATCTGCGCGGCGACACCGACGACACCTGGCTGGCAGGCGCCAGCCAGATGCTCGACCGCACGCTTGGTGTGGCGATGACGCCATGAATATCTGCAATGCCGCAACACCTTGTCGAACGCAGGGCGCGCCGCTGTTGGTGCGCATCTGCGTCGTTCCAACATGCCGGCGGCATCCCTTGCTGCCGGCCATGCCACCGTCACTCACTGCGGGAGATAAATCATGGCTGCCATCTCGATTCATCCGTCGGTCGACCACGGCGTCAAGAAAGGCAAGGACAACTTCGCCGGTGGTACGTTGACCTGCCAGTGCACCGACAAGCCGGTGAAGGTGAAGGTCGGCGCGCAGACCGCGCACAACCACGTCTGCGGCTGCAGCAAATGCTGGAAGCCGAAAGGCGCGACGTTCTCCCAGGTTGCGGTGGTGTCGCGCGACAAGGTCAGCGTGCTGGAGAACGGCGACAAGCTGGCAGTGGTGGACCCGAAGGCGACCATCCAGCGGCATGCCTGCAAGGTCTGCGGCACGCACATGTTCGGTCGCATCGAGGACACCGGCCATCCGTTCCATGGTCTCGACTTCGTGCATACGGAGCTTTCGTCCGAGGATGGTTGGTCGGCGCCGGTCTTCGCCGCGTTCGTTTCCTCGATCATCGAGCAGGGTCACGATCCGAACAAGATGGATGCGGTACGCGGACGCCTGGATGAGCTGGATCTGCCGCCCTACGACTGCCTGTCGCCACCGTTGATGGATGCAATTGCCACGCACGTGGCCAGGACCAGGGGCACTCTCTACCAAGGTTGAGGAACACTCATTGGATGCTGCCGTCATGGCTCTGGCATGATGCGTGGACGGTTGAAGCGGGTTCTTGCAGCGCGCCAGTAGCGATATCCGTCGAACAGCCACGGTCTGCAGACAGGATATCGATTCATGACATCGCACGCTTCGCCCGATCGTGTCTCGCTGTCGACATCGATGGGCGAACGAGTGCGCGTGTGCCGTCTGCCGATTGCACTGCTGGTCGCTGCGCTGGCCAACCCAGGGCTTTTGCGTGCACAGGAGAGTCCGAGTGCCGGTCAGATAGTCAGCGCAACCACGTCGTCCCGGGTCGTTAACCAAACTGCGCCGATCAGCACCAAGTTGTTGCCGACCGTGGTCGTCGAAGCCACGGCGATACCTGGTGGAGCGGCGATCGATGCCGACAAGATCCCGGGGAATGTTCAGAGCCTGTCGGCTTCGGACCTGGCGCGGAACGGGTCGGCCAGCCTGACGCAGGCCATGAACACGCAGCTTGGCAGTATCAACATCGATGACAATCTCGATGACCCGTTCCAGCCCGACATCCTGTATCGCGGCTTCGAGGCCTCGCCGGTGCTCGGGACGCCACAGGGACTGGCGGTGTACCAGAACGGGGTGCGCATCAACGAGGCGTTTGGCGATACCGTCAACTGGGATCTGTTTCCGGATATCGCGATCGACCGCGTGAACATCGTCAGTTCGAATCCGGTGTACGGCCTCAATGCGCTCGGCGGTGCCATCTCGGTCGACATGAAGAACGGCTTCAACTACACCGGTGGCGATCTGGAGTTGTCCGGCGGTTCCTTCGGGCAGCGCGCCGCCGCCGCGCAGTACGGCGCCAATTCGGGTGCGTTCGGCATCTACGTAGCCGCCAAGACGCTGGACGAGGGCGGCTGGCGCGACTTCTCTTCCGATTCTTTGCGCCAGTTCTACACCGACTTGAGCGCGCGCACGGATCGCCTGTCCGTCGACCTCAGCTACACGCATGCGGACAATCATCTGAACGGTCAAAGCGCCGCGCCGGCGCAGGAACTGGCGATCAGTCGATCGCTGGTTTTCACCGGCCCCCAGGCGAACGACGATCAACTGAATTTCTTGACCTTGAATGGATCCTTCAACGCGACCGATCACTGGTCATTGCAAGGCGTGCTCTATTACCGCCAGTACTCGCAGAGTGTCGCGAACGGCAACGCCACCAACTACACCGCCTGCACGACCGATGCACTCGCCGGTTCCCTGTGCCAGTCCGGCGGACTGACGCCGGTCACCAGCGCGGCGGGACAGAACCTGCAGGATATCTCCGACGACGGAACGATTCCGATCGGCGAGAACGATTTTGAAACGATCGACTCCTACGGTCGCGGCGCCACCTTGCAGGCCAGCGCTGACCAGTCGATCCTGGGGCACGACAATGCATTCACCGCCGGGCTAACGCTCGATTACGCGCACGTGGATTTCCATTCCGGCGCACAGATCGGGTTGATCAATTCGCAGCTCGTGGTGCTGCCGTCCAACCTGATTGTCGATACGCCGGAAAGTTCGCCCTTCGGCGGGACACCGGTGAATCTGATCGCGAACAACAAGGATCTCGGCGGCTACGTGACCGACACTTTCAACGTGACGCCGGATCTTGCGCTGACCGCGAGCGGGCGCTTTGACGTTGCAAATATTGATTTGCAGGATCAGCTCGGCACGAGCCTCACCGGCAACAGTCGCTTCAGCCACTTCAATCCGGCGATCGGTGGCACCTACAAATGGCTACCGACACTGACCGCTTACGCCGGCATCTCCACCAACACCCGGACACCGACCGCGAGCGAGATCGAGTGCTCCGATCCGCTGAAGCCGTGCCTGTTGCCCTCGAACTTGGCCGGCGATCCACCGAACCTGCGTCAGGTGGTGGCACATACCGCTGAATTCGGCGTGCGCGGCAAAAGCCCTGTGTCGGGCGCCGATGCCGGGCTGTCCTGGAATCTGGGTGCGTTCCGCACCAACTCGTTCGACGATATCTACGGCATCGCGACCTCGGTCAGCAGCGGCTTTTTCCAGAACATCGGTTCGACGCGACGTCAGGGCATCGAAGGCGGCTTCAACTACCGGACCGA